>Ga0126310_10000647_pt1 | contig 12296 bp, 13 predicted proteins | sample Plot60_FD_92540 | JGI IMG/M metagenome (GOLD analysis project Ga0126310, IMG submission 92540) | Serpentine soil microbial communities from UC McLaughlin Reserve, CA, USA - Plot60 | ecosystem: Environmental > Terrestrial > Soil > Grasslands | place: USA: UC McLaughlin Reserve, Lake County... | reverse complement strand
GCTCGCCACCGGCGGCACGCTGGAGGCACCGGAGCAGGCGACTGGCGTCGTACTCATCACCGGATCGTCCCCGGCTGCGCGGCGGCGCGAGGCGACGCTGCAAGCAGCATCAGGCGCTGCCGGAATCGTCATCGGGACTCATGCGTTGCTCAGCGCCGATGTTCAGTTCGCCGACCTCGGCCTGGTCGTCGTCGACGAGCAACACCGATTCGGTGTCGAGCAGCGGGCAGCGTTGAGTGCGAAGGCGGATCCTCGGCCACATGTCCTGGTGATGACAGCGACTCCCATCCCGCGATCGGTGGCTATGACGGTCTTTGGTGATCTTGAGACCTCCACCCTGCGAGAGATTCCGGCCGGGCGAGCGGAGGTGAGCACTGTGGTCGTCGACATCGTCCGTCAGCCTTCTTGGGTAGAGCGCGTCTGGCAGCGAGTTGTGGAAGAGGTGGGTCACGGCCGTCAGGCGTACGTGGTCTGCCCCCGAATTTCATCCGCAGGCTCGTCCGGCGCCGATGCGGAGAACCTTGTCGGCGAGAGTGATGCTGCGCCGGCAGTCGCAGTCGAGGATCTGTTCCAGGAATTGAGCAGCGGGCCGCTTGCTGGGTTGCGGGTCGAGATGCTCCACGGCCAGTTGCCGAGCGAAGTCAAGGATGCGGTAATGAGCAGGTTCGCCGCCGGCGAGATCGATGTGCTGGTCTCGACGACGGTAATCGAGGTTGGTGTGGACGTGCCCAATGCCTCCGTGATGGTCATTCAAGACGCCGACCGCTTTGGCATCTCCCAGCTGCACCAGCTGCGCGGTCGGATCGGACGTGGCGTACATCCCGGAGTCTGCCTGCTGCTGACAACGGCGAGCGAGGACAGCACGGCTCGCCAGCGTCTGGACGCCGTCGCCGGGACTCGCGATGGTTTCGCCCTTGCCGAGGTCGACCTCGAGCAACGTCGTGAGGGAGACGTACTGGGTGCCAGTCAGTCGGGCAGCAGGTCGAGTCTGAAGCTGCTCCGTGTGCTGCGAGATGCCCAGCTGATCGCCCAAGCCCGCACACTCGCCGAGGAGTGCATCGCCCAGGATCCCGAACTCAACGATCCGCACTTGGCCGACATTGTGCTCGATATGGAGATGGATACGGCAGGGGAGTGGCTGGAGCGCACGTGAAAAATTGCGCGAGCGAAGCGAGCACCAGCCGCACCGGCGAGGTGTGTACGTGAGTGGGAGCCGGATCATCGCAGGGTCGCGCCGAGGGCGGCGGATCGCAATGCCGTCCGGCGACCGGACCCGCCCAACGAGCGATCGGGTGCGGGAGGCGCTGTTCTCAGCCATCGCGGCTTGGGCCGGCACTGCAGCGGAACCACCGGATCACTCGCTGGCCGGACTGGCTTTCTGTGATCTGTACGCCGGGTCAGGTGCTGTCGGGCTAGAGGCGGCCAGTCGCGGCGCCAGTCCGCTGCTCCTGGTCGAGCGCGATCCGCGGACGGCTCAGCTCATCAGGGCCAACGCCGAAGCTCTCGGGTTGAGCGTCCAGATCGCCACTACGTCGGTGGCGCAGCTTCTTCGCCGGCCTCCGGCTCAGGCTTTCGACGTGGTGTTCGCTGATCCGCCGTACGAACTGGACACAAGCATTGTCAGCACCCAACTTGAGCAGCTCGTGGCCAACCGGTGGGTCGGCGCAGGTTCATTGATGGTTGTTGAGCGGTCACGACGTTCGCCGGAGCTGGCGTGGCCCACCGCGGCTGCGGAGCGCTGGAGTCGCGCCTACGGTGAGACCATCCTGTCTTTCGGATCGCTCGAGCCGAGTTCTAGTTCTAGCGGCCCTGCACGGATCGCGCGCCGCCGTGCTGAGGAGGAGGGAGGGGACATGCTTTTCGTCCCCGAGTGACGATGAAGTCGGCGGCTGCCGAGCGCGATCCGCGTGGAGCGAACGGAGTGAGCGGAGCAATGGAGCACGGATCGCGCGCCGCCGTGCTGAGGAGGAGGGAGGGGACATGCTTTTCGTCCCCGAGTGACGATGAAGTCGGCGGCTACCGAGCGCGATCCGCGCGACGCGAACGTAGTGAGCGGAGCAATCAAACGGAGGAGGAGTCATGACACGCGCCGTCTGTCCGGGGTCCTTCGACCCTGTCACTCATGGCCATCTCGATGTCATCCAGCGAACGGCTCGCGTGGTCGACCAGGTGGTCGTGGCGGTGGGCACCAACATCTCCAAGAACGCTCTGTTCACTCCAAAGGAGCGCGTCGAGATGTTGATTGAGGAATGTGCCGAGTGGAGCAATGTCGAGGTCACGCTCTTCGGTGGACTCTTAGTCGACTTCTGTGCGGCCAACAACATCGATGTCATCAGCAAGGGACTGCGTGCCACCGACTTTGGCTACGAGCTGCAGATGGCTCAGATGAACAGGCAGCTGACCGGCGTCGATACCGTCTTCTTGCCTACTGCGCCACAATGGGCTTTCGTCTCCTCGTCTTTGATTCGCGAGGTGGCGACGCTCGGCGGCGACGTCTCACCCTTTTTGCCGGCAAAGATTGCCGAGCGCACTATGGCTCGAGTGGCATCTCGCAATGCGGGAGCAGCAAACCGGATGTGAAAGACGTTTCAGCTGCGCGACACTAGGGACAGGGGACACTCGGGAAAGGGGAACGAGGGTGGCGGTTCTGGGGATAGGACCTTCCGTGGTTGGAAGAGGTTCGGCTGAGGAGAAGCTGGCGTATCTACGTGACCTCATCGTCAATGCGCGCGCGATGCCGATGTCAGCATCCTGCGTCATCAATCGAGGTGAAGTATTAGCCGCGATAGACGATGTGATTGCGAACCTGCCGGAGGAGATCGCTGACGCGCAGCGTGTCATTGACACGGCAGCGTTCAAGATCGCTGAAGGCGAAGCAGAAGCGGGTCGCATCCTGGCTGAGGCGCGAGACCATGCGGCCAACTTGGCACAGCACAGCGAGGTCGTGCGGGTAGCGGAGCACGTTGCTGCCGACATGCGAGCTGAAGCGGATGAGGAGGCAGCCGCCTTGCGCCGGGAGACCGATGAATTCATTGACGCGCGGATGGCGAGCTTCGAATCGGTGCTGCACAAGACGGTCAGTCAGGTGCGGACGGCCCGCGCCCGGCTTGGCGAGCGCAGCGGCTGGGATGCAGGCGACACCATGCGGCTAGACAGGCGTACGCACGCGGAGTAGCCATCATGGCGATGAGCCTGCCTGTTAGCTCCAGCGTTTTTTGTCTCTGGGGCTTACTCACCGGTAGGGTTGGGCCTCGGTCACGAGGAGGATCGGGGCCGCTCGGCTTGGAAGGATTGCGATGAGTTCGCCGCATCGCTCGCTGGACCCCCGCTCGGGCTTGGTCCTCGACACCCACGAACTGGGCCGTCGTGCGGGCGCAATGAAGGTGGTTCGGGCATCCGTCGAGGCTCCTGCGGACTTGGGAATCGCCGTGATCGGCGTACCACCCGGATCACCAGTCGAGCTTGATCTTCGGCTGGAGTCGGTTATCGAGGGAGTGCTGGTCACCGGGACTGCCACGGTTCAGGTGCGTGGGGAGTGCGTACGGTGCCTCGGGCCGATCTCTGACGAGCTAGAGGTCGAGATCCAGGAGCTGTACGTCTATCCAGGCGCCGAACCAGACGATGACCTCGCGAGCCGGCTACAGGGCGACCTGATCGACCTTGAGCCGCTGCTTCGCGACGCGGTGGTACTCGATTTGCCATTCCAACCTTTGTGTCGGGATGACTGCGCGGGGCTCTGCGTTGAGTGCGGTGCCAACCTCAACGAGAATCCCAACCATCGTCACCAGACCGATCTCGATCCGAGATGGGCTGCCCTGGGGGGCCTTGAGGGTGGAGCCGGCGAATCTTACGATGTTCTAGAACCAGCCCCACGGGCGATGAAATTTCCGGGCGAGGGTGCTCGGAGGAACAAGGAGTGAAGTCGTGGCCGTTCCGAAGAGGAGAATGTCGCGAAGCAATACGCGCCACCGCCGTTCCCAATGGAAGGCGTCCGTGCCCGCCCTGGTGACCTGCGCCAATCCCGCTTGCCGCGAAAAGCATCTGCCTCATGTGGCGTGCCCGTCGTGCGGCCAGTATGGCCCTCGAGCCGCCCGTCGACAGGTCCTGACATCCTGATCAGGTCAGAGGCGACTGCAATTCGCCTACCTGCCGGAGAGCTCTTGAGCGAGCTCGGGATGAGTGTGGATCCTGAGCTGCTTGATCGCGCGTTGACACACCGGTCCTACGCGTACGAGCAAGGCGGCTTGCCTACTAACGAGCGTTTGGAATTCCTTGGTGACTCGGTGCTCGGTCTGATCGTGACCGAGCACCTTTTCGTCACCTACCCGGACCTGTCAGAGGGACAGCTCGCCAAGTTGCGGGCCGCCGTCGTCAACTCCCGGGCCCTGGCCGACATTGCCCGCGAGCTCGACCTGGGCTCTGTGATCCACCTCGGCCGCGGTGAGGAGAGCACCGGAGGTCGTGACAAGTCTTCGATCCTTGCCGACACCATGGAGGCGGTGATCGGTGCGGTGTTTCTGCAGCACGGCGTCGATGCCGCGCGGGACCTGGTGCATCATCTCTTCGACCCTCTAATGGCGGAGGTTGCGACGCGCGGCGCGGGACTGGATTGGAAGACCAGTTTGCAGGAGATCGCCTCTATGATTGGCCTCGGCGTACCGGTCTACGACGTCGTTGAGTCTGGACCGGATCACGCGAAGACATTCCAGGCCATGGTCAACATCGACGGTCACAGCTACGGCCCAGGTGCCGGCCGCAACAAAAAGGAAGCCGAGCAAAACGCAGCTGCGATTGCCTTCGCGGCCCTCAAGGGCAGCCGCGGCACAGGCCCAGTCGTAGCCCGTTAACCCAGTAACCCCCACCCGAGTGCCCGAACTCCCTGAGGTTGAGGTGGTGCGCCGCGGCCTTGTCAGCAGCATCACCGGACGCAAGATCATCGGCGTACGCGTACTGCATCCGAGGCCGGTACGACGGCACCTGACGGGCCCCGCCGACTTCGAGTTACAGGTCGCCGGTCGTACGTTTGCCGAGCCACGGCGTCGAGGTAAATACCTGTGGCTGCCATTCGACGACGGGGATGCCATCTTGGCCCATCTGGGCATGAGCGGTCAGTTCCGGCTCGCTGATGCTGATGCGCCGCTCGCACCGAATACCCGAATCATCTTCGCTTTCTCCGACGGAGAGCCCGGACTGCGCTTCATCGATCAGCGGATGTTCGGTGGCCTTTCGCTCTCACAGGGAGGCGCTGAACTGCCACCGGAGATCGCCCACATCGGTCGCGACCCTTTCGAACCCGACTTTGACCTGTCCGATGTCGTGTCTCGGATGCGCAGGCGCAATACCGTCATCAAGCGAGCCCTCCTTGATCAGCAGTTGATGTCGGGCATTGGCAACATCTACGCCGATGAGGCGCTCTGGGAAGCTCGGATGCACTACGCGCGAGCGACCAGAACGCTGTCGCGCGCCCAGGCCGCGGATGTGATCACGGCCGCGGCAGCTGTGATGCGTAGCGCGTTGGGCCACGGCGGCACCTCCTTTGATGCCCTCTATGTCAACGTCAATGGATCGAGCGGCTACTTCGACCGCTCGCTGGCGGTCTATGGTCGTGAAGGCGAGCCTTGCCCGCGTTGCGGAACACCGATCCGTCGGGAGCCGTTTATGAACCGGTCGTCATATCGTTGTCCGCGCTGTCAGCGAGCTCCACGCGGATTTGTGGTGAAGCGCGCAGCACGCGGGCAGCTCCAAGAAGGTGGGTATTAGCAAAGCGATGATCGAACGCCTCAGGCACTACGTGCTGGTCCGTCACGGGCACAACTGGATTCTGCTCTTCCGGTTTGCCCTTGTTGGCGCATCCGGCGTTCTGGTCAACCTGTTTGTCGCGATCATGTGCAAGAAGCTCGGTCCCGACGAGAACGGCATCTTCTACGACTTGCCGTTCACCGATTTCAATGTCCGCTGGTATCACGTGTACTCCACGATCGCGTTCCTGGTCGCCAACCTGTGGAACTTCGAACTCAACCGGCTCTGGACCTTTCGCAGCTCCAAGCATGCCGGCTGGTTTCGCGAGTACCTGCCCTTCCTGACGGTGGGCATCCTCGCCCAGATTGTGGGTCTGGGCATCTTGACGCTCCTCATGCACCCGGATTCGATCTTCTCGCTGTCGCCGACCATCTTCGACAACTCCACCGGCTTCCGTACCCGGTTTTACTGGGCGCAACTGATCACGATCGCTATCGTCACGCCGGTCTCGTTCCTGCTGAACAAGTTCTGGACCTTCTCTGCCGTACGTGGCAAGCACCGGCTGCGCGAGTCATCGGAAGAGAGCGTGAAAAGCGAGCATCCGACTGCTGGTGTCTGAGGATCGACTGGGCCGCGATATTTGGGACCCGCCTCTCGGGGTACCGGGACTTAAGGCCGCCGTCGGTTAGAGTGAGGTCGCCTTCCGCAGCCGGATCCTGAGCTCACACCGTCGAGAGGTGGACGTTGTACCTCAAGAGCCTGACCTTACGCGGATTCAAGTCCTTCGCTTCCGCGACGACCCTCAACTTCGAGCCTGGCATCACCTGTGTCGTGGGTCCCAATGGCTCAGGCAAGTCCAACGTTGTGGACGCACTCAGCTGGGTGATGGGAGAGCAAGGGGCGAAGACGTTGCGCGGCGGCAAGATGGAGGACGTCATCTTCGCCGGCACCTCCGGCCGGGCGCCGTTGGGCCGCGCCGAGGTCGTGCTGACGATCGACAACTCCGATGGCGCGTTGCCCATCGAGTACTCCGAGGTCACCATCTCACGCACCATGTTCCGCAACGGTGGGTCGGAGTACGCCATCAATGGCAATGCCACCCGTCTACTGGATATCCATGAGCTGCTCAGTGATTCCGGAATCGGCCGCGAGCTGCACGTCATCGTCGGCCAGGGTCAGCTGGATTCGATCTTGCAGGCGACACCAGAGAGTCGCCGGGGCTTTATCGAAGAGGCAGCCGGGGTGCTCAAGCACCGCAAGCGCAAGGAGAAGGCAGTCCGCAAGCTGGAGGCCTGCGAGGCAAATCTGAACCGGCTGTCGGATTTGATCAACGAGATCAGACGGCAACTCAAGCCGCTCGGTCGGCAAGCGGAGGTGGCCCGGAAGGCAGCTGTGATACAGGCCGAGGCGCGCGATGCGAAGGCGCGATTGTTGGCCGATGATTTGCTGCAGGCTACACAGGCCCTGGAGTCCGAGCTCGCCGATGAGCAAGCAATGAATGAGCGCCGCCGAGCCCTGGAGCTAGCGCTTGAGAGCGCCCGAGAAACCGAGCTAGCCGCAGAGGAAGCCGTACGTCAAGGCGTACCGAGGCTGACTGCTGCGCAAGAGACCTGGTATTCCCTTGCAGCGTTGAAGGAGCGGGTAGCCACCACGCTGTCGATCGCGCGGGAACGGATGCGTCAGGCCGAAGACGACCCCGGAGAGCTGCTCTTCGGGCGCGACCCCGATGAACTCGACCGGGAAGCTAATGGAGTTGCCGCCCAGGAGAACGAGCTGTCGACTCAGCTGCAGGAGCGAGCTCAGGCGCTGCAAGACGCCACCAACCACCGCACCGCCTGCGAGGAAGCGCATCGAGGTGAGGAGAACCGGCTGGCCGGGCTCGTCCGCGCGGCCGCAGACCGGCGAGAAGGACTGGCCAGACTGACCGGCCAAGTGAACTCGCTACGCAGCCGTGGCGAAGCGGCAGCTGCCGAGATCAGCCGTCTGACCGCTGCGCAGCAGGAGGCTGCAACCAGGGCCGAGCAAGCGTTCCGAGCGTTTACCGCCTTGGAGACCAAGGTCGCGGGATTGGATGCTGGTGAGCTGAACCTCGATGCAGATCATGAGGCGGCACTAGAGGTCCTGAACCGCATTGAGCAACAGCAGCATGAGCTGCGGCATCAAGAACAAGTGGCGACTCAGGAACGGGCCGCTCTCGCCGCTCGTGTCGAGGCTCTGCAGGTCGGATTGAACCGCAAGGACGGCTCCTCGGCGTTGCTCGCCGCGAGCGACCGGCTGGATGGTCTGCTGGGGTCGGTTGCAGCGCTGGTCAGAGTGGAAACCCCTTATGAGACGGCGATCGCAGCGGCCTTCGGTGCTGCAGCCGACGCCGTTGCCGTAAGCGGCCTCGATGCTGCAGTTGACGCTTTCGACCATCTCAAGACCGAGGATCTGGGACGGGCCGGCATGCTGCTTAGCGGTGCGGCGGAGACCGAGCGGACAAAGGACTGGCCAGGCCTTCCGAGCGGCGCCCGATACGCCGTTGAGGTAGTCGACGTACCCGACCAGCTCCTTCCAGCGGTGAACCGCCTGCTGCGCAAGGTCGCCCTGGTCGAGAACCTGCCCGTAGCCCGTAGCCTGATCGCCACGCTGCCAGATGTTGTCGCGGTTACCCAGGACGGGGACGTCCTGAGTGCGCACTTTGCTGCCGGCGGATCATCCGCCACGCCAACCCTGATCGAGTTGCAGGCCGCCATCGACGACGCCCAGCAGCGGCTGATCGAAGCCAGCCACGCTTGCGACCGGCTGCGCTTCGCGCAAAGCCAGCTTGATGAGCAGCATCGTCAGGCGAGTACTACGGTCGAGATCGCTCTTGCCCGGCTCCATGAGTCGGACGCTGCGATGGCCGCGGTGGCAGAGGAACTCGGACAACTCAGCTCCACCGCGCGCTCGGCCAACGCAGAGGCCGAGCGGCTCAGGCAAGCCATAGCGGAGGCCGAGGACGCGCGTGACCGCGATGTTGCTGGACTCGCCGACCTGGAGCACCGCCTGGAAGTGGCTGCCGAGACGGTAGACGACATCGAGCCGAATCCGGCGGGACGTGACCGACTCGCAGAGCAGGCCAAGCTAGCCCGCGCTGCGGAAATGGACGCCCGGCTGGCGTTGCGCACGCTGGAAGAGCGGGCTCGCGCCCTCGCTGGGCGAGCCGATGCGTTGCGGCGCGCGGCCGACAGAGAACGCCAGGCCCGTGTCCGCGAGATCGCTCGACGAGAGCGAATGCTGCGGGAGGCGCGTACCGCTACCGCCGTCCAAGCCGGTGCTACGTTCCTTGCCCAGCAACTCGAACATTCCCTCGCTTTGGCAGCACGTGAGCGTTCTGAGGCGGAGGCGGCCCGAAGCGAGGCAGAAGCTGCCCTGGGAGCCGCGCGCGGAACAGTACGCTCGCTGACTCGCGACTTCGAATCATTGGTCGATGCCGCGCATCGTGACGAGGTTGCACGGGCCGAGCAGCAGATGAGAGTGGAGGCGCTGGCAGAGCGGGCTATGGCCGAGCTTGGACTGGAGGCGGCCGCATTGCTCTCCGAGTACGGGCCGGACAAGCCGGTACCGGTGCTCACTCGGGAGGACGGCAGCACGACGTCAGGTGAGGATGACCAACCAGGGCCAGTGCCCTATGTCCGCGACCAGCAACAAAAGCGACTGAGGACCGCCGAGCGTGAGCTCAGCCTCCTCGGGCGAGTCAACCCGCTGGCTCTGGAAGAGTTCGATGCTCTAGAGGAGCGGCACCGGTTCCTTTCTGAGCAGCTGGAGGATCTCAGAAAAACCCGCCGCGATCTACTCGACATAATCGTGGAAGTCGATAACAGGGTGCAGCAGGTCTTTGCGGACGCCTACACCGATGTCGCGGCCGCCTTCGAGCGGGTGTTCGCGCGACTCTTCCCCGGTGGCGAAGGCCGGTTGATCTTGACCGAACCAGGGAACTGGTTGACCACCGGTGTCGATGTCGAGGCACGCCCGCCAGGGAAGAAGATCAAGAGGCTGTCGTTGTTGTCTGGTGGCGAACGCGCTCTGGTCGCGGTCAGCTTCCTGATCTCTTTGTTCATCGCGCGGCCCAGCCCCTTTTACATCCTTGACGAGGTCGAGGCCGCGCTCGACGACACGAATCTTGGCCGCCTGCTGGAGATCTATGAGGAGCTGCGGGCAACGAGTCAGTTGCTGGTGATCACTCATCAAAAGCGCACAATGGAAATCGCCGACGCCCTTTACGGAATCAGCATGCGCGGCGACGGTGTCTCAACCGTGATCTCTTCACGGCTGCGTGAGACCGAGTCTGTCGCCTGACCTGCCTGTCCGAGTGGAACGAGATGCTGCGAGCGTCGGGAATCGCGCCCGCCGTGCTGAGCCAGGCTGGTGCAACAGCGCCAGTCTCAGCGAGCGGAGCGAGCTATGGAACACGAGTGAGGGCGTTCTTTCCTCGCGAGCGACGACGAAGTAGGTGGATACAAGCGCGCGATGCGCGAGGAGCAAGCCCAAAAAAGTTGTGATGAAATCGAGAACAAGAATAGCCATTTCGTTATCGATACCGTGATCTTGGCTTGGCAGACTATGAGCCCAAGAGCTGTTGTTCCACCGGCACCGCCTGCACCGCAGTAGCGGCTGTATGACCCGTAAGACAGTTCCTTCCCCGCTCCGTACACCCAGACCGCCTGTCTGAACCGACTGTCTGAACTGACTGTCTGAAAGGGAGGGTTTCGTGACCTCCATTGTTGTTGCCATGATTGTGATCTTGGTCGTTGCAGCCTGCACAGCGGGTCTGGTCCTTTTGGGAATGGAGGGCCGTGGCAAGCAGCGTGCACCGAAGCTGGCTGACCGCATGGCACGCGCGGCCCAGCACCTCAATGGCGACGGGGAGCCTCCCTCTCGCCTCGTCAAGCTGATCGAGTCCAGCCGGAATCGCTGAGCCGGGCCCCGGTGTATCCTCGCCTAGGATGTGCCGGTGGATGCGACAACTCTGTGGGTGATCATCAGCGGCATCTTGCTGGTGGTCATCGCTGTCGTTGGCTTCCTCGCCGTCGGCCGGCGTCGAGCGCTCCGTACGGGTGAACGGCCGCCCAGCGTCGAACCAGCACCACCACGTGGTTGGGAAAGGCCTGCCGAGGACGCGGGAAACGAGCCGTCCGCAACACAAGTTGACATTCGAGCCGCACCGCCGCCGGAGGTTGAGCTTCCCGAGGTCGAGCTCGTTCCCGAGGCTCCGGCGCTCGAGCGCCCGGAAGCTCCCGAAAGCCGCCTGGTACGCCTTCGTCGCCGGCTCGCCGGATCCAACAGCCCGCTTAGCCGCGGCCTGCTGCTGCTCATTACCCGAGACCGGATCGACGAGGACACGTGGGAGGAGTTCGAGGAGACGCTGATCACTTCCGATCTTGGCGTCGCGCCGACGACTGAGCTGGTGGAGTCGCTACGTGACAAGCTTCGGGTCGAAGGGATTTCTGAGCCGGGAAAGGCCCGTGCCATCCTGCGCGCGGAGCTGATCAAGCTCGTCGACCCCACCATGGATCGCAGCCTCAATGCCGATCGAACCGATCAACCTGCAGTTGTCATGGTGGTCGGAGTGAATGGCACAGGCAAGACAACCACCGTCGGAAAGCTTGCCCGGGTCCTGGTGGCCGAGGACAAGGACGTGCTGCTCGGTGCCGCCGATACGTTCCGGGCGGCCGCGGCAGACCAACTGGAAACGTGGGGCAGCCGGGTAGGAGTGCCGACCGTGCGAGGGGCTGAAGGTGCCGATCCAGCTAGCGTGGCTTTTGAGGCTGTCAAAGCTGGGATTGAACAAGAAGTCGATGTGGTGCTCATCGACACCGCCGGTCGCTTGCATACCAAGATCGGACTGATGGATGAGCTGGGGAAGGTGAAGCGAGTGATTGAGCGTCAGGCACCAGTGGGCGAGGTGCTCTTGGTGCTAGACGCGACTACTGGGCAGAACGGGTTAGTCCAGGCTCGGATCTTCGCTGAGGTAGTCGACGTGACCGGCATTGTGCTTACCAAGCTGGACGGTTCGGCCAAGGGTGGCATCGTCGTTCAGGTGCAGCGGGAACTCGGCGTACCGGTCAAGTTGGTAGGACTTGGCGAAGGCGCAGATGATCTTGCTCCGTTCGATGCGGAAATATTTGTCGATGCATTGCTGGATGCGGCATGACGAGCACTTCTGCAATCCCCCTGTCTAAGGGACCATGCCGTTTTTCCGCACTAGGCCATAAATGAAGGCGATTCAGGCCGATTGCGGTCTCAGATGCGTCCTTGTGCGGAGAAACGCGCCTCCGGGGTCAGCGGCCGGCCCAGGTTGAGCGCGGTCTCAGAGTCCGCGTAGTGCCCGAACCGCTCAACATCGACGTAGCCGCTTGATCGGTAGAGAGCAACCGCGGCGATCTGCGGCTGACCGGTCTCCAGAAGCATCCAATCGGCGCCAGCAGCTGCCGCGCTGGTTTCAAGGGCGGTCAGGATGATCCGCGCGTACCCGCGGCCTCGTACGCGTTCCTGTACGAACATCCGCCTAATCTCGGCTGGTCTGCGCGCCATCG
>Ga0126310_10000646_pt1 | contig 12311 bp, 7 predicted proteins | sample Plot60_FD_92540 | JGI IMG/M metagenome (GOLD analysis project Ga0126310, IMG submission 92540) | Serpentine soil microbial communities from UC McLaughlin Reserve, CA, USA - Plot60 | ecosystem: Environmental > Terrestrial > Soil > Grasslands | place: USA: UC McLaughlin Reserve, Lake County... | reverse complement strand
TGACCACGAAGCGTGTCAACGATTCCCCGACCGATCGAGTCATCACCGATCAGCGCGAACGGACCGATCGGGATCTCACCCCCGAACTCGTCGCCCATCATGGTCAACACACACGGAATCGCCTCGCCGCGTGCCGCCCAGGCGGTCGCATACGTCGAATGGGTGTGCACCACGCCCCCGACCTCTGGCATGTGCTTGTAGACGTAGGCATGCGCGGCCGTGTCCGAAGACGGCGAACGACCGCCGTCGACGAGTTTCCCCTCGAAATCGGTGACCACCATCGCCTCAGGGGTCAGCTCGTCGTAGCCGACCCCGGACGGTTTGATGACCAGCAGATCGTGGCCGGGTACCCGTGCGGACACGTTGCCGGCGGTCCACACCACCAGCTGGTACCGAGGCAGCTCGGCGTGCAGCCGGGCGACCTCCGCCCTTATGGTCATGATCATGTCGGCGATATCGGCGGTGATGCTCATGATCGTTCTCCCGTACTGACGGCGGTCTCAGCGAAGATCACCGAGCCGGTGCCTGACCTCGTTAGCGCCTCCTCCGAACGAGCCTCGCAGCCGTAACCGACCCACGGCCACATCACCGCCTTCACTCGGCACGGAGCCAAACACGCATCGGACCCTCTCCACGGTTGCCCCAGGCGTAATAGGGCACCGCTGTCAGCGTCGTGCTGCCCGCCGAGGACTCCGGTGTGGATGAGACAGCAGTGTACGGCCACCATGAGTCCTGGCTGCGGCTGCGGCGAGTGGCCCCAAGCCTGAGCGTCGGCACTGGACCGAGCTGGCCGACGGACCCTGCGAGCTCGGGAGCGCTGTGTGGGTCGATCACGAGATCGTCGAGTCGCTGGCCGGGATGATCAACGGCCTCGATGCAGTAGACCAGCGGGCCGCGCTCCAGTGCGACCAAGCCGCGGTCAGCGTCGACGCGCGGATCCGCGCGGGTGAATCGCGGCTCCAGGGGGAGATCGAGGACCACTTCATCATTGGGTTTCCAGTCCCGCTCGATGGGCAGCCAGCCGTCAACGACCGCGCCCGGCAGCTGCTCCCCGTTAACTCGCACGCTCGGGTAATCGGCCCAGTGAGGCACCCGCAGCACCAAGCTCCAGCGCCCCTTCGGTACGGAGACCACGACTACCCGCACCCGCCCGTTCCATGGGTAGTCGGTCTCCACCTCCAGGGTCGTTTCACCTTCGCCGACACTGCCGCTGTAGCGGCCGGAGATGTACTGGTGCAGCCGGACCTCGTCGGCGCTGCTGATCAGCACGTAGTGCTCCAACGAGGCCAACGTGCGCATCACATTGGGTGGACAGCACGCGCACTTGAACCATGGCTTGCGGGCGTAGTCCTGGTCGGTGCCGCCGGACAGATGCCCCTCACGAACCTGAAGGGGGTTGGCGTAGATGTAGCGCTGCCCGTCCAGCGACAGCCCGCTGAGAAAGCCGTTGTAGAGGGTGCGCTCTATCAGGTCGGCGTATCGCGCTTCCCCGGTCACCAACAGCATGCGCCAGGAAAACATCACCGATGCGATCGCGGCGCATGTTTCGCAGTAGCTGCGCTCATTGGTCAGCTCGTACGGGTCACCAAAGGCCTCGTCGCTGTGGTGGGTGCCGATTCCTCCAGTGATGTAGGTCTTGGTGGAGACCATCTCCTGCCACAAGCGCTCGGCCGCCTGCCGTAAAGATTCGTCTCCCATGTCGATGTACACATCGGCCAGCCCTGCCAACAGATACAGCTGGCGCACGGCATGCCCCTCAACCGAGGCCGCATCGCGCACCGGGACGTGATCTTGGAAGTAGTGGGCTCCGAATCGGCCTTGCCCGAGCAGCCCGTGCCCACGCCGATCGACGAAGTACGTAGCGGCGTCGAGATAGGAGCGTTCTTCGGTCTCCCGGTACAGCTCCACCAGCGCGCTTTCAATCTCCGGGTGGCCGTCGACCCCGTCGATCTGCCCTTCGCCACCCCCGAACGACCGTACGACAAGGTCGGCCATCCGGCGTGTGACCTCCAGCAGCCGCGAATCGCCGCTGGTGCGATGCACGGCGATCGCCGCTTGCATCAGGTGCCCCGCGCAGTACAGTTCGTGACCCCACTGCAAGTCCTCGAACCGAGTGCCTGGGTAGCGGACTTGGTAATAGGAGTCGAGATAGCCGTCCTCGGCCTGCGCCTGAGCAAGCAGCTTCCAGGAGACATCCACTTGCTCCTCCAGGCGAGCCGCCGCCTCAGCGCTCAGCTCCGGATCGGCCAACGTCCAGCCGACGGCCTCCAGCCACTTGTACACATCACTGTCCAGGAACCAGAGATCGCTGGAGTACTCCCCGGTGCCCACACCAGCGGCCAGCTCCAGGTTGCGGAAGTTGCCGGCTTCGTGCAGGTGGTCCCATGCCGACGGCACCGTCACCTCACGGTTCACTCGACGGCGTTCGGCCCAGAAGCCGCTGCTAATGGCTGCCCGGCTGGCGGGCCAGAAGGTCGCCCGGCTGTGCCTGGTGAGGCGTACGGGGCCTGGCTGGGCGGGCGAGGAAAGCATGCTCAAGGTCGTCCCTTGTCTGGAGAAGAGGCGGTTGGAAGCGCCCGGCCTGGCGAAGGGTGATCGGTTACTTCAGTGCACCGCTCAACATCCCGCTGACCTAGTAGCGCTGCAGCAGCACATAGGCGATGACGCATGGAATCACCATCAAGGCAACGCCCGCCCGCAGCGCACCATCAGCCCTTCAGGCCGCTGCCCGCGACGCCCTCGACGATGCGGCGTTGAAAGATGAGGAACAAAATGACGAGCGGCAGCGCCCCGAGAATCGCGGACGCCTGGATGTCGGAGAGGCGCTGGCCGAACGACCCCTGCACGGTGGCCAGTCCTACCGGAATCGTCATGAGCTTGGGATTCGAGAGCACAAACAGTGGGAGGATCAGGTTGTTCCAGACGTCAACAAAGGTGATGATCGAGATGGCTCCGATCACCGGCCGGGACAACGGCAGCACGACCGACCGATAGATCCTCCAAAATCCGGCACCGTCGATGCGAGCCGCTTCCTCGAAGTCACGCGGCAGCCCGTCGAAGAACTGCTTGAAGACGAAGACCGCGATGACCGCCGCCACCTGGGGGAATATCACCGCCCAGTAGGTGTTGAGCAAGCCCATGGCGTTGAGTTCCTGGAAGATTGGGACGATCAGCACCTGTGGGGGGATCAGGATCCCGCCGATCACGAGCGCGAAGACAATGCGACGGCCCCGGAACCTGAGGCGGGACAGGGCGTAGGCAGCCATCGAGGCGAACACCACGACCAGCAGCACCGTCATCACTGAGGTGATGGCGCTGGCCAGGTACCAGTTCCACAGATCGCCCTCGCTGAGCAGCGTTGTATAAGAGTCCAGGGTCAGACTCCAGTCCGTCAGAATCGGTCCGGCGCCAACCGCCGATGTCGAGTTAGAGGTCAGGGAGGTCTTGACGGCCCACAGGCTGGGGATCAGCCACAGAACTGCGCAGAACACCAGCACGACCCAGGCGACGACGGTAAACGCCCGGTCGGAGGTGCCAGCTCCGACGATGTGGTCGGGCGCAGCGGGAGCGGCGGCGGAGACGCCGTTCCGCGGCCGGCGCCGGACCCGTTCGACGGTCTCAGTGCTCATGTCAGGCCTCCCTCCGATCCTGGCCGCGCCCGACCACCTGACGAACCAAGGTGACCATCAGGATGACGATGAACAACAGCACCGAGGCGGCCGAGGCAGCACCGACCCGGTAGTCGGTGAAAGCCGTGTCGGTGACCAGCAGCAACAGGACCCGGGTGGCCTGACCTGGTCCGCCTTCGGTCATCAGGAACACCTGGTCGAAGATCTTGAGACTGGCGATGATCTGCAGCAGCACAACGAGCGTGGTGGTGCGGCTCAGCAGCGGGATCGTGATCGAGCGGATCTGCTGCCATTGCGACGCGCCGTCAACCGCCGCCGCCTCGTACAGCTCGCGCGGGATGTCCTGCAGTCCGGCGAGGTAAAGGATGAAGTTGAATCCGATCGTCCACCACAAGGTGGTCACGGCGATCCCGATCATGGCCAGCGTCGGGCTGGCCAGCACCGGCGTCGGCTCTGCGACGCCGAGCAGGCTCTGGAAGGAGTTCCACAACCCACTCTCGGGCGTGTAGATAAAAGACCAGATCAACGCGATCGCTGCCGACGGCAGGACGAAGGGGAGGAAGAAGGCGAGCCGGAAGAGGGTCTGTCCGCGACCGACCCGGTTCGCCAGAACGGCGAACACGAAGGCCAAGATCACCAGCGGTGGCACCGTGTAGAGCGTGAACTGGATCGTGTGCCACAGCGCCGACCAGAACTCCGGCGAGGTGAGCATCTGCCGGTAGTTTTCGAAGCCGATGAAGTTGCCGAACCCGCTTCTGACCAGGGTTGTGTCGTAAAAACTGCTGATGAACATGTAGACGACCGGCCAGACCAAGAACAGCAGGTAGAACAGGCCGAAGGGAGCGATGAACAGCCAGGCCGAGGTCGTAGCATGTGGTTGGCGGCGGGCTCGGCCTGGTCGTGCGGTGACAGCCTCGGCCTGGACAAGGGTTTGGGCGGTCATGGGCGATCCTTCAGTCGCTGGCGACGGCTTCTGCCGGTCACAGCAGCGGACTCTTCGTGTCGGCGTACGCCTGCAGCTGTGAATGGATGCTCTCCAGCGCTGCCTCCGGAGACGCGAGACCTTGCTGGACGAGTCCGATCTGTGCACCGACGACGCGCTCGAATGTCGACCCGGAACCCGAGTACCAGGCGGGCGCGTCGAAGACGACCGTGTCGGCCGATGCCGTGTAGTCCGCCTGCGGCTTGAGCTCCTTGTACTCCGGGCTCTGCAACGTTGGCAGGTAGGCCGGAATGTGACCGCCCTCGGCCCAGGCCAGGCTCTGATCCAGCATCGACTTGATGAACTCCATTGCCCGGAGCACCTGCGGCTCGTCCCGCTCCATCCTTGGTAGCACGAAGGTGTGGGAGTCGGCCTGCGTGGCGGGCTGGTCGAACAGAGTGGGCACGGGCACCATGCCGAACTCCAAACCCTCAACCTCCTGAGCAGTGGTGATCTCCCATTCGCCCTGGAGATAGAAGCCGGACTTGCCAGTAAACATGAGCGTCTGCGACCCGGCGTAGTCAGTGTTTTCCGGCATCAGTCCGCTCTCGGTCAACGAACGGAGATAAGCGAGCGTCTTCAAAGTCAGATCGCGGTCATAGCTGAGCTTCTGCCCGCCGTCGGCCAGCCACGGAGGGCCGCCCTGCTGAGAGTAGAGCGTCTGGAACCAGCGCCAGGGCGTCGACGGTTCGTCGATCGTCGCCACGGCGGCGCCGTAGGCACCGGTTACCTCCTTGGCGGCTGTGAGGGCCGCCTCCCACTGGTCGGTGCCCTGGATCGGCTTGAGCTTGCCGGAAGCGTCCAGCAACCCGGCCTTATCGCAGACGTCGACGTTGAAGTAGAGAACGAACGGATGTAGATCAAACGGGATGGCGTACGTCCTGCCGTCCACCTTCTGCGCCTCCCACGGCTTCGGGCTGAAGTCGCTCGGCTTCAGCCCGACTAGGGCAAGCATGTCGTCGGTGATCTCAGTGAGCAGGTCGGCCTCTGACAGATTCGTCTGGCGGGTCAGGTGGGCGATCGCCACGTCGGGCGGCGCGCCGCCCAGCGTGGCCAGCGAAACCTTGGTGTAGTACGGATTCCCCCAGGTGAACGTTGCCGCCTCTAGAGGATTGGGATGAGTAGTCCGGTAGGTATCCAGCATGGTCAGCATCCGGGCACCGTCGCCGCCACCGAACAGGTTCCAGTAGGTAACCGTTCCGGGATCGAGCTCGGTGCCCGCCACGCCGGCCGACAAGGCGGTACCACAGCCACTCAGGCCACCCGCCAAGCCGAAGGCGGCGGCGGCTCCCAGGCCACCTCGCAGCACTGCGCGTCGAGAGACGGTCCTTTGGGTCGACGGGACATCACCGAGATGAGTGGCTCTCACGAGTGCTCCCTCGCTTTATTGACGAGAGCCACTCTAAGGACACGGGCGGGCTCCTTGCAACGTTGCAGCGACCATTTCTCGGATTGTGGTGGGCGGTGAGGCCGAGCCCCGATTACCGTTGAGCCGTGCGAGCGACGGTTCGAGACGTGGCCCGCCTGGCCGGCGTTTCACCGACGACGGTGTCCAACGTCGTCAACGGGCTAGTTCCAGTTAGTACCGAGACGCGGGTGAGGGTCGAGCGAGCCCTGTCTGCGCTCGACTACGTTCCCAACCTCTCCGCGCGTGGATTGCGGAACGGACGCAGCGGCGTGATTGCCCTGGCTCTGCCCGATCTGTCGACCCCGTACTCCGCCGTGCTGGCCCACCACATGGTCCGCGCCGCCACCGAGCGCGGCTGGAGCGTGCAGATCGAGGAGACCGGGCTCGGCAGTCGGCGCGAAGCTGAACTGTTGTCGAGGGCCCGGGCCAATCTCGTCGACGGTCTCATTCTCAGCCCGGTTCGGCTGGAGACCAGCGCTGTTCGGCGGGGGGTCTCGCTCCCCCCTGTTGTGCTGATCGGAGAGGTGGACCAACCCAGCGCCGACCACGTCTGGATCGACAACATCGCTGCAGCTCGAGCGATAACTGAGCTGCTGCTGGCCTACGGCCATCGGCGCATCGCCGTCCTGGGGGTGAGGAATACCGCCACCTCGCGACTGCGCGAGCAGGGGTACCGGGTGGCGTTGGCGTCCGCCAACCTGCCGACGTACGGTGCGATGGAGATCAGTTGCCCTACTAAGTGGACGCCTGACGTCGGCTACGAGGCGACCCGGACCTGGCTGACCGACCATGAGCCGCCTGAGGCGTTGTTCGCCTTCACCGACTCCCTGGCTCTCGGTGCCTTGCACGCGCTGTCCGAATCTGGACTTCGGGTGCCTGAGGACGTCAGCGTGGTGGGCTACGACGACGTTCCCGAAGCTGCCCATTACACACCGCCCCTGACCACGGTCGGCTTCGACAAACAGGCCTTCGCCGCCACCGTGCTGGATCAGCTGTCCACTCGCATTGCCGATCCGAACGCGCCCATCACCTCGCGAACCATCGCCTTTCAGTTGATGGAGCGCGACAGCGTTGCTCGCCGAGACAGCGGCGGCGGCCGTGCCTTGGCAACGCCGTTGTAACGATGTAGCGTCAAGCCAACGAGGACTCCGTCGGGCCCGGGGTTCCGGTCACGGGAGGCCCTGAGCAGGACAACGCCGTCGGAAGGTTCACCGCGGCGGTCCACACCATTGCCAGGATCGTCCGGGCGTCATCGGCATTCCGGATTGATCACGAGGTTGGAAGGTTCTGACATGCTCACCGCTTCGATCGTGCTCGAACCGAGTTTCACCGTAGGGTCCGTGAACCGGCGGCTGTTCGGCGGCTTCGTCGAGCACATGGGCCGGTGCGTCTACACCGGCTTGTACGAGCCGGGCCACCCGCTGGCGGACGAGGACGGCTTCCGGACCGACGTCCTCGACCTCATCCGCGAGCTCGGGATCAGCGTCGTTCGTTATCCAGGCGGCAACTTTGTGTCCGGTTACCGCTGGGAGGACAGCGTGGGTCCCCCCGAGGACCGCCCGAGCCGGCTCGACCCGGCTTGGCGGAGTGTGGAGAGCAACCAGTTCGGGTTGGACGAGTTCATCCGGTGGTGCCGGAAGTCGGACATTGAGCCGATGTTGGCCATGAATCTTGGGACCCGTGGCACCCAGGAGGCGGTCGAGTTGTGGGAGTACTGCAACCACCCGGGCGGGACCTCCTGGTCGGATCTGCGCCGGAAGCACGGCGCAGCCGAGCCCTACGGCGTACGGATGTGGTGCTTGGGCAACGAGATGGATGGACCCTGGCAGTTGGGACACAAGTCGGCCGACGAGTACGGCCGGCTGGCGGCCACCACCGCTCGCGCCCTCCGTCAGTTCGACGCCGGTTTGGAGTTGGTCGCCTGCGGCAGCTCTCACCGACAGATGCCAACTTTCGGCTCCTGGGAGGCAACCGTCCTGGAGCACGCCTATGACGAGGTGGACTTCATCTCGGCGCACGCCTACTACGAGGACAAGGGGGACACGGCGAGCTTCCTTGCCTCCTCGGTCAACATGGATCTCTTCATCACCGACGTCGTTGCCACCGCCGACTACGTTCGGGCCCGGCTGAAGAAGACCAAGCGGATCAACGTCTCCTTCGACGAGTGGAACGTCTGGTACTTGAGCCGTGTTCCGGGCCAGGACTCGCCTTGGCAGGCCACCCCCAGGATCAGTGAGGACGCCTATACGCTGGCCGATGCCGTTGTTGTCGGGTCCATGCTGATCACCCTGCTGCGGCACACCGATCGGGTCACCTCGGCCTGCCTTGCTCAGCTGGTGAACACCATCGCGCCGATCCGGACCGAACCAGCGGGTCCAGCCTGGCGGCAGGCCACCTTCTACCCCTTCGCGCTCACGGCCCGGCACGCCAAGGGCGAGGTGCTGCGGGTCGAGCCGACCGCACCGACCTACTCCACCTCGCTCTACGGCGACGTGCCGGTCCTCGATGCGACCGCTACCCGAGATCCGGACGGCGGCGACATCACGATCTTCGTGCTCAACCGTCACCAGCATGAGCCGGTGCAGCTGGATGTGAACACCGCGGCCCTCGGTCCGGTCGTGGCACAGGAGGCCGCCGCGCTCACCGGTCCAGACCCCTCAGCCGCCAACACGGAACACGACCCGAACCGCGTTGTTCCGACTCCACTTCACGCCGAAGCACAGCAGGGGACTCTGAGTGTGCAGCTCCCGCCAGTTTCCTGGGCCTGTATTCGACTTGGGATCCGGGCCAACACGGGCCAAGGATAGGGATGTTCTGAACCATGCAGAACTGCTTCGGATTGGGCGGCGCGGACCTGGTCATCGAAATAGCGGGCACGGACGTTGAACCTCCGTCACCACCGCGTACGGCCCAGTCGATCAGCCGCCGCGGTCCGATACGGGTGGATCGTTTTCTGCGGCCGCCATCCGGCATAGCCGGCTCGCCCCTCGCAGAGTTAGCCCACCGGTGGCAGCCGACCGGAATGGTCCTCAGCTTGGGGTTCGACAGAACGAACAACGGCAGGACCAACCAGGCTGCTCCAGACACTCACAATTCGTGAGCCGATGCTCGCGCGGGGGCTCATCTGGGCCTCGAGGCCACCTCACACCTCGCAGCGCGGCACAATTAAGGGTCCCACTTGCGGGAGTATGGTGACCTCAGCGGGGGGTCAGCCGCAGCATTCGAGCTGCCGCCCGGGCCTCGCTAGCCCTGAGAGTGAGTCCCGTGCGCGTGCGTAGGGCCGTCCACTCGGCAAGGGCCTCCACAGGTGGGTAGATCTGAGTCAGCTCCACGTCAACGCCCATGAGATGTGGCAGTTCGAGGGTTACCTCGGGCGCTGCGTGCTCTTGCCGCCACGCGATCAGGTAGGTCTCCCGGCTGCCGCAGAAGGCGACGGTGATCCAGCCGTCATCCCAGGTGGGAACGCCGGTGGGGAACCGTACGGTGGAGTGTGACAGCAGGTTGCGGGTGTCCTTATGGGTCTGCACACCCGCCGCCACCAACGCCAGCTGCTCAGGTGTCATGCGATCGAGCAGGCCCGCCTGGTAGAGGCGGCCGGCGAGTCCGGTGCACATGTTGAAGGCGATCATCTCGTCAGACATTGTGGACTGCGGATAGGACCAGTTGGCGGCCTGCTCGGGCAGGATGTGCACTAGTGCGCCGACGGCGATCGCTGGGTAGAGCAGGGGATCCTGTTGATCCGAAGTCGACTGGAGCTGCAGGTGCGACAGCATGGCAAAATCGGAGCGAAGCGCGCCGGAACCACAGTTTTCGAGGATGAGTTCGGGATGCCGATCGAGCACGGTATCTAGCCACCTCAGCAGGGCACGGTTGTGCTCAAGCAAGCCGTGACCGACGCTCGGGGCATCGTTATCGGTACCTGGGCCCGGGGTGACGTTGTAGTCGAGCTTGAAGTAGCCGACTCCGAGTTCATTTATCAGCCGGTCGACTGTCTGGTCAAGGTGAGCACGCACGTCTTCACTGCGGAGGTCCAGGAAATACCGGTCGCGTTCCCGTATTCGCATTCCTGCTCGCTGCAAGAAGGCGCTGTCCGGCAGGGCTGACGCAGCCAGGCTGTTGACTCCAACAACCTCCGGCTCCAGCCACAGTCCCGGCGTCATGTGTCGGGTGCGAATGTGGTCCAGGACATAGCCGAGGCCCCTGGGGAAGCGCACCGTGGACGGGACCCAGTCGCCTACCGAGGCCCACCAACCGGCCGTGTCGTCGTACCAGCCGGCGTCGATGCAGAAGTATTCGCATCGCACCTTGGCCGCCGCATCGATCAGCGGCAATAGCTTGGCTTCGGTCGGGTCACCCTCGAGGGTGTCCATGTAGTCATTGAAGATGACTGGTAGTGCGTCGTTCTGGGGATGGCTGCGGCGGGCGACACGTCGGTGGGTGGCCAGGTGATTAAAGGCGGTGTCGAAGGAGTCGGCGACGGTGAACGTGACAGGGACCGACGTAAAGGTCGACTCGGCGTCCACGGTGTAGGACCAATGGTGCAGGGTGTCGGTGGGGCCAAGTACCGCCACGTATGCACCGTCGTCAGTGTGGTCGTCGACGGGGGGGCCGGCGGCTTCCTCGCTACCGACCGGCAGGGCTTCGAGGTGTCGGGACCATGCAGGACGCTCACCCGCCTCCCAAAGCCACGGCCCGTTGTGTTCGATCTGCCACGCGAGCGTCGTACCCGTGTCCCTATTCTGGACGGCGCCACCAGGAACATATGTCCCTGACGACCAGGTGCTCGTGGAGAAGGCGCTGATGGCGCTCCGGCACGTTTCGCCGCGTGCGCTGGGTTGCGTCGCGACCAGCCCCGGCGATCGCAAGGGCTGTGCTGTCCAGCGGTTCTCGGCAGCCCAGGTGGACCGAGCCGACCAGACATCGAGGGCATTGATATCCGCTGAGATGCAGGCCCCGGTGGCGAAGCTAGTCACTGCCCACAGTGTTAGTGCCGGCTTGCCGGGCGTAACCGAAACGGTAGTCGTTGCTCGCGCCGCTGGCACACCTGGCAGCGCCTCAAAGGTGCTGATACAGGTAAGCCCGGTTGCTGGGTCCAACTGCTCGATCATCAACCGGTCGACACCGTCAGCAGATGTGGTCTCTTCATGCCGCACGTAACGAAGCGCGCCACCAAGATTGGTCCCGCTGTGCCTGCCGCTGTTGCTGGAGCTCTGGTTGCCAAAGTGCGGCGACATGACTTCAACGAGCGGCTGGTGGGCCTGGTTATATGCAGACGAGAAACGAGAACTGTCCTCGCCAAGGTCCACCAGGCGGATCGGACCATCATCATCGGCGAGAAATCGCAAGGCGAATGAGGAGGTGAGCCAGTCGATCGCGACCACGTGTTGACCTTATCGGTTGGCTGCACTGTCGGGTTGGTGATGCCGGGGACGGTGCTACTTCCGAGGCGGCGAGTCAGAAGCTGCTTCGCGTACGGTTGCGCAGGAAGGCGCTGACCGTACATCTCCGTCGATGGGATGCACCGCCCGCCGGGAAAAGAAGTCTCGGAAACCCTCTGCCATCACATTGAGAAAGTCGCTAGTCTGGCCGCGGCGGAGGTGTTCAAAGGTGCGACCTGTCTCACGATAAGGAGGGCATGTCGCGTGCGAAGCTCACAGCCAACGTTTGTCCACGAACCCGGCGTCTCGGCTGGTTGCTCCTCGATGGCGCCCAGGTCGGTCAGCAGTCGCGGTACCTCCACTGGCGTCAGCGGAGACCAGGTCTCGGCACTTTACTCGCTAGCCGACTCCGGATCGCATGTTCCTCGGCAGCGCGACTTCACCCGGCCGCTGACTCACTCAGCTCGCCCGTTCGGCCATCCAACTACCACGAGGTGATGCCATGACTGCAGAGTCGGTTGACGTCGCTGCTGCGGCCACCAAGCCAGGAGCTCCCCGCGCTGGCGTGCCTGGTAATGGGCTGCACGGTACTGACAGGCCGCCAGGTCGCAGCGATCTAGGGATGGCGCTGCTTTTCATCTTGCCGGCGCTGGTCGGCTTCCTAGTGTTCTACCTCTATCCCTCGATTCGGGGCTTCTACTTCAGTCTGACCAAGTACAGCCTGCTTGGGACGCCGACGTTCATCGGTCTCGACAACTACACCCGATTGTTTCAGGATCCCCTTTTTTGGAACGCTCTCTGGGTTACGGTCCAGTACGTCTTGTACAACATTGGCTTTCAGACGATTCTAGCGATCGGGATCGCTGTGTTGATGCAGCGGCTAACCCACTCAACCGTGGTTCGCGCCATCATCT
>Ga0126310_10000644_pt1 | contig 12374 bp, 19 predicted proteins | sample Plot60_FD_92540 | JGI IMG/M metagenome (GOLD analysis project Ga0126310, IMG submission 92540) | Serpentine soil microbial communities from UC McLaughlin Reserve, CA, USA - Plot60 | ecosystem: Environmental > Terrestrial > Soil > Grasslands | place: USA: UC McLaughlin Reserve, Lake County... | reverse complement strand
TTTAGAGGTATCTTACCCCTACCGGAGGCCTTCGCGCCCGTTAGACGGCAACCTCGTGCCGCCATTATGCGAACTTACTCCGGATCGAGGTAGAGTCGTACAATCCTGGGTTGGCGCACCAGGATGCCGAGCGCGTTCTCTAGTCTGGCCTTGAACACTGACCCGGATATCCTCTCTCCGTCGACGTAGACGCTGCTAGAGGGTGTTATGAACTTTGACTGTGGAACGGATAGCATCTTGGTATGTCTACTCCAAAACCATACCCAAGCGACGTTTCCGACGAAGAGTGGGCGTTCGTCGCCCCCTATCTGGCGCTCCTCCGGGAGGACGCACTAGAGGCGGCGGGGTTTGACCCCTTGCGCACAGTCCATCGCGGGGACTTTATCTACGTGCGGGGGGTTAAGCATTAACCCCGCTGAAGAGGTGGCCCAGGCTTCCGTGAAGTACACGAGCACAGGGGTGGGTATTTTGTGCCGATGGTAGACCCCGATGGCGTGCCCTTCACCTACCAGTCGGTCGACGAGATCGAAGCCGGTGAGTTTATGAGGGACGCGGTCGAGGCCTTCAGGACCGGCACGCCGCCGAACACTGCCGAGCCTGAAACGGCATTGGAAACGGAAGTAGAGACTAGCTTCGGCGAAGCTTGTCCTGTGTGCGGCATGGAGATCTCACGCACCGCACGCCAGGGGAAGAAGTTCTGCTCTGACCGTTGTCGGAACCGTTACCACTCAAGCATACGCTCGAAGGAACGCTCTTCGATGCACGAGAAGGTCTGCGAAGTGTGCGGCCGCACGTTCACCGCCAAGAAGAGTAACGCGAAGACGTGCTCTAGCGCCTGTCGTCTACGGCTCTACAGGGATCAGCAGCGTTTAAAGGCCGAAGCTGCCGTTGCCAAAGACGTTTCTTTGAACCCCACACTAAGGGATAGTACCCAAGAGCACGCCTCGCGGGCGCGAGGAGGCCACTAACGAGGCTAGGGCGACACTTAAACGCCTGCGCGAGATAGACCGCGAATACAGACGGGAGATGCGCCAGCCTCTCTACAGGCACCTCTCTACTGAGAGCACCGTGGATGATGACTACGAGATAGAGCTGCGGGATCAGTACACCTTTACCGACGACGAGCTAACCTAGCTCTCCCCCGTCCCGATTCACCCAGAGCGGTGCTAGCGTGGAAGGTGGATTCTCCGAACCTGTGCTTTAGTGTATACGTACACCAGTGCAGCTTGTCAGCATTTCAGCCCGATCGGGCCGGGGCTATGCGTGAATGCATCATCTCACTTCGTCGTAGTATGTGGTATGAGCGGATTGATAGTGATAGCGTTTATCCTGGGTATCGTGGTAACGATTGTCGGCTTCAACCTCTGCGCCATCTATACACATGAACGCGAGGAGACACAGATCCCCTACCTCACCCAGAGAAGGAATGAAGCCCTCGATCGTGTGGGGCAGCTAAGGACGTACGCTAGCTACTGCGAGCAAGAAGCTAAGTGTTGGCCCGAAGATTCTTCGGACCGCGCCGAACTTTTGGCCTATGCCTCTGTGGCCAGGCGGCAAGCCGAGGAGACCCTTTTCAGGTGGCGCGAGATAGAACGCGCCCTAAGGACGGAGCGCTTCGAAGAGATCACCAAGAGAGCGCAGACACCACCCGGACATTACGGACCTCCGTCCGGACATCGTCCCTAAAACGTCCGCAACTTGAAGTAAGAAGTGTTCTCGGAACTTGAGGACGGCCGGTCAGCGTCCGGTCACTGTCCGAAGATACGACTCCACCATGACCGCCTAGCGTCCCTCAGCTCCTCTTCGGCCCGGTCGGCACGTTCACGCTCGCGCTCGAGCTGATCGCGGAGTGTGGTCTCGGTGATCGAGGTGAGCTCGAGGCGGCCTTCTAAACGTCCTAACTCACGCTGCAGGGCTTCGAGCCTCTCTTGGTACTCACGGACGCCCTCAGAGGCTTCTAGGGCCCTCTGAGACTCCTTTGGCGGCCTCTCGGGCATGGCCTCGGTGACGGATCGGGCCTCTACCTTCCAACGCCCCGATATAGCGTCGCGTGCCCCCTCGAGCTCGCCACGCTCCAGGCGCCGGCGGACCGTCCGCTCGGTGGTCCTGAGGATACGAGCGGCCTCTTGCACGGTGTAGTGCTCATCCACAGAGGTAGCATAACCTTACCTCTCCCCTTCGCGCCTCTCAGGGCTCGGATAAGTCCTCTACTGGCTCTGTCCAGTCCTCATCTGCGCCTCTTGCTTGATCTCCTCGGCTTCCTCGGTATCGGCTTCGTAGCGGACCTTCTCTGTCGTGCCATCCTCAAGGAGCCTGTACTCCTCCACCCATCCACCCTGGTAATCGGCTGCGATCACGTGGGCAACCATCTCAATGCTTCCGTACTTTCGCTCGAAGGCAGCACGGCTCTCGGGTGTGGCAGCGCGGACAACATCAAGGACATGGGAGGAGGGTTGCCTGCCGCACATGAGATCTACCTTGCACAAGAACATCTCTTGCCAAACCTCGAGGTCGGCGAAGGTACGCATGCTACCATCCCTCATTTTCAGGATGGCCCGGTTACTCCGGGCGTTACGTTCGAGGCGCCTTATCCAACCCTTATGATTAGCCATAGTAGGAACCGTTGCTTTGAAGAGCGTCTTGCTGTGCCTCTTCAAGGGCCACCAGGCGCTCCTCTATCTCGTCCTGATCCCTGATACGGCGCTCCAGCTCAACCAACTTGGTTATGTAGTCGAGCACCCGGGTAGCAGCACGTAGCTCAGTGTTGATATCGCCAGCCTCTAGCGCCGCCTCAAGCTTGGCCACCGCCTCTGTGCCTAAGGTGGTCAGCCCAGCGACGACCTCTTGGAGGATAAGCGCCCTTTGCTCACGGTAGACACGCGAGAAGTTCTCCTGCGCCAGGTACTTCTTGATAGTCTGGGTGTGTAACCCACACTCAGCTGCGGCTGCCTCTATAGAGGTGGTGGCAAGGAGTGCATTTAATGCTTTCGCCTGGTTCGCCGAGAGAGAGGAAATATCGACCGTGGTACCAGATTGTACAAATCCGCTCATAGATCCCACACCTCATCTCCTATGTTCGGGCGGGGCGGGGAAACAGAAAACCCCGCCCCATATGCCCTCGACCAGTGGGCAGCGGTACCCGGACTAGCCGCGAAGAATTTCTCACCCTATATCCCTCTCTAAATTAAGAACCCAATCCTCCACGAACTCATTCAAGCCCAGTGTCTCTAGCACCGTCGCCACATCACGCTCGAAGACCCTGATGTAGTGGCCGTTGTTCAAGTGGATCCTTAAAACGTTCTGCTCCAGGCCCTTATCCCAGCAAGAGGATACGTAGCTGATGCTAGCCGGGTTGATACCGAGCATCAGCCCAGCCGGCCCGTCCGCTCCGCCACGGATCGACAAGAGGGGCTTAGCTGCGGTGTGCAGTCGCAAGGTCGGTAGCTCGTGTGGGAACTCTTCGCTCATCTACTTCCAGTTCGGCTTCCTGCGCTTTTTCTGGAAGAGAGGCCCGGATGACGCCTTCTTCGCCACACCAAAGGGAGTCCTCCGTTTACCGGCCCGGGCCTCCTCGGGACTCTTCGCACCACCAGGGCGCTGGGTAGAGGGCAGAGGTACCTTGGAGTAAATGGCATGTGCTTGAAGGCGGGCATTCTGGGCATTCTCTAGGTAGGTTCGCTGCCAGTCGCGGCGGTGCTCATCGACGATATCGTCCACACTCATGCCGCGGTCCTCGGCTAGCCCAATAACCGCCCTGCAGATAGCGCCGCCCTGCGGTCCGCCAATGTCCAACCCACGTGCGTACTACTCTTCGCGCAGGACGTTAGCGGGCCTATCCTCCGAAGAGGTTGGGACATTCTTGCCGGCCGCCCTCATCCTGGCAACGGTTGGATTCTCATAGCTCAAACGTTGGACAAGGCGGGCTCTCTCACCCTGACTCAAGGAGAGCAGCTGCACATCGTTCGTCCGTAGGGACTGCCCGGCAGGGAACGGGACGGACGACAGCTCATATTCATCAGCACTCTTAAGCAGCTTCTCGCGTGCTGCTTTGGCCTTCTCCTCTATCAGCGGCTTGGCCTTATCGTAGGCTTCCCATACACGGGATGCACGGTGCTCGTCGGTGTAGCGCTCATCACTGTCCAAGCTCTCGTACTGCCTGATCAAGTCGCGCCGCGCGGCCTGAGCCTCCCTTGCAAGCGTCTCTCCACTATTAGTGCTAGGCGGTCTGCTCCCTTTTGGCTCTCGTGGAGGTTCAGCGGACTTCGCCAATTCCTGATCCACACGCTCTATCTCGGCCGCGAGCTCCTCGGGGGTCATATCAGCGACGGACTTGGATTCGTTAGTTGCCTGCTCGTTGTTCTGCTCTACTTGCTGCTCAGTCATGCCGATCTCCTAGACTTCTTATAAGGTGGCGTCCCGAGCTGCTTTCTCAGCCGAGTAAACTCGGTCTCACTGACAGTGATGGTGCCTCCGTCGACGGTATGCACAAAAAACTGATCCATCTCGACCCCGGCTACCGGGGTGTAGCTGAGTCGCACCACAGCAGACTCGCGGACCAACTGATTTCCGACAGTTATGAACTCGGTAGCCATTACGACCTCCCAGCCTTCTTTCCTCGCGCCCGCTCCCACCTGCTTGGAGTTCTGGGCGGCAGGGTGCGTATGTCTCTTATGTTGCGCGTGCCGGCATTCATGGACGTGCTCATGTTCTGGATCTTGGTCTTACTCATGCTGCTCCTTCCGGTTGCTCAAGCTCTGCTGCCCTGCTTTCATACTGCGCCCCTCTGCCGGCTTTCTAGCATTGCTAGCTCTCTTTGATAGTGGAGGAATCGTTCCTTATAAACTGAGCAAAGGTGGGATACGAGAAGGTAGCGGTGGTGCTGGTTCTCCGTCTTACGTGTAGCTTCTCGCTCAGCATCTCTCTGGGCTAGTATGCGTTCTTCGGCCTTGACCCTGGCTTCCCTTGAATCCATTCCTAGCTCTTGCGCCATCTGGCTGGCGCGACTAGCGATTAGTAGGTCTAGACCGCTTTCGACGGCGTCTCCTGGAGCTGCGGGTACGTGCCTATAATCCTTTGGTTCTTGGCCGTTTACGGCACCCACTCGACCATTGACGATATCCTCCACGATTGTGTCGGCTTCGCTTTCAGTCACCTATCACCCTCCTTTGCCTTGCTCGGCTTTCGCCTTGGCTTGGGCCTTACGCCTCTGCCTAATCTCGTTTGCCCTACGCTTACGCCGCGCCCAACGTCGGCGGGCGAGCTTGTTGTTGTCCCGGGACCGCTGTGTTGTGCCATCGTTACGAGACACGCCTAGCTACCAATGGGTGGGAGACGATCCGGGGCCAGAAAGGAAAAGCAAGAACCCACGCTCGTTCGCCGTCGAGATGTTATCGGCGCCCCCACCCATCGAGGTAACGCGACGGGGGGTATGCGGGCAACTCACAAGCCGCTCCGGCCATTGCTGGTACCGGCCCCGCCCCATCGCTGTGATGGCTACTCATGTGATGCGTCTGTCTGCAAACATCGGCTCGCATGTCGCCATTGTGCCACGCTATCTCACTCTATTCATCAACTTTACGAAAGTCACCAAAACTCGTGAGGCTGAAGGCATGGTTGAGGGCGGCCTTCATCCGCACAGACAGTTTCGACAGTCCGGCAGTAGGTCGTAGAGGTGCTGATAAGCGATGTCGTAGGCCGCATCAGAGCGTAGCTCCGGCCTCTGGGCAAACCAGCCCGTGTAGGCGTTCACCCGTTCCTTGAATGAGAAGCGGATGTCTCGGTATCCGTACCAGATGTCGTTGGCACAGAAGTAATCCCCACCCGGATCGCGGATAAGCTTCAACAGGTACTCGGCTTCGGCCAGGCGCGGCTCTAGGCTAGCCATCCGCCTCCATGTAAGCTCGGACGCTGGCCAGGCCTGGGAGTTATCCGGCGGTGCCTTTATCTCCACCTCACTTGCCCGGACCACCCTCAGCTTCCTTTCACTCATCCCTCTCTCCTTTCGTTACAACGACTACGACGACCAGCCGAACGGGTCTTCTCCCAACACTTCAGCACGGGCATTCTTGGCACTCATGCCGCTAGCCGTCAGCCGCTTTACGCGCTCAACCTGTTCGCTTGTTAGGCGACCTTTGCTAGGAGATTCCCTAACATCCCTAACATCCCTAACATTTCTCTCAGAGTGGCTTTCCTCTGCGGCATCTAGAAGGCTGTCGTTGTTAGGGTCCGTCCTAACATCCCTAACATCCCTAGCATCTGGGTCCCGTTTGTTAGGATTGTTAGGTTTGTTAGGGAGAGAGTACTTACCTCTACCTGCTGTCTTTACCTCTCCTGACTGACTCATCTGATACAAGCGCTGTCTTGTTGCGTTGTATCCCTTCGGATCCCCCTTGCCAATAGCAATAGCGGTGTCCTTCGCCCCTAGCGGCTCTGGATAAGATTCCCGCAAAACCCGCACTATCTCGCGGCGTTCTCCTATCAGTCGGTACTCTTCAGCGTCTCCCATAATGGCCCACGTTGCGGCGTCCTGGTGCCAGCGCAAAGCAAGTTCGGTGTGCTCTTCTATGTCGCGCCCATCCACGGTGAGGTACGCGTCGGCGTCGCCGCGCTTGCGCTTCAGAACCAGAGCACCGTCCACGCCCCCCGTGAGGCCAGCTGAGCCGTGAATCATGTCCAGCGGGTCATCCGATTCGCTCTCACGAAGGTGATGTACCAGCACGATGGCTACGTTGTGTCTGTCGGCCAAAGGTGCCAGAGGGTCAACAGAGTCCCGCTCTTCGTCGTACTGAGTGCGCTTACCGGACGTGCGCGGCTTGAACCGTGCCAGGGTGTCTATGATTACCAATCGGCACTCCGGATGGTCGGTAAGCCACTTATCCAGCGCCTCAATTCCGCCTTCGTCGGCCCGCGGCCACTCCACCTCTAGGTGTAGCCTCTCGGGTCCCGAGCCGTCTACCAACAGCTTGCGAAGGCGTTTCTGGAGCCTCCTCTTGTTGTCCTCTAGCGCCAGATACAGGCAGTCTCCGGCCTCTACTGGCTTGGTACCCAAGGCAACGCCACCCGTAGCGACGGCAATCCCGAAGCCTAAAGCCATCCATGACTTACCGTGCTTGACCTTCCCAGCCAGAAGGGTTACGCCGGACGGCAGCACGTCCGGTATGGCGTATTCGACCGGTGGTATCTCCATTGCCATAAGTTCAGCAGCGGTAAAGGTGTGGTTGGCCTTATGGCCGTTTGTGTACTCTTCCCAGATCTGCTCGGTGGCCTTGCTCATCTCTTCACCCTCTCCTTATCGGCCAGCATGTGCCTGGCGTAGGCCTCCACTTTCGGCAACAGCGTGGCTGCCATCTTCTTGCGCTCGGCTTCGTCTTCGATCTCATCCACTATCGGCCCGAAGACGTACTTCCAGAGCCGCCGGGTCCAGGCCTGCAGGCGTGCATCCTCGATAAGCTCTCTAGCGTCTCTCTGGCGTTCACCTTTCCTAAAGAACGCAGGCGGCCTCGCGGGCGGGGTGTGGCCGAACTCCATTAGGAGCATGGCCGCTGCGGTGTGTGCCTCTCTTTGGTCATAGCCGTGATAGAGCCGGTAGAGTTCCACCACGTCGCTACCACGGAGGCACCCGAAGCACCACCAAAGGTTCTTCTCGCGGTTCACCGTGAACGACGGTGAGCGGTCCTCATGATCCGGAAGTGGGCAGCGTCCGGCCCACTCCTTACCGACTCTACGCAGGCCACCAGGACCCGTGAGTCGGTCAGCCAGATCAATTACCGGAACGGCCTCTTTGGCTGCGTTTATCGGTGTTGTGTAGGAAACACCGCGATATCTACGCGTATTGGGGGTGTTGGATGGGTTCTGGTTCTGGTATGATGCGTCCATATACGGGCCAGGTTCCTTTCAAGCAATGGCTCGTTTGCTCTCCGGGGCGTGGGACCCCCGAAGAGACTCGCCCGGTATCAGTTAAGAAAGGCCAAAAGAGTCAAAGCCTTACCGGGCTGCCTACAACATCTGCTACCAATGGTTGCACACAAACCCTTGTTATTGAAGGCGCTTGCACCTCAACCATTGGTTTAGTCCTCCATGGCCTCCCTAGCCGTCTTCTTCGTCTTCGTCTTCTAGGTTCTCTAGGATGTAGTCCCGCACCTCTTCCTCTAGGTCGGGCTTGTGCTTGGCGTGGTAGGCACGCCGTAAGGTGTCGTTCAGGGCGTCCCGCCAGCTCAGGGTCTCGTCACCCTTGAAGCTCGCCTCAATCCACGCCTTTGCCCCTTGGAGCTTGAAGCGCTCCTGGAACTCCTCGGCCATCTTGTTTTTGAGTTCGTCGGTGTCGAGTACCTCGGCAAGGATCTCGTCAACCCACCCTTCGACCTTCTTGCGGTACATCTCCTCGCGCTTTTCAGCGAGGGCCTCATCAGGCGGTATCACCTTCCCGCGAACACCGTTCTCTTTCAGCTTGCGCTCGATGTACTTGATGCGCTCGGTGTCCGGCAGGATGGCGTTCAGCTCGAAGCGGACCCCACTTACACCACGCCGGTAGCCGCTCCCCTGGCAGAGGTACTCGCTCGCCATACCAGAGAGCCGCGAGCGCAGCCCCCACGAGATGTTCTTCTTGCGGTAGAACGGCTCGGAGGCCAGGCCCATCTCCACCGCGTCCTCAACAGTGAGGCCGATGTCTATCACGTCAACGAAGTAGTCCGGCATGCGCCTAGTCTCCTCGCCCATGACCCTGGCAATGTCGTAGCCGTCAAGGTCGGCGTCGTGGAAGACAAAGAGCTGGAAGTCGCCGCCCTCGGCCCGACTGAACAGCTCGCGCACGGCCTCGGTGGGCTGGCCCTTGCCCGAACATATCGCCATGTCGTAGCGCTCGGCGAGCTTGGCCGCTTGCATCTTCGGCAGCTCACCCTCTTTTTCGACATACAAAATCTTGTCGAAGGTGTACTCAGGGAACTGATAGGCGGCTATCTCACGGGTGCCCAGTGCCACAGAGTTCCCGGTGTGCGGCTCGTGCAGGTTCCCGCGAGCATCGCGCCACAAGCCACCGATAAAGCCGTTCTCCTCCTGGTACTCGGTGAGCAGCGTCTGCGAGAAGTACTTGTATTCGAGCCTCTTGTCGTCCTCCCACTCGCCGTGGTTGTAGGCAAGTGCCCTGGTGGCGTAGTAGAGGTCGCGGGCGCTGAAGTTAGCACCCGCGTTCGTGATCGCCTGAGGCAATACCTCGAAGACGATATCTTTGATGTAGGTCTTGGGCTCCGGGGCGTAGTAGATCCTCTTGGGTGCCCGTGCCGCCCTCTCCTGCTTCTTGGCCTCCTTATAGAACGGCTTGACGGCCGACCACATGGCATCGCCGATGAGGCCGCCAGGGTCGCCGGTAAAGTCCTTCTTCTTTTTGGCCATGCCTACGCCCCCTCCATATCGAGGCGGGTTTTGCCCCGGTCGAGGAACAGCGGCGCAGGGGTGATGATGTGGGCCGCCACGGCGACGCTCGCGGGCGTCCTGTACCATGTCGCCTCGCGCTCGGGCAGGGCGTAGGCTGTAGAGAGAAAGCCCTTGATACCAGCGGCCTTGAATTCGGGTACGGCCAGGGCCGTACCCTCCAGCGGGTCGCCGAAGGTCGGCGAGAAGTTGATGCCGCAGTAGAGGTGGCCCGGCTCCTCCAGGTGGGCCAGCGCAAACTCGAAGGTCAGGGGCAGGCCGCTAGCGAGCGTGTTGCTCCTGCGCACGTAGGTGGTCTCGACGACCGTGCCGTAGACGTTCTCGAAGAAGGCCTCGAAGTGCTCTTTGCCGACGAAGCCGAGAGCCTTAGCGTTCGGCTCTTTGGTCGACGCTTTCATCGCCGCGAGCAGCTGCGCAACCTTCTCTTCGTGGTGCTCGAAGTCCGAGAGGTGTGTGAAGCCCCCTCCCATCTCCTTAACCACAGCCTTGGCCTTCGCCGTGGAAGTGAGTCCCTGAAACTGCCTGACGAACTCTCCTGTCGGCAGGTCCCGACCGCCTTTTTTGGCGCGGCCTATGTGGCTGAAGACCAGCCCCTTCAGGGACTCGGAGCTGTACCAGTGGGGGCTCGTGGGCTGCGATGGTACGTACTTCTTGAACGGTCCCTCATGGGTCGATTTGTAAATTTCGACGTCTTCTGAGTCGCCGTTCAAGGTAAGAGAGCGTCGCGTGGGGGTTGAAAGCGGCAAACGAGCGTACCCAGTGGAGCGGGTCGAAGTCCTGCACTACATAGTCATTCGAGAGGTCGTTCGCCGCTGCGATGGCAGCCGCTTCCCCTGTTAGGCCGGTTGGTATCTCAAGCGACACGGTGGTCCCTGGTTCGTCGGCACCCAAGAGCATCTGGGCCGGGGCGTAGTCGAAGTGCACCGCGCCGGCCGGATCGACCCATGGCCCGATCTGATGGCTCACGCCCCGCGACTCGACGACGAGCGGCTCGCGTGAGCCAAGGGCATACGGTATACCGATGACGGTCTTAAGTGCGTTGCCCTGTGCGCCTCGTGTTGGCGAACGGTAGGCTGCCTTGTCGCTTACGCGGATGTTGTAGTCGAGGACCTTGCGCACTACCTCAGCCGGTATGCCTGGTCCGTTATCCGAGATGCTGAGTCGGATGAGGTCATCCCCGCGCTCGACCTTGACACCCACAACCGGCGGTACACCCGCCGTCTCGCAGGCATCTAGGGAGTTGTCGACCAACTCTTTCAAGCAGACGCTTGCGAACTCATCTTGCGGCACGCCAACCAGCGCAGATAGCTGGCGAGCGTCGAAGTATTCTGCGGCCCTGGAGGTCTCGAAGGTGGTTCGGTTTAGTTGTGCCACGGCTAGTCCTCCCTGCCGAAGCCGGTTAACTCATCTGGGTGAACATCCAGGGCCTCAGCCAGCTTGCGGATGGTCCTTAGCCTTGGCTCCCACCTATCCTGCTCGAGCTTGACGATGGTGTCTGCAGAGATGCCAGCCTTCTCGGCCAGCTCCCTTTGGGTTAGGTAGCGCCGCTCCCTAAGCCTCTTCAGCTTCTCCCCGATTCGAACCACGTCCTGCATATAAACACACTCCTTCTTCTGCTTGCTTGTACTCTAGCAGGATTCTAGCATATCTTAGAAAAAAGGTCGATATAACTCTTGACTTACTCTAGTTTTAGCTTATCATGTGGTTGTTGGTAAACGAAACGAAGAAAGGAAAAGAGCAAATGCACGAATACACCGTAGAGAATGAGCGGGGTGAAGTGGTGGACACCGCTTCCGACCGACCACACGCAAGGCTTGCGGCCATCCTTCTTCGCGAGATGCAAGGCGGGGCGTTCTACGTGTACTACCCGGACGGCAGCTTTGATAGCCGCCACGGCGAAGAAGAAGAGCGCGAAGCCAACCGTATTGCTAACGGAATCGAGCAAGTAGAGCGCAACATGAAGGCCTCTAGCAAATACGAGCGATAAGCAAAACCCACTACAAGTAAATGGCCCCGGCGGTGCTAGGAACACCCCGGAGCCCGGCCCACAGAAAGGGGACTCACTGTGGACGAACGAAGTGTACTTTACGGCGAGAGCTTCGCTAGGGAGCAGGATTACCTGCATGCTTGCTGGGATGGTTATGTCTACCTCGGCTACACCGACGAGGACGGCGAAGAGCAGATAGAGAGGCTGCCCTGCCGGCGTTGTGCTGAGGAGGGCTCGTAAATATCCAGCGAGAGGACGTCCACGACCTCTACGACGCGATTACGGGCTTAGGCGTCGAGCTCGAAGCGCTGAACGTGAGCGTCAGGGCTCTTACGGCCCACCTAACCGGCGAGGACCCGCTTCGGGACTCGCTCTACTACGGTGGCCCGGCCGAGGAGGGGGCTCAGGAGCAGCCCCCTCCCTGGGTGAACGCGGCCCGCCAAGCTTCGCTAGATGAGTAAGACGAAGCCCGCCACGCGTATCTAGTAGAAGAGCAGATAGCCGGCGTGCGCACTACGACGCTGTATATGGTGGCGTGCTTTACCTGTGTGCTACTCGCGCTCGGGTTGGTTCTGTACCTGATAGGGAGTTGAGGGGCTTTGTCGGGGCTTGTACCTACTAAGAGGAGGTGAAAATAATGAACGGAGCGGAACTCAAGAAGAGGCGCACGACGCAGGGCCTCGGCCAGCGAGAGCTGGCGAAGGTTAGCGGTGTGCCGCAGCAGATGATCTCCGCGGCCGAGAATGGCCGCGTGCAACTCAGCCGTGGTGCTGCCCAGAAACTGGATGAGGCACTGAAGAGCTGACGATCGCATGGGCCGGGGCTCTCACGGCCCCCGGCCCTTTTTCGTGCTCTGCCCCGCCCCGATGCCCCAAGCCCCCTCTCGCCCTAACATCTGCTGCAGCCGGCTTGGTGTCCGCGGACACAAACAAGCGAGGGCGGGCTCTATACTGTCTGTCCT
>Ga0126310_10000642_pt1 | contig 12401 bp, 14 predicted proteins | sample Plot60_FD_92540 | JGI IMG/M metagenome (GOLD analysis project Ga0126310, IMG submission 92540) | Serpentine soil microbial communities from UC McLaughlin Reserve, CA, USA - Plot60 | ecosystem: Environmental > Terrestrial > Soil > Grasslands | place: USA: UC McLaughlin Reserve, Lake County... | reverse complement strand
GAAGGTAAAGTACTCCGTATGAATCCGGATGGTTCCATCCCCGACGACAATCCAGAGATCAACGGTGTCAAAAGCCACATCTATACATATGGTCACCGCAACGCGCAGGGAATAGCTGTAGGTGCTAATGGAGATCTCTACGTTGCTGAGCATGGAGATAATTCTGATGACGAAATTAATCGTCTCCAAGCGGCTGGAAACTATGGCTGGCCATACGTCGCAGGCTACAAAGACAATAAAGCATATCAGTTCTATAACTGGTCTGCCGCAGGGAATTGTGAGGACCTGATGTATAATGATGTTGCACCTGCACCTCCGGGTGTGCCTGTAAGAAATGAAAGTGAATTCAATGCATCAAATTTCGTGCCTCCACTCCAAACATTCTACACTGTCGAGAGCAACTACAACTTTACAAATCAAGCCAGGACATGTGGCGAGAGAGCCTCTGTCTGCTATCCAACCGTCGCTCCTTCGAGTTTGCGTCTGTATACATCAAATGTTATTCCAGGCTGGGAGAACAACTTACTAATGACAACCCTGAAGGCAGGTAGGATCTTCAAAATAACACTAAACGAGAATGGCACGGCACTTGCACAGGAGCCCGTGGAACTTTTCCGCTCAGAGAACCGCTACCGTGACATCGCTTTTGGTCCGGACGGCCGTACTCTTTACGTGATCACTGACCCGATGGGTGTCGTGCAAGCCATGAAGGAAGGCCCAATTACCCCAACCACTGCCCTGTGGAGTCCTGGCTCGCTGCTTGTGTTCAGGTATGAGCGATAGCTTGTCTAGGCGGTAGATCGTCCACCACTTTTACTTGTGGAAATAAATGGTTGCAAACAGAATAATATAATTAAGTGGAATAGTCAGGATGGACGATTAATTACTAAATTTTAGCCGTAATTATAAGGAATTACCTAGCAATCCAACAAATATTAAACAGTGAAAAATATAGGACAACGAAAAAACAAACCTTGGCATTATTACCTCTCTTCTTTATTTATTTAAAAATTCGAGACAATCTAATTTTGGCTATTTGAGCATGATTTTTGTTCTGGGCAGAATAAAAAATTATTATACAACTTTGTATAAAATGATTGTACTTATGGAAATGTTAATAGAACCTAATATCAAAAACAGATTAGCTTATAGTTCTATTTAATTCGACATTTTTGTTTTCTTCATTCAATTCCGTTACTCCATATATTGGATCACATCCATAGTGTTCCCCTACTCTAGAAGGATCGATCCAGATGCCGATCACTTCTTTTCCTAGTAATTTGATTGATGTATGCACGTCAATATCTGGACCCTCAATTAAAGAGTGGATGTACCATTAAATCTTTTCACACTATTTCCTTCAGAAGTATTTATTAATTTGAAATTAGTAATAGCATGGTTGTGTTGTGTGGTGCTGAGCCGTTAACCATTATCATTCTAACATTTGCATTAAAATCTAGATCAGAAGCATTAGTATTAGTTTTATTTAATGTAAAAATATTTCCCTTCCAGTTACATGGTAATTAGTGATATTAACGATAACTCAAAACACAAAAGTAACCAAACCAAATTAATAACACATAATATAGTCATCCCGTATAGTCTAGAGATAGATCTTTATCTATGATGTGAATTTATTTTATATTATTACTATCTATTATCATTTGTAACTTTTGAGTAGTTAATATAAGATTATAGATGCTGTGCTATGGAAATTAAATGTTCAATATATATTTTGTAACCGGCTGCAGCTATCAAATCTTCATCCATGATTAACAATTCCATCTTCTCAATAGATTGTTTTAGAACCTCTGAGTGAATCTTACGATTTTGTTCTCTAAGTTTATCTAAATTCTTATCAACTATTCGTTGTATTTCTGGACTTTCTAATTTTCGTTTTATGTTTTCAAATTGTTTTAATTGTTCGGTTATAGGATTGTTAGTAGTAGACATCTACGGTCGTTATTTATATCTATTATAATCAAGATTCTTAAAGATTCTGTATTATAAGTTGTTCCATCAAATGAAATCTAGTAATGATAGTAATTTGACCTCTAGATATAGCCTTTTTTATCTGTAATATCAGCTACTCATAAGGTAAAAAATTAGAAAGCGAGGATCGAATGGATGGCTTGTACATTTTCGTTCGAGACAGCAGTTGAAAATTTAACCTCATACATTGAAGATATTACTATAGAAAACATATGATTAATGGACTAAAGTAGGATACCTATTCGTCAGTTGCCCTTTGAGGTCTAATAAAAGATTTTTTCTTCAGGCGACACATGAGAGTAGTAATTGCTATGTTGTTTTCCTCCGTTATCTCAGAGGTTGTAGAAGTATCTTTTAGAAAAAATACATGCGGCAATAAGACTGATATCATGATTCCATTTTCACATTAGGCCAGTTAATAGCAGCAGCATTCTTATTTCTAAACTATGATTTTTGATTATTTCAAGGATTGTTTATTTCATGTAAGGCTCACTTCTTATTCCATCAATCTGCTGTCGCTCGTGATTTGTACTAAACTCTAGTATTAGCACAATTGGCTGGATAGGGTTCCCACATTCAATAGCTGGATCAGTACCAGGAACAGCAAACATTGTACATATAGTGGATTTAAATCCTTTGTACGGTTGATGATATCAGATAACTGAAGCGTTTGATTGTTCTACCTAGTAAGAAGATACATAGATTGTCTCGTTTGTAGTAGGACATTATTGCATTAAATATTCCGAACGTCATATCTCTGTACATATCAATTAATCTAGTGCAGAGTAGTATTATTCTTCCTTTAAGAGTACTTCAATGGATTTGGCTAAATAATCTTTATATTTGTCAAACAGACTCTTTACATGAAACAAAGAGTTAACATCTGATCGAAAGAATCGTGGTCATATTTGTGATGATTGTGGTAAATACTTCTCATCCCTCGACGAGCTCACTACTCATTATAAGAAGGAAGATCTTGAATCATTCTGATGTATGTATCACAATTTACCTTATTCTCCTTTATTTTAGATATGCTACTTGCATTCTAGTTTTATTTCATTAAATAGAAATAGTATAAATATTTAATAGTTTCTATTGCGGATTACTATTTTGTAGTAGAGGAACAGAATATGTCCTTATAATTGAATAGGGATTGGATTTATCAATAGCCCCGATCGGATAAATCCTTACCCTCTACTACAACTGAAATTTTTATGTATATAATTATTATAAGGGTTATCATACCCTGCTCTGTCACATCACTAGCTCATCTAAAGCTTGTAACAAAGTGGCTCTTTCTCTTCTTATTTACCCTTTCTCTTTGATGACGGAACGGCTATGAGCTGAATCATTTTATCTGTCATTACAAACTTTATAGTCTCTGGATTACCTAATTTGTCAATGACAGGTTTTGGGATTGAGCTTGCATAGCCTCGTCTTTTGACATAGTTGACGCCTACTTCAAACTCTGTGGCATCTTTCTTCCACTTGCCCATGTTTATCAAATTCGATATCTACGTATTTAATAATATCTATCGATAGAATCTACGTAGATAAGCATTGAATCTTCGAGAAACAAAGGGACAAACATTAGCTGCAAACAATCATGTCACTAGAGTAGATGAAGATACATATCGAGTAAGGTCTCAATCGAGTAACCGAGATTATGATATTATTGCTACCGAATTAGGTTTCAAATGTTCATGTCCTGACCATATGTTTAGGGGAGCTAAATGCAAGCATATCTTCTGTGTTGAATTTAGTCTTAAATTACGTGAGAAGGTAGAAGAAGACCAAGTCATTATACCAGCAATCAACTATCAAAATTGTCCTAGATGCAAATTAGATAACATTGTAAAACATGGCATACGGCATAATAAATCAGGTAACCTTCAAAGATACTTTTGTAATGATTGTAGTAAATGGTTTGGATTTAATCTAGGTTTTGAAGGAATGCATGCATCTCCTCAAGTCATAACTTCTGCTATGCAACTTTACTTTACTGGCGAATCCTTAAGAAATGTTAGACGATTCTTGGAATTACAAGGCGTCAAGATTAGCCACATGTCTGTTTACAGATGGATAGGGAAGTATGTTACTTTAATGAATAATTATTTGGAACAAATCAAGCCAAACGTTTCCAATGTTTGGAGAACTGATGAACTGTATTTGAAAGTTAAGGGGAATAATAGTATCTATTCGCCCTCATGGATGACCAAACACGATTCTTAATTGCTCAACAAATAACAGACAAGAAGTACACAAGTAACATAAATCCTCTATTCAGAAAAGGTAAAGAAATTGCTGGTAAAAGACCTAATACTCTGATTAGGGACGGTGCACCAAACTTTCAACAAGCTTTTAACAAAGAATTCTGGAGTCGCAAGAATCCTAGAACAAGACATATTCGTCATATAAGATTACAAGGCGGCCATAACAACAATAAGATGGAACGCTTGAATGGCGAAATTCGAGACAGAGAGAAAGTCATGAGGGGATTGAAGAAAATAGAGACGCCTATCCTTAAGGGTTACCAGCTTTATCACAATTATTTCAGACCACATGAGAGTTTAGATGGCAAAACCCCTGCAGATGCTTGTGGAATAAAGATTGAAGGTGATAACAAATGGATAACTCTCATTCAGAACTCCATGCGAGCTTATTTAAAGCTGGAGAATGTAAACTATAGGTGAGTTTCACGAAAAGAAACGAAACAGGCATGTTGCGATTGGTAGTGCAAGTGCTGACAATACTTACCCCAATCGCAATAGCCTACGTAAAAGGAACCGCACGGCCATGTCCTCGTTGCGGAAGAGAGTTGACAGTAATCAACAACTTCCGCTGTACGAAGTGTCGCATCCAGTTACTGTACAGGTAGTTAGACTACGAATAGCGGTTGTAGTAGTAGTCTTTCCCTTCTTTTATTTCATCAAGAATATATGCATTTAGGAAGCTTTCAACTTTTCTATCATTCAAAACAGAGGCGCTAGCATCAATAATATGCCAAAAGACTATGGAACTTTTATAGAGGAGTATTCTGATAAGTCTGACCCAAACATCTTGAATGAAAGGATTACAGAAAATATCGTTCGTGATGCATTCAGGGAGAATCAGAAAAGTTATCCAAATGTGTCAATCTTTGAACAACAGACTGACAATCCAAGGATCGACAAGCTATTAAAACAAGCCTCCAAGCAAGGCACTGGAGGAGGGAAGCCAGAGTTTATCGTTACATTTACTGATGAAAAGGATTTGATTATTGTTGTTGAATGTAAAGCAGACATAAGGAAGCATGAAACCAAGAGCCATGACAATTACAAGGATTTTGCCGTTGATGGCGTTCTACTCTACTCATCATACTTGTCTAGAGAATTTGATGTTATCTCGATCGCTATAAGTGGTAATGAAAAAGATTACAGGTTATCGCACTTCCTTCAGTTAAAACAACAACAACGATACAATGAATTTCAAACAAATCGAATACTCCCATTCGAAGATTATATGAAACTGTACAAGCAAGATCCAGTCAAGATAAAGCTGGATATTGCTACACTCATGAGGTATTCTAGAAAACTGCACAATGACCTCAGAGATATTGCAAAACTGACAGAACCAGAAAAAGCATTGTTCGTTAGCGCCACACTAATGGCTTTAAAAGATGAAAGTTTTGTTTCAAGTTATTCAAAGAAAAAGCCACCAGCGAACCTAGCAAAATTGCTTATCTCAACAATTGAAGAGATAGTCAGAAATGCAAAGCTTCCTGAGCCAAAGATACAGAATATGTTATACCCTTTTACCTTTATCAGAGTCCATCCAGAACTAACAAAAGAGGAAGACAGAGGCAAATCAATTCATATATTGTATGATTTCATAAAAGATATTGAAACGAATGTCAACCCCTTTGTGGGTCAATATCCTGACTATGATATACTTGGACTCTTCTTTGGGGAATTTCTAAGGTACGCCGGTGGAGAGAAGAAGGGTCTTGAATAATTCTCACTCCAAGACATATAACTGAGTTGTTTGCTGAACTAGCCGACGTAAAGAAGGATGATGTTGTATTTGATAACTGTTGTGGTACGGGCGGATTCTTAATTGCAGCAATGAAAAAGATGATAAAGGATGCGAAAGGTGATAACACAGGCATAAAGAAAATAAAAGCTAGTCAACTAGTAGGGATAGAACCTCGGTCTGACATGTTTGCTCTCGCTTGTGCAAACATGATTCTTAGAGATGATGCCAAAGCAAATCTGTATTGGGAGAGCTGTTTTGATCTTGTTAACACAATAATGAAAAACCACGTTTGTACGGTAGGTTTCTTGAACCCTCCATACTCACAGAAAGGCGAAGGTCTGCATGAACTAGACTTTATAGAAAATTGCATGTCATGCTTGCAAAAGGATAACATCTGCATCGCAATAGTGCCGATAAGCTGTGCTACCATGCCCAACATCCAAAAACACAATTTGTTGACAAAACATACACTCGAAGCCGTTATGAGTTTGCCAGTTGAATTGTTCTACCCTGTCGCAGCCGTGCCTTGTATCATGGTTTTTAGAGCAAAAGTTCCACATAATCCTAGAAAACCCTCTTGGTTCGGATATTGGCGGAATGATGGTTTTGTAAAAACCAAAGATGAAGGGAGAGTCGATCGGTTTCAAAGATGGGAGACAATAAAACAACGCTGGCTGGATAATTACTTTGCTAAAAGGGAAATTGAAGATGAATGTCTTTTGCAATGTGTAACATCAGATGATGAATGGGTAGCGGAAGCTTACATGAAGACAGATTATTCAAAAATAACTGAAGACGACTTTTTCAGTAGTCTTAAAGAATATACTGTATTCAAGATTAAGAATTTAGACTTTGGAGTTACAAGTTGAGCTAGAATGAAGCTAGAAGATCTATTTACAGTCATATCCGGTCATGGACTCGATTTCAATAAGATGACTGTAGTCAAAGACAGAACGGATACTGACTATGTTAATTTCGTAAGCAGAAAGGGAACAAACCAAGGTATAGTTGACAGAGTTAAACGTATCCCAAGTTTTGAGCCATCTCCGGCCGGTGCAATAAGTGTGGGCTTGGGAGGATCATTATTATCTTCATACGTACAACAATGGCCATTTTATACAGCAGAACACATGAGAGTGTTGATTCCAAAAAGGGATATGACGCTTCAGGAAAAGTTGTTTTACTGTATATGCATAAAGAAAAACGCCTTTAAGTACAGCACTCATGGAAGGGAGCCGGACAGAACATTTCACCTTTTAGAATTACCTGACAAAGCTCCAGATTGGGTTAACGATCCGAAGACGTTAGGAGTTTTTAGAGAGAAGATAAACGCTGCTTTATTATGAACTACAATATCTATTGAACCATGAATGAGCCAACCTGTTACACCTTAGAAATGAGCTAGTGATGTGACAGAGCCGAGGAATATAATGCATAAATATGTATTACATACAATTTTATAACCGTGTGACAATTGAGCAGATTTATTTATTATTTACCCATTTAAGGCTTGAAGTGTTATAATTTTAAGATGATAATATTATTATGAGATACAATCCATTTGCGAAACGTAGATATTAATTATATCTGTCACAATTTAATAATTATTAATAGCATATTGGCAAATATTATAATAGTGTACAATATTCTAAAGAATCAAAATTGTCTGATGCTCATATCGATAAAAACAAACAACTTGCCAAACTTAATCAATTTGATATCACCATACGAGGATCTTATTTATCGACTGTAATTTCTATTGAGCAACTTATTAGCGATATTATTTCGTATCATTTCTGTCCTAATGAAGATAAGCGCAAACAGTTTGTGTCACTTATTCTCAATAATAATAGAAATTTAGTGTTTTCATATGGTATCGATATACTTGAAAGGATTCTCATATTGCATTACGCAGATTTAATTCAACAATATCCCAATTTAATAAATGAGCTCAGAAAAATTAGAAATTACCTTAATTGGCTAGCTCATTCGATACTGGATACATCTGAAGAATTTTTGGCTAAGGATTTGACTGACACAATTCGGCTAATATCTTATGGGGATAATGGAGAAACAAATTATAGAGAGTTAACACGCACAGAAATTGATGAAAGATTAGAAGATTGTATAAGCGTTCACTTTATGCTTGTATATATTCGAATGGAAGTTAGAGAACGTGTTTTGAGTAACAATATATGATTATGACTATCAGTAAGTGTTTCTCTCCTGATAAAGTTCAATTTACTTTTAAATACGTGTTACAGACTAAAGAGAAGCCAATTGTTAGAATTATTAGAGGAAGCTAACAGAATTGAAGATAATATTATAAATCACTCTTATCGAAAGCGTATTTATTTATAATCAGTGATGCGTAATACTTCTCAATATCTCCAATACTTTATTACAATAAATAAAAATAGTGTCTCTAGTATAGGAATATGCATATGCATTAGGAAGAGATATTTCAATTTTATATCAGTATAAAAAGTTAAGTTTCCAAAAGTAATATGAATGACACAATAGCTTGGATTGTACTAAAGTGTCACCTATTAGTAGTGACTCATTGTCTAAGCAAGATCTGGTATTGCCATTTTGACGGCGTTTTGTCTTAGTAGTATTGCTAATCCTATTGATGCACTGGATAATATCGCAGCAGTAAGAAATATGAAGTTAAATGATATAGTTGATGGAAAATACTGTGCTGCACCATGAATAGTTAGTATTGATTGATGTGTTTGCATATACATGCCAGCTAAAGCAGGACCTATTGAAGCACCTACAATTCTCATAAGACTGCTCATTCCTAAAGATATCCCACTAAACTGTCTTGGTGTTGAAAGTATAATTACGTTCATAGCTCCAACGCTAGTTAATGATAGACCAGTGGATAAAATAGCGAGGTTTATTGAGACTAGGAATTCGGTTGAATGAAGTATTAATAGACTGAAGAAGCCTACGGCAGTAATAATCGTACCTGCTATGATTGGTTTTAGTGAGCCTAATTTTGATATTATGAAACCAGAAGTTGGGCCAAAAATTAAGAGTATTATAGCAAACGGCAACTGTACTTTACCCGTGCTTATAGCATCTTCGCCAAATCCTATTGGTTCAGGATTTCTTACCAATATTGGTATTGTCTGAAATACCATAAACATAGACATACCTACAATCATTATAATCAAATTAGCTGGTAGTATGGACTTGTTGAGCATTAACCTAAAATCTACTAACGGGTATTTAGCTCGCCTTTCTATAATTATGAATAGCAAAAGGGAAATAATTCCTACAATAAGAAAAAGAATAATTGCTATAGAAGTATTATTATTGTTATTATAACTATTGCCAATACTACTAGCAGTATTGTTGCTGCCAGATGTTTCAATGAAAGTCAATACTAACAAAAAAAATGTAATAGCAACTGCTAATAGTATTGCACCTTTTATGTCGATTTGATTTGCTGGCTTGTCATTGTTACTCTTATCTATATCTTTTTGCTCATCTTGATTTACATGAATGAAATGCCTTATAATTAAGAGAAGAACAATTGCAATAGGTATTATTGTAAAGAATGTGGCTCTCCATCCAAAGTCCTGAATTATAAATCCTCCGACAGATAGGCCTATTACTGCACCCGATGCGAACATAGACGTGATTACACCTTGACCTATCGATATTTTTTCTCTTGGAAATTGATCTCTTATAATACCAAACGCAATAGGAAACATCGACATTCCTATACCTTGGATGGCTCTAGCAATTATCATAAAGTATATATTTGAAGCAAATCCAGCAGTAGAAACCCCTACTGCATAAATCACCATTATAATCAGCAAGATTTTCTTTCTACCATAGATATCTGATAATTTGCCAGCTATTGGAGTCATGACAGCTCCAGATATTAGATAAGCTGTAAGGATCCATGATGACATACTATAGGATACATGAAATTCTTTGATAAGATCAGGAATAGCCGGTATCAACATTGTTTCTGCATACATTACCATGGTAGCAATGCAGCTTAGTATAGCAAGTACCTTCCACGCATAAGATGGGATCTTTTCAGAGGATGATGTATCGTCTAGACGAGCATGCTTTGAATTATAATTATCGGTAATTTTTTTTGACGATTTCATTTCTAGCAACACTTTTCATTCTAATAATTTTCCTTGCTTCTTGAAGATGTTGTAGTGGTAGCAGAGTATGCAGAAGTATTAGTATCGGTAGATGGAGTTATTGTGTTATCTATAATGGTACAATCAACATTAAAATTAAGTCTAAGATTTTGCCTCATTTTTTCTAAAGCATCCTTCATTATCTTGACATTTTCATCTGGTATGTCTTTTATAGAAACTTCTCTTATTTTCAATCCACATTCAATCATACTATCCCATAATGTATCTGCCTTTTCTGTACGGTAAATTCTATTATTTCTTCTATCATTTGGATCTACCTTTCTTATAACTAATCCTTCCTTCTCCATTTTGTCTAATATTGGAATAAGAGTTGGACCCTCCAGAGCCAATCTTTCAGCAATCTCCTTTTGGGTAAGCCCATTTTGATTAACAAGCATAACCATAACCTTCCATTGACCAACAGTAACACCTACTTTCTGACGTAATTCAGCATCAAGAGCCTTGACAAAAGCCTTAGCTGCTTGGTTAACTATAAATCCAATACTATTTTCAAAGTCATAAGTCTGCATAACAATTCGTAATAGATAGTATACAAATTAATAGTATATAAATATTCAGTAATCATATGATTTGCGAATTATGGCCAAAATAAGTGTTCTGTAGTTTCAATACAAAGACCATTTTCATTGTTTATCATTTCTACTACCAACCGGGCAAAGCACTAGCCGAGCAAAGAATGCTATTATATGAAGTTAGAATTATTTACTAAGGCCAGTTAGAGATACTGTAAATTTTGGGTCAGAGAAAACAGTTGTCAAAAAAGAAGATAAAGTCATCGTCTTCGTAATGCTGAATCAATTTTAGGAAGACATGAAGAATGCTGATGATTTCTTCATGCGGTACGATAAACATATTTTTGGTGGTTAGATATGTCCAAATAGTTGATGATTATTAAAGAATGCATATGGTTGCAATTCAGATTAGTAGAGAAATAATTGCACCAGTTGATAAACTATGGGAGATAGTATCAGATGTAGATAGAGAACCACAGTTCTGGCGTGGCACTAAATCTATCAAAAACATAAAAAAGGAAGAAAACCTCATTGAAAGAGAAGTAGTAATTAGTTTTAGAAACTCTGTATGTAAACAAATTGTGACTATAGACCCCAAAAAATCAGTTAAAATAAGGATTATTGACGGACCAATGAAAGGTACAAAAAATCTTATATTAAATGATATAGGAAATAATAAAACTAGAATAGACGTGGAATGGGATATCCAAATAGCAGGCTTTTTAGGAATGTTCACAAGAATGGTAAAAAGACACATTTCGGAAGGAACAGACGAAGCATTAGAGAGGATATCGAAAACAGCAGAATAATTATTTACCGTGAAATCTTGTTCCTCCATTTTAACTGCTCCATTAAAAGAGTTCGGTTTCCCTAATACTTCAGACCATCAATTATTTTTGAATATGACCATGATAATACACGTTATCCTAGTCAATGAAACCTTATCTCTACTATATTCATTAGCTGTAGTTTTCTAATCCTTCGTAGGCAATTTACTTAAATATATACCATAAATAAGGATTTGGTAGGACCATGGGTTAATAGTATTTTTATACTATATGTAATCAGGCTTAAGTACGAAAAGTTTGTAGGAACTTGCAAGGACGATTAGTATCTTTAAATTTGTTCATAATGGTTAATTACTGCATATTTGAGTTATAAATTAAATCCCAACTTTATTATAATCATTACTGTAGTAGATTAACATACGTATGAAAAGATTTGACCGATTTACATTCAAAAAATTAATACTATTATTTACTTTTGGAATAATATTTCTTTATGCCTTTCCAGCTAGTATCACTATACATGCACAACAGTCACCGCCAATAATAGGTATAAAGATTACATCACCCAGTACAGGCCAACAAGTTCCAGTTGGCCAGCTTACCATTTCAGGAATATCTACAGACAATATCGCTACTGATTGTACAGTATATGCTGATTGGAATAATACAAAGCCTTATCAAACTGTTGTAGCAACAGGTCCGGCTGGAGTAAATGATTATTCTACCTGGAGTTTTACTTTTACTGATAAATATCATCTTATTACAAATGGAACAAACGAACTAACTTCTAAACTATCTTGTATTAGTAATCCTACTAATTTAACAAAATGGTATAGTGTAAATGTCATAGGATTGGCATCTGGTCAAAATCAACAACAACCCATACCAATAGTAGCCAATAG
>Ga0126310_10000641_pt1 | contig 12409 bp, 17 predicted proteins | sample Plot60_FD_92540 | JGI IMG/M metagenome (GOLD analysis project Ga0126310, IMG submission 92540) | Serpentine soil microbial communities from UC McLaughlin Reserve, CA, USA - Plot60 | ecosystem: Environmental > Terrestrial > Soil > Grasslands | place: USA: UC McLaughlin Reserve, Lake County... | reverse complement strand
TTAGGCATTCATCCCTCCTTCGGAGACGGAACGTGCGTTAGTGTAGCGGCAAGGTCCTTACGGTTCCAAAGAGAATACGGAGGGCCCTCCTCGGTGATCACCAGGGAAGCAGATTTGAACCTGACGTGCCCATGGGAGTTGGACTGAGGCTATGTTGGAAGTGGACTTCCGAGAAGGACGAGAAGGCGAACTTCGCAGAAGTTTAATTAGCGGAACTTCGCTGTATTAGGCTATTCGGAAGTTCATCTGCCGAACATCGGCTAATCGGGCAGCTTGTTGAGAAACTCCCTTGGTTGAGGCTTTCACACCAGATTTGGCATCAAATATGCCGTTTTGGGACGTTTTCGAGCCCTATTTCTCCCCGCGACTCTTGAGCCAGTCCTCGTACTTCTGGCCGTTGGGCATGGTGGCGCCTTCGAGGAACGTGGCTTGCTCTAGCTGCTCCTCGTTGACTCCGGCGTTAGTCAGGACGGCACGGGTCAGGTTGGTCCCGCTCAAGTCAGCACCGGTTAGGTCAGCGTTTGTTAGGTCAGCGTCAGCTAGATCAGGAGTGGCAGGCCAACAGCGAACATCGGCTTCTGGAGTCAGACCTCGCCATTAAGTGCGCGACACATAGCGGGAGTAACGTTGGCAGAAAACCTGGGGTCGAGTGTGCCCGAGGCCGATACCTACGGGATTTCACGTTTTTCACAAGCTCGATTTCCCGCCATCCCAAATCCACCTATGTGTCGCAGGGTTTATGACGAGGTTTGCAGGGGTCTAGGAATATAGGGGCGTTAACGGGGTGGTACCGCCTCGTCGCGCACGCGCGGGGCTACTATTACTCGCTCATATCCACAGCCGGCTCTAGCGCCTCTGCGCGCACGCCGAGCTCGCGCGTCTCGAGGAGGTGGTCGATATCGAAGACCCCCTCGATGGTGTGCGGTGCAAGGTCGGGCCGGTCGGGGCGTAGTTGGGCCAGCGCTGCGGGGATGTCGGCGGCCTTCTCCAGCTGGCGGTAGACCTCGGGCACCTCGGGCTCCTCGCCGCAGCCTAGGCGGTAGCAGAAGAGGATGAAGGAGGTATACGCCTCGTCCCGATCGTAGTAGTAGCGGCCGCCTCGCAGGAGCTCGAAGGACTCGAGGGCGGCCCTCGACCGACGCTCCAGGCGGCGGATCCACGACCTACGTACCATAGCCCCTCTCCTGGCGCTGCTCGAGAGCCTCCTCGAGGCGTTCCATCCTCTCGACGACCTCGAGCTGCTCGCGGACCTGGAGCTCGACCGTAACAGCGCGCAGGACGATGTTGAGCAGCTGCCCTGCCACCGAGGCGTCGGCGCGGTCTACGCTGCCGTCGAGTACGCCGTCGGCCAGGTCGTGCAGCTGCGTCTTGATGTTGGATAGCTCGACTTGGGGCCGACCCCGGCCGGCGCGCTTACCGCCCTTGGCACCGTGGCGTTTGCGCTCCTCGACGTACTCGGGGTGATGGTAGTAGCACCACTGGGAGTTATCGAAAGGTTTCCCCTTGCACGCTTCCCCCGACCGCGTGATGCCGGAGCATTTGTCCATTAGGTCTTACCCCCTCCCCCCTACGAGATCCTGGAGCCGACCTGCCGGCGAGGAGCCGGGGTCCCTCCGAAGAACTCCACACGCGGGGCGTTGCGTGCGGCCTCGGCCTCAGCAGCCTTCCTCTCGTCCTCGGCCGCACGCTCGCCTTCCTCGGCGACGCGCTTCTCGTGCCTCTTCTCGATGAAGCGGTCGAGCTCGCCGTCGACCTGCTCGCCAGAGGTGATGTTGCGACTTAGGGGCTTACCTACGGCTACGTCCACTTAGCGACACTCCTTGCGTTGTGACCAAAGGGCGGAGGGACGGTCGAAAGCCGTTCGCCAGTCCAAGGAAGGCGCCCTCCGCCACCCAAAGGAAGAGGCAGGAGGAGAGGGGCTCATGCGGGCCCCACGGGCCTTTCGGCTGACGTGCTCCTGCTCCATGCGGCTATTGTGCCATCCGTCATCACCGTTTTCACGAACAATATTAAGGCCGATGAGAGCCCGAGGTTCACGCCGTATCTCTCCTCCCCTTGAAGGCGATCCACCGGCTGCCCTCGGGCGCACTCTCGTTCGTGTAGCGAGCCCCGGCGGCGTCCAGGGCCGCTCGGGCGTTGGCCTCCTCGAGGAGGGCGTCGGCTGCCGCCTCCTCGACGCGCTCGAAGACGCCCTCGTGCTGGAAGCCCTTCACGCAAAGGCCGTAGAAGAGGAAGCGCGCCTGGTGGGGCGCGAGGCAGGTCCTGACGACGGGGTCGGCGTTCCCGTCGGGCAGGTACAGGCCAAAGACGTAGGACGGCTTACGGCACAGGACGCAGCGCCTCGTCTCCGTCCACAGCCTGCGGGCGAACGCGTCAGGGTCTATCCGCTGCCCGTTGGAGGTCGAGGCCGCTGCGCTGTCGCCGGCGAGGCGGCGGATGTTGATCTTCGATAGCTTGTTTAGGTCTTGGCCGTGGGCTCTCATCGCGAAGCGTCCTCCGCCTGGCGCTCGTCGCCGAGGAACTCTCGCAGGAACTCTTCGGCCGACTCCTGATCGTTCACCCAGTAGGCGCCGGTCAGATCCTTGAACGAGGCCTTCGCCGCATCGCTCAAGGTCATGCCTTCCTCTATATAGGGCGCGAGCTCGGCGACCGTGGCGGCCAGGTCGTGTAGGACGTCGGCGTGGCAGGGCTCGGGGGCGCAGTGACAGCAGAGGGTCTTCCCGACGAGCTCGGGTAGATCCTCCTTGAGGTGGGTCAGGTCGAAGGCCCTCCCCTCGTAGTTCTCGACGGGCCCGAACGAGATCGCGCGGGTAAACTTCTCGATGACCTCGCCCCAGTCGCCGTCCCTCTTCTTCTTGGGTGTGTCCATGACGAAGGGGTTGTGCCACTTGCTCTTCTTCAGCGGCGTGCCGCGCGGCGTGCCGCGCTTGCCTCGGCCGACGTAGACGTCGTAGGGCTCGCCAGATTCGTAGCTGACGACCCGAGGGCTGGGGCCGTGGTAGCGGATTGGTCCGTCTGGCCCGTCTAAGAAGGTGGCGGGTCCGAGCACCGCCGCCTTGCCCGCGTCGGGCGTCCAACCGCCGTCGGGGGCGAGGTAGCGTAGCGCCAGATCGTCCGAGAGGGGGTCTCCGGAGGCGGAGCGGACGAAGCGGATAAAGCGGACCTTTTTTGCAGGTTTTCTCTCACACGAGGCTGTGCAAGGCGAAAAACCTGTTTTTATGTCCGCTTCGTCCGCGCTCTCCACCCACCTCGGACGAATCACCTGCAAACCCCGCGTTTTTCGGGAGCGGACGATCATCCGCTGTTCGTCCGCTAAGCGGACCTTCTCTCTCGTTACTTGGTGCATTGTGGACATCACGCAAGTCATCGTTCCCGCTCGCACGACTTTGTTCGCCCGCTCGAGAGGACGAAGGGCCGTCCGGATCGTCCGGATCTTCGGGGTCCGGATCGGGGTCGTCGGGGTCGGTTTCGTTCGTTCTGAGGCCGATACCGACCCACCCCTTCAGGTCCTTATACGGACCTCGCGTGATCTTCGTAGACTCGAATCCGCGCTCCCCGAGCTTGACGCCGAACGTCCGCTGCGTGTGGGGCTTCTCGCCGGCGTCGTCGCACCACATCTGGTAGCGCTTGTAGAGGCGAGTCGCCGGCGCCACGAGCCCTTCGCGCACCACGCACCGATCCTCGATGAAGGCGGCCAGCGTGTCCATCTCGGTGCGGTACGCCTCCGTCGCCTTGCGCACCTCCTCTGGAGCATCCAGGCCCGAACTCTGCCACTCGGCGCACCCCCGCACGATCCACGCCAGGATCCCGGGGAGCTCGCCGCGCAACTTCTTGGGCAGCTCTCTATCCTGATCCCACGGAGGGATGGTCACCGTCCAGGGCACGAGGCGGATCCTGCGCCAGATGGCGAGGTCGGTGCCGCGGATCTCGGGTTTGTGGTTGGTCGAGAGGTGCAGGGTGTGGGTGGGCGGAAAATCGAAGAACTCGGCGTGCAAAAAGCGGGCGCTAATGGTGTCCCCTCCGGTCAGCTCCTTCACGAGCGACTCGGAGAGGCGTCGCCCGTCCTCCGTCTCCGAGGCGGTAACGTAGCGCGCCCCCTTCAGCCGGGCCACGTCGTTGGGAATGCCGCCGGAGCGCTTGACGAGCAGCGTCTCGGTCGGCGTCTTCAGGGCGTAGTCGCCGAGCGCCGCCGTGACGGCCTCCTGGAACGTGCTCTTGCCGTTGGCGCCGAACCCGTAGTGGATGAATAGGCACTGCTCGGAGATGTCGCCCGTGGCGCTATAGCCGGCGGCCCGCCGGACGAAGGTGCGGACCTCCTCGGCGGGCAGCACCCGCTCGACGAAGGCATCCCAAGTCGGCGCCGCGGCCGCCGGCTCGTACGGGACGGGGGCGAGCTTGGTTATGTGGTCCTGAGGGTCGTGCCTTCGGAGCTCTCCCGCGAGCAGGTCGAGGGTCCCGTTCTCGACGTTGAGCAGCCACGGGTCCGCGTCGAAGGCGTCCGGGGCCACCTCGACCCTCTCGTCGGAGCGGGCGAGCGAGATCATCGCCTGTATGCGGTTCGCGTTTTGGCTCATTACGGCCCACTTGGCGATAGCCTTCTGCGTCTCCTCGTCGTCGGCGTCGGAGGCCTCGGCGAAGATGGAGCGGGCCGTAGCGCGGGCGAGGCGCATGACCGCCCCCTCTGCGCCCTTCAGCCAGCGCTGTCCGTCCCACACCAGCCAGCACTTCCAGGGCGGGCAGTAGCGCAGGAGTTCGCCGTGGCGGTCTATGAAGCGCAGGGTGTTCCCGTCGTCGGTACGCATGTAGCTCTTGCGCCCCTCGCCCGTGTTTGCCCGCTCCCAGCCGAGGGCCCGTGCGAGCCTGTGCGGCAAGCCTGACACCATCCCCTCCAGCGTCCAGCCGCCCGTCACCTTCTCGTCCCTCTCCAGCTTCCTTGCGGTGGACTCGACGGCGTAGTAGACGCCCTCGCGCGATTCCTTCGTCGGCTCCTCGGGCTGCATGAGTCGTGCGTGGGTCATAAGCCGGCGCACGTCCTCTTCTGACTCCCCGTTGCGCAGCAGGTAGCCGGCGACGCACAAGCCGAAGGTGTGGCGTCCCTTCCCCCGCTCGGGGTAGTACATCGCAAGGAGCGTTGCGGCCCCGAGCAGCCCGATCCTGCGGTCGAGGTCTTCGGAGGAGATCCGGTGAATTTTCGACGGGTTGAAGCCGCCCGTCCACTTGTAAGGGCCCTTGACCTCGTGCACGCTCGGCTCCACGACGAACTGGTGCCCCGCGCCGTCGTTTGAGGCCACGATGTCTATGATGTGCTTGCCGTCGATATCCATGATCGGCCGGAACCCCAGGCCCTCCGAGATGTAGACGTGGTGGGAGGGGAGCTCCCCCGCCTTCCCGCTTGTGAGCGTCTCGGGCAGGTAGTAGGAGGCGAGCCTGCGGGCGATGGGGTGGTCGAGGTCGGCCGCGGAGACCCACCCCGAGCGCTCCCCGGCCTGGATGCCGACGCCGCCGCCGCGTTTGAGGTTGTCCTCTACCTCCTCGCGCGTGATTGGCCGCCTCTGCCACTCGTTGCCCTGGGGCTTCTTGAGGCTCGGCTTGAGCGGCACGAGCCTGAGGGCGGCACCGTAGTAGGCGTTCAACAGCTCCTCGTGCGGTGGGGCCTCTCGGGTGTTTTTGCGGCCGTTATCGTTTATCATTCATCTACTCCTTTGTGTAGGGGAGTGTGATTCGGGCCCGTTGGCGAGCGGGCCCCTTTCCTTTACGGGGGACCCTTGTTGGGGACCCGTCGCTCACGAAACTATTGCCTCCCTCTGCGCTTCGGTGAGTGCTATCCCTTCCGTTGCCTGCCAGAATTGCAGCTCGGCGGAGGCCTGCCGGACTTCTTCTCCCAGCGCCCCGACGCTCTTGCGCCATAGCGCGTCTGCGAAGTGGGCCAGGCGGTAGGCGGCGCGCAGCAGCGGGAGGAGCTCGCCTTCGTCGTCTACGATGCTGCCGTCCTGGACGCCACGAAGTAGCACGTCCACCATCGCCAGCACGTAGCCGGCGTCGTACGGCGCGACGTCCCACCAGCCGAGCGCTCGCGAGGGAGGAACGTCTCGCCCTGCGAGGTCTTCGTAGTGGTCGGCCATGCTCTCGCAGATCGTCCTGAGCAGGCCCGCGTCCAGCGTCAGAGCCCCGGCTACCCTAAGATTTTCTAGGGGCAGCCGAGGCTCGGATCGTGGGAAGAAATCAGCCACCTCGACGCCCATAGCAGCGGCGAGTCTCTCCAGGGTCTTGATGTTGGGGTTCCCTTTGCCCTGCTCTAGCCGGTTGAGGGTCGCCGGGTCCATGTCGGCCTTAACGGCCAACTTGACCTGGGAGAGGCCCATCTCCGCCCGCAGCTCGCGTATGCGTTCCATCTACACCTCCTGAGTTGAGTTCAGGGCACAGTGTACGGGGGCGGTTGAACGGACGTCAAGAAGTTTCTTCGGACTGGGACGCGAAAGCTCCGCCCTAGAGAGATCTAGAACGGGGCCCAGGCCGGGCGGTGTGGTTGAGGCTAGTCCTCCAAAAGGTCGGCGGGCGTCACGCCGAGAGCCCGGGCCAGCTTAGACAGCGCTCCAGGGTGAGGGCGACCTCCTCGGCCGCCTACGGCCTCGTCCAGCTCAACTACCCACAGTAGAATAGGCACACCATCCTAGAACGGCCCCTGGTCCTCGCGAGAGCGAAGCTAGGGGCCTTTTCGTAGCTTCGCTAGGCCCCGTCGCGATCGCCCCTACCACCCTCTTGTAGGTCCATTGTGCATGCACAAAGTCCTGTGTCCGCGTACACCATCCGCTAGCAGGGCGGCCCCTAAGCATTTGCTCTACCTATAATACGAAGGGCTCGATCCTTCTCCGCAGAGCCGCACCCCAGAGCCGGACGGGGCTATTGAGGGTGTTTAGGTTCCCAGAGGTATTATACGACAATTGGTGTGGTGCACTGCACAGGTGACTCTAGGGGATCGGGGCGGGGCTATCTCCTTCTCTACTCAAAGAGCCATTCATAGCCCTCCCGTCGTCGTTTGGCCTCCCGCTGCCTTCGCTCTTCCCTCGATTCTTGGGGTCTGGCGGAGTTCAAAGAGTCTTTAGTTCCTCTCTTATATAGGGAACGGCCTTCCACACGACGCCCGTGTCCGGTGGTGCGAACGATGTGAACGACCCGGTAGAGGTAGCTTGAGTATCGGCCCTTGTTTCGTCTTCTCTCCACGAACTCTATAAGGCCCTTCTCTTTTAGCGCGTGCAGGTGGCGTTGGACGGTACGCACAGAGCAGCCAAGAATACGCGCAAGGCGGTTCATAGAAGGCCAGCACAGCCCGTTCTTAGAGTTTGCGTGGTCCGATAGCACACACAGCGTGCCTATGGCGTAGGCCGGAACCTCCGCCTCCATAAGCACTTCGGTCTTGGGCATCCGGGTGAATTTCTGCCTCAGCGCCACCGTCGCCTCCTCGAGGGATTTAGCGGCGGTGCGCTTTAGCTGTTAAAATCGCTAAAGCGGCGGTCTTGCTAACCCTTTGTACTCAGCTTACCGCCGCTTTTCTATGCCTTTGTCGGCAACCACATTAACTGACTAAGAGATTCGGCGCCAGCTATCCGCCGAACAGCTTACTCCACCATCCACGCCGGGGCTCATCCGGGGTGGGGTATCGGGGTACATAGCTCATCTGAGACTGCTATGTAAGGAGGCTTCGTGAAGGTCAAAGTGCTCAGCATCTACGACGAGCCTTATAAGGGTTCTTACCGCGTACCACCAGCGGAGCAAGTGGAAAGCACGCTGCAGGAGTGGCTAAGCGACAACCCCAACGCGGAGATAGAACACGTGGTCCAGACTCCGTTGGCTGACCTAGACGGGCGCACATACAGTCTGCTAGTGACGATCTTCTACCGCGACTGAACCACCTGCGCCACCACGTTCGGGGCTCTTCTGGGGCGGGGCCTGCCCGCCGAACAGCCACCACCACGGATGCCGTTCCGCCTTCAGCTCTCTTCTAACTGCTCTTCAGTTAAATCACTACTCCCGCAGCACTATGCCTATGAATACAAGGGGAAGCGATATCTGCGTGAGGGCAGTAGCTACCGCGTAGAGGACATAGGATTATCCAGTTGAGTCGCAAGAGGAGCTAAGTGAACACAGAGGCCAGCGAGGATGGCTTCTAAGGGCTTTCGCCTCTGGCCCTAATGAAACTCTAAACCCTAGGACGGGCACGAAGGACCCCGGCAGAGGTAAGATGCACGCGGTAGCGGTCAGCCGCGTCAGGAGAGAGCATGGCAGGAGAACACTATCCGAGTGGTTGGAACAATAAGCAAGTGTCCATCGATTTTATCGGGGGCACCAGCTCGCTCGCAGGCAGGGTGATCCATTCCACCGTGTCCGGGTGTGTAGTTGAGATGATGCCGGATGGTGAGCCAAGAGAGTCCCGTGCTCGGCGAATCTTTTACCCATGGACCGCCATACGATCCATCGAATTGTTGGAGGGGTCGCCCGAGCGGCGTGGGTCCCCGACTGTGCTCCAGCCCGCCGAACCACCGGAGAACCCCGTCCCTTAAAGAATCCGGTGGACGTTAGCAAGGAGACGTTACGAATTTGCTAGGCGCTCGCTAGCCAAGTCCCGTTTCGCTTCTTGGAGTAACCGCTTCGGGTTCATACTCCAGATCGGGAAATAACCCACCACAGACCCGTCCGGACGACGTAGGACAGCCACATCAGGGTCGTGGTCCACCCGATAGCCAGGTGGGAGCATCTTGTTTACCTTGTGCGCCTTCAGGACCACGAGCCCCGACATATCTCCCTCCGAAGCAACCTTAGGTGGTATTAACTAGATGAACGCTGAACCTCATTAAACACCACGTTTTGACCTCAGGTCAAGGTTAAGACCCCATATGTAGTGCGGTGAAGTTCTTCTGCTGACTGCACACGGCGGTCCGGCCGCAAGCCAGCTTCTCGTATTCGCCGGGACGACTCTCCCGACATTCGGGTGGCCCTACTCTTACCCTTCGACTACCACCAAGGGCCGCGAGAGCCTTCCCAATCGGCCTCGCACTTCCAACAGGATGCTGCTACCATGCCGACATGAACGAGCGGAAGTACGAGGGAAACGACGAGGGAAGTTCCGGCTGGGTCAACACCGAAGTAGCAGCGGAATCGCTGGGCGTTTCCACCAGGACTGTCCGCAACTACATACTCAACGGTGATTTGGTGGCCCGCAAGGAAAAAGAAGGCATAAACGAGCGGTATGTAGTCTCTGTGGATAGCCTGTATGCCCTGCGCGATCAGCGGAAACAAGAGGGGAAACTACAGACACGCAGCCGCCGCGCTTCCAGGCGGTCGGAAGCTACAGCGGAAGGTGCAGCGGAATTAGTCAGTAAGACTGCGGTGGACATGCTGCGGGAAACCCTCACGAGCCTCGAGATGCAAATGGCGCAGAACGCCGAACTCCGGGTCCGCTTGGAGCTGACAGAGAGGGCAGAGAGTACGCTGCGGGAGGAATTGGAGCGGGAACGCCAAGAACGTCTTGAGGCGCAAGGACGGGCCGGGTCCTTGGAGCAGGAGCGTTCGGAAACGCAACAGAGGGTCACACAGCTAACCGAAGAGCATACCGATTTGAAAGAGGAACACTCCCGCCTTCAGAGTGAGGCTGAGCGGCTCAGGGATGATTTAGAGGCCGAGCGTTCCAAGGGGTTCTGGGCCCGTTTGTTCGGGGGATAGGCTGGTGGTCACCACCTCACAGCAGCGACAATCCCCCGAGACGGCCGAGGAGCAGCAGGGTAGGCGTGAACCCCACCCCGATGCCCCAGGCGCTCAGGAGGGCGCACGGCGTTCGTGGAGGAGGGTGTTCGGGGGTGAACTGGCGAAGGGGCTTCGTGGTCGGTGTTCCCCTCATCGTCATCTTGCTAGGACTCTATCTGTGGTGGCCTCCGGGTCTCGCGCCAGACCGCAGCAGCGATCTCGGCGCGAACGTGGTGGGTGGCGGGATCGTCGCCTTCGTCGTGCTCTATCTCGATCAGGTGCTCTCCCAGAGGCAGGAGAAGAACCTTCTTCGCCTACAACTCAGTGCAGAGGGCGATCTCCAGAGGATAGACCTGAGAGATCAGGACCTGTCCGGGTTCTACTTACCTGGCAAGGACTTTAGAGAGGCAGACCTCAGGGGCGCGGACCTTCGAAGAACGACCCTTTCCGGAGCCTCCTTCATCGAGACAAAGCTCTACGGAGCCGATGTGCGAGGTGCCGACCTAGGGTCGATCCCGGGGAGATCATCAGGAGCCTGGCTCGGCGTGACCTCGCTGGAGGGCGTCCTGTACGACTCTTCGACTCGTTGGCCCGAGGGGTCGGAACGCGACGATCGGTGGCCTGTCGGCGTAGACCCTAGAGACCGTGGAGCTATCAACCTGGACGAACAAGGACGGTGGCGGAGGGCTCGACAGTGGATCAAAGATAAGGTCTCCGACATCCTTGGGTAGCATCGTCTATTGGCGGATGTTCGGAGGTTGAGTAGACACTCTGTGGGGCTGAACAGGAGGAGACGATAATCGGGGCTCACGCGTGAGCCCCGAGGAGCGTACGGATGAAAATTCTCGGAAGTCGAGGCCGTAGCAAGTCGCAACCGCTTGTATCAGATTACAGCAACAAACATAGCATTAGGGGTGGGGCAGAGGGCCAAGTGTTGCTCTCCCCCGCCCCGATTGGTATAGGGCAGGGGCGATGCGAGCAACCTTGCTACCGTGAACTTCGCAGAATTCTTCTTCTAGGCAACTCGGTGAATAGGCTCCCGCATAGATGAGTTCCGAATCGTAGACGAGTATCCTGTCTACGGATGGCGGAGGGAGAAGGACGTGGGAAGGGAGAAGGACGTGGGAAGGTCTAACAATAATGGTGGCCATTCCGGCGATCCCCTAGGTGCCAAGGCAGAAGACCCTCAAGTTCTATGGGAGGAGTATGAATACCGACATAGCTCAGTTTGGAAGGTCATTGTCCAAATAACCACCGCCGTAGTGGTTCTCTCAGTAGTTCCCTATGTAGCGAATGAAACCATTGTTGAGCACTTGCAAGTGTGGATCTTGGCGGCACCGGGGTTAGCATTCGTGTTAGCGCTGTTCGCTGTGCTGGTGATAAATAACGAACTAGACGTCCTCGATAAGATAAGGAGGGAGCATCGCAAGCAGCATCGAGAGATACTCGGAATATGTTACGACACCGACCGATGCGACGACACCGACCGAGCCTTGCGCGACCAAGTGCAGCGGGATCGGTGCGAACAGCTCGAGGCCGAGCTCGAGGCCGAGCGCGAAGCCAACCGCGAGCACCGGCGCATCATCGCCGTACTGACCAACAGGAAAGCGGAGATAGAAGCCCCCGCTAGTCAAGGGCAGCCCAAGGTGACAGGCGTCTTCCGGCGGTTGGTTAAAGATTATCTTCTCGTGCTCCGGCTGCTCCGGCGGTGGAAATTCCGAGGGTTCGTTAACGTCTATCTTCTCGTGCTGAGTGTGCTGAGTTTTGTAAACGGGGTGATTTGCGCGATTCTCTGGGTGCCTTACTTCTGAGAATCTACCAGCGACGTACTTCGCAGAATTACTCTTCTACGCACTCGGGTGAATAGCGTAGACAGTGAGACTAAAGTCGCCTACTCCTGATCATCGCTATCGCGCTCAAGTTGCTTCGTTTGTGCGCCATAGTAGAAACCTACAATTGCGCCGAAAAGCGCTGCTAAAGGCGTCAGTAAAGTAGTCCCAAACATTCGAATCACCGTGGCGGTATCTTTCGTGGCTCCTCCACCAGAAGGACTCGCTGTGCTCAGGGCGTGCCAAACGTACCAAAAAGAAAATACCACTACGACAAGGAGACTGACTATAAGCAAGATGGCAATGCGTCTGCGCAGCCTTTCCCGCTCACGGCTCGGTTCGAACACTTGACGTTGTATCCCCACAAGCCCATCCTCCGGCTGCGAGTGAGATCTTTGAGGTGTTTCTACCTCATTCGGTCGCTGAACACTCCCGCCACGTACACCACGTACACTCCAAGCGGTAATCAACGCGCCAGTTACCGTAGCTACACCCGTTATAATTGCTGAGATAACCGCTGGTTTCATAACCCTCTGACTCAGAAGGATAAGGGATTAGGATCAGCTGTGCTTCCGAGAATCCCCCTTCCACGCACTCCGGTGAATTAACCGCAGTCCCTAAGCTTTTGCTCTACCTATAATACAAGGCTACGATCCTTCTCCGCAGAGCCGCACCCCAGAGCCGGACGGGGCTATTGAGGGTGTTTAGGCTCCCAGAGGTATTATACGACAATTGGTATGGTGCACTGCACAGGTGACTCTAGGGGATCGGGGCGGGGCTATCTCCTTCTCTACTCAAAGAGCCATTCATAGCCCTCCCGTCGTCGTTTGGCCTCCCGCTGC
>Ga0126310_10000640_pt1 | contig 12423 bp, 10 predicted proteins | sample Plot60_FD_92540 | JGI IMG/M metagenome (GOLD analysis project Ga0126310, IMG submission 92540) | Serpentine soil microbial communities from UC McLaughlin Reserve, CA, USA - Plot60 | ecosystem: Environmental > Terrestrial > Soil > Grasslands | place: USA: UC McLaughlin Reserve, Lake County... | reverse complement strand
TTCAGCCCAGCGGTTGGAGCGTAGCGACAACCCTGGGTTCGCGATTGAAATAAGACGGGAACGCTGAAAGCGTTCGCCAACTGCCGAACCCTTTCAGGGTTTGATGGATTTGCTATGAAGTTCCCAGGGTTCTCGCGATGCTCGAACCCTGGGCTCCAATTAGCCAACGCCTTCGGCGTAAATTTCAAACTGCGCACTACCGACTGACACAACTATTGGCAGCCGCACAGTCAGCACTGCTCCACCTTCTTCACGATTTGCCGCCGACACCGTTCCACCATGAAGCTCCACGAGGTGCCTCACGATTGCCAGCCCTAATCCAAGCCCTCCATGCCTCCGCGTGCTCGATCCATCGGCCTGGCTAAACCTCTCGAAGATCCGCGGCAGAAATTCCGACGGCACGCCTGGCCCTGAATCTTCGATTCTGATCTCCGCCAGCGATCCATGTTGCGCCAGATTCACATCCACTTTTCCACCGGCCGGCGTGAACTTCACTGCATTCGCCAGCAGGTTCCAAAGCACCTGCTGTAGTCGCTCGCTGTCGGCGCGTACAATCGAGTCGGGCGCTTGGATGTGCGTCGAGATCGTGATTGCTTTCGCTTCCGCCGCCGGTCGCACAGCATCGATCGCAGCGTGGATGATGAGTAACAGGTCAACGGATTGCGTGTTGATGCGCAGCTTCCCGGTGATGATGCTGGACACATCGAGCAGGTCTTCGATTATTTGTCGTTGGGCCGCGGCATTGCGTTCAATTACTTCAACAGCATGTACGGCGCCATCAGCGTCCAGTTGGCCGGAACGAAGCAATCGCGACCATCCCACGACAGCATTCAGCGGAGTCCGCAACTCGTGCGAAACAGTCGCCAAAAACTCTTCCTTCAGCCGGCTCGCCTCTTCAGCTTGCTGCCGCGCGTGGCTCTCGCGCTGCAATAGCTCGGCACGTTCGATCTCAGCCATGACTGCGGCGGTGATGTCCATCGTGACGCCACGCATCCCCACCGGACCACTCTCGTCATTAACGACGATTGACTGCGCCTCCACCCAGACTTCGCGTCCATCTTTGTGCATCCAGCGGAACCGGCTTGTGCCGCCTTTACCTGAAGCAAAGATCGCCGCTGCTTCGGCCGCAGCGCGTTCCTTATCGTCAGGATGAACAACTGACAGCCAGAAGTTTGGCGTCGAAAGCCATTCTTCAGCACTGTACCCGAGCATCTTTTCGACGTGACTGCTGACGAAGTCAATGCGTTGATTACCCGTGTCAGGTTTCCCCCACGCTTCCCAAACCACGCCGGGAACGTGCTGGACAATATCTTCCACGCGGCGACGATGCAGCGAGAGCTCCGAACCGAGTCTCCTTCGCTCGGAAGTCACCGCCGCGACAAGGAGCGTCATCAACGAGCTCGTGCCTACGAACGAGATCAGAAGCAGCAACGTCACGTTGTTCGAACCTGGTTGAATGAATGGCCCGTACCCGTGACGTGCGCCCCAAACAGCAACGCCGGTTATCAAAACAATCGCACTCGTTACAATTCGCTGATCGAAGCGCAACGCAGCCCAGAGCAGGCATGGAAGACACAAGTAGGCTAGCGGATACGTCTTGACCGGCCCCGGGAACCAGCCGCCGAACACAATCAGGACCACGATTATCAACAGGACAAAGAGACTCGCAATCTCGGGCATGTCTCCAGGATTGATGCGGCGTGATGAGCTCCACGAAATGATCAGAGGCGTAAAGATCAGTGCGCCGAAACCGTCGCCCATCCACCACGTCAACCAAAACGGAGTGAAGTCCTTCCACCGGCTGGGATCGCCGAAACACACACTCAAGCTTCCGATCGTTGCGCTTACGAGTGTCGCGAGCACAGCGGCGTAAACAATAAATGTCAGCACCTCTCCGACCGAGTCAAAGGAGTTTCGCCAGCGCTTCGACCTGCGCAGGAGAAACCAGGCGGCGAGTGCTTCGAGTGTGTTTCCAATAGCGATGCCAAACGCAAAAGGGATCGGGAGACTCGTAGGTATGTTGGCTGCGAGTGCGCCGAGAAAAACGCCGGGCAGAACGCGAGGCCCGAAGAGCAGGAGTGAAGCGATCGCTATGCCTGTCGGAGGCCAGACCGCCGTAACATTTTCATGGAGAGAGGCGAGTGAAAGCCCGAGTTCCGCACCTGCAAAGTAGACGACGGCTACAACCAAACAAAGGCCGATCGTCGGGAGAGTGCTGCGCTTCATTGGCGAGAGTCTTAGCCGCGCGGATCCAAAGAAAAAAGCGCGGCGGTTTTTGCCGTCCGCCGCGCCAACTATACCCACAGGAGGAAAGGGGTATTCAACGTGGAAAGTATAGAGGATCCGGGAGTGGGTGGCAATGTGCGTTCTTGCACTTACGCACCCATGAAAAGGCACAAAGGCAGAGAGTTTTTTCGATAGACGTTCACGTCGTAATCGACGAGTAAACCCTCCTTCTTTGTCGAGAATTCTCACGTACTGTGTGCTAAGATCCGGCTTCCCCTTGTTGATCAAAAGAACGGCTCGTGCATTCGCTTTGCACAACTCCATTTATTCGCCTCTTCAACAAAACCGCGAGGACGGGGACGGCTGATGGCAACGCGTGACACAATAGTTGTTGGTGCTTCCGCAGGAGGCGTCCAGGCGTTAATAAGGCTGGTCGCAGATCTGCCGGCGGATCTACCTGCTGCGTTGTTCATCGTTCTCCACGTATCACCTAACATTCCCAGTCTGTTGCCCGGCATTCTCGCGCGCGATTCGAGTTTGCGAGTGGATCACGCCATCGACGGTGAGGCGATAAGGCACGGAAGTGTGTATGTAGCACCACCTGATCAGCATCTGGTCATTGAAGATGGGCACGTGAAGCTCGTTCACGGTCCGAAAGAGAACTGACATCGTCCATCGATCGATGCTCTGTTTCGTTCGGCAGCACGTTGGGCAGGTCCGCGTGTGATCGGGGTCGTACTTACTGGCGCGCGAGATGATGGCAGAGTAGGAATGCGCGCACTCGTCGCCAGTGTGGAGCGGCTCGGAACACTTTCGAAGCTCCGTGATCCGTCAAGTGCTGCTCACTGCGGAAAAAGCCAATATGGCTGAAGCTACTGTGCCAGGCGACGATTGAGATCTTTACCCTCCCGAAGCAAGCTGAAAAACTTAGGCTGCACATAATCGAAACTATATGGAGAACTCCGGCAAATCCGAAACGCGAAATCAAGATCTGGTCGTGGTTGGCTCTTCAGCAGGCGGCGTCGGCGCGCTGGCAACGCTTGTCAGCACCCTAAATGAATCGTTTCCGGCGCCGATCGTCCTGGCCCAACACCTCGATCCACAGCGCCCGAGCCAGCTTGGATCGCTCCTCGAACGTCGCAGCAAGTTGCCTGTGGTCGTTGTCAGTGAGCAGGAGCCAACCAAATTGGAGAACGGCAAAATCTATGTCGTGCCCGCAAACCGGCACGTCAAAGTCAGTGATGGGCACGTACACCTCGAGGCAGACCACGATACCCACCCAAAACCATCTGTAGACATGTTGTTGTCGAGTGCGGCCCGGTCTTACCACGAACATCTCATTGCCGTCATACTTACGGGCTCGGGTTCGGATGGCGCGGCAGGAGCCGTGGACGTTAAGAATGCGGGCGGTGTGGTTATCATTCAAAATCCACAAACCGCTCCATATCCGTCCATGCCACTCTCATTACCGCCCACAGCCGTGGATCACGTGGTTGAAATCGAACACATCGGTCCATTGCTTCACGACATTCTGAAGACCATCGAGTTACCGGCCTCACCGGACAAGCTTGAGGATCCGCTACGGGATCTGCTTGCGCATGTCAGCAGCCAAACGAACATCGACTTTCGTAACTACAAATCTTCCACGATTCTTCGGCGGATTGGGCGCCGAATGGCGGTAACTCACAACACGACCGTCAAAAACTACGCCGACTTCCTTCGCACTCGTCCTGAGGAGGTTAAGGAACTTGTCAGAGCATTTCTGATAAAGGTGACTGGCTTCTTCCGTGATCCGGAAGCTTTCGACGTCATCCGAACTTTAATCATCCCGGAACTTATTCAACGCGGAAATGAGAATGGCCGAACGCTGCGATTCTGGTCTGCCGGATGCGCGACTGGTGAGGAAGCCTACTCTCTGGCACTGCTCATCGCGGATCACCTCGGTCCTGAGTTTCCGGAGTGGAATGTAAAAATCTTTGCTACCGATCTCGCAGAGGACGCGCTCGCTTTTGCACGCAGGGGACTTTATCCGGAGACCGTCCTGACAGACTTGCCTGAAGACTACCGGGTTCGTTTCTTTGAGCGAATCGATCACGGGTTCAGAGTTTCAAAAGCACTCCGGCAGGTCGTTATTTTTGGACAGCAGGACATCACCCGCGGCGTTCCTTTCCCGCGCATAGATCTAGTGACCTGTCGAAATCTGCTGATTTATCTGAAACCTGAGCTTCAGCAGGTAATGCTCGATCTTTTCGCTTATTCTTTGCATCAATCATACGGTTACCTGTTTCTCGGCAAGGCAGAGACGGCTCGCCCGACCAAGGCAAGCTTTGAGCTTGTGAACAAGCAGTGGAAAATCTATCGCTGCCTTGGTGGACCACGTGCCTGGCCGGTGCATGAGCCTTCACGTCCGGGACTTGCGAGTAATGCCGCGCATCAACCGCAGCGCCCGCCAGTTTCCGTGATTGCCATCCCTCAACGCGATTTGGCGGCGGCAGAACTCGGACTGGCACAACTGCGCCGCGTGAACGAAACGATGCTGCGCCATACAAACGTTGCCGTCGTGATCATCGATCGCCAGTATCGAATTCTCACAATTAACTCCGCGGCGCGACGACTGCTTGGTATTCGAGATCTCGGTTACGATCAGGATTTCCTGCATACCGTGCGCGGAATGCCTTATCAGGAAGTGCGCCGGGCAATCGATACGTGCTTTCGCGAACACACCACGATGTCCCTACAGGAAGTCCAGTTGGACGAGTCAACTGAGGTTTCTGGAAAGTACGTCAGCCTCACGATCATCTCCATGCAAATCGAGCAGGGAACACCGGAGCTCGCCGTCATCACTATTCTGGATGTCACGGATCAAGTTCAGATCAAGAAGCAACTCGATGCTGTCCAGCGTCAGCATGCTGAACTCGTCGGCGAACTCAGTGCGGCAAACAAACGGTTCACTGTGATGAACAAAGAGCTCCAGGACGCAAATGAGGAACTACAGGCGGCCAATGAAGAGTTGATGCTGACCCAGGAAGAATTGCAGGCTACGAACGAAGAATTTGAAGCCACGAATGAAGAATTGCAGGCGACTAACGAAGAGCTCGAAACCAACAACGAAGAGCTTCAGGCGACGAATGAGGAACTGCAAACGACGAATGGTGAATTAAGCGCCCGCACATTTGAGTTGCAGGAGTTGACCAGGCAGCACCGCATGGAGCAATTGCAACTGGCAGTGTTGCTGGAGAGATTCCCTTATTACATCATGGTATTGAACGCTGAAGACCTGACGGTTCAGGCGATCAATCCGGCCTACAAACAACTGCTCGGTGATCGTGATGTACAAGGCCTGACGGTGAGCGACGTCTTTCATGGCGGGCACGTGGAACACTTAATCAGCATGCTGCGAACGGCAGCCCGCGAATCATTAATACTTAACACAGATCCCCTTATCGCTGGTGTTGACGGAGAAAATGGAGACAGTGCTCAGTTTATTCACACAATCGTCCCCATTAGCGATGCCGCCGGTTCCACTGTTACTCGCTTGTTCCTGTATAGCGAAAGGTTTGTTGAGTAATCACTAAAACTGCCGCGGACGCGCAAACTGAGATTCGGCGTGTATGACGTTGTAACACTCGCACACCGTACGCTCCAATACCTCACGATCAGTTATATGCAGGTGACCACGGCGATATTCAATCGCCTTCATGGCCTGGAGAATTCCGGCCGCAACTGTAATCCCAGCCCGCCGAGCGCCGACTCTCGAGGCAATCATCTCCTGCGTCAGATTCAGATTGTTGCCGCCGACGCGATCGTGAACCATTAACAGCCAGCAGCAAAGCCGTTCCAGGATCGTGTGTCTGGTATTGCACACGCAACGCTGCGATACCTGCGTAATCAGTAGTCGAAAGCACCTGAGCAGGGCCTTGAGCGCAGCCTCGTTTTGCACAAATACTTTATCCAGATAACGCGAATCAAGCTGAATGGCATTTCCGCCTACGGTTACCCAAACCCATTGCCTCGATAACCCGCTGCCGAGAATCGTTGACACTCCGACAACACTCTCATGGCCCACCATTGAGGTTTCGACAGTGGTACCGTCTTCCATAATCGCGAGACCGGAAACGACGCAATCAAGCGGGAAATACAGCAACTCAATCTTGTCGCCCTGTTCGTAAAGAACCTGGTTGACCGTGAGCGGAACCACTCGAAGCTCACTGAGCAGCTCATTGCCAACGCCGGGCACGCTGAGAAGCTCTTTGAGCAACTCGTTTTTCGAGGCAAGGCTCGTGGTCAGCAGTTCCTTCCTCTCTGAGAAGGACGGATTGTAGGATTGAAAAATGGTATTCATCCCGCACACTCCAAATCCGCACTCATTTGAGCTGGGGTGAAAAAAACTATGGGGTTAAGGATCTTTTACCGACGGCATTTTACGCATTTTTGTGCGACGAGGGAAAGTGTGAATTTACCAACTTGTCTCTTGCTGTTACACCCGTTTGTGCGCTCAGGGAATTCCTGACGAAAATTGTCCGAGACCGTACTGACAGCGAACACCTAAGTGCCTAAAGTCGCGCTACACAACAAGCAGGGTGGGCCGTGCCGGTATATCCTTCCCGACTGACCTTGAGAAATATATGTCGGCGCGGCCTTTTTAGTTTCGCTGTTTGCTTACAACGCCCAGATTATCCCGTTAACAAGAGAAACTAATTTCTTCATAGCGAGTAAAAGCTATGCAAAATAAAAACACCCCCCGTGTCCTCTACATTGAGGATCATGAGGACACTCGCGAGCTTGTTACCCTCGTACTGGAACAGAAGTGCATTGAAGTCGTGACTGGCTCAAGTATCAAGAGCGGAGTTGCTCTGGCAGGCTCAGAGGAATTCGATCTTTATTTACTCGACTCGTGGTTGCCGGATGGGTCGGGACTCGATCTCTGCAGGAAGATTCGGGAGTTCGACCAGGCGACGCCGATTCTCTTTTACTCCGCGGCGGCGTACGAGATAGATCGCGCTGAGGCGATCAAGTCCGGCGCGCAAGCGTACCTCATTAAACCGAGTCATCCGTCAGAGCTTTGCAGCCTCGTTACGTCCTTGATCGACTCGCATCGTCACTTCCGCGCCGTGCATAGAACCGAACGCAGAAGCGCCGGGTCGACCTTCGTTTAGGGCTCGCTCATTCAACGGCTAACCGGCGCTTCCGCGCTCGGTTCTCTGCGCCACGAGGCGTTCACGTACATCCGCGGGCCAGATACTCCACAAGAACAATCCACTCAACCACAACACCACTGCCGTCACCACCGTCAGCAGGATCCAGAACGTCCAGTAAGACCCAAACGCTCGCTCCCATCCGGGTTGCACCGCATGCGCGAGATTCACGTTCAGCTCCGCCGGCGTCACGAATCGCGATGCCAGTTGGACCATCAGATACCACCCGAACGCCCAGCGCCACGCAGTTCGATCCATGCGCACTCTGCTCAGCGCGATCATAGACGCCGCGAGTCCACCGACGTGTGCGAGAGTCGAGCTGAGAAACGGACTCCACGGCAACACGACGTAAATTATCCAGATGAACAGTCCCGGAATCATCCAGATTGCCGCGAGCCTGGTCACGAGCGGCCGTTCGAGAAACAGTCCCATCGCCAGCAGCAGATTGCCGACGTTACACATCCAGAGCATGTGGCCGAGCTCGTTGCGTCTCCAGTAGTGCACGCCCTGCGCCAGGAAAAAGATCAGCGGGAGTATGCCGAGCAAACGAAGCTTTGTGCGGGGAGAAAGGTTCATCGACGAGTTTAGGATAACAGCATTAGTCCACAGATTACACACATCAAGTTAATCTCCGTATCTGTGGATTGGATGGAAAAAAACACCGCGTGCGCTTTCGCGATTCCACGGCTTTGTGGTAAGAATCCTTCGCAGAAGTATTCGCGTATGAGTTCGCTGGAAGACCTCCTCAACAAATCAATCCCGCAATTGAGCGACATGTTTGTGCGGCGTCAGCGGCGCGTACCTAAAGGTTTACTTGAAGCCCTGGAAGTCGACCGGCGTCAGGGGGCACATCAACTCGCCAAACGCATTCGCGAACGCTACCGCGGGAATCGTGCCGAAGGACAGCGATTGCATTTCCTGCTGCGATTCGAGATTGAGCTGTGGTCGCAGGGTTATGGAATGGTGGCGGGCGTCGACGAAGCAGGAATGGCGCCGCTCGCGGGACCTGTCGTCGCCGGCGCGGTCATACTGCCGCAGAACTACAAGCTCCGCGGACTGAACGACTCGAAGAAGATCCTTGATCCTGAGAAGCGAGATGAGCTCGCGCAACAGATCAAACAGGACGCAATCTGCTGGTCAGCCGGGATGGCGGAGGTTGAGGAAATAGACAAGATTAATATCTACCACGCGGGACTGCTCGCGATGCAGCGAGCTGTGCAGGGTTTGACTTCACCACCTGAGTTCATCCTCGTCGATGCACGAAAGATCCCAAACTGTCAGACTCCTCAACGCGGCATCATCCGTGGCGACGCGCTCTCCGCCAGTATCGCGGCTGCGTCGATCATCGCGAAGACCACACGCGATGCGCTCATGCTCGAGCTGGATCAGGTTTATTCGGGTTATGGACTTGCAGCGCACAAGGGTTATCCGACACCTGAGCACTGTCGCGCGCTGAAGACTCTCGGTGCGTTGCCAATTCACCGCCGGAGTTTTGCAAGAGTAAGAGAGGCGTTGGGACTTGATCCAGTCCAGACCGAAATGTTTCCGGTTGAAGACGTTGGACAGGATTACAAGATCTTTCAGGATTAGCAGGATGACGGAGTTTCCACGACACTTAAAGAACCACTTGAGCCTTAACTTGAAGTGATGGCTTCACTAACCGAGTATAAGAAGAAACGGAAGTTTGATAAGACTCCCGAGCCTGGGCCGGAGAAGAAGCGCACCCGTTCGGGCCGGATGTTCGTGATCCAGAAGCATCGCGCCACTCAACTGCACTACGACTTCCGTCTTGAAGTCGACGGCGTGCTGAAGTCGTGGGCCGTTCCCAAAGGACCATCGCTCGATCCGAAGGTGAAACGACTCGCGATGCAGGTCGAGGATCATCCGGTTGATTACGCGAAGTTTGAAGGTGTGATACCGGAAGGTGAGTACGGCGGCGGCACAGTGATGGTCTGGGATTACGGAACGTACAAGCCGGAAGAGACTGACGACCCGGAAGCGGCGCTGCGCAAAGGTGATTTTAAGTTCACGCTCATAGGAGAGAAGCTAAAGGGCTCTTGGGTGCTGGTGCGCACGCGCAATCGACAGTGGCTGCTGATCAAGCATCGCGATTACTACACGACTGAAGAAGACGTGACGGAGCTCGCGCCTGTTTCGATCCTCACGCGACGCTCGCTCGCGGAGATTGCTGAAGACGAGGGCGGTGATATCCCGAAGGCAGCCACGGGCGACCCGAAGAAAATTCCTCACCGCACCGGCGTCAAGCGCCGCAAGAAAGGCTCAAAGGCGAAGGTGTGGCACAGCAATCGAGCTAGTTGAGCCACAAAAAGGCACAAAGATCTTCTTGCCACAAAAGGCACAAAAAGCACAAAACGAATTAGAAGGCTCTTTCGAATTCAATATTCAGGGAGATTAACACCCTAAACATAGAACAGGTCAGGAAGAGGGGCTTGCCCCCGCTGTAAAAGAATTCAGACAGCGGGGTAGGCCCCTCTTCCTGACTTGTTCTCCTTAATCAAGCAGTCCTCTGTAGGATAATTTGTTGTCGACGATGCGCGCGGCCGGAGTGTAAGGATGCTCTTCGGTCTTCCTTGCGTCGAGTATGTGTATGACGGTGTGGCCGGCCGCTTTCAAATAATCAGCGAGCAGGCCGCGGTGACAACGCCACCACACGGCTTCAGCACACATCACAGCCGCCCGAGCCTCACCTGCGAGCTCAAGTAAATCTTCAACTCCCTTTCGGAACACTTCCGTTTCCATGTGATCCGCATACCCGCGAAACTGCGGATTGCGCCACGCAGTATTATGCGAATCCGTAAGCGGCGCTCTTCGTCCACCAAGCCTCGGCTCATGCTTGTATTCAAGCCCAGCCTTCGCCAACGACTCATTCAACGCTTCACGGTTGAACTGCGGATACCGGCGCGACCCCGGAAACGTTCGCACATCAACCAGCACTTGAACTCCATGCGCCTTCAGGATTTGCACAAACTCATCACCATTGCGCGTCGAATGTCCAACCGTAAAAACCATAACCATAAACGTTAACTGTAGGCCCGCCGACCCTTAAAGATACGCTTCAAGTCGAAAGCGCCCTTTCGCTTCGTTGAGAGGTTTCCACAAGTCCCCGAGCTTGCGCACGCGCGCGGGCACGTTGTCGATGCGGAAGTCTTCAATCGCGATCCCACGCTCGAGTTCTTTCCACGTCACCGGCGTCGAGACCGACGGCACCTTGCTCGGCCTGACAGAATAGACCGAAGCCAGCGTTCGCCCCCACGCGTTCTGATTGTAATCAACAAGCACTCTTCCCTTCGGCCGCTTCGAAACCTGGTAGACCGCCGTCAACAGCTTCGGCGCCTGCGATGCCACTGCGTAGGCAAACTCCTTCGCAAACGTCCACACCTGTTTTTGAGTTGGCCCGCGCTTGATCGGAATGTAAATGTGAATTCCCTTCGAGCCGGTCGTCTTCACGAAGCTTGGGATCTTGAGTGAGTCGAGAGCGAGCTTGAGATACAAGGCCGCTTCGCGAACTGTCTCAAAGGTCGCATTCGGCACTGGATCGAGATCGAAATGCAGGTAATCCGGGCGATCGACGTCGTCACACTTCGCGTACCACTGGTTAAGATCGATGCAGCCGAGATTGATTACCCACATCAACGCCGCGACATCCTGGATCATCGGAAAGTTGATGATGTTCTCTGACTCGTGCTCGATGTTGCAGATGTCAATCCAATCAGGCCGGGGTGACGGCGCGCGCTTCATGAAGAAGAACTCGCCCGCCGCGCCGTGTGGATAACGCTTCATCACCATCGCGCGGTCGATGATGTGCGGGAGCAGCACGGGCGCGACGTCGAGGTAGTACTGGATCAGATCTCGTTTGGTGACGCCGAGCTTCGGCCAGAAGAGTTTGTTGAGGTTCGTAAGGCGAACGATCTTGTCGTCGATCTGGACGTCGAGATTGTTTTTGTCTGTGGGGAGTTTAATCTGAGGGATTGAAGACTTGCGGCGACGTTTAGTGGTTCGTTCGACTACGGCGGGGTGGTAGTCACGGGTCGGGAAATGAAAAGCCATTTAGTTAAAGTAAAACCTTAGAACAAGATTCACAGGATACCTCAGGATCAACAAAAGATATGTATCCAGAAAATCTTGTAAATCCTGTCTCTATATGACTGTGCCATCAGCTATCACCGCATTCTTCGGCACGATGATGATGCTGTCACGGATGAAGTATGCGCCGCCCGGCCCATCGACCTCGCCCACACCGCCCTCATTCAGTAGCCGCGCGTTCTTCCCGATCCGCGCATTCTTGTCGATGATGGCGCGCTTGATGACAGTTCCCTCACCTATTCCCACACGCGGCACACCACGGCTGAGATCGCCACGCATCTCTTCAAACGTCTGGTAGTAGTCAGCACCCATCATGAACGACGAATCGATCTGCACGCCCTTGGAGATCCTGCTGCGCAAACCGATGACGGAGGTCATTATCTTCGCCCCGTTGATGATGCACCCGTCGCTGATGATCGAATCGTTGATCTCCGTCTCTTCGATCTTCGACGGCGGCAGGTAGCGCGCGCGTGTGAACACCGGAGCTTCCGCGTCAAACAAATTGAACTTCGGAATCTTGCTCGTCAGGTCGAGGTTCGCGCGATAGAACGCGCCGATAGTTCCGATGTCTTCCCAGTAACCGTCAAACATGAACGCCTGCACGTGGCGCGACTTAATCGCAGCGGGAATAATGTGCTTGCCGAAATCCATCCATGCGGGATCTTCTGCCAGCAGTTGTTCCAACTGATCGTACTTGAAAACGTAGATGCCCATCGACGCGAGGTAAGGGCGCCGCTGCGCTTCGTTCGCATCGAGCCCGAGTTGCATCGTGTCTACCTGCATCGAAAGCAGATCGTCACCTTTAGGTTTCTCTTTAAACTCGACGATGCGGCCCGTCGCGTCCGTCTTCAACAAACCAAACTCACTCGCGGATCTCGCTTCGCACGGAATTACTGAC
>Ga0126310_10000639_pt1 | contig 12426 bp, 7 predicted proteins | sample Plot60_FD_92540 | JGI IMG/M metagenome (GOLD analysis project Ga0126310, IMG submission 92540) | Serpentine soil microbial communities from UC McLaughlin Reserve, CA, USA - Plot60 | ecosystem: Environmental > Terrestrial > Soil > Grasslands | place: USA: UC McLaughlin Reserve, Lake County... | reverse complement strand
TCACAGCGACGACCGCGCAGATCGCGGCCTTGGCGTCCGCCGGCTGCGAGGTCGTCCGGTGCGCCGTGCCGAAGATCGAGGACGCGGAGGCACTCAAGCGGATCGTCCGGCTCTCGCCGCTGCCGGTGATCGCCGACATCCACTTCAACGCCAGCCTTGCGCTGCGCGCGATCGAGGCCGGCGTTCAGGCGGTGCGGATCAACCCCGGGAACATCGGCGGGTCCGAAAAGGTGGCGCAGGTGGTCGAGGCGGCGAAGCGGGCCCGAATCCCGATGCGCATCGGCGCCAACTCGGGGTCGTTGCCGAAGCACCTCCTGCCGCTCGCGCAGCGCGACCAGGCGGAGGCGCTCGTGGCGGCGGCGCTCGAGGAGGTGGAGCTGCTCGAGCGGCTCGAGTTCAACGACTTCAAGATCTCCGTCAAGGCCACGCACGTGCCGACGATGATCCGCGCCTACCGGATGCTCGCTGCGCGCGTTCCGTACCCTCTGCACCTTGGCGTCACCGAGGCGGGGACGCCGTTCACGGGATCGATCAAGAGCGCCGTCGGGATCGGCTCGCTCCTCGCCGATGGAATCGGCGACACCATCCGCGTCTCGCTGACCGCCGACCCTGTCAAGGAGGTCGAGACGGCGTGGGAGATCCTCAAGGCTCTCGGTCTGCGCGAGCGCGGCCCGGTGATGATCGCTTGCCCGTCCTGCGGGCGCGACAACGTGGGCGTCGAGAATCTCGCGGTGGTCGTGGAGGAGCGGCTGCGCGGCTATACGCAGCCATTCGAGGTGGCGGTCATGGGCTGCGCTGTGAACGGACCGGGGGAGGCCGGGGACGCGGACTTCGGCATCGCCGGCGGACGGGACGTCGGCTTCATCTACGCGCACGGACGCGTGCTGAAGAAGGTCTCGTCTGACATCCTCGTGGACGAGCTCTTCCACGAGATCGACCGCTGGATCGCGGAGGGCATGCCGCGGCCGAAGCGGCTGAAGATGGCCAAGCCGGCGGCGCTGGCGATGGCTGAAGCGTCTCTCGTCCCGCTCAACTAGATGCCGACCGCACGAGCCTCACAGCTCCATCTCCCGACGCTGCGCGAGGACCCGGCGGAGGCCGAGGCAGTGAACCACAGGCTGCTCGTTCGCGGCGGGTTCGTGCGCCAACTCAGTGCCGGGGTCTGGACGTTCCTCCCCCTCGGCTGGCGAGTCCACCAACGCGTGGTCCAGATCATCCGGGAGGAGATGGACGCGATCGGGTCGCAGGAATGGCTCGGGCCGGTGCTCACGCCCGCCGAACTGTGGCTGAAGAGCGGCCGCTACAAGATCCCGGAACTCTTCAAGCTCGAGGACCGCACCAGCCGGCCGTTCGTGCTCCCGCTCAGCCACGAGGAGACGATGGCGCACCACGCCCTGGAGCTGCAGTCGTACAGGCAGCTGCCGCAGCTCTGGTACCACTTCCAGACGAAGGAGCGGGACGAGCCGCGGCCACGCGGCGGGCTCATCCGGATGCGCGAGTTCATCATGAAGGACTCGTACAGCTTCGACCGGGACGAGGCCGGCCTGAACGAGAGCTTCGAGAAGAACCGGCGTGCGTACCACCGGATCTTCGAGCGCTGCGGCGTCGAGGCGTACGCCGTCGAGGCGGAGTCGGGAATGATGGGCGGCAGCGAGAGCATCGACTTCCTCGCCCCTGCGGGTTCAGGGCAGAACACGCTCGTCCAGTGCGAGAACGGTGACTATTCCGCCGACATCGACATCGCGCGCGCGGTTCCGCGGCCGCCGGAGTTCCCGACGAGTCTCGATCGCCCGGAGGAGATCGAGACGCCGGGCGTGACGACGATTGAGGCACTTGCCGAACTCCTCGGCGTCGATGCCGCTGCCACGTCGAAGGCGATGCCGGTGGTGAAGGCCGACGGAACCCTTGTCCTCGCGCTGCTCCGCGGAGACGACCGCCTGAGCGAGTCAAAGCTGCTCAGCCTGTTCTCCGACGACTTCCGGCCGGCCGAGGAGGAGGAGATCCGGCAGGCATTCGGCGCCGGCGGAGGGTCGCTCGGCCCCGTGGGGGTCGACGTCGAGGTGATCGCGGACGAGGCGCTTCGTGAGGGCCAGTTCGTTGCGGGTGCCAACCGCGACGGCCGGCATCTCCGCGGCGTCGAGACCGGCCGCGACTACGAGGCGCTGTTCGCCGACATCCGCGAGCCGAAGGAGGGCGATGCGTGCCCGCTCTGCGGCGGGCGCCTCTCGTTCACTCCCGCGATCGAGGTCGGCCACATCTTCAAGCTCGGAACGTTCTACTCCGAGCCCTTCGGCGTGATGTACCTCGACGAGGACGGGAAGGAGCGCCCGATCGTGATGGGCAGCTACGGGATCGGTCCGGCGCGGATCATGTCCTCGGCCGTCGAGCAGCACCACGACGAACGCGGCATCTCGTGGCCGGCGGCGATCGCGCCATACGACGTCCACATCGTCGCGCTGCCGGGCCTGGAGAGCCCAGCGGAAGCGGTTGCGGGCGCACTCGATCAACAGGGTCGGTCGGTGCTTCTGGACGACCGCGACCAGCGGGCTGGGGAAAAGTTCGCGGATGCGGACCTGATCGGGATCCCCACGCGGATCACCGTCGGCAAGCGAACGCTCGAGGACGAGGCGGTCGACGTGCGGGACCGGGCGAGCGGCGAGGAGCGGCGCGTTGCCCTTTCAGAAATCGCAGGTAAGGTCCGCTAGTGGCGCGTCGCCGACGCTTCAGCACGGAGCCCTTCGGCCCGACTCTGGAGCGCCTGATGCAGGACTCGGGCGTGACGTACAGGGCGCTGGCAGACCAGACGAAGCTCTCAGCCGGCTATCTGAACCACCTCGTGCACGGGAACCGGCCGGTGCCGTCCGACGACATCGTCCAGCGGCTCGCGAAGGCGCTCAACGTCGAGCCGGAGCACTTCCGGGAGTACCGATTGCGCCTGATCACGCAGAAGCTCGAGGAGATGCCCGAGCTGATCGATCGCCTCTACCGCAGACTGGAGCGCTGACCGCCGCCGCCGCCGCGCGGCGGCGGCCCCGAGCGTCTGTCGGACTCGCGCGCCTTCCGCCGCTGCGCCAACCCTTTCACGCCCTCGATGAAGCGGGCCGTCTGTTCCTCGAGCTCGTTGGAAATGAACTGACCGGGCAGCTTTTGGGGTGGAGTCGTCGTGGTTTTCGAGCGCTTCCCCATCTTTTCCACAGCCTTGTGGATATCGTCGTAGCTGGCAACGTGGCTGCCCTCGCCGCGTCCCTGGACGGACCGTTTGTCGCTTGTGGACAACCCGAGGTGAATTTGACCTCCCTTTCAAGACGCCTTGGGCTCCTGCTGCTTGCGCCGAGGTAGGGCGCGTTGTGCGCTCTTTGCTCCAATTTCCCGCCCGCGCCGAGAGCGGCTATCGTGGAGCCCACGGGGCGTGGCGCAGCCTGGTTAGCGCGCTAGTCTGGGGGACTAGAGGTCCCCGGTTCAAATCCGGGCGCCCCGACTGGATCGGCGGTGCCCACTAGTCCGATGTGCCGCGCCGCAATCGGGGCACCTATAGCTGCTGGTCCGCGGCGACGACGGTGAACATCGCGACGGGGTCCGCGCCCTCGGGATCCGTCATTTCTCCTGAGAGTTTGGCGAGCCTCGTGCCGTCCCAGGACGGTCAGCGCCGAGCCCCGTACCGGGCAGCGCATCCGATGGTTGAACGCGAGAGCTGGTGTAGTCGTATTTCGGTTGCCAAAGCGGCCCTGGAATCCGCTGCCGCGCGGCGAGCGGCGTACGGCCTTGAGAGAGGTTTAAGGTGGAGGTCACGCTGACGACAGTCGAGACGACACACAAGTTTCCGGCTACGGAGGGATGGGTTCGATGGCAACCATGACCACACGGGCAGGGCGTGAAGAGTCAGCGGCCCTGACGTGGGGCGTCTATCTGATGACGCTCGGCGCGATCGCGTTCATCGGCTACGCCGGCATTTTCTTCGTCCTGAACTTCACCGATAGCTTTCTCGAGCTCGGGATCGGCAGCGACCAGGTACCGAGCGGCAAGGATGAGATCAAGGCCTTCGACAACGATCTCTACCACTACATCAGCCACCTCCATATCGCTATCTCCGGCTTCATCGCCTCGACAGGTGTCGCGGTTGCCGCGCTCTCATGGTTCGGTGTCCGCCGCCGGTACATGTGGGCGTGGGTCGCGGCGGTGGCAGCGCCAGTGCTCGCCCTGGCGGTTGCGCTACCTGCGCATTACCCGTGGGGCTTCGCCACGATCGGGCACCTCGGCCTGATCTATCTCGCTACCGGCATCTTTGTCGTTGGCGCGCTCCTCGCTCTCAAGGACCTGACGAGCGAAACGAGCGACTGACACCACGTAAAGCTCACAAGCAGGAGATCTACATCGAGCGCTCCGACTGAGCGAGGACGACCTGGAGCACGTCCTCAACTTTGACCTCGGCTGCCAGTACGACCCTACGGAGGACGGGCTGACGAGGACCGGCCGGCTGCGTTCCGTACGAGCTCGCCTGGAGTAGCACTCCACGCGACCCGGGACCTTTAATGGTGCCTGCCCAAACGCCTCAGAATCGGCTCGTGGAGAAGCGGGTGAAATCTGAGCTGTGTCAGCGATTTCGCTTAGCCAAGCCACTTCCCGCCACGCCGCCGGGCGGCTCCGCTGTGAAGCCTGCGGGACTAGAGGTCCCCGGTTCAAATCCGGGCGCCCCGACTGAAGGAAGACCTGCCAAATGCAGAGCTTTCGCATCTACGCCGCTCGTCGATCTCTTTAGCGCACCGGATCGTCGAGCTGCCGATGGAAGGCTGCGTTACGGGATGCAGCCCGACGTTTCTGGCTGGGAAGTGACGACGTTTCCGTTCACGACCTCAGCGCGAACCGAGGACGCTCCCCAGGTACACGGCGGCGACTCGCGTTTTGCGCCCGTCGCCGTTGCTGCGCTCAGCGTCAGTACAGCGACGAACGCGACCAACAGGCAGGCAATGGCGCGGAGCCGGTGGCCGCAGAGCCTCACGAGACAAGGATGGCGATAGCGACGCCCGAGCGCCATGGGCCGAGTGGCTCATCTTCAGGGTCCACAAGTCCTATCCCGGTGAAACGCTTCCGGCCACCGGCGCGGCGCCAGTGGGCGGCAGGAAGCGTCCGACGACGGCGCCGCGCTTGGGGAGGGCGGGGGCCACGCGCTCACCGATCAGTATTCCAGCGGCAAGAGATGGACGGTCAGCCGTAGGGACGCGAATCTTTACGAAGCCGATCTACGTTCACCTTCAGAGGGGCGCGTACAGGGCGGAACTCGGGCGGTTGCTGGGCGAAGCCGCAGTCTTCTGGGAGACCAGCCTCGCCGCGCCCCTCGCCTAGAGATCATTCGGAGTTCAGGATCTTCCGCAGCTCAGGCGTTCGCGCCGCGTCGGCCAAACCCCCTCGGGCGAGGGATTGGCGAAGCGCGTATCGACCCCGATGCAAGGCCGCGAAAGCCGCGAGGAAAAGGAGAGACACACCGGGACAGCTCTGCGGCCGCTGAGCTCGATTACCAGCATGGTCGCCCTACGAGTCGTCACAGGTGCCTTCGCGGCATTCGCAGCACTCGCCTTCGCCGGCCCCGCTGCGGCGCTGGACGCGCCGACGCTGACATCGCCCGCCGCGGACGCTTCCGTCCAGTCGCTGCCGTCGTTCGCGTGGAACGCGGTTGCCGGCGCGCAGCGCTACGAGTTCGCTCTCGCCGCCGATGCCGGCTTCAACTCGCCCGTCCTCGGGATGGGTGAGGGCCAGTTCTTCACCAGGAACACGAGGGGGACGGTCAAGAAGACGCTGCCCAACGGGACGTACTGGTGGCGCGTCCGCGCGATCACCGCGGGCGGCGCCGTCTCGCCGTGGTCGGCGCCCCGGCCGTTGCGCAAGGCCTGGACGTTCTCCCCGACGCTGCTGTCGCCGACGCAGGGCGCGGTCGCGACGCATCCCTCGACGCCACTCGTACTCAAGTGGTCGGCGGTGGCGCACGCGGCGAAGTACTGGGTCACGATCGCGAGCGATCCCGCTTTGGGCTCCTCCGTCTACGGCCAGGGCAACATCGAGACCCGGGGGACGTCGTATGCGCCACGCGCCCTCCTTCTTCCGCCGGGGACGTACTACTGGGGCGTAACTCCGCTCGACGCCGAGGGCCATCGCGGCACGCCTTCCACGGTCGGCTCGTTCACGTGGCTGTGGCCGACGGGGGCGGCGACGACTGTCGGCGACCTTCGGGCCGACGCCGAGGTCTACGACCCGTACTTCTCGTGGGATCCGATCCCAGGCGCGGCGAAGTACGAGCTCGAGGTCAACCCGGCCCAGGACTTCTCGCCCGGCTCGAAGGTCTGCTGTAGCGGGCCTGGCTGGCCCGTGGTCCTCGCGCCGTCGCACGCGCCCGACCGGAACCTGCGCGACAACACCTATTACTGGCGCGTCCGGGGCATCGACGCCTTCGGGAACGCCGGCGACTGGAACGTCGGCGCGTCGTTCGTGAAGACGTTCGACAAGGTGCCGCCCGTGGCTGCGCCGGCCGTGAAGAACGTCCGGATGCGCGACAACCTCTCCGATCCCGGCAGCGACGTCGACGGAGTCGCCGCCGGGTACCAGACGTACGTCCCGGTCGTCGCGTGGGACCCCGTCCCGGGCGCGTCGAGCTACGAGGTCGACGTCTACCCGTTCGAAGGCGGAATCTGCAACTGGTCCTCGAGCGGGTTCGACCACTGGGCTGCAGTTCGGACCGCGACGGCCGCATGGACGCCGCTCGGGTACGGGTGGAACAACGTCAAGCCGTACGCCGACGCGAAGCCGATGGCTAACGAGACGTGGCGACCGCTTGCGGGGAAGTCGTACTGCGTGCGCGTCAGGGCGCGCAGCGATCGCGAGCGCGACCTCACCTCTGAGGTCTACGGCGAGTACACCTACATGAACGGCGGCACTGCGCCGGCGTTCGAGTGGGCAGGCCCCTCGCCCGGCGGCGGGTGCACGCCCGTCTGCACGCCCGGCTCGCTCGGCGGGAACGACTACCTCCTGCCGGCGACGGGCGTCACCTCGACTCGGATGCCCCTCTTCACCTGGAAGGCGCTGCCCACGGTTCCGTACAGGACGCTGCTGAACACGCTCGGCAACTCTGCGCTGACCCTCAAGGACCGCACCGGCGACAACTTGACGGTCGCGGTCCAGGACCACCCCGGCGATTCGTCACAGGACGATCTCTTGGTCTCGACCGACCTCACCGGCGACACCTACTCGTACCCGGACGGGAACATCAGCGCGCTCGCCGCGACGGTCAACGCGGACGCGGGGCGGGCGGTCGACGCCGAGGTACACGTCAGCGGCACGCCGCTCGCACACATCGGCGCGACGCCCTTCCTTGCCGGCGTGCAGTCGTACTTCGTGCTCGTCTCGAAGGACGCGTCGTTCAGCAACATCGTCGACTACGCATTCACGCAGGTGCCTGCGTACGCGCCGCGCGGGCCGAACTGGGTCAGGACCTTCCAGGACGAGACGACGCTCTACTACTGGGCTGTACTTCCCGCAACGGCCCTGAACGGCAGCGGCGCCGCCGGGAACCCCCTCGTCGCCGCACCGTCGAACCTCCGCAAGGAGTCGATCCCGCCGACGCTGACCACTCCCACGGCGGGAGAGAACGTTGTCGGTCAGCCGGTGTTCCGCTGGTCGCCCGCAGAGGCGGCACGGCAGTACACGATCCAGGTTTCCCAGGATCCGAGCTTCGGCACGACGCTCGACGAGGTGAACACGTCCTCGACGGCATACGTCGCGAACAAGTCGTATCCCGCCGACACTGTCCTCTACTGGCGCGTCCGCGCGAACGACGAGAACCTCGTCGGCCTGCGCTGGTCTGGCGTCGGCTCGTTCCAGCGCCGGCTTCCCTCGCCCGCGCCGATCTTCGACGCGCTCGCCGGCGACATGTTCCCGGTCATCTCCTGGGCGCCCGTGCCCGGGGCTGTCTCCTACCGGCTCGCGGTCGACGAGCCGGACGGCGAGCACTTCGAGTACGACGATTTCCGCTCGGCCGCCGCCGCCTTCGTGAAGATGACTGGCACCGGGATCACCGGGATCCGCGTCCGGGCGAACTTCCCGACGAACACGTCGATCACGACTCCGGGCCCGTGGTCCTCCACCGTCTACCACACCCGCACGGTCGGCGAGCCGACCGGCGCGCGCACCGACGCGACCGACGATCACGTGCTCTTCGCGTGGGATCCGAAGCCGGGGACGAAGCAGTACCGCGTGCTGGTCTCGTCGAAGGAGGACTTCTCCACGCCGGTGGACGACGTCAAGACCGACAACACGAGCTACGCGCCGCAGCTCTCAGGCGCCGGGTACCTCCAGGGCGGGACGTTCTGGTGGAAGGTCGCCGCCGTGGACGAGGACCTGAACCTCGGGGACTTCACGCGGCCGCACTCGTTCAGCCTCAAGACGAGCGGCGACGTGGTGCGCACGACGCAGGTGCTCCGGCTGAGCGCAAAAGGCCGGCTCAAGGCCAAGCGCCTCCGTCGGCTCGTCGTCACGGTCAAGGCCGGCGGACGCGTCGTCGCGGGCGCGCGCGTGCGCGCATTCGGCCCAGGCGTGCTCACGAAGTGGCGGGGCACCAACCGCCGCGGCCAGGTCGCGTTCCGGCTCAAGCCGAAGGCGAAGGGCATGGTCTTCTTCCAGGCGAGGAAGACCGGCTACCTCACCGGCTCGAGCCGCGTCAAGGTCCGCTAACCACCACCTCCGCCGCACACCCGAAGACGAGGGCGTCGAGCAGGTCCGCTCGGTCGACTCCCCTCAGCGAGCGGTGGCCGATGTCGATCTCGATCTCAGGCCAGGTCTCGAGCGCAAGCGCCGCCGCGCCCTCGTCGGCGCCGAAGCAAAGGAGCGTCTCCGCGTCGCAGACCTCGCGGCGGCCGGAGGAGCGGCGAGCCGACGTCTCCAGCTCGCGAAGCTCCTCTAGAGGATCGATCCGGACGTTCGAGTCCGAGCCGACGCAGATGCCGATGCCGCGTTCCCGCAGGCGCTCCAGAGGAGCGAAGCCGTCGCCGAGGTTCGCCTCGGTCGTTGGGGCGACGCAGACACGCGCGCCTGAGGCTGCCAGCAGGTCGAGCTCGCGGTCGTCGGCATGCGTTGCGTGGATGACGGTCGTGCGAGGTCCCAGGCAACCGCTCCGGTCGAGCAGCTCGATCGGGCGGACGCCGTGCTCGGCCACGCATTCCTCGATCTCCCGGGGCTGCTCGTCGGCGTGGATGTGGAGTGGCAGGCGCTCGGCGTCGGCGTGGCGGCCGATCTCCTCGAGCCAGTCCGCGGGGCAGGCGCGGACGGAGTGGGGGGCGCAGCCGACGCGGATGCCGTCGGCGCGGAGGTCGGCGAGCTGCGCGAGGTAGTCGGCGGGCGAGTCCTGACGGAAGCGGGGGCTGCCGCCGCGGGCGTAGGCGCTGAGCAGAAGCGTGATCTCGATGCCGGCCTCGGCGGCAGCGTCTGCCGCGGCGCGAGCTTCGCCGAGACCGAGGTAGTGAAACTCGCCGACGGCGGTGTAGCCGGCGGCTCGCATCTCGCGATAGGTCTCGGCGTAGTCCGCGCGAACCGTCTGTGGCGTGTGCTTTTCGGCCTCGGCGATCATTGCCTCGCGCCAGGCCCAGAAGTCGCCGCCGATGCGGCGACCGCGCAGAGAGCGCTGGAACGCGTGGCTGTGGGCGTTCACGAAGCCCGGCAGCGTGAGGCTCTCTGCCATGGGGAGAGATCGTCACACGTTCCGAGCAGAGCCGCGGCACACACGCGCGTCCGTCCTCACTAGCGTGAAAGCGGGGAGGAGGCCGGGTGAACCTTACTCGGCGCTTTTCCGGCGAAAGCGACGAACTATCCTTGCTCCATGGCCGAGCGCGTCGTCACCGTCCGGCTGGCCCGGATCCCAAATGCGCTCACGGTCGCCCGCTTCGCGGCGATCCCCGTCTTCATCGCCCTCGAGGTGAACGCGGAGGGCGGGAAGAGCTGGGCCGCCGCGATCGTCTTCGCCGCCGCTGGGATCACAGATCAGCTCGACGGTTGGCTGGCGCGTCGCTGGAATGTCGAGTCCCGCTGCGGAAGCGTCGCCGACCCGGGCGCGGACCGGCTGATGATCGACACCGCAGTGATCCTCCTCTGGTACTACGATCGCCTGCCCTGGCTGGCCCTCGTGCTGGTCCTGGCGCGGGATGTGGTGCTGGTGGCGGGGTATAAGCTCGTCATGCCCCGGGGGTACGAGCTTTCCGTCAGCTTCCTGGGTAAGGCCGCGACCTGGATCCTGTACGCGGCGCTCGCGCTGATGCTCGTGACGAGCGAGGGGAGCGACCTCCCGTACGTCCTCTTCTGGTTGGGGCTCGTGCTCGCCATGATCGCCGGAGCGGTGTACGTCGTTTCGGCCCTCAGGAGCCGCGCGTGAAAGCCGTCGTGATGGCAGGCGGGGAGGGCACTCGCCTTCGTCCGCTGACCTCGAACCAGCCGAAGCCGATGGTGTCGATCGTCGGCAAACCGTGCATGGAGCACATCATCGAGCTGGCTCGCAGTCACGGCTTCGAGGACGTGATCGTCACCGTCGCGTTCCTCCCGCAGGCAATCCGCAGCTATTTCGGGGACGGCGGCGGGATCGGCGTGAACATGGAGTACTCGGTCGAGGAATCGCCGCTCGGAACCGCCGGTTCCGTGCGCCTCGCGAGCGGGCGGCTCGATGCCACGTTCCTCGTCATCTCCGGGGACGCGCTCTGCGACTTCGACCTGACGAAGCTGGTCGAGTTCCACCGCGAGCGCGGCGCCGCGGCGACGATCGCCCTCAAGCGTGTGGAGAACCCGCTCGAGTTCGGCATCGTCGTCACCGACAGCGACGGGCGCGTCGAGCGCTTCCTCGAGAAGCCGTCCTGGAGCCAGGTCTTCTCGGACACGATCAACACCGGCGTCTACGTGCTGGAGCCCGAGGTGCTCAAGCACGTCCCGACCGACCGGCCCTACGACTTCTCGAAAGAGCTCTTCCCACTGCTCCTCGAGATGGGGCGCCCGGTGTACGGCTTCGTGACCGAGGGCTACTGGCAGGACATCGGCAACCTGACGCAGTACCGCCAGGCCAACTTCGACGCCCTCGACGGCCGCGTCAACCTCCAGATCCCCGGCGTCCGGCTCCGCGGCAAGGTCTGGATCGGTGAAGGCGTCGAGATCGACGACCTCGACCGTATTGAGGCGCCCGCGTTCGTCGGGAACTACTGCCGCATCGCCCGCGACGCGACGGTGGGGCCCTACTCCGTCCTCTCCGCGAGCGTGACGCTCCGCGAGCGCGCGAGGACGGTGGCCTCGGTGATCGACGCCGCCACCCACGTCGGCCGCAGCTCGCTGATCGAGAACGCGATCGTCGGCCGCTCGTGCGACATCCGCTCGCACGTGCGGATCCATGAGGACGTTGCCGTCGGCGACGAGGTCAAGATCGGCGCCGAGTCGGTTGTGATGCCCGGCATTCGGATCTTCCCGTTCAAGGAGGTCGAGTCGGGCTCTCAGGTCTACGAGAACCTGATCTTCGAGTCTCGCTCCTCCTCTCACCTCTTCTCTGCCGACGCCGTCTCCGGGCTCGTGAATGTCGACCTGACACCAGAGACCGCCATCCGCCTCGCCGAGGCATTCGGGACGGCGCTGAAGCGCGGCGCGCGCGTCGTCGCGAGCCGCGAGTCGCCGCGCGCGTGCCGGATGATCAAGCGGGCGATGATCTCAGGCCTGAGCTCGACGGGCATCGAGGTCGCCGACCTGCGGGTGCTGCCGGCACCCGTCGGTCGTCACCTGCTCAAGAGCCACGGCTACGACGGCGGCTTCCATGTCGGCGTCAGCTCGGCCGATCCCGAGGTGGTCACAGTCCAGTTCTTCGAGCCGCCGGGCATCGAGTTGACGGACGCGATGCAGAAGGAGGTCGAGAAGCACTTCACGCGGCTCGAGTTCCGGCGCATGGCCTCGGCCGACGTCAGCGGGATCACGTACCCGGCGCGGGCACGTGAGGGGTACGCGGACGACTTGCTCGCGAACGTCGACGCCGAAGCGATCCGCGCGCGCCGCTTCAAGATCGTGATCGACTACGGGTACTCCGCGGCGTCGTTCGTCCTGCCGCTGCTGTTCGGCCCCCTCGGCGTTGAAGCTGTCGCAGCGCACGGCTTCAGCGCGGACCAGCCAGCCGAGAGCACGCCGCTGCGCGGTCTCGTCGGCCAGGCAAAGCGCCTTGTCGCCGCGATCGGCGCCGACCTCGGTGTCGTTTTCGACCGAGCGGCCGAGCGCCTCTACTTGATCGACGACGAAGCGCGCGAGATTCCGGTCGAGCAGGCGCTTCTGCTCTATCTACGCCTGATCGGGGGCAACGGGAAGCGGGGGAAGCTCGCCTTCCCGATCACCGTTACGAGCCAGGTCGAGCGGCTCGTGGAGGACCGCCCACTCGAG
>Ga0126310_10000637_pt1 | contig 12431 bp, 11 predicted proteins | sample Plot60_FD_92540 | JGI IMG/M metagenome (GOLD analysis project Ga0126310, IMG submission 92540) | Serpentine soil microbial communities from UC McLaughlin Reserve, CA, USA - Plot60 | ecosystem: Environmental > Terrestrial > Soil > Grasslands | place: USA: UC McLaughlin Reserve, Lake County... | reverse complement strand
GCGGCGCCCGTGCCGGTGCCGCCGCCCTCGCCGGCGGTGACGAAGACCATGTCCGCGCCCTTGAGCGCTTCCTTGATCTCGTCGCGCGACTCGGCGGCTGCGCCGTGGCCGACGTCGGGGTTCGCGCCGGCGCCGAGGCCCTTCGTCAGCTCGTGGCCGATGTTCAGCTTGATGTCGGCGTCGCACATGGCGAGCGCCTGGGCATCGGTGTTCGCGGCGATGAACTCGACCCCGCGCAGGCCGGCGTCGACCATGCGGTTGACCGCGTTCGTGCCGCCGCCGCCGACGCCGACGACCTTGATGACTGCGAGGTAGCTGCCGCTTTCCATGATGGTTACCGTCCGACCCTTGAGTTAGCGTCGAGACTTTGGCCCGACTTCCGGCGTGCAGGAGTGTGGCACGTTATGGCCTTGTTCGGCGGGCTGTCAACGCTGCTCGCGCGCCGCAAGAGACCTTGCAGAACCGGGAAGTCTCTACCAGTGGTTGAGAGTTGCCGTAGATCGAGGCTAACTCTCGACCTCAGCTCTAGGGTGAGGTCATCGCCGCCGGGTCCGCTGGAACGGTGCTCGCATCTTCGGCGGCAGGGTCCGGGCTGACGGCTCCCTCCGGCAGCGTCGGGATGTCGGACTCCCCTCCCACAGGCGCTCCGTCGGGCAGGCCGGTGACCGCCGGGCGCTCCGGCGCGATCACGACGATCGCGCTCGCGCCCGCCGCGTCCGGGTCCGCCAGCACGGCGGCGGCCGCGGCCCACTTCGCCGCCAGCCGCTCGCCGTTGCCGAACACGAGCAGCGGGCCATGGGCGATCTGGAGCGTCAGCCCTCTGTCGGCGGTCATCTCGATCGCCTCGACGCGCGCGCGCAGCGGGGGCGGCGCCGCGCCGAGCGCAGCGACCGCGGCGACGGCAGCGCGCTCGGTCAGGCGATCGCCGACCGACGCGACGCGCAGCGGGATCTGCGGCAGCCCTGCGGGAGCTGCGACGTCGCGCAGCAGCGTGCCGTCCGAGGTGACGGCGATGCGCCGGCTGTCGACCGCGACCGCGCCGACCGCGACGTTGGTCACGACGTGGATCCGCATCGTGTGCGGGAAGTCGGTGCTGACCTCGAGCCGCTTGACGATCGAGAAGGGCTCCGCCGCCGTCTCGAGCGCGCCGTGGCGCACGTGCAGCGTCGTCATCGAGCGGGCCGCCTCCTCCAGCGCCGCGCGCACACGCGTGCCCTGGGTCCCCTCGACTCCGGTGATCTCGACGGTCCGAACGGCGACGAGCGAGGCGTCGCGCAGCCAGAACCAGCCGGCGAGCAGCAGCACGAGCGCGGCGCCGGCGGCGAGCAAGGCGCGCCCGCGCGGACGGCGCAGGCTGACAGCCGTGCTGCGGCCGCGGGCCGGCCGACCGCCCGCCGGGCGGCCCGCGGTCGAGCGGGCGCCGAGCGCACGCTCGCGCAGCGTCTGGGCGAGGCGCCCGGCAGCGGATGCGGCGCGGGTGCCGATCGCGCTCACGCCGCCAGCTCCCATGTCTCGGGCCACGCCACCGCGCCGAGCGTCTGCACCTCCGGCTCCAGCACGACGCCGAAGCGCTCGTGCACGCGGCGGCGGCCCTCGGCCATCAGCGCGAGCACGTCGGCCGTGCTCGCTCCACCGTGGTTCTCGACGAAGTTGGCGTGCTTCTCGGAGAAGCCGGCGCCGCCGACGCGCAGCCCGCGGCAGCCGGCCTCGTCGAGCAGCTGGCCGGCGGTGCGTCCCTCGGCGCGCGGGTCGCCGTCGGTGGGGTTTCTGAATGTGGAGCCGAACGTCTTGATGCCGGACGGCTGCGCCGCCTTGCGCTTCGCTCGCATCTCGGCGAGCGTCGCCTTCACCTGCTCGACGGGCGCCGGCTGGAGCGCAAAGCACGCGTGGGCGACGATCGCGCCGGGCTCGAGGTTCGATCTGCGGTAGGCGAAGCCGAGCTGGTCGGGCGTGCGGCGCTCGACGCCCTGCGCGGTCGCGACGTCGACGTGCTCGAGCACGCGCGCGAGCTCCCCGCCGTAGGCGTTCGCGTTCATCCGCACGGCGCCGCCGACGGTGCCGGGGATGTTGACGCCGAACTCGATCCCCGTCAGGCCGGCGTTCGCGGCACGCGCGGAGACGGCGGGCAGACGCGCACCGCCGCCGCAGCGCAGCTGCGTGCCGTCCCGTTCGATCTGCGCGAGGTCCTTGTCGAGCTTCATCACGAGTCCGCGGACGCCGTCGTCCGCTATCAGCAGGTTCGACCCCGAGCCGACGACCCCTACCTCGTGGCCGTGCTCGGCTGCCCATGCGAGCAGCCGGGTGAGCTGCGCGGCCGTGGCCGGACGGGCGAAGAACTCACCATGGCCGCCGGTGCGCACGGTCGTGAGACGCGCGAGCGGATAGTCGGGCTGGACGCCGGGCGGCAGATTCGGGCTCATGTGCCGCTCACCAATCTGCGACCGAGCTCGTTCACGTTCCCGGCGCCCATCGCGAGGCAGACGTCGCCTTCGCGCAGCTGGGCGCGCAGGAAGCGCTCGGCGTCGGAGAACGCGGGCAGCCAGGCGACCGTGCGACCGTGCGCGTGGTCTGCCGCCGCGTCTGCGATCAGCTTGCCGTCGACGCCGGGGAAGTCCTCGGGCCGCTCGCGTGCCTTGTAGACGTCGAGCACGACGACGAGGTCGGCCTGCGCGAGCGCGCGCGTGCGCGAGAAGAGGTGCGGCTGGAAGACGGCGACGACCCGGCGCGGCTGCAACGTGCGCGCGGCGGCGAGCGTGGCGGCGACCTCGGTCGGGTGGTGCGCGTAGTCGTCGTAGACAGTGGCGCCGGTGGTGGTCGTGCCGAGCAGTTCGAAGCGGCGGCCGGCGCCCTGGAAGTCCGCCAGCGCGCGCGCTGCGTCGGCCGGGTCCGCACCGGCGAGGCGGCACGCCTCCAGCGCGGCGGCGGCGTTGAGGGCGTTGTGGGCGCCGGGGACGCTCAGCCGGACCGGGATGCCGCGCCAGGCGAAGCGGACGCCCTGGGCATCCAGGGAGGGGCTCGGGACGTCGTACGCCGCCACGAGCGGTCCACCGACCGGGGCGAGCGCGATCAGCTCTGGCCGGTCCCACACGACAATCGCCTTTCTCGCCCTCAGCAGGAACGTTCGAAACGTCTCGTCAACGTCCGCTTGCGACGCGTACGTCGCGTGGTGGTCCAGCTCGGCGTTCGTGAGCACGGCGATGTCGAGATGGAGCTTGAGCAGCGAGCGGTCGGACTCGTCGGCCTCGACGACGACCCACTCCCCGCTTCCCCAGCCGGCATTCGAGCCGGTCGACCGCACGTCGCCGCCGACGAGATAGCCAGGGTTCATGCCGCAGCCGCGCAGCGCGTGCACGACCATGCTCGTCGTCGTCGTCTTGCCATGCGTGCCAGTGACGGCGATGCAGCGCCGCAACGCGGTGATCTCGGCAAGCAGATCGGCACGGTGCAGCTCCCGCTGTCCCCGCGTGCGGGCGACCGCGCGCTCAGGGTTCTCTTCCGGAACGGCGGTCGAGTAGACGACCTCAGCGTCCGGCGGGACGTTGGCGGCGTCGTGGCCGACGATTGCGGTCGCGCCCGCCTCGCGCAGCCGCTCGAGCGCCGGCGACTCCGCCCGGTCCGAGCCGCTCACCTCAGCCCCCAACGCACCCGCGACGAGCGCCAGCCCGCTCATCCCGGCGCCCCCGATCCCGATGAAGTGCAGCCGCCGCCGGGCCCACGGTCGCTCGTCCCTCACGGCGGGGAGGCTAGCGAGCGAATCAGCCGGCACGATCCGTGCCGGAGCAAGACGCGCACAAGCCGATCAATCGATCGGAGCGTCGTCTTCGGGAGGAAAACCGCCTGGCGGAACGCCGAGCTTGCAGATTCGAATGCCTTGGTGAACGTCGACCGGCGTATCTCGCATCACTGCATCAAGCAAATCCTCAAAGAACCGCGGAAGCGTGAGGAGTGGAGCAGGGTCCTTGACCGACACGAGTCTCAGCGTGCTGTTCTCCCATTCCGCAACCAGCATCGCTGTGGCGTCGAACGGTCCATCAGGCCGCCGCAACCGGACGAGCAGGTCTCGCAGCAGCTCGAAGGCGCCTCCCTCGAACACGTTGCTCCGCACCAGATAGACGAAGCCCATGGCGGTCAGCGGATATCGGTCTCGGAGATTGTGCGCCTCGCCGATCGCCTCCTCATACCGATTGTTCTTGTTGTTCAGGTAGCTCGAGAACATCGTCTTCCCGGAGACGAGGACGTCGGGACCACGGAGCCAATCTGAGAGGACGACGGCATCGACCTGCTTCTTGTAGAAGCGACCGAGTACATCAGTCTCAGAGAGCTTGGGCATTGCTCTGCAGAGGCGGGTGATCGCCGACCGGAGCGACGCCGGTCTCAAACGTCGGCCCGTCTCGGCCTCGTGGTCAGCCAGCGCTCGAAGGAGATCATCGATGGCTTCCTCGACAGGGGCGAGCTCCGGCGTCAGCACACGAGGTTGTCTTGCACGCGGGAAGACGTCCGTCTCTCTAAAGCCAGCACGCCGGAGCTCGTACGCGATGTAGGCATCCAACGACTTTGCGACGCGCCCGGACTGCTGTCTTTGGGCATGCCCCTGGGCGATCGGAATCGCGAGCAGCTCTCCGAGCGTCTTGTAGTCGGGCACGTACTCACGAGCATCGTCGTCACCGCGTTCGTCGTCACCGCGTTCAATCGGCTGCCGCCAAGGCGGTGGCGCACTCGCTCCGCGCAGGACGTGGTCAACCTCGGCAAGAACGTCAGGTTGCAAGCGAGCCATCCGGCTCTCTCTGACGGGTTCGACGGACGCGAAGCAGAGCTGCTCCATCACGGATGGCCGTGACGTCGTTGTTTTCCAGACCGAGCACGTCCTTGAGGAGCACGCGATCGACCTCGGCTACGACGCTCCACCACTCACCCCGTATCAGCATGGCGTCCAGTCTGTCTCCTTGTGGAGAGAGCTGACGCCAAGCAGCGCGAAGGTCGTCAGGACCGGGGACCGGAAGGCTTGCGGCCTCCCGCGGCTCCATCTTCAGGATGCCCCCACCATACGATCGGCCCAGCACCTCTGCCCCGAGCATCGTTGCCGAATTGAGCGACAGGAGCGGCAGCGCCGCGCACGCCTCCTTCGGCGATCCCTCGTTCAGGCGCAGACCATGCATTGAGTTCAGGAAAGCCGTTTTGGCATCGTTCGCCACGAGCCGCGGATAACGATGCGACATGTAGGTGAAGAACAGATCCGGGACGGGCGTTACCGGCGGGCGCCACCACGAGTCGCGAACCGAGCATTTGTAAGTTCTCGGAACCCCGAGTTCTACGCCGTGGGCCAAGTAACTCACAAGGCCCTTGGCGCGCGGTTTCCCGTCCGGGCACAGCAGCCATACGCGCTCGTCGGCGAGCTTGAGCTCTTCCCATTGGGCACGTGAGAACGCCGTGCCCTTGAGATGTCGTGTCCCCGGAGGGCTGATGCGCCTGAGATGCCTTTCCGTCAGGCCGTGCGCCTTCCGGGTGCTCTCCGAGAGTGCGAAGTAGTCGTTGGCGCCCGTGACGGTTCCGAGCTCCAAGCTTCCGTACGTGTCGAGGCGCACCAAACGCCTGCTCACCTCGTAGAGCAGCTGCCGTGTCTCGAGCGGAAGGACAAGATCGCTCCACTTCCCGTCGGCCGACGGATTGGCGCCGATCGGATCGAGCGGGTGCACGTCCGCAAGATCGTCCGCGTTTTCGACGTGGTAGAGGCAAAATGGCGCGCTCGGCCCCGTTCCCCGCGCGACCAGAAGAACGACCTGCTCGCTGGTCCCGCGAAACTGCAGGTGCTCGAACATGACGAGGTTGACCACCGCGAAGCGCTCTCGCAACCATCGACGAATGGGTTCGGCATATCCGACGTTGAGCAGCTCTGCGGGAAGCACCATCGCGAGTCGTCCCGTCGGCTTGAGGAACGCCGACGCATGAACCAAGGCCGCGGCCCACGACGAGGCGAGGCCTGAAAGACGGACTCCCTGTGCCAAAGCCGCGGTTGCCGATCGTTTCCGTGCGATCCCACGGTGCTCTTGATACCGGATGAACGGCGGGTTCCCGATGACCGCGTCCTGCCATCCGACCCGGTCGCCGAACTGCGCGGGTGTCGGAATTTCGAAGAAGTCACCGCATACGAGATTCGCGCCGGTCTGCAACTCGCCGAGCAGCTTCGCCGAGGAGTCCAGCGACGGCTGGTGGACGTCGATGCCCGAAAGCTGCTCGCGTATGGAAGCCGGACTTACGCCCAACGCTCTCAGGCGCTCCGCGGCGGCAAGCAGAAAGACCGCCTCTCCGCAGGTCGGATCCAATACGCGCGACTGGGGCGTGGAGATCGCCCAGCGTGCGAGGAACTCGGCGATGGCAGGCGGCGTGAAAAACGCCCCCCGTGCCTTTCTCACAATTGGGTTCTCGTCACGGAGGGCTGCCACTGAGTCAGGCAAGCTACCGGTCTGACCGGACGGGAACCTACGTTCGCCTGTGGTCTGTGCCGCCAGCGGCCGCCAGCAGCTCGCCGGCGATCTCGCGGGCGGCGTCGGGGCGGGCGAGCGCGGCGGAGGCGTGGGCCATCGCGGCGAGGCGGGTCGTGTCGTGGAGCAGCGCGCCGGCCTCGCGCGCGAGGCGCTCGGCGGTGAGCTCGGCGTCGCGGAGCACGATCGCAGCGCCGCCGTCCGCCATCCACTGCGCGTTGGCCGTCTGGTGGCCGGCGGCGGCGGCCGGATAGGGGATCAGGATCGCCGGTCTTCCGGCGGCCGCGACTTCGAAGATCGAGCCCCCGGAGCGTGCGACGACCAGGTCGGCGGCAAGCAGCGCGTCACCGAAGTCGTGGATGTACTCGCGCAGGTCGTAATGCGAGCCGGGCGCCTCCAGCGACGAGAAGTCGCGCACGCCCGCGGCGTGCAGCACGCGGAACGGGGCGTCGGCGAACGCATCGACCGAAGCCTGGTTGATCGAGCGCGCGCCGAGCGAGCCGCCGAACACCAGGACCACCGTGTCATCGAGGGAAAGCCCGAAGCGGGCGCGGGCGCCGGCCACGTCCGTCGCCGGCGCCGGGACCGGCCGCCCGGTCACGCGGTATCGCTCCCCCTCCCTCCCGGCGATCGGGAACGCCAGGCAGACGCGGCGCGCGAACGGAGCGAGCAGCCGATTGGCGATCCCGAGATGCGAGTCGGCCTCGGTCAGGATCACCGGCTTGCGCAACAGCACGGCGGCGAGGCCGACCGGCCCGGCCACATACCCTCCCCCTCCCAAGACCGCGTCCACCTGCAGCGATCGGAGCAGGCGGACGGAGGAGACGACCGCGCGGGCGGCGAGGAAGACTGCGCGGGCGGCTCGCAGCGGGTTGCGGCGGTGCAGGCCCTCGACGCGAATGCCGTGCAGCTCATAGCCGGCTGCCGGGACCAGCTCCGCCTCCGCCCGCTCCCCGCCGACGAAGGCGACGGAAGCGCCCTCAGCCCGCAGCGCGTCTGCGACCGCCAGCGCCGGCACGACGTGCCCCGCCGTCCCGCCGGCGGCGATCGCGATCCGCGGCGCTGCCGTCACGGGCGGAGGGGCGCCGCACCGGGTCGACGAGCCGCAGCTGCCCCCGCTCGCGCTCGGCGACGCTCAGCAGCAGGCCGACGGCCGCGAGGATCACGAACAGGTTCGTCGGCCCGTACGAGACGAACGGCAGCGGGACGCCCGTCAGCGGCGCCAGGCCGAGCACGACGAAGATGTTGAGGATCGCCTGGCACAGGATCAGCGCGGTGAGGCCGGTCGCCAGCAGCTTCGCATACGGGTCGGCGGCCGCTCGCGCGATCCGCAGCCCGGACCACACGATCATCCCGAACAGCGAGAAGACCGCCAGCACGCCGGCGAGGCCGAGCTCCTCGCCGATCACCGCGAGGATGAAGTCGGTGTGTGCCTCCGGCAGGTAGAAGACCTTCTGCACCGACTGGCCGAGGCCGACGCCGAACAGCCCGCCGGAGCCGAGCGCAATCTGTCCCTGTACCGACTGGAAGCCGTTGCCGCCCTTGTCGGCCCACGGGTCGAGGAACGCCGTCAGGCGGTCCTGCTGGTAGGGCTGGATCAGCACGAGCACGACGACCAGCGCGAGCCCGATCCCCGCGACGATCGCGAGCTGGCGCAGCGGCACGCCGGCGGCGATCAGCAATGCCGCGACGGTGCCGGCGATCACGAGCGTCGTGCCGGTGTCGGGCTCGACCAGCACGAGCAAGCACGCCGCGCCGGCGACATACCCGACCGGGCTCATCATCCCGCCGAGCGTCTGGATCCGCCGCGGGTGCCTGGCGAGGAACTGCGCGCAGTAGAGCACGAGCGCGAGCTTCATCAGCTCCGACGGCTGCGGCGAGAGGATCCCGGGCCCGATCCACGAGTGCGCGCCGTTGACCTCGGTGCCGAGCGGCGTCAGCACCAGCACGAGCAGCACGAACGAGCCGGCGAGCAGCAGCGGCGTCGCGCGGCGGGCGAGCTCGTAGCCGTGGCGGCGCACGAGGTGCATGCCGACCAACGCGAGCGCCCCCAGCAGCATGTAGCGGATCAGGTACGTCGTGCCGTCGCCGTAGCCGCCGAGCAGGTTCCGCGCCGAGGAGGCGCTGTAGACCATCACCGCGCCGAGGGCGAGCAGGCACAGGGTGGCGGTGAGCAGCACGCGCTGCTCGATCGGCTGCGGCCGCGCCGCTCTGCGGGGCGCGGCGGAACGGCGCGCCGCCGGGCGGCCGGGCCGTCTCACAACGCCTCCACGAGCGCGCGGAAGTGCTCGCCGCGCGCCTCGAAGTCGGGGTACTGGTCGAAGCTCGCGCATGCGGGTGAGAGCAGCACGACGTCGCCCGCGCGGGCGGCGGAGCGGGCGCCCGCGACGGCGCGCTCGAGCGTCTCGGAGAACATCATCGGCACGTCCGCGGGCGCGAGCGCGGCGGCGATCTCCCCCGTCCCCTCGCCGATCAGGTGCACGGTCGCGCAGCGCTCGGCGACGAGCGACGCGAGCGGCGAGAAGTCCTGCGTCTTCGTGCGGCCGCCGGCGATCAGGTGGACGCGCGGCGCCGGAGCGGGCGGAAAGGAGCGCAGCGCGACGAGCGTCGAGTCGACGTTCGTCGCCTTCGAGTCGTTCACGTAGGCGACGCCGTCGCGCTCCAGGACCGGCTCGAGCCGGTGCGCGACGCCGCGGAAGGAGCGCAGGCCGGCGCGGACGGCGTCGGGATCGACCCCGCGCGCGAGGCAGACGGCCGCGGCCGCCATCGCGTTCTCGCGGTTGTGGGCGCCGGGCAGGCGCAGCTCGCCGGCGTCGAGGAACGGCTTGCCGTGCCACGTGAGCGTCTCGCCGTCGAGACGCATGTCGCCGCCGGCGCCGAAGGAGACACGCCGCGCGGCCCCGGCGACGGCCAGCTCGACGGGCGCGACGGCGACCGCCTCCGGCCCCTGCCGCCGAAACGCGTTCAGCTTCGCTTCGCGGTAGTCCTCGAGCGACCCGTGCCGGTCGAGATGGTCGGGCGTGATGTTGAGCAGCACGGCCGCGTCGGGCGCGAACGCGGTCGTGTCCTCCAGCTGGAACGAGGACGCCTCGCAGACGACCGTGGCGGCGGGATCGAGCGAGCCGGCGAGCGAGGCGAGCGCCGTGCCGACGTTGCCCGCCACCGCGACCGGCAGGCCGGCCTCACGGTGCACGTGCCCGATCCACTCGGTCGTCGTCGTCTTGCCGTTCGTGCCCGTCACCGCGATGAAGTCGTTGGGCAGCAGGCGCCAGGCCAGCTCCAGCTCTCCCACCAGCGCGAGCCCGCGCGCACGCGCCGCCTCCACGACCGCAGCCGTGTGCGGGACGCCAGGACTCTTGACGAGCGTTCTGACGTGGTCGAGCAGCTGGACGCCGGAGTCATCCAGGTGCACTTCGACGCCCTCCTGCGCAAGCCTGCCGGCGTCCGGCGCGGCGGCGTCCACGCCGACCACCGCCTCGCCGCGCGCGTGCAGCGCGAGCGCCGCCGCGACGCCGCTGCGGGCAAGCCCGACGACGAGATACGGACCGCCGGGAAGGGGCGGGCGGAGAGGCATCGCGCTCAGCGAATCGACTGCTGGTAGATCGTGAAGCCGACCGCCGCGCAGACCGAGGCGATGATCCAGAAGCGCAGGATGATCTTCGTCTCCGACCACCCGCGCATCTCGAAGTGGTGGTGGACCGGCGCCATCAGGAAGACGCGCTTGCGGAACGTCTGGAAGGCGAACACCTGGATCGCGACCGACAGCGTCTCCAGCACGAAGATCCCGCCGAGGATCACGAGCAGGATCTCCGTCTTCGTCATCACCGCGAGGCCGGCGATCGCGCCGCCGATCCCGAGCGAGCCGGTGTCCCCCATGAAGATGTTCGCGGGGAACGAGTTGAACCACAGGAAGCCGACGCAGCCGCCGATCAGGCAGCCGGCGAGCAGCGTGAGGTCCGTCTGCCCGGTCGTGATGTACGTGATGCCGACGTATGCGAGCAGCACGATCGCCGCGCAGCCGGCGGCGAGCCCGTCGAGCCCGTCGGTCAGGTTCACGCCCGAGGTCGTGCCGGCGACGACGAGGTAGATGAAAGCGAGGTAGAAGATCCCGCCCGCGAACGCGAGATCCACCTGCGCGTCGACGATCCGCAGCCGCACCGTCTCCTGCAGGCCGGCGCCTTCGGTCGCCGCGAGCCACAGGCCGATCGAGATCGCGATCGTCGCGAGCAGCTTCGTGCGCCCGCGCAGGCCGAGCGAGCGGCGGCGGATGATCTTCATGTAGTCGTCGGCGAAGCCGACCAGCGCGCAGGCGATCGCCGCTCCGAAGACCCCGATCGCCTGCCATGAGTAGTCCGTCAGGATCAGGAACGGGATCGAGACGGCGGTGAAGATGATGATCCCGCCCATCGTCGGGGTCCCGGCCTTCGTGTGATGGCCCTCCGGGCCCTCCTCGCGGATGTGCTGCCCGAACTCGCGCTCGCGGATGAAGGCGATGAACTTCGGGCTCAGGAAGATGCAGATCACCAGCGACGCGGTCCCCGCGATCAGCACGCGACCCATCAGGCGGTCGCCTCGGCTGCGTCCACGAGCGCCTGCGCGACGAGCTCCAGGCCGACGCCGCGCGAGGCCTTCACGAGCACCGTGTCGCCAGGCGCGAGCAGGCCGGGCACGAGCTCGGCGGCGGCCGCCGCGTCCTCGGCCAGCACCGCCGCTCCCGCGTCCCCGAACGTGTCCGCGAGCTCGCGGCTGCGCGGGCCGACCGCGACGAGCAGCTCGATGCCGAGCGTCGCCGCGTGCGCGCCGATCTCGGCGTGGAAGCGGGCCTCCTGCGGTCCCAGCTCCAGCATGTCGCCGAGCACCGCGACGCGGCGCCCCTCGCCGGCGGTGGCGGCGAGGTCGTCGAGGGCCGCGCGCATGGACATCGGGTTGGCGTTGTAGCAGTCGTCGATGACGGTCACCCCGTTGCGCAGGCGCGTGCGCTCGCCGCGCCGTCCGCTGAACGCGACCGTCACCTGGCCGCTCGGCCGGACGCTGATCGCGCGCGCGGCGGCGACGGCGGCGAGCAGGTTCCCGCGCAGGTGCTGCTGGCGGAAGTCGAGCTGGAGCGCGATCCGCTCGCCCTGGGCGTCGATCTCGACGTGGCCGTCCGGATCCTGGCGCGCCAGCGTCACGTCGCCGCCCGGGCCGAACGTGACGGTCGCGATGTCGTGACGGCGGTGGGGGTCGAGCAGCGGCTCGTTCGCCGGAACCACGGCGGTCGCGCCGTCGTGCAGGCCGGCGATCAGCTCCGCCTTCGCGGCGGCGATCGCCTCGATCGACCCGAGCAGCTCCAGGTGCGCCGGGCCGACGTTGACGATCACGCCGACGTCGGGCTCCGCTATTCGCGTCAGCTCGGCGATCTGGCCGGCGCCGCGCATGCCCATCTCCAGCACGAGCGCCTCGGTCCCCGCGGGCGCCGCGAGCAGCTCGAGCGGCAGCCCGATCTCGGTGTTGAAGTTGCCGCGGCTGACGAACGTGCGGCGGTGCGGCTCCAGCAGCGCGGCGAGGATGTCCTTCGTCGAGGTCTTCCCGGTCGAGCCGGTGACACCCACGAAGCGGGCCCGGCTGCGTCCACGCAGCACCTGCCCCAGCAGGGCCATCGCCTCGAACTCGTCGTTGGGGACGAGCGTGGCGGCACCGCGATCCCGTGCCTCCTCGACGAAGTCCCGGCCGCCGCGGATCGCGATGAAGAGGTCGCCTGGCTGGATCCGGCGCGAGTCGATCTGCAGGCCCGTTATCTCGCCGTATCCGTTCAGCTCGCCGAGTCCGAGATCGGCGAGCTCCTCGATGTCGATCGAGATCACGCGCGCAGTGCCTCTCGCGCGACGACGCGATCGTCGAACGGCAACTTCTTGCCGCCGACCTCCTGGCCCTGCTCGTGTCCCTTGCCGGCGATGACGACGACGTCGCCCG
>Ga0126310_10000634_pt1 | contig 12461 bp, 8 predicted proteins | sample Plot60_FD_92540 | JGI IMG/M metagenome (GOLD analysis project Ga0126310, IMG submission 92540) | Serpentine soil microbial communities from UC McLaughlin Reserve, CA, USA - Plot60 | ecosystem: Environmental > Terrestrial > Soil > Grasslands | place: USA: UC McLaughlin Reserve, Lake County... | reverse complement strand
GTAGGCGATCATCACCGCCGGCGTGATCAGCTTCGGCCCGAGCCAGTTCACCCCCTCGAAGGGCGCCGCGAAGGTCGAGGACGCGATCGCGACGCTGTAGGAGCCGGGCGCCACGTCGCCGAACGAGAACGAGCCGTCCGCGGTGCTCTCGGCGCTGGCGACCGTCCCGCCGCCGGAGGATCTCCTCAGCTCCACCGTCACGCCGCCGAGCCCCGCCTCCTGCGACTCCACGACCCCCGGTCTGCCGCCGCCGGGCTTGAAGTCGCGCCACACGACGCCGTCGATCGCGCCGGGTCTCGGAGACGGTCTCGCTGCGTCGGGCGCGTCAGCGGCGACCTCCGCGGGCGGGATCGCCGTCAGCCCCATCAACGCGACGCCGCCGGGTCTCACGACCGCTCTCAGCGCGAAGCCCTTCGACGCGCTGCCGGTCAGTCCCGGCGTCGAGGGCTGCGCGGTCGTCAGCGCGCCCGAGCTGCTGAACGCCTCGTCCACGACCTTCAGCGACGCGTTCACCGTCCCCAGCTCGGGGTCGGTCTGGTCCATCACGCGCCAGATCACGCCGGCCGCGAACAGCGAGATCGCCATCGGCATGAAGACGACCGTCTTGAACGCGGTCGACCAGCGGATCCGCTCCGTCATCACCGCGAAGATCAAGCCGATCGCGGTCACGAACGCGGGCACGATCGCGACCCACAGCACGTTGTTCTTGATCGCGGTCGTGAGCGTCTCGGTCGTGAAGAGGTCCTTGTAGTTCTCGAGGCCGACGAAGTCGCCGCCCTCGCGCCCGAAGAACGAGCGGATGATCGTGCGGATCGTCGGATAGACGAGCCACACGAGCAGGAAGACGAGCGCCGGCGCGAGGAACAGCAGCGGGACGAGCCGCTCCCGGTTGCGACCGGGACGGCCCGTCCTACTGCTCGGAAGCGCCGACGCCTCCACCTGCTACCCCTGGCCGTACGCTCTCGCGGCGGCCGCCTCGAGCTTCGCCGCCGCCCCGTTCACGTCGCTCGGGTTCGTGGCGAAGTCCTGCAGGAGCTTCCACTCGCCCTGCCCCGGCGTGCCGCCGAACGCGGCCGGTGAGAGGTCGGACATGTCGAAGCGGAACGTCTCCGCCTCGGCGATCGCGGTCGCGACCGTGCGCGTGATGTCGTCCGGATAGACGGAGTCGTCCACGCCTCTGTTCGGCGAGGAGAAGCCGCCGCGCGCGGCCCACGTCTGCGCCGCCTCGGGCGTCGCGAGGAATCTCACGAACGCTCTCACGGCCGGCGTGTCGGAGAAGACGGTGATCGAGTCGCCGCCGCCAACCACGACGTTCTCGCCGCCGTCACCGAGCGAGGGGAACGGGAACACGTCATAGCCGGTGCCCGCTCTGAGCTTGGTCTTGCTCGCCACGACGCCGGGGACGAAGTCGCCCTCGATCACCATCGCGGCTCTCGGCGGATCCTGGAAGACGTCCTCGACGGACTTCGTGAACTCGGTCTGCGTCGCGCTGACTCTGCCCGCCAGGTTCGACGTGTCGCTCAGCACCTGGGCCATCGTTCTGAGCGCCGATCTGACCGACGGATCGGTCCACTTGATTCTGTGGTTGGTCAGCTGGTCGTACTTGTCCGGCCCGGCCTCACGCAGGTAGATGTTCTCGAACAGGTCGGTGAGCGGCCAGCCGTCCGAGCCGCCGATCGCGTAGGCGGGGACGCCCGAGGCCTTGAGCGTTCTGCCGGCCTGCAGGAACTCGTCCCACGTGCCCGCCGGCTCGACGCCGGCGTCTCCGAGCGCGGAGACGTTGAACCAGACGGTCGACTTGTTGGCGCCCTTGAAGACGAAGCTGTAGAGCTTGCCGTCGATCGTGCCGAGCTCGACGAGGTCCGGGGAGTAGTTCTGCTCAAGCGTCGAGCTGACGTAGTCGATCGGTCTCGCGGCGCCCTTCTGCTGGAACTCTCTGATGAGCCCCGGCTGGGCGATCGTCGCGATGTCGGGCGGGTTGCCACCCTCGACCGCGGTGCCGACCACGGTCGGGACGTTGTCGCCCGCGGAGGTGTACTTCACTCTCACGTTCGGATACGCCTCGTTGAATCTGTCGATCACGGCCTGGAAGGACTTCTGCTCGTCGCCTGTCCAGATGCCGACGATCGAGACGTTGCCGGAGACGTCGCTGCTGCCGGAGGTGGTGGACGCGCCGCCGCCCCCGTCGTCGTCGTCGCCCCCGCCGCAGCCGGCGAGCGCGAGCAGCGCCGCGACCGCGAGGGCCAGCAGCGCATGCAGATGGAGACGGTGCCTGGTCACTGTGTTGCTCCTCCCGTCGGGTTCTCGTCGTAGATCCCAAGCCCCGTCTCGGGATCGAAGAAGTGCAGCTGGCGCGTGTCGACGACGACCTCGGCCATCTCCCCCGCGCGCATGCCGGAGTGCGGCGAGAGCCGCCCCACGATCGTCGTCTCGGCGGCGCCGTCCCCATCGCCGCCGCCGTCGAGCCGCCGCACGCCCAGATCCTCGGTCAGCTCCTCGATCTGCTCGGTCTGCGCGGCCTGCGCGGCGATGCGCGCGTGCACGATCACCTCGGAGCCGAGCGCCTCGCGCAGTTGCACGCGCAGGCGCAGGCGCTGATCCTCGGGCGCGTCGCTCGCCAGCGCCGCGTCATGCAGCTCCTCCGGGCGGATCCCGGCGATCAGCTCGCGGCCCATCCAGGCGCGCAGCGCCGGGCGCGCGTCGAGCAGCGCGCCGTCGAGCGCGAGCGTCTGCTCGCCGAGGTGCAGGACCGGCCTGCGGCCGTCTTCGAGCCGGGCCTGCAGCAGGTTCATCGCCGGGCTGCCGATGAAGCCGCCGACGAACACGTTGACGGGCCGGTCGTAGAGCTCCTGCGGCGGCGCGACCTGCTGCAGCTCGCCTCTGCGCATGACGGCGACGCGGTCGCCCATCGTCATCGCCTCGACCTGGTCGTGCGTGACGTAGATGGTGGTGACGCCGAGCTCGGACTGCAGCCGCGCGATCTCCGCGCGCATCGCGACGCGCAGCTTCGCGTCGAGGTTCGAGAGCGGCTCGTCCATCAGGAAGGCGGCCGGCTCGCGCACGATCGCACGGCCCATCGCCACCCGCTGGCGCTGACCGCCGGAGAGGTTGCGCGGCTTGCGCTTGAGCCACGGCTCGAGGTCGAGCACCTTCGCCGCACGGCGCACACGTCTGTCGATCTCGCCCTTCGAGACCTTCTTGATGCGCAGGCCGAAGGCGATGTTCTCGTAGACCGACAGGTGCGGATAGAGCGCGTAGCTCTGGAAGACCATCGCGATGTCGCGGTCGCGGGAGGGCACGTCGTTGACGACGCGCTCGCCGATCCGCAGGCGCCCCTCGCTGATCTCCTCCAGTCCGGCGACCATCCGCAGCGCGGTCGTCTTGCCGCAGCCGGAGGGGCCGACGAGCACGACGAACTCCTGGTCGCCGACCTCCAGATCCATCGACGAGACCGCACGCGTGCCGTCCGGATAGACCTTGCTGACGGCGTCGAACGCGACCACCGCCATATGCGCACCTCCTCGACGCTGCCGGGCCGGCCAAGCGACCGACCTCCTCCGGCATGGGAGGTACCCCGGTGCCGGAGCGTCAAACCGGCGCGCAGCCGTCAAGTCGGCGCGCCGGAACGCCGATACAGCGGTGACCGTGAGAGGAGCCGTTCACAGAGGAAGCTCACCAGCGCTGTCGGCGCGAAGGCTGCTCTTCGCCGTCCTCGCGATCGCGCTCGCGGCCGAGTTCGCCTACGCGCTGACGGGCGTCGGCGGCCCCTCCGCCGAGCACTTCTTCACCGACGACCTCTACCTCGGGATCGAGTTCGTCGGCGTCTCGCTGTGCGCCGCGCGCGCGCTGCTCGGCTCCGAGCACCGCCTCGCCTGGGCCTGCATCGCCGCCGCCTTTGCGTTCTGGACGCTCGGCGACCTCGCCTGGGTCCTGCTGCCGGCGAGCGGCGACAGCCCGATCACCGAGGGCCTCTACCTCGCCTTCTATCCGCTCTGCGTCGGCGGCGCGGCGCTGCTGCTCGCGCACGGCAGAGAGCGCGTCGCGGCGCGCATGTGGGTGGACGGGCTGCTCGCGGCGCTGACCGCGGCGGCGCTGATCGTCGCGCTTGCGTTCGACCCGATCGTCGACGCGACCCACGGCGACGCCTCAGAGGTGATGCACAACCTCTCCTACCCGCTCGGCGACCTCGTCCTGGTCGCCTTCGTGCTGGTCGCCTTCGCGACGCAGGCGTGGCGGCCGGGCCGCGGCTGGGCGCTGTTCGGCCTCGGCATCGCGCTGTCGGCGATCGCCGACACGCTCTACCTCTACCAGGACGCCGTCGGCACCTACCACGACGGCTCGATCGTCGACTTCGTCTGGCCGACCGCGCTGGTCTGCTGCAGCTGGGCGGCATGGCAGCCGTGGCGCCTCGGCCCCGGCCGGCACGGCTACGGGCGCCAGACGTTCATCTTCCCGAGCGCGTTCGCGATCGTCTCGCTCGCCCTGCTGACCTACGACCACTTCGTCCCGCTCTCCGACGCGGCCGCGCTGCTGTCGACCGCCGCGCTGATCGTCGCGATCGGGCGCGCCGCGATCACCTTCCGCGACAACACCGCGCTCTTGCGCGTGACGCGTGAGGAAGCGCTCACGGACGGGCTCACGGGCCTGCCGAACCGCCGGCGCCTGATGCACGACCTCGAGCGCGCGTTCCGCGGCCGAGGCCGCGATTGCGTGGTGGGCCCGGCGACGTTCGCGTTCTTCGACCTCGACGGCTTCAAGGGCTACAACGACACCTACGGCCACGCCGCCGGCGACATGCTGCTCGATCGCCTCGCCGGCCGGCTCGCGGCGGCCGTCGAGGGCCGCGGCCGCGCCTACCGGCTCGGCGGCGACGAGTTCTGCGTGCTGCTCGACGGGACGCTCGACCTCGGTCATCCGCACATGCGCGCGTGCAGCGCCGCGCTCGAGGAGCAGGGCGAGGGCTTCCGCGTCGGCGCCTCGTGCGGCGCGGTCGCGGTCCCCAGCGAGGCCGACACCCCGACCCAGGCGCTCCAGCTCGCCGACCAGCGCATGTACGCCGCCAAGCGCAACTCGCGCGCGTCGAGCCGCACGCAGACGCGCGACGTGCTGCTGCAGGTGCTGCGCGAGCGCGAGCCGGAGCTGCACCACCATCTGGCCGGCGTCGCCGCGCTCGCCGTCGCCCTCGGCAGACGCCTCGCGCTGAGCGCCGAGCAGCTCGACGAGGTCACGCGCGCGGCCGAGCTGCACGACGTCGGCAAGATCGCGATCCCGGACGAGATCCTGCACAAGCCGGCCTCGCTCGACGAGGACGAGTGGGAGCTGATGCGCCAGCACACGATCATCGGCGATCGCATCCTCGGCGCCGCCCCGGCGATGCGCCCGGTCGCCGAGATCGTCCGCGCCTCGCACGAGCGCTGGGACGGCGACGGGTACCCCGACCGCCTCGCAGGCGAGCAGATCCCGTTCGGCGCGCGCATCGTCAGCGTCTGCGACGCGTTCCACGCGATGACGACGCCGCGGCCCTACCAGGCGACGCTCACGCCCGAGGCTTCGCTCGCGGAGCTGCGCCGCTGCGCCGGGACGCAGTTCGACCCGGCGGTCGTCGAGGCGTTCTGCGCGCTGGAGCTCGAGCTCGAACCGTCCGAAGCCCCGGCCGCTCCCGCCGAGGCGGCGCCGCGCCCGCACGCGCACGAGCGCGGCTGACGCACGGCGCCTCCGACGTCGTTACCAGCGATACCAGCCGCGGCGCCCGCCGGCGGCCGTGTCGGCCGCGCCGCCGACGAAGAAGCCGATCGCCCAGACGATCAGCGCGGCGATCAGCACGAACCACAGCACGTGCGCGGCGAACCCGAGCCCGCCGAGCAGCACCAGGAGCAGCAGCAGGACGATCAAAGCAGCCATCAGGTCTCCTTTCGCGTGCGGCCACAGGGCCGTGTTGCGCTCCGGAACCTTCCCGAGGGCGAACCGCTTCATGCGCCGCGATCCGCCAGATGGAGCAGCCGCGGGCGGAAAATCCTCGACGGCGGGCCCAGGCAGCTCGTGCGGCGATCGCGGACCATCCTGTCCATGCAGAGCACTTCACCCATTCGCCGCTACGTGCTGCTGCGGCATCGGGGACATGACGCGAGCGCGTCGCGCTGGAGCATGGAGCGGATCGCTCCGGCCCCGCGCGGCCCCGCCCGCGCTCCGATGCCCGGGCAGCCCGCCAAGCCCGCCGCCGAGCGCCGCTAGCGCTGGAGAGTTGCGCTTCGGCGCACCGCTCTTCCATACTGGGCGCGGGATGCGGATCATCGCCTGGGGGGACCAGAGGCACGTGAACACGAGCCATCGCTGCTTCGAGCCCGCGCGGGCGCTGCAGGAGCGCGGGCACGAGCTGCTCGTGCTGCGCGAGGGCGAGGAGGCGCGCACCGACACGCTGCCCGACGGCTGCGACGTGCTGTTCGTGCACCGGCTGCACTCCGCCAACGTGCTGCGCACCGCCCACGCGCTGACCGCCACCGGCGCCGCCTTCGTGTGGGACAACGACGACGACCTCACCGACGTGCCGCCCAACCCGCGCGGCTCGGTCAAGCGGGGCGGGCTGCGCTCGCAGCAGACGGCGGCGGAGCTGTCGGCGGCGATCGGCCTCGCCGACCTCGTCACGACGCCGAGCGCGGACCTCGCGCTGCGCTTCCGCGCCGGCGGTGCGCCGGCCGTGACGATCGTCGAGAACTACGTCCCCGACGCCTTCTCGCGCGTCAGGCGACCGGCGCACGACGGCGTCACGATCGGCTGGGTCGCCGGCTACGAGCACATCTACGACTTGCGTGAGCTCGGCCTGCGCGACGTGCTGCGCCAGCTGCTCGACGAACGCGCCGACGTGCGCGTGGTCAGCATCGGGCTCGACCTCAGCCTCGAGCGCGACCGCTATCGCTACATGCCGATGGTCCATTACGCCGAGCTGCCGCAGCTGACGGCGGAATGGGACATCGGCATCGCGCCGCTCGCGGACGTCTCGTTTAACCGCGCCCGCTCGAACTGCAAGCTGAAGGAGTACGCGGCCGTCGGGACGCCGTGGCTCGCCTCGCCCGTCGGTCCGTACGCCGGACTCGGGGAGCGCGAGGGCGGCCGGCTCGTGGCGGACGACGACTGGCATGCGGCGCTCGGGCGCCTGAGCGACGACGCGCGCGAGCGCGGGAAGCTCGCGAAGCGCGGGCGCAGGTGGTCGCGCGAGCATGCGATGAGCCGCAACGTCAAGCGCTGGGAGGCGGCGCTCGGCGACGCGGTGCAGCGGCGCCGTGCGCGCGGCTGAGTCAGCTCAGCCGCGACGACGGCGACGGTGACGACGACGCAGGAGCGCCGCCAGCGCGGCGGTCATACCCGCCGCGACAGCGCCGGCGCGGCGACCGGATCGACGGCGCGAGACCGCGGGCGCAGCGACAGACGCGGATCTCGCGTGCGGCGGCGGCGCCGGCATCGCGAACTCCTCGGCGGCGAGCACGTCGTGCGGCTCGTCGGACGCGTTCGGCTCCGGCGGCAGCCGCAGCGGACGGTCGTCGTGCTCGCTCTCGCTCATCGCCGCTCATCTTCTCAGATCGCGGAAATCGCGCGACAGCAGCATAGATGTGCTGCCTTGCCACTTAGATCTGCTTCGGTGCCTATACTCAGCCCAAGGCACGGAGCGGATCGCCTTCCGCTTGCGCGACGAGCCGCTACAGAAAGAGATTTCGATCATGAGCAGACTGCTGCTGGTCCCCCTCGAGGACGTCGTCGTCTTCCCGACGATGAATCTCACGCTGACGGTCGACGTCGGCGACGAGCAGCGCGTCCTGCTCGTCCCGCGTCACGAGAACGCGTTCGCGAACGTCGGCACCGTCGCCGACGTGAGCGAGCGCGTGCGCCTGCCCGGCGGTGGCCGGGCGGTCGTGCTGAGCGGCCTGCACCGCGGCGTCGCCGGCGCCGCGCACACCGCGCCCGACGGCAAGCTGTATGTGGAGGTCGAGGACCGCCCGGACGCCGAGCCGGTCGACGGCCGCACGCGCGAGCTCGAGCGCGAGTACCGCGCGGTCGTCGAGGAGGTCCTCGAGCTGCGCGGCGACGACGGGCGCATCCAGTCGTTCGTGCGAGCCATCAGCGAGCCCGGCACGCTCGCCGACACGGCCGGCTACTCCCCCGACCTCTCGTTCGAGCAGAAGGTCGAGCTGCTCTCGACGCTCGACGTGACGGAGCGGCTCGAGCTGGCCGTGCGGCTCCAACGCGAGCGGCTCGCCGAGCTGCAGGTGCGCCGGCGCATCCGCGACGACGTCGAGTCCGGCGCCGAGCAGCAGCAGCGCGAGTGGTTCCTGCGCAGACAGATGGACTCGATCCGCAAGGAGCTCGGCGAGGACGACGCGTCCGTCGCCGAGGAGTACCGCGCGAAGATCGCCGAGGCCGGCATGCCGGACGCCGTGAGAGAGCAGGCCGAGAAGGAGCTGGGCCGGCTCGAGCGGATGGGCGAGCAGTCGGGCGAGGCGTCGACGATCCGCAGCTACCTCGACTGGCTGATCGCGGTGCCATGGAGCAGAAGATCCGAGGAGCGGCTCGATCCCGTCCATGCGCGCGAGGTGCTCGACAGAGACCACGCCGGCCTGGAGGACGTCAAGGAGCGCATCACCGAGCACCTGGCGGTGCGCAAGCTGCGCGCCGAGCGCGGCGTGCCCGACGACAAGCGCTCCGGCGTGATCCTCACGCTGCTCGGGCCCCCCGGCACCGGCAAGACGTCGATCGGCGAGTCGATCGCGCGCGCGACCGGCCGCGAGTTCGTGCGCATGTCGCTCGGCGGCGTGCGCGACGAGGCGGAGATCCGCGGCCACCGGCGCACGTACATCGGCGCGCTGCCGGGTCGCCTCGTTCGCGCGCTGCGCGACGCCGGCACGATGAACCCGGTGATCATGCTCGACGAGGTCGACAAGGTCGGCGCCGACTGGCGCGGCGACCCGAGCGCCGCGCTGCTGGAGGTCTTGGACCCGGCGCAGAACCACGCCTTCCGCGACCACTACCTCGACGTCGAGCTGGACCTCTCGCACGTGCTGTTCATCGCGACCGCGAACGTCACGGAGACGATCCCCGGCCCGCTGCTGGACCGCATGGAGGTGATCCGCTTCGACGGCTACACGACGGCGGAGAAGACGGCGATCGCCCGCAACTACCTGTGGCCCCGGCAGCTCGAGCGCAACGGCCTGGAGCCCGGCGAGGCGACGATCTCCGACGAGCTGCTGGAGACGGTCGTGACCGAGCACACGCGCGAGGCGGGCGTACGCCAGCTCGAGCGCGAGCTGGGGACGCTGCTGCGCAAGACGGCGACGAAGATCACGGCGGGCACGGTCAGCGCGCCCGTCGAGGTCGACCGCGACGCCCTGCGCGAGGCGCTCGGCCGGCAGAAGCACTTCCAGGAGGCGGCGATCCGCACGGCGGTGCCGGGCGTCGCGACCGGCCTGGCGGTGACGGGCACCGGCGGCGACGTGCTGTTCGTCGAGGCGGTGCGGATGCCCGGCGAGCGCAAGGACGCGCTCGTGCTGACCGGCCAGCTCGGCGACGTGATGAAGGAGTCCGCGCGGATCGCGCTCTCCTACGTGCGCGGCCACGCCGAGGAGCTCGAAATCCCGGACGGCGCGACCGACGGCGAGTTCCACGTGCACGTGCCGGCGGGTGCGATCCCCAAGGACGGGCCGAGCGCCGGCGTGACGATGGTCACCGCGCTCGCGTCGCTGCTGAGCGGGCGGCCGGTCAAGCACACGGTCGGGATGACGGGCGAGGTCACGCTGCAGGGCCGCGTGCTGCCGATCGGCGGCGTCAAGCAGAAGGTGCTCGCGGCGCACGCGGCCGGGCTCACCGACGTGATGCTGCCCGAGCGCAACCGCGGCGACCTCGACGACGTGCCGGCCGACGTGCGCGAGCAGATGACGTTCCACTTCGCGATGTCGGTCGATGAGGCGCTCGCGGTGGCCTTGGAGCCGGCACGGGCGCACACGCCAGCTTGACCCTCCCCTGTTGACGTCCGGCTCGTCGCTCCGTCATTCTGAGCGTCGAGCCGGCCGGCAGGGGGCCGCCGGCGCATCCAAGGGGGAACCATCATGCCCGGCACACGCCGGCTGCTCTGCGCCGCATTCGCGACGCTCTGCCTGACCGCGCTCGCCGCGTCCACGGCAAGCGCGGAAATCACCTTTGCTCCCGACTCGATGGCGGCGACCGGCGCCTCCGCGACGACGGCCTACAACACCTGCCCCACTCCCGGCACCAACTGCCCGGTCAACTCGTGGTCGACGGGAACGAGCGAACTGGTGAACAGCATCTACCAGCGCATCCTCGCGGTGCACGCGGAAATCAGAGGCAACAACTTCAACGACGCGGTCGCCGGCAGCAAGATGGCGAGACTCCAGGCGCAGTTCGAAGTCGCCGCCGAACAGAGCGTCGAGCTCGTCACCGTCGACATGGGCAGCAACGACATATGCACTGACACCGAGGCGGAAATGACCTCGGTCGAAAGCTTCACCACCAGCTTCAGATCCGCGCTCACAGCGCTCACGACCAGCTTGCCCAACGTGCGGATAGCGGTCGCGTCGATCCCGAACGTGCACCTCCTGTGGAGAATCCTTCACGAAGACGGGGCGGCCGTCAGAGCGTGGAACGCAAGGACGATCTGCCAGTCGATGCTCGCGAATCCGACGTCGACCCTGAGAGTGGACAACGCGCGCCGCAGCCGCGTGCTGAACCACATCGCCGCGCTGAACCTGGCGGGCGAAGCCGTCTGCGCCGAATACGCCAACTGCCGCGACGACGGCGGCGCATTGTTCGGCTACGCGTTCGAAGCCGGCGAGGTCTCGACAAACGACTACTTCCATCCCAGCATCGCCGGCCAGGCCTCGTTCGCGAGAGTCGAGTGGGAAGTGGCCTGGGAATTCTGACCCGCAGCACCAACCACAAGGGGGAACCATCATGACCGGCACACGCCGGATGCTCGCCGCGCTCGCCGCGGCGCTCTGCCTCACCGCGCTCGCCGCGCCCGCGGCGCTCGCCGTCTATCCGAACTCGATGGCGGCCACAGGTGACTCGATCACACGCGCGTTCAACACGTGCGCGTTCCCGTTCGTCGATTGTCCGCAGAACTCGTGGGCGACCGGGACCGAAAGAACGGTGAACAGCTTCTACCTGCGGATCAGGGAAAGGAACAGAGGGATCGAAGGCAGGCTATTCAACGACGCCAGGTCGGGCGCGAGGATGTCCGACCTGCCCGGACAGGCCACGACCGCCGCCGGCCAGAGAGTCGAATACGTCGTGATCGAGATGGGCGCCAACGACGTCTGCACCTCCGAAACAGGGACGATGACGTCCGTCGCGAGCTACAGGACGAACTTCGAAACCGCGATGAGAACGCTCGGCGAAAGACTGCCCGCGGGCGCGAGGATAAGCGTCGGCTCGATCCCGAACATCTACCAGCTGTGGAGCGTGCTGCACACGAACGGCTCCGCCGTCTCGACCTGGAACAGCCTCGGCATCTGCCAGTCGATGTTGAGAAACCCGACCTCGACGACCAGAGAAGACGAAGAACGTCGCCTGCTCGTGCAGAGACGAGAGGTCGAATTCAACGGCGTGCTCGCCGAAGTGTGCGCGACATACGCCACCTGCCAGTACGACAGAAACGCCGGCTACGAAGTCAGTTTCGAAGCGGCCGAAGTCTCCACGCGCGACTACTTCCACCCGAGCGTGAGGGGCCAGGCGACGATCGCCAGCATAGAGTTCCCGCTCGTCGTCTTCTGAGCATGTGACGCGCCGCGCCGCCGAGGGTTCGAATGCTCGGCGGCGCGGTAGCGTGCATGCATGAGCACGATCAGCAGCAGCGCCGAGCAGGACGTCGTCGAGCAGGTCGAGAAGGGTCTGTTCATCGGCGGCGAGTGGCGGGACGCCTCGGGCGGCGCCACGCTGGCCGTGGAGGACCCGTCGACAGGCGAGACGCTCTGCGAGGTCGCCGACGCGACGCCGGATGACGCCATGGCCGCGCTCGACGCGGCGTGCGCCGCGCAAGCCGACTGGGCCGCGACGGCCCCGCGTGAGCGCGGCGAGGTCCTGCGAGGCGCCTACGCGGCCGTCGTCGGCCGCGCGGACGAGCTGGCGCTGCTGATGACGCTGGAGATGGGCAAGCCGGTCGCGGAGTCCAGAGCGGAGGTGCTCTACGCCGCGGAGTTCCTGCGCTGGTTCGCCGAGGAGGCGGTGCGGATCGAGGGTCGCTTCGCGCAGGCGCCGAACGGCGGCTCGCGGATGCTGACGATGCGCCAGCCGGTCGGCCCGTGCCTGCTGATCACGCCGTGGAACTTCCCGATGGCGATGGGCACGCGTAAGATCGGGCCTGCTATCGCTGCGGGCTGCACAATGGTCATGAAGCCGGCCAAGCAGACGCCTTTATCGATGCTGGTGCTGGCACAGATCCTTGAGGAGGCCGGCCTCCC
>Ga0126310_10000632_pt1 | contig 12476 bp, 13 predicted proteins | sample Plot60_FD_92540 | JGI IMG/M metagenome (GOLD analysis project Ga0126310, IMG submission 92540) | Serpentine soil microbial communities from UC McLaughlin Reserve, CA, USA - Plot60 | ecosystem: Environmental > Terrestrial > Soil > Grasslands | place: USA: UC McLaughlin Reserve, Lake County... | reverse complement strand
GTCGCCGCGCTTGAGAAGGGCGTCGGCGCCCTGGCGACCGCCTCCGGCCAGGCGGCGGAGACGCTGGCGATCCTCAACATTGCCGGGGCGGGCGACGAGATCGTCTCTGCCGCCCAACTCTACGGCGGCACCTACAACCTCTTCCACTACACCCTGCCGAAGATAGGGATCGACGTGAAGTACGTCGAGGGTAACGACCCCGAAGCCTACCGGGACGCCATCACCGACAGGACCAAGGCGGTGTTCGCCGAGACCGTCGGGAACCCTTCGCTCAACACGCTGGATATCGAGGGGTTGGCGGCTGTGGCCCACGAGGGGGGCGTCCCGCTCATCATAGACAACACCCTACCCTCGCCGTACCTTGTCCAGCCCCTAGAGCACGGGGCAGACATCGTCGTTCACTCGGCGACCAAGTTCATCGGCGGGCATGGGACGTCCATAGGGGGCGTGATCGTGGACGGCGGCAAGTTCCCATGGGACAACGGCCGCTTCCCCGGGTTCACCGAGCCGGACCCCTCCTACCACGGGCTCGAGATCTACCCGACTTTAGGAGAGCTGTCATTTATCTTGAAGGCGCGCGTCCAGATGCTCAGGGACTACGGCCCGGCGCTGAGCCCGTTCAACAGCTTCCTCTTCTTGCAGGGCCTCGAGACGCTGCCGCTGCGCATGGAGCGCCACTCGCAGAACGCTATGGCTGTCGCCGAGTTCCTGCAAAACCACCCGAGAGTCAACTGGGTCAACTATCCCGGACTCCCGGATCACCCTTCGTACGATATCGCCCGCAAGTACCACAGGGGTGGGCTCTACGGCGCGATCCTCGGCTTCGGGATTGACGGCGGCCTGGAGGAGGGCAGGCGCTTTATAGACCGGCTGGAGCTGCACAGCCTGCTGGCGAACGTGGGCGACGCGAAGAGCCTGGTCATACACCCGGCCTCGACTACCCACTCCCAGCTCTCCGTTGACGAGCAGATGTCTACCGGGGTCACCCCGGACTACGTCCGGCTCTCGGTCGGCCTCGAGTCCATAGACGACATCCTGGGTGACCTGGATCAGGCACTCAGTGGAGCGTGACGCAGTGAGCGACAGACCCCTTGTCATCAAGTTCGGGGGCACCTCGGTCGGCGACGGCGCGGCATTCGCCCGCGCCGCCGCGATCGCCGCCGAGGCAGCCCGGGAGCGCCCTGTGGCCGTCGTCGTCTCGGCGATGAGCGGCACCACCGACACCCTGCTGGGCTACGCCGACGCCACCGGCGGGCGAAAGGGCCGAACTCTGACCGGCGCGACGCGCGAGGGGTCAGTCGCGGAGCTCCACCGCTCGCTCGCGGAGAGGCATCTGCGGGCAGCCCGCGAGGTCGTCTCCCCGGAACACCTCTCCGCTGTCGAGGAACGTCTGCGGATCCTGCTCATCGAGCTCACGAAAGCCTTCGACGGGCTGGCCGAGAACCCGGCGGCCCGGCGCGCCGGGATCGCGGTCCACGGCGAACGGCTATCTGCGGAGATCCTGGCCGGCGCCATAAAGAGTCTGGATACGCCTGCCTCTGCCGTGAAGCGGGACCCGATAGTTACCGATGCCGCCTTCGACGGGGCGGAGGTGGACGCGGCCGAAACGCGGGCGCGATGTTCGCGTCTGGTCGCGCCGCTCCTCGAAGGAGGTGCCGTCGCGGTCGTGCCAGGGTACGTCGGACGGTCCCCGGAGGGACTGGCGACTACCCTTGGCAGGGGCGGCTCCGACCTCTCGGCCACGGTCCTCGGGCGGGCGTTGGGAGCCGAAGAGGTCTGGATCATGTCCGACGTGGACGGCGTGCTCGACGCAGACCCCAGGCTGGTGCCGGAGGCTTCCAGGCTCCCCAGGCTCTCCTACCGGGAGGCGAGTCTGTTCGCCGCCCTTGGCGCCAAGGTCCTGCACCCGAAGACGATGGAGCCGGCCTCCGAGGCGGGCATCGAGGTCCTGGTGCGCAACACGTTCAACCAGGAGAGCCCCGGCACCCGCGTCTCCGGCCTCACGCCGGGAGAGGGCATCCGCTGCCTCGCATTGCGCCGGCGCTTCAAGGCCGAGATCCCCTGCGCCCCAGGCCACAAGCGGGAGGCTGCCGCGGTGATCTGCATCGGGTCGCCGGCTCGCGGCGACCTCGAGCGCGGCCAGAGGTGCCTGCGTGAGGGGGGGATATCGCCGCTGCACGCCGAAGACGGCGCAGCCGGGCTCGTGTTCATCGTGGCCGCCGACGCGGCAGAGGAGGCGCTGCGCGCCCTGCACGGGGGTCTGCTCTCGCCTGCAGAAGAGGCGGTCGCGTGAAGCGACTGGAGATAGTCCAGATCGGGCTCGGCCACGTCGGGCGGGCGGTCGCCCAGATCGTGCTGGAGGAGCGCAAGCACTGGCGCGAGCGCTACGACCTCGAGGTCGTCTACAGAGCCGTCTCCGACACCTCGGGCGCGCTCGTGGGCGAGGACCTGCTGCCGCAGGCGATCCGGACCAAGGAGGACGGCGGCAAGCTCTCCGACTTCGGCGTCGAGCCCTTGGAGGAGGTCCTGATATCCGAGCCGTCGCCCGGGTTCACCAGAGTAGTCGTGGACGTCGCGGTGCACGGCGGGACCTACGATCTCGACCTGCTTGGGGTGCAGAACGGCTCTTGCCTGGTGCTCTCCAACAAGGGCCCGCTCTCCGAGAGCACCGAGCGCTACGAGAAGCTCACGCGGATGCTATCCGACAGGCTCTGGCACGAGGCCACAGTCGGGGCGGGAATGCCCATAATCTCCACTCTGGACGGACTGCTCGCGAGCGGAGACGAGATACTCGAGGTCCAGGCGAGTCCGAGCGGCACTCTGGGATTCGTCATGAGCGCCGTCGAGGCCGGCCGCCGATTCTCGGAGGCCGTCAAAGAAGCCGTCGCCCTCGCCTACGCCGAGCCCGATCCGCGCGACGACCTCTCCGGCCTCGACGTTGCACGTAAGGCCATAATCTTGGCCCGCAAGATGGGCCGCACGATAGAGCCTGAGGAGATCCCCTACGTATCTCTCGTCCCCCAGGGTCTCGAAGATGTCTCTCTGGAAGAGTTTATGGAGAGATTGCCGGAGCACGACGAAGCCTTCGCCGGGCAGCTGCTCGCCGTGGAGGAGCATCACATGCTCCGCTACCTCACACGAATCCCGAGGCAGGGGCCGGTAACGGTGGGGCTGGTGGATGAGCCCGTCGAAAGCCCCTTTGGCCCGATAAGCGGCCCCGAGAACGTCTTCGACTTCCGCACGCGCCGATACTCGGATGTTACCCTCACTCTACGCGGGCCCGGCGCGGGGCCCGAGCGCACCGGGAGCGGCGTCGTCTTCGACCTGCTCGACATAGCGCACAAGGTTGTTGAGGACGACGGGAAGGACGGCTGATATGCGCGAGGGATACATTGTGGCGGTCGTAGGCGCGGGGCTCGTCGGCGAGCGACTGGTGGCGGAGCTCAGGCGCCGCGAGTTTCCGTTGAAGGAGCTGCGCGTCCTCGCCCGCAGCGCCCGCAGGGCGGTCCTCGCAGGGGAGACCTTCGAGGTGGGGGTCGCCGAGCCGGGGGCCTTCGAGGGCGTGGACTTCGCCTTCTTCGCAGGGACGGAGGGTGAGAAGGGCGCGGCTGTGCAGCTCGCGCAGGAGGCCATTAGCCGCGGCGCGATCGTCATAGACAACGGCAGCGACTTCCGGCTCGACCCCGAGGTGCCGCTCGTCGTGCCAGAGGTCAACGCCGGCGCCTTGAAGAACCACAAGGGCCTCATCGCCAACGCCAACTGCTCCACGATCCAGATGGTAGTCACGCTCGCGCCCCTGTGGCTTGAGTTTGGCCTGAGGAAGGTCGTCGTTTCGACCTACCAGGCGGTCTCCGGCTCGGGACGCTCGGGGGTGGAGGCACTCGAGAGCGGCAGGGCAGATGTCTACCCCAAACCCATAGCCGGGAATGCTATACCGCTCATCGGCGGCGTGGGGGATGACGGCTACACGACCGAGGAGACCAAGATGAGGGAGGAGACGCGCAAGATCCTCTCGCTCCCCGCCCTCGAGGTGCACGCGACTGCCGTCCGCATCCCCGTCCACACCGGCCACTCCGAGAGCGTCTACGTCGAGACGGAAGAAAGAGTCTCCTTGCCCGAGGTCGTCGAGGTCTTGCGCGCGGCGCCCGGTGTGGTCTTCTCCGGCGACGCTGGCGACTTCCCGACGCCGCTGGAGGCCGCCGGCGAGCCCGGCACCTACGTCGGCCGGATACGCGTCGAGGACCGCTCCATAAGCTACTGGTGCGTGGCGGACAACCTGCTCAAAGGGGCGGCGACCAACGCCGTGCAGATAGCAGAGGCCCTCTTGGGGGCGCGGGTCTAACGTCCCGTATGCTGGAGCTCGAGATCCGGGCCGCCACCGAGCGTGACGTGCCGCTCATCCTCACCCTCATAAAGGAGCTCGCCAAGTACGAGCGTCTCTCGCACGAGGTCGTCGCCACCGAGGAGGCGCTCCGCGATTCGCTCTTCGGTGAGCGGCGGGTGGCCGAGGCGTTACTGGGCTACCTCGAAGACGACCCCGCAGGCTTCGCGCTGTTCTTCCATAACTTCTCGACCTTTCTGGGTAAGCCCGGTATCTACCTGGAAGATCTGTACGTGCGGCCGGAGTTTCGCAGCGCGGGAGTCGGCCGGGCTCTGCTGGTTCACCTCGCGGGGCTGGCGAAGGAGCGAGACTGCGGGAGGCTGGAGTGGTCGGTGCTGGACTGGAACGAGCCAGCTATCGGCTTCTACAAGGGTATTGGCGCCTCCCCAGTGAGCGGATGGACGGTCTACCGCGTGGCCGGGGAGGCGCTGGAAGTACTGGCCGCTGAAGGTTGACAGAGTAACGACGCCCCGAACCACTGAAATCCGTGCACGAAAAGGGCCGGGAGCGATCCCCGCCCGCCGCGCGTGGGAGATTCCCTACCTGCGTTTGGTCGTGAAGGACCAGACCTTGTCCTGGGCTAGCTCGTTGCCCGCCAGGTCCTTTCGGCGAAGAGGTCGCCCGGTGGGTTTGCTTCCTCGACCGTCACCGGGTAGGTCTTCCTCTTGGCGAGCTTCTGCATGCTCGCGCCAAACGGGTTGAGCGTAAGGGGACGGTTCTACCGCTGCCGTCGGTGCTCGTCGTCATCGTGAGGGGTATGGAGGTGGTCCCCCTGGCGAGTCTGATGGTGTTCGCGTCGAAGATGCTAGCGTTCATCTCCTCTGAAAGGTCACCGTGATGTGGGTGCTGCGCGAGACCCCTCCTCTTTCCCTCCGAGGGATTCACGCCGAAAACCGTCGTCCGGGTGGTATCTGACGTCTCCGGCTGCACGGTGGCGGTGTCCTGTAGCGTAGAGGTGTTGCGTGCGGCGTCTCCACGCCCGTAAACGTCACTACCAGCGATCTGTCCACCAGCCTGGACAGCAGGTCCAGGATATCCTCCTGCTCGATGCCGTCATCCGAGCACACCTCTTCAGCCGCCTCTAGCGTCCAACCCCGGCGAACGCCGAGAGCCGCCCGAACAGCTTCCGCTCCGGCTCGCTCAGCAGCTCGTAGCTCCACTGCAGGGTCGCCTGCATCGTCTGGTGGCGGGGATCCACAGTCCGACTACCGCTGGACAGTAGCGTCAGGGTGTCCTCGAGCCTCTCGGCGACCTGCTCCACAGCCAGCGCTCCCATCCGCGCGGTGGCCAGCTCTATGGCCAGAGGTTTCCCGTCCAGCTTCCGGCAGACCCTCGCCACCGCACTGGCATTCTCTTCGGTCAGCTCGAAATTGGGCATCCGCGTGCGGGCGCGATCTACGAAAAGCCGTACCGCTTAGGTGCGCACCAGACCCTCGACGGTGGACTCCTGTACCGCATCGGGCAAGGAGACGGTGGACACCTGCCAGTCAACCTCGCCCGCCACACCCAAGGGCTCGCGGCTGGTCGCGAGTACCTTGAGGCGCGGGCAGGAGGTGAGGAGTGTGTCCACCAGCGGGCTACTGCGTTCACGAGGTGCTCGCAGTTGTCCAGCACAAGCAGCAGGTCCTTAGACGTTTTCTGTGTAAATGCTCCTCGGAGGCCCTGGTCTTTGGTACGGTACAAAAACTGTCCGATCGTCCGTTCCGGATGCGGGTCACAATCAGTACTCTGTACTCATGATGGACGGGCCGATCTGCTCAACTAGCCCAACCTATGTCTGATCGGCGTTGGCCTAGCGAGGGAGAGTATGCGCTACAAGCTGCTGGGTCGAACCGGATTGCGGGTCTCTGAGCTATGTCTCGGGGCAATGATCTTCGGTGACGTCCGAGGGTCATGGGGCACCTCCAAGGAGGAAGCCGCGCGGATCCTCGGGGCTTTCGCCGAGGCCGGCGGCAACTTCGTGGACACCGCCAACTACTACGCTGGCGGCGAGAGCGAGCGGATCCTCGGCGAGCTGGTCGCCTCCAACCGCGAGCGGTGGGTGATCGCCACCAAGTACGGCCTGAATACCCGGCCCGGCGACCCCAACGGAGGTGGCGCCCACCGCAAGAGCTTGGTCCGGTCTTTGGAGGAGAGCCTGCGGCGCCTACGCACCGACTACGTGGACCTGTACTGGGTGCATATCTGGGACGCGTTCACCCCCATCGAGGAGGTCATTCGTGCCCTAGACGACGTGGTGCGCTCGGGCAAGGCGCTCTACGTCGGCATCTCCGACACCCCGGCCTGGATCGTCTCCCGGGCCGTCACGCTCGCCGACGAGCGCGGCTTGGAGCCCTTCTCGGCACTTCAGGTCCCCTACAGCCTCGTCGAGCGCACCGTGGAGCGGGACCTCTTACCGATGGCGCGGGCGTTGGATCTCGCGGTTACTGTCTGGGCGCCGCTCGGAGGGGGTCTGCTTACCGGCCGATACGGAACCGACCGGGAACGGCCCAAGGACACCAGGCTGGCCGGGATCGGTGGACGGCACGAGGAGAACACGCTCTCGAGGCGCAACCTCGCGGTGGCCGATGCGGTGAACGCGGTCGCGTCCGAACAAGGCATCGGTGCCACACAGGTCGCCATCGCCTGGGTGCTCGCGCAAAGACGGCGGCGTGGCGTCGTCATCCCCATCGTCGGGGCACGCGCCGAGGCCCAGGTCCGCGACAACCTCGGTGCGCTGGAGGTCAAGCTGACAGAGGTCGAGCTGGGGCGGTTGGACGCGGGCAGCCAGGTCGCGCCCGGCTTCCCGCACGACTTCGGAGGCGCTTGGCTCGCCTACGGTGATACCCTCGGGCTGATCGACGACCACCGCGCTCTAGTGGACCCTCTGGTGTGACCAGACAAGCCGACTACTTTACAAGGAGGAGTCACAGATGATCCAGAACGAAACGAGGGCGATCCCCGAAGGTATGCATACAGTGAACCCGCACCTCGTCGTACGGCGAGCGGCGCGCGCCGCTGAATGGTACGCGGAGGCCTTAGGCGCCGAGGAACAAAGCCGCGTGCCCGTGCCCGGCGGCAAGCTCATGAGCGTCGAGCTCCGGTTCGGGGATTCCACCGTGATGGTGGCAGACGAATTCCCCGAGATGGGCATCCTCTCGCCAGAGAGCGTTGGCGGCACCTCGGTAGTACTGAACCTTTACGCCGAGAACGTGGACGTCCTCTGGGAGCGGGCCGTGCGCGCCGGGGCCGAGGTGCTCTCCCCACTAGGGGACACGTTTTGGGGCGACCGCCACGGGCAGATTGCCGACCCCTTCGGCCACAAATGGGGCCTCGCCCAGCACGTGCGCGACGTTCCGCCCGAGGAGATCGCCCGGGCTGCGGCCGAGGCATTTGGCAGTTAGGCTCCCTTGCGGGTTGCGTCACTGGCTCGCCACCGACCGAGTTTCATCGTAAGGTAGGCCCTAAGAGCCGGCGACGCTTCGAGATCGCCCGATCCTCCGTACTCCGCCACCTGCAGGTTCCCTCGGCCGAAAGACGGCGTTGTACTATGGACCTCGAAACCTTGCTCGTCTCACTGTATGTGTTCGTAGAGGACTGGTGGCAACAACACCATCCGCCTGTCCCTCGCAGACCCGGCCGACCTCACTCGCTGTCGCCGAGCGAGGTTCTCACTCTCGCGGTCCTCTCCCAGTGGCCCCGCTGGCGCAGCGAGCGGGACTTCTACAGGTTCGCGGACACCTACCTCCGAGGATTTCCCCAACCTGTTGAGCCATGGTCAACTGAACCGACGCATCCGTGCCTTGGAGCCCGAGATGCGCGCGATAACGAGCCATATGTCTTCGACGATCACCGACAGCTCGGAGGTTTACCACGTTCTGGACACGACCTTGGTTCCCGCCTTCGTGCGCGTCCGGGCTTGCCGCAAAGGTCTGTTCGCCGGGCAGGCGAAGGTCGGTCGCAGCGTCTCCAAGACCGAGTGGGTGTACGCCTTCAAAGTCGCCCTCTCGGTAAGCCCGGAAGGGGTCGTACCAGCCTTCGGACTGTCCCCTGCCAACTCCGACGAGCGGCCCATAGGTGAATTTCTAGTGGCTTCCGACGGGCACGATGTCTTCCTGGCCGACAAAGGGTCTCTTCCGTGCGATGGGAGAAGCACTGGTTAGAGGGGCACGGGACCCTCGTGGCGGCGACGCCGCATAACAGCGCCAAGAGGACATGGCCCGCAGCCGCCCGCCCCTGGGCTGCCAGCAAACGGCAGCTCATAGAGGGGGTGATCTGGCAACTGAAGGATTATTTCGGTCTGGAGCGTCACCGGGCCAAAACGCGGCTCTTCGGAGACCGCCAGCCGGAGGACTTCGATGGCCGGCTCGTATTCCTCGCGTTTCTCATGCAGCCCGGCCAGCAGCTCCAGGTAAGTCCTCCGCAGTTCCGCCCGACGTTCCTGAGTCCATTCTTCGTAGCAGTCCTCGGGCAGGAGCTCGCCCGCGTAAAGCTCTATGGCTGCCCGGTAGGCTGCGACGAGCGGTGGCGGCCTCCTCGAAGGCCTCGGCGTCCACCCACAACGTTCCATCAGGGCACAGGGCGAGCATGTCTCCCTGTAGCTGAAGGTAGCGGGTGGTGTTTGAAGGGGTGACTTCGAGTGACCCACGGGAGAAGTGAAGGGTGTGGTGGAGGTTGTTGCCGACAGCCTCGGTCTCGAGGTCTGGCCAGAACAGGTCCATGTCCTGCCCCGATGCAACCTGTGCCCACGCGCGAGGGCGAGGAGTTTTACGAGACTCCTCGCTTTCCTGAGCCGCCACCCGCTCGCTCCGATGGTCAGGGCCCCACCGACACCCGGAAGCCGCCAAGCAAGCAGACGCGGACCACCTCGGGCTCCATTCCACCGGAGACGCGTCGCGTCTGAGGCGCGCGACGATAGTGCCTTGCCCCTCTTTTCAGGGGCGGAGCATGTGCGCACTCCCTTCCTTGCAACTCGAGAATCATGTATCCGGTTCGGTCGGCTCGCCTCACCGAAATTGCCTATTTTTCGGGTTGTGAGAAGATCCTCCGCAGTGTAAGGAACCTACGTCGGCGTCGCGCACGTGAGAGCGTAGCGCCAGTTATACTCTCCTGAGTAGCCGGGAGAGAGGAGGAACCGATGGCCGAGGGTAGCAGGTGGAGGACCTTCTGGGACCGCTTGTTCAGCGAGCAGCAGCAGTCCGCGCGAGAGCAGAGGGTCATCGAGTACATCATCCACCGTCTCGGTGAAGGCGCCGGCCTGCAGAATATTGTGCAGGAGGAGTACGTGCGCCGCAACGCCTCGCCGGCAGAGGTGGATGAGATCTGCTCGAACCCCAAGCTCGTCGAGGCAGCCCGTGAACGTATGCAAGAGGACTTCAGTTCCGAGGATCTCGACCCGACCCGGCGCCCGCACTAGCGAACCGCCAGCCGAAACATATCCCACGGACGCCAGGGCTGTATAATCTTAAGGTTGTGGGTTTTTAAAGTGTGGAGGCCGGATGCCGATCTATGAGTACAAGTGCGAGAACGGGCACGTCTTCGACGTGATGCAGAAGCTCTCCGACGACCCCCTGACCACCTGCACCGAGTGCGGCGCGCCGGTCAGGAAGGTCCTGCATCCGGTGAGCATCGCGTTCAAGGGCTCGGGCTTCTACTCGACCGACTACCAAGGCAGCTCGCAGGGGAATGGCGAGTCGGGAAAGAAGGAAGGGGTCTCGGAGAAGAAGGGCTCCTCGACGGAGAAAACCACCGGTAAACAGGACTGATGAAGTTGAGCCCGAGCGCAGAAGAGCCGCAAGCGAGGATCCAGCCGTACGGCACCCTCCGGCGCGCCCTCCGCCTGCTCGTGCTCGGGATCACGCTCCTCTTTGTCGTCGCCGCGCTGGCGATCTCCTCCGCCCTCGTGGTCTATACCGCCTGGATCCACGACCTCCGCAACGGCCTCTTCGCCCTCCTCTTCGCCATCCTTAGTGCCCAGATAGCCCTCAACTGGATGCTCTGGCGCGACGACGAAGAGGAATAGCATTTCAGCTTGTCAGCACGTCGCCCTGCGGGCGACTTCTCAGCATTTCAGCTAGTCAGCTCTCCGCCGTTCGGCTCTTGCCTGGTTAAGCTATGCTAGATGGTTTCCGGGCGGAGGGTTTGGCGGGCGTAGGGGAGCGGCGCGTCGCTCCCTCCTTGCTGACCGGCTGACACGCCGCCTGGCTTCGCCAGGCGGCGTGCTGAAATGCTGAGAAGCTGCCGAAGGCAGCGTGCTGACTTGCTCATTGAAAAGTCCTGCAAATTAAACCTCAACTTACGGTCTAGGGGGTAGACAAGCGGCTCTCTGTTTTCGTATAGTGGCCTGCGTCCGAGGATGGACAGGGAGAGCAGGCGAAGGCGGCGCCGTTTAGTCTAAGCGACGTCGCCAAAGCCCCGGATTTTTGGGAGGAGGGGGTTTGGCGGTCTCGTCTGGCGGCGCTTTCGCGCACCTGCATTGTCATTCGGAGTACTCGATGCTCGACGGGGCGAGCCGGATCGGGGATCTCATCTCTTTCGCCAAAGATCAGAACATGCCTGGCATCGCGCTCACGGACCACGGCGTGATGTACGGTGCGATCAAGTTCTACAAGGAGGCGAAGAGCGCGGGCATCAAGCCGATCATGGGCTGCGAGGTCTACGTCGCGGCCGACCGGCACGACCGCAGCCGCGCCCCGTACTACCACCTCACCCTCCTCGCTCGCACGGCAGAGGGTTACAGGAACCTCATGAAGCTGTGCACCGCCGGGTACCTGGAGGGCTTCTACCGCAAGCCACGCGTGGACATGGAGCTGTTGCGGAGGCACGGCAAGGGCATCATCTGTCTCTCAGGATGCCTGAGTGCCGAGGTGCCGACGCGCATTCTCGAAGGGCGTTTGAATGAGGCGCGGAAGCTCTTGTTCGAGTACGCGGAGATCTTCGACGCGGTCTACCTGGAAATGCAGGACCACCTGGAGATCCCCGAGCAGAAGCGGGTGAACGACGGTTTGATCCGGCTCCACAAAGAGACCGGCATAGACCTCGTCGCCACCAACGACTCCCACTACACAGCCAGGAGCGATGCCAGGATGCACGACGTGCTCCTGTGCATCGGCACCGGCAAGTTCTACAACGACCCAAAGCGGATGAAGTTCACCGGCCAGGAGTTCTACGTCAAGTCGGCCGAGGAGATGGCCCGGCTCTTTCCGAAGCACCCCGAGGCGCTGGAGAACACCCTCAAGGTCGTTGACCTAGTCGAGGACGTCGCCATAGAGCTTGGCAAGACCCGGCTTCCCAACTTCCCCAAGCCCGCAGGGTACACCGCAGACAACTACCTGCGCGAGCGGTGCGAAGAGGGATTGTTGAGACGGTACGGGAGGATCACACCCGAGATACAGCGCCGGCTGGACTTCGAGCTCGCTACCATCGAGAAGATGGGCTTCGCGGACTACTTCCTCATCGTGTGGGACTTCGTCAAGTACGCCAAGGACAGGAAGATAGCGGTTGGACCCGGGCGCGGGTCGGCGGCCGGCTCCATCGTCGCGTACGCGCTGGAGATCACCGACCTCGACCCGCTCGAGTACTCGCTCCTCTTCGAGCGCTTCCTGAATCCCGACCGAATCAGCATGCCAGACGTGGACATAGACTTCTCGGTACAGGGGCGCGGCGAGGTGATGAGGTACGTCACAGACAAGTATGGCGGGCACGAGCACGTAGCCCAGATCATCACCTTCGGGACCATAGGGGCGAAGGCCGCTATCAGGGACGCCGGCAGGATCTTCCAGTACCCCTACTCCGACACCGACAAGCTCGCCAAGTTCATCCCGGATAAGCCTGTCGGGACGACGCTCAAAGACGTGCTGACGTCCGGAGAGGACGGGTACGTCGCTGGCGAGAAGCACCCTGGGGCGGCGCGCGACATCATCCAGTACGTGGAGAGGGACGAGGCGGCGAAGCAGGTCCTCGACACCGCCTTCGAGATAGAGGGCTTCGCCCGCCACGCCGGGACGCACGCGGCCGGTGTCGTCATCTCGGAGGAGCCTCTGACGGAGATCGGGCCCCTGCAGCGCGTCGCGCGGGACGAGGGCTCGGTAATGGTTCAGCACCCGATGGGCGACGT
>Ga0126310_10000631_pt1 | contig 12479 bp, 10 predicted proteins | sample Plot60_FD_92540 | JGI IMG/M metagenome (GOLD analysis project Ga0126310, IMG submission 92540) | Serpentine soil microbial communities from UC McLaughlin Reserve, CA, USA - Plot60 | ecosystem: Environmental > Terrestrial > Soil > Grasslands | place: USA: UC McLaughlin Reserve, Lake County... | reverse complement strand
TTTCTCTCCGTTGAACCATTTGACGGTTCCTTGTGCCATAACACATCTCCTAGCATCTCGACGTCGCACTGTACGACTGTCGGACTGCTGTCGGACGCCAGAGCTAATCCACGCCCACGCAAAGTCTCAGGGGCGTAGCACTGACCACGGCTCAAGAATTGCAACAGCGCGCCCAGTCTGCCACGACTAGCGCCAGCTGTTCGTCGGCTCCGCGTGGCGGTCGCGTACGGACTATCGGCTGAACGGTCTATCCAGATGTGGTGTTGCGTCAGGAGCGAAGTTGTGCCTCGATGGCCGAACGATCGATCAGGGACGATACCGCTGCTATGCGGCCGCCAAGAAAGTGATAGAAGACGTGCTCAGCGAAGACCAGTCGTTCGCCATTCGGTGAGAAGCCGAGGAATTCGTGCTGCGGTGTGCAGTCGAAGACGAGGCGACATGCCACGTTATCGCCGCTGGTGACAACAATGTGCGCATCGAAGATGAGGTCGGGGATCGCGGTGATGTCGGCGGCGATCAAGTCCTGGTACTGACGGCGCGTCATTATCTCGCCGTTGTACGACAATTCATCCTGCACATAGAGCACGAGATCATCGAGGCGTCGTTCGTTGAGAGCGTCAAGGTACGCGCGGTAGCGGGTTTCAAGATCAGCGTTCGTCATCTCTCGGCCTCCGGTGAACTGTGCGTCCAGGCTGCCTCGCTGCCTGGACGGTGGCTTGAATTGGCGGTGATCACTCCGCGACTCGTGTACATCTCGTGGGCCTCAGTCGCAGACCTTTGAATGTCCAGGACCTCAGTGTGCTCGCAGAAAGCGACTCCCAGTTGTGTGGCCGCCTCGATGTAGGCCTTGATGACCTTCGACACTGGCCAAGCTGGATGTTGCCAGGGTCGGAGAAGGTTGCCCGGACCCCGCCAAGCGGCTTGGCCGATGAGCCCGAACCTAGGGTGTCTCGCTCGACGACGACGATGTCCCGGACACCGGCCTCTGCGAGGTGAAAGCCACCCCAACAGGTTAAAAATCGACCCCACTTTGTCGTTCGTACCGCTTGCGCGGGCACCGCCGAACGGTTGATGTCCGACCACCGCACCGGTGGGCTTGTCGTTGATATAGAAGTTGCCGGCGGCGAAGCGCAGTACCTCCATCGCCTCCACGATTGCGGCGCGGTCCTGTGCGATCACCGCTCCAGTCAGGCCATATGCCGCGATGTCGGCGGCCTGCCGAATCACCTGCTCGTAGTCGGCGTCGTCGTAGACGAACACACCGAGGATGGGGCGGAAGTACTCGGTGGTGAAGACCTCGTGCGCCGGGTTGTCCGCCTGTATCACCGTGGGACGTACGAAGTACACTTTGTGGTTCTGACGGTGGTGCTGTCCTGCCTCAATTCAGGGCTCTATACCGCTTCACGCATGTTGTTTGTGCGTGCGGCACGTAACAAGGCGCCGGAGCGGCTGCTCAAGCTCAACCGGAAGGGCGTGCCGGCCTGGGCGATCCTCTTCTCTACCGTGGTGGGCTTTCTCTGTGCTATCGCCGCAGCCGTCTCACCTGACCGCGTCTTTCTCTTCTTGCTCAACTCATCCGGCGCAATCATCTTGTTCGTCTACCTGCTCATCGGCCTGTCTCAGTTGCGGATGCGGCGCATGGTTCCGCCGGAACGGCTTGTGGTGAAGATGTGGCTCTACCCGGTGCTGACTGTGCTGACCGCCGCCGCCATCGTGGCTGTGCTGATTGCCATGGGTTTGGGCGAAGACACCCGTTCCCAACTGATACTTAGCCTCCTCGCCTGGGCGGTGGTCCTCATCGTGTACGCCGTGCGCCGGCGGGTCATCGGGGACGCGCATCTTTCCGACCACGGTGTGGAGGCGGAGAAAAGCGCCGATCCCTGGATGCACGAGCACATCTCGGGCGCCGAAGTTGAGGTCGACGCGGCCGTTGGGGAGGGACCACTGGACCCCGACCTCATCCGCCGAGCCCGCGAGGAAGGTTACGCAAACGAAGCTCCCTAACCCGGTGCATCGAAGAGCAGTGAGCCCAGTCCGCGGCGTACTCCGGGAACGGCGGCCACCTTCCGGATGGCGAGCAGCGTGCCGGCCACATATGGATCTGGGCTGTCGCCCGGGTCGTGGCGCATGATCAGTCGCTCTCCAGTGCCACCAAAGATGATCTCGGTGGACACCGCAAACCCGGGTAGCCGTACTGAGTGGATCTGGGTGCCGGCGACTTCGGCACCTCGCGCCTCCGCCGGGCCGCTTAAGCGGGACAGCGGCACCGCTGAGCTTGGCATGCGAACCTTCGCCAGGATCTCGGCGAGTTCTCGTGAGGTGCCGCTGGGTACATCCGGCTTATCGGCGCTGGCGTAATCGACGACCTCCCAGGTGTCAAGATGCTCGGCCGCAAGGGCGGCTGCACGTTGCAGAATCGCGGCCATGATCGAGAAGTTGCCCGCGGCTACGACACCCACAAACCTGTCACGGGCGAGCCGGTCGAGCTCCTCGTAGTCATCTGCGGTAAGCCCGCTGGAGCCCACCACTGCGTGTACCCCGGCCTGCACCGCAGTCCACACATTCTCTTTCACCGCGGAGGCGCTGGTGTAATCGACCAGTATGTCGATCTCCGCTGACCGCAATGCCTCCGATACCGAGGCGTAGATGAAACCGTCGCTTGCCGAAGCTGTGGCGTCGGCCAGTCTTCGGCCGCTCGCGGACCGGGACACTCCGCATGTCAAGATCAGGTCATCCGCCGCGTCAATCGCAGCGACGATCGGCGGCGCGGTCCAGCCGGTGACGCCAGCGAAGCAAATCCTGATCACAACTCGACCCTAATTTGGCCACGCGCAATATCGAGCGAACTATCGCGTACTCGGCAAAGTCCGCCGAAACCTAGATCGCCGGGTGAGCCAGGAGTAATCCGCCATCAACAGGCAGTGTGTGACCGGTGATCCAGGCGGCGTCGGTGGAGGCCAGGAATACGACCGCTCCGGCCACGTCTTCCGGCTCACCGACCCGGCCCAGGGGTAGAGCGGCTTCATCCGTTCGGCTCCGCCCTCTTGGCCCTGCCAGACCCTGGTTCTGATCGTCCCCGGCGCGACAGCGTTGACCCGGACTCCGTCCGGTGCCAGGTAGAGCGCGAGGTTTCTCGTCAGCGCCGCGAGCCCTGCCTTGGCCGATGAATAGGGCTCACTGCCCAGGGCGACGTGGGCATTGATCGAGCTGACAATCACGATCGCCGGCGCCCGGTCGCTGCTTCGCAGAAGCGGGACCGCCGCACGGCACACGCGCGCAACCCCAACCAGATTCAGCTCCAGTAGCCTGAGCCATATCTCGTCACCGGTTTCCTCGAAGACACCGTGCGTGGTGTCTCCCCCGGCGACATTAACCACGACGTCGAGCCCTCCGAATTCATCGACCGCCTGAGCTACCGCTTCATCAACCGAAGGTCGGTTAGTGACGTCCATCATCAGTGCGAAATGCCGGCCAGAGCCATCGGGCAGGCCAGCCTCCACCTTGCGGGCCGCGTCTAAATCGAGATCTGCCACGACCACCCGGGCCCCCTCACTCGCCAGCCTCCGGGCGCGCGCGCGGCCGATCCCATGCCCCGCGCCGGTTACCAGCGCGGTCGAACCACTAAAACGGCCGTGGTTGGTCATGACTCCACACTGGCACTCATCTTGGACACGGTGAGTTTCGGGACCGGAGCACGTGAGGCCCTCACACAGCTCGTCGTGACACGATGGTGCACTACGGGCAGGCTGGGGAGGCGAGAGCGGCATCCCTGGAGAGGGGATCACGTGAGCGGTAACGCAAGCTTCCGGGCGGTCAACACCACCGTGCTCTCGGTCTGTGCGGTGGAGGCGCCGATCGTGATCAGCTCGGCCGCGATCGACGAGTGGCTCGCGGAGACGTACCAGCGCGTGCACACCCGGCCCGGCCTGCTGCAGAAGCTGGCGGGAGTCATCGAGCGGCGCTGGTGGCCCGAGGACGTGAGCTTCGCCGATGCCGCGGCCATCGCAGGCTCCAAGGCTCTGGCGGAGGCTGGTATTCGGCCCGAGCAGGTCGGCATCATGATCAACACGGCGGTCTCCAGGAGCTACCTGGAGCCCTCCACCGCGGTAGCGATCCACCACCAGATGGGCCTGCCGACGGACTGCCTGAACTTTGACCTCGCCAACGCCTGCGTCGGCTTCCTCAACGGCATCCAGCTGGCCGTGACCATGATCGACTCCGGCCAGGCCGAGTACGCGGTCGTCGTCGACGCCGAGGGTTCCCGCTACACGCAGGAGCTCACGCTCGAACGCCTGGCGGGGGCGGAGGTGACGGCAGCCGAGCTGCGTTCGCAGTTCGCAACGCTGACCCTCGGCTCGGGGTCCGCGGCTATGGTGCTCGGGCGCGCTGACCGGCACCCAGAGGGCCATCGCGTGATCGGTGGGGTGAGCCGGGCTGGGACCGAGCACCACGACCTGTGCGTCGGCGACCTCACCCACATGTGGACCGACACGAAGCGGCTCTTCGACGCCGGCCTCGCGCTGGCGGTGGCCACCTGGGGCGACGCCAAGGCGGAGTTCGACTGGGGCGGAATCGACTGGTTCGTGGCCCACCAGACTTCGGTCGTCCACATTGGGGCTATCGCCGCTGCGCTTGGCGTCGATGCCGACCGCTTCCCGTTGACGCTGCCGAACTACGGGAACATCGGTCCAGCGGCCGTACCGTTCACACTCGCCCGGCACGTGGACCGGCTCCGCGCCGAAGACCGGATCCTCCTTATGGGCATCGGTTCGGGCCTTAACACCTCCTACGCCGAAATCATCTGGTGACCGACTCGCTTCTCATCGCCCCTGCGCGAGGTGCCGAGCTCGGATCCATGCCGGGCCTGAACCCGCGCTGGTCGCGCACGGTTGCCGCGGCCGGCAGGGACGGAGTGCGGCGTACCTGGCACGTTCTTGACAACGGCGTGGCGGCTGCAGAGGGAACCCTGCTATGTGTGCACGGCAACCCCACCTGGTCCTATCTGTGGCGTCGGTTCCTGGCCAGCGCCGAGCCCGGCTGGCGGGTCGTTGCGGTCGACCAGCTCGGAATGGGTTATACCGAGCGGCCCATCCGCCCCCGCAGCCTCGCCGAGCGGATCGACGACCTGGACTCGGTTACCGACGCCCTAGGCATCACCGGCCGGCTCGTCGTCGCGGGGCACGATTGGGGCGGACCGATCTCTCTGGGCTGGGCTGAGCGCCATCGGGATCGAGTGGCGGGTCTGATCCTGGCGAACACCGGCGTATCGCTCCCGGCGGATGCCCGGCCCCTGATCCTGATACCGCTGGTCCGCAGCCACCTGCTCCGCGAGGTGGTTTGCGTGCGTACGGCGACGTTCGTCCGCGCCGCCGCACGGCTGGGCCGGCATCAGCTCCCGCCTGGCGTACGCGCCGCGCTCCGCGCACCGTACCTCTCGGCCGAGCGTCGCCGGGCGGTCGGGGACTTCGTAGCCGACATCCCCCTCACGCCGACTCAGCCCAGCCGAGCCGCACTTGACCGCGTGGCTATCAGGCTGGCCGACCTCGGTGGGATTCCCCTCCTGCTGCTCTGGGGACCCCGCGATCCGGTCTTCTCACCGGCGTTCCTCCGCGACCTGGAACGTCGGCTTCCGCAGGCCGATGTCCACCGGTACGCCGGCGCGTCACACCTGGTAATAGAGGACGCGCCTGAGGCGGCCGAGCATGCGTGGTCATGGATCCGTATGCGCGTTTGCGGGCCCGCGCCGAGGCCGGCCGAGCGCGCACACGGCTCTGTGATCGACGTTGCGACGGTCGACGACTCCGCCACCGCGATCGCTGAGCCGGGCCGCGAGCGGGTCCGCCTGACGACGTTCACCGAGCTCACCGAGCGCATCGACGCTCTCGCCGAGATGCTCCGTCGGGCCGGAGTGGGGCCCGGCCACCGGGTAGCGCTGCTGGTGCCGCCTGGGCTCGAGCTGACGGCGGCGGTGTACGGCTGTTGGCGCGCCGGCGCGGCGATCGTCGTCGCCGACACCGGACTGGGCTGGCGCCGCATGGTCGAAGCCCTGCGCAGCGCCGACCCGGACTATCTGGTCGGGGTGCCGGCAGCAGTGGCGGTCGCCGCCGCCCTGCGGATGCCCGGGCGGCGCATCGTCATCGGCGACCCGCCGAAGTCAGTCCGTCGGGCGCTGGGTGAGTCGATGATCGGACCGGTGGACGACGCCAGCCGGAAACCCAGCGAACCGACCGCCGACCCCGAGGCTGCGGTTCTGTTCACTTCGGGAGCGACCGGGCCGCCCAAGGGAGTTGTCTACCGCCACTCCCAGCTGCGGGCTCAGCTAGAGCTCGTTCGCGCAGTGTGCGGCATCACCCCGAAGGATCGGCTGGTCGCCGCGTTCGCGCCGTTCGCGCTGTACGGACCGGCACTGGGCATCGGCGCCGCCGTCCCGCGGATGGACGTCACCCGACCAGCCACCTTGACCGCCGTCGCGCTGGCCGACGCGGCCGCGTCGATCGGGGCGACCCTCGTCTTCGCCTCGCCGGCCGCACTGCGCAACGTGGTCGCCACCGCAGGCTGGCTGACCGCCGACCACCGCGCAGCACTCGCGCGAATCCGACTGGTGCTCTCGGCAGGGGCACCGGTGGCGCTGCCGCTGCTGCGCCGGGTGCAGCAACTCCTTCCGGCGGCGGAGCTGCACACCCCGTACGGGATGACCGAGGTTCTGCCGGTAACCGACATTGCCCTGTCCGAGCTGGAGCCGGCGGGATCGGGCAATGGAGTTTGCGTCGGCCGCCCACTTCCCGGCGTTCGCCTCGGGATCAGCGTGCTCGACCGCCTCGGGCAGGCGACCGGGGCGCCGCTGCATTCTGTCGAGGTCACCGGGGAGATCTGCGTGTCGGCCGCACACGTCAAGGACCGCTATGACCGGCTTTGGGCGACCGAGCAGGCCAGCTCCCGTGACCTCGGCTGGCACCGCACTGGCGATGTCGGGCACCTGGACGCCGCCGGGCGGCTGTGGGTCGAGGGCCGGCTGGCTCACGTGATCAGTACCGCCGATGGACCGCTTACCCCGGTCGGAGCAGAACAACGAATCGAGGCCGAGGCGCCGGTGACAGGAGCCGCGTTGGTCGGCGTCGGCCCACAGGGCACCCAGCAACCGGTGGCGGTCGTAGTTGCGGCGGCACGCGCGCGGCAGGGACTGGCGGACGACGAACTGGCCAAGGCCGTACGGGCCGCTGCCGATGTTCGGTTGGCGGCGGTGTTGAGGGTGCGATCCCTCCCCGTGGATATTCGTCACGGTGCGAAGATCGACCGGTCTCGCCTCGCCCGCTGGGCCGACGGAGTGCTTGCAGGGGCCCGGGTGGGCCGCCCGTAGGGGATTCCGAAATGCGGGTGCTAGTCACTGGGACGACCGGGATGCTCGGGCGTGGCATAGCGCTGGCCCTGGCCGCCCGCGGTGACCGTGTAACAGTCCTACAGCGACGACCGTCCGGTCTCGGGCTACCGGAAGTCTTGGCCGACGTGGCCGACGCGGACGCCGTACGAGCCGCCGTGGCCGGGCACGACGCCATCGTCCACCTGGCCGCCAAGGTCAACGTGGTAGGACCGGAGGCGGAGTACCAGCGGGTCAATGTCGGAGGGACTCGTGCCATCGTCGACGGCTGCCTGGCCGCCGGGGTGGAACGCCTCGTGCACGTCTCATCGCCCTCGGTGGCCCATCCAGGCAGGTCGGTGGTAGGCCGCGGCGCTGATCTCGCGGATCCGGCGACCGCGCGCGGACCGTACGCCCGTAGCAAGGCCCTCGCGGAGCAGATAGCTCTCGACGCTGACTTCGGCGAACTCGCTGTCGTCGCGATAAGACCACACCTGGTGTGGGGCCCGGGAGACAGGCAGTTGATTGCGCGGGTCGTCGACCGGGCCCGGCGCGGCCGGCTGCCGCTGATCGGCTCCGGGGCGCCGCTGATCGATACGACGTACCTGAGCAATGCGGTGGATGCGCTGCTGGCGGCGCTGGATCGCTGCATCGATGCGCGCGGCCGCGCGCTGGTCGTGACCAACGGCGAACCGCGCCCCGTCGCTGAGATGCTGGCTGCTGTATGCCGGTCGGCGGGTGTACCCGTCCCGACGCGGCACGTGCCGGTCGGGCTGGCCCGCGTAGGTGGATCGGCTGTCGAGTCCTTATGGGCGCTGCGGGACCGTTTCGCGCCAACAGGGCCGGCGCAAGACGATCCCCCCCTCACCCGGTTCCTGGTCGAGCAACTCTCCACGGCGCACTGGTTCGACCAGCGCCTGACTCGCGAGATCCTCCGCTGGCAACCGCGGGTCTCCCTCGACGAGGGTCTAGCCGAGCTCCAGCGCTGGTATGCGACACGGCCGGTGATGGTCGGCACGTCATGACGATGGCCATGTAGTAAATGGCTTCACTCGTTCTGAGGCGGCGCGTCCTGTCCCATGTAGATCACATTCTCGACGCTGTTGTAGACGTATAGCGCCCCGGTCTTCAGCGCGGCGGCATGCGCGTCGCACACCATTGTCTCGTAGAGGCCCGACTCTGCTTGATCAATGACGAAGTTTCGCGTGGCCCGCTCCTGGCACCGGAGAACTTGGCACTGAATCACGCGGACAGTATGCCGCCGTCAGGGTAGGAAGGCTGGGCGTGCCGCATCCTGCCATGAGCGCACGTCCTGCCATGCTGTTCAGCAAGTTAAGAAAGGGAGCTTGCTCATGTCCGCCACCATGCCTCCGAACACCGCAGCTGGCTTTCCCAGCTTGGCCAAGAAGATCTGGATTTTCGCCATCATCCGCGGCGTTCTTGGGATCATTTTCGGCCTCATCGCCTTGTTCGCTCCGATAGCCACGGCAGTCGTTCTGGCTATTGTGATCGGCGCCTATGCCATTGTCGACGGCGTCTTCGACATCATCGAGGCCATCCGGCATCGAGGGTCGTCCTCGATGGTGTTCCGGATCGTGCTCGGCGCGGTCAGCATCCTCTTCGGAATACTCGTCCTCGTCTGGCCGGGCATGAGCCTTGGAATCCTCGTGATCATGGTTGGTATTTGGGCCATCGTTATCGGCATCCTGCAAATCATGTCATCGGTCGGACATCGAGCCGTTCCCGACAGTGGATGGGTGTGGGGCGTCATCGGCGGCGCGCTAGCAATCCTGTTCGGTGTCCTGGTGCTCATCCGGCCCGGCACAGGCTTGATCAGCATCATCTGGATCATCGGCATCTGGGCCATCGTCTGGGGCATTGTCTTCATCGTTTTGGGCGTCCAACTCCGCAAGGCCGCTCGCACGAATGAGGCACATGGTTGAAGTCCCGCAGCCGGAGTACGTGACCCCAATAGTTCGTGCCGATGGGCCGATCAAATTGGCCGAATACGATCCATCGTGGGTAGAGCAGTTCGCACGTGAAGAGATACGCATCCGTACGGCGCTGGGCTCCCGGGCAGTTGGCGTACACCACGTCGGTTCGACGTCGGTTCCCGGTCTGGCCGCGAAGCCAGTCGTAGATATCGTGCTCCTCGTCGGGGACTCCGCAGACGAGTCGGCATATGTCCCTCAACTCGAGGCAGCCGGATATGTGCTGCATTTGCGAGAGCCCGACTGGTGGGAGCATCGGCTGCTCAAAGACCACAATCCTGATGTCCAAATCCACGTGTTTACGGTGGGCTCCTCAGAGGTGGAAAGGATGCTGCTCTTTCGAGATCGGCTACGCAGTCACATCGAAGAGCGCGACCTTTATGAGCGCACCAAGCGCGAGCTTGCCGCACGCCAGTGGGTTTACACACAGGACTACGCCGACGCTAAATCGTCTGTTGTGGAAGGGGTCATTGCCAGGGCTAACGCGGATCTGCAGTCGCCCGAGCCGTAGCGTCGAGTCGCAGCTGGCCGTGCTGAAAGGATGGGGACTCGGGCCCGAGATTGACAGGAGTACGCGTGAAAGTCGCGGTCGTAGGAGGAGGCTCCACCTATACGCCGGAGCTTGTCGATGGACTAGCCAGGCTGCAGCACCTCGTGACGGTTGAAGAGCTGGTGCTGACCGATCCGGCCGAGGAACGGCTCAGGCTGGTCGGCGGGATTTCGCAGCGCATCTTTGCCAAGTACGGGCATCCGGGCACCATCACGTTCACAACTGATCTTGATCAGGCGGTAGCCGATGCCGAGGTCGTTGTCATTCAGCTCAGAGTTGGCGGCCAGGCTGCGCGCCTGCTAGATGAGACCCTTCCCCTGAAGTGTGGCTGTATTGGCCAGGAGACCACAGGCGCCGGTGGACTCGCCAAGGCGCTGCGTACCGTTCCGGTGATCTTGCAGATCGCGGAACGAGTTTCCGGGCTCGCAGCCAAAGGTGCCTGGATCCTGGATTTCACCAACCCAGTAGGGATAGTCACGCGTGCCTTGCTTGATCACGGTCATCAAGCAGTCGGGCTCTGCAACGTCGCAATCGGTAATCAGCGGGCGGCTGCCAGCATGCTCGATGTTGAGCCAGCCGCGGTATCCCTTGATCACGTCGGCCTCAATCACTTGACGTGGACTAGACAAGTCTTGGTCGATGGCCTAGATCGGCTACCTGAGCTTATTGACAACTCAGCGGATGAGTTGGCAGCGCGGTCGGGACTCCCCGCGGAGGTGTTGCGCCGGCTGAGAGTGTGGCCGTCGTACTACCTTCGCTACTTCTATGAACATGATCATGTCGTCGACCAGGAGCTGGCGCAGCCTGCTCGGGCCGAAGAGGTGGCCGAGATCGAGCGCCAGCTGTTAGAGATCTATGCCGACCCCGCGGTGGATCAGAAGCCCGATCTGCTCCAGCGGCGAGGCGGTGCGTATTACTCCGAGGCGGCAGTGGATCTCATGGCGTCCTTGATCACCGATCGGTGTGATGCCCAGGTGGTTAACCTGCGAAATGACGGCACGCTGCCGTTTCTCACTGATCATGCTGTCATTGAGGTGCCAGCACGCGTCGGCCGACACGGTCCTCTTGCTGAGGCCATCGACCCAGTTGATCCGCTATACGCCGGGCTCATTGCCCACGTCTCGGCGTACGAGGAGCTGGCATTGGATGCCGCTATTCATGGCGGTCGGGAACGAGTATTTCGGGCTTTGCTGGCTCACCCACTCATCGGTCAACATCAACTTGCCGACAAGCTGACCGATTTGCTGATCGCAGCCAATCGTGATCATTTGCGGTGGGCGGCGTGATCGCCACTGTCCTGGCGATCGATGGTGGCAACAGCAAGACCGATGTTTGCTTGATGTCCGCGGAGGGTCGGGTGCTCGGGTATGCGCGCGGGCCCGGCTCCAACCACCAGAACATCGGTGTGGACGCCGCTTTCGACGTGCTGTCCGGCCTTGTGGCACAGGCCGCTAACGAGGCCAAGATCAATGTTGGCTCGACGCTCGTCCAGCACGCCGCCGTCTGCCTCGCCGGCGCCGACTTCCCGAGGGAGGTCGAGATGCTGCGGGACCGCGTTTTACTCGCCGGCTGGGCATCGACGGTCTATCTCGACAACGACACCTTTGCGCTGCTGCGCGCCGGCACGAAGGCAGCCAACCGCATTGGGGTGGTTTGTGGGGCGGGCGTCAACTGCGTCGGGATCTCTGCGGCAGGCGGGCTGGTTCGCTTCCCCTCGGTGGGTCCGATCTCCGGTGATTGGGGTGGGGGAGCCGCCCTCGGGACCGAAGCACTTTTCCTTGCCGTACGCGCAGAGGACGGTCGTGGCCAGCCCACTGCGCTGCGGAAGGCGATCATGGAACACTTCGGCACGGCATCCGTGGTGGAGGTGACTGCGGCCCTGCACTTCGGGGAGATTCCACGCCGGCGGCTCCATGAACTGGTGCCGGTGCTGCTCCGAGTCGCGGCGTCCGGTGACGGATTGGCGGCCGCGGTAGTGGAGCGGCAGGCGGAGGAGGTGTTCTTATTCGCCCGTGCTGCCCTCGATCGGCTCAATCTGCGCGATCAACCAACCGACGTCGTGCTGGGAGGAGGAGTGCTGGCGACGCGACATCCACTGCTCATGGGCGGTATCTTGACGCGATTGGCTGCATACCCTCCACCGGTCAACGTCCTCGTGGTTGATGACCCGCCGGTGATCGGCGCTGCTCTTCTTGGACTGGACTCGCTCGGCGCCCCACCGGACGCCGAGATCGCGGCCCGAGCTGGCCTGCTAGCACGCGTTCGCTTCACTTCGGATAGCGCGTAACGCAGATCGGGCGCCGCTGCCCGAGTCAGGTTTGCCGAAGCGAGGGTCGGGCGGCAGCATGGCCCCCGTGACGAAGCCGCAGCACCGCGCCGACAGGTTCATCGACGCAGAGTCTGATCCGCGCGAGGGAGATATCTCACTCGGCGACGAGCGCGCGACGTTGACCGAATACCTACGCGGTCAGCGCCTCACTCTGCAGCTGAAGTGCGAGGACCTGGACGCAGCCCAGCTCGCTCGCCGCGCGGTTGAGCCGTCAACAATGTCGCTGCTGGGTTTGGTGCGACATATGGCCGAGGT
>Ga0126310_10000630_pt1 | contig 12482 bp, 13 predicted proteins | sample Plot60_FD_92540 | JGI IMG/M metagenome (GOLD analysis project Ga0126310, IMG submission 92540) | Serpentine soil microbial communities from UC McLaughlin Reserve, CA, USA - Plot60 | ecosystem: Environmental > Terrestrial > Soil > Grasslands | place: USA: UC McLaughlin Reserve, Lake County... | reverse complement strand
CAAGAATATGGGATGGAACACGAATAAATGGTAATAAATATTAGAATCATACTATTTAGTTAAGATAAGAAAATTTCTGTTCCTCCAATAAATTTTGTTGAAGTAAATTTTAATGATGAAAATTGGCAACAAAGAGGATGGTCACAAGATGTCAATGAAAATGCATATTCATCATTCTTGATAAAAATTCATTAACGATATTTTTTTCTACTGTTTTTCCACAATTTTACGAACGTAAAAGGAAAATTGAAAATAATAAAAATTCTTTAGAGATTTTCATCCAAAAGTATAAGACATTGATCGGAGTTCACTCGTTATTGTTAGAGGATAAGAGAAAAGAAGTGGAAGACTCTGAAGATTTTGAAAAATGGGAAAGAGAGGAACGCTGTAGATTCGCAATTATGGCAGCATTTTCTTCAGAATAATTTATTGATAATTCCTATACTCCAGATTCTAATTAAATAAATAATATTGTATTGAATACCAGTGTTATTCCTATAAGAATTAATAATTCTATAGTAAGGTTATGTTAATACTTTGATTGATAATACAAACCCGTGAATGTAGTTGCAGGGTTAGAGTCTAACTATAGTCACTACACATAGGAGACTATTATGGCTTTAATTATCCATCAGTACAAAATATTAAATATTTCAAAATATAATTTATATTCTATAGATCTATATTTCTGAAGAATAGTACAACTAACTACACAAAGTCCAATAATTGGTTCAATGAAGGGGAAGAAAGATTGACTTCCTATTTGTTACTATTATTTACCCTAATTAATGCATTTTTAATACTAGAATTTAATATGAAGAATTATATTTAATATTGAAAATTAAAATATTATAGAAGTAGAAACCGTGATTGGTATTTTATTTTATATAAACAATATCTTATAAATAATTAATTTAAGCGAAATTATGATTTTCGATACAGTAGATCATAGCCGAAAGTTTTACTAGATGCTTTAATTCTCTACTATAGTGAATGAAGATTTTATACCTAACGAGTTTTGGATTACCAAATGGGAGGATTGAAAAATCTGTTTTAACTGCTATAAATAACGGTTACGAAGTAATATTTGCTGGAAGAAAATCACCTCAATATAAAAATAGTATTTTTTCTAGGATGTACTCGATTACATGGAATGCCAAAGCAAGATTTGGAATACCATATTATTGGCATATGGTTAGAAAACAAATAATAAAAATCATAGAAGAAGTCAGACCTGATATAATACAAGCACATACTATTTTTCCAGCTAAGATGATTCAAGATTTAGGAATCCCGTTTATTTATGATGATAATGAACATTGGGCTCAATATGCAAAACTTATTTATGAAATAACAAATTCAAAAAATTCGAGTAGAATAGGTAGATGGTTAACGAAAAAAATGAAAAAACGAGCAATATCACTATGGCCAAAATGGGAAAAAGAAATTGTATCAAATCATCCCACTATTACTGTTTCAGAACGCATTGCAACTGATTTAAAAAAGATGGGGAACACAAAAGATGTATTTGTTGTTCCCAATTTTCCCTTAGAAGATGAAATAAAAAATATCCCTATTCCAAAACATAATAATAAAGATATTAACAGTGTATACCAGGGTAGAGATGGAATATCTGTAGATATCTATCCTCATAAAAATTTAGAAGGATTAGAAAATATATTCTTGAAAAATGATATAGGCAATTTGATTTTTATTGGATGGAATGAAACGAATAAAGAAAAGATCTTTTTTAAAGGGCTTTTACCTAGAAACATAATGTTTACAGAAATGGCTAACTATGACATAGGATTGCTTCCATGGAAAAAACATTGGTCTCATCCGTATTTGAATCCCAACAAATATGCAGAATATGCACATTCTGGTTTATTAATTATTAATACTTCATCACTGGAAACAATTTCTGACACGTTAAAAGGAAAAAGCGAAACTATTGACAATTATAATGATTTAATTAAAAAAATTTCGTATTATAAAGAAAATCCTAATGATTTATATAAAAAAAGAATAGAAATCTATAATTTTGCAAAAAACAACTTATTATGGGATAAATATGAAAAGAATATTTTGCATTCATATCAAATTTGTTAACACTTGTCTCATGAGTAACCCTTAACTATACTAATTTCTCTTCAATATCTTAATTTAATAGCTTATCATGCCAATTACCGGTTAAAGACACAAATAGCTACATATGTTTTATCAAAATATTACTTATGAGATTAAATCATACATCAAGTATTAGATTTGATCTCTTAAATGTGGAGAATATTATCTAAATAAAAATGATTTTATGTATTGCTTTAATCTTCTATACTGAATACACCTAAGAAAACTTCTAAAGTCTTCTTCATAAAATTCAATACCACTACTAGTATATCCTTGGAGCATATAAATAGCACCTTTAGGATTTTTCAAAGAAATCAAACCAATTCTACCTAGAGAATATAAGTGAACATAACCAAGAGCTCTAAGTGATTTTCCATAAGAAATATAGGTTTCTTTCTTATAAGATTTTCGTGTAGGTCTATTTGTAACACTTATAAGATCATTTAATACATCTATACTATAACCTAATTGCTGGGCTTTTATCAATAGATAAGTCTCAAAACCAAACTTTAATGGGTATTGAAGTCCAATAGCTTTCCAAAAACTACTTCTAACAATTCTACCTGATCCTCTAGGAACTTTACTTTTTTCATCTTTAATCTGTCCAGAACAAATTGCTACATTCCTATTATGATCCATATGATCTACAATTTTTCTTATATAATTTGATGGAAGAATATGGTCAGATCCCAAAATCATTATATAATCATGACTAATTTCAGTAAGCAATTTTTCAAGACCTTGATTGATTACTCTTGCAAGGATTGGGGTTCCATGAGCATCAAATCCGCGGTTTTCAATATTTATTAACTCAATATTAGGAAAAGAATTAACAACTTCTTTAGTTTTATCTTCTGATCCATCATTTACTACAATAATATAATTATCATCTATATCTTGGTTCGAAAGTGCCGTTAATGTTTCTCCTATAAATTTCTCTTCATTTCTAGCTGGAATGATCGTTGCAATTCTACTACCTTTTCCAATCTTCATAAACATTAAAAGTTTATTAAAATTAGATTAAATGTTTTTTGTTGTAACTTATGATTAGTAGCATTTGTTCATATTTTCTTTGAAAAAGAAAATATTTAAGTTTTTAACGATGTATAACTATTAGTTGGATCTAAAAAGAAAATACTGTTATTAAAGAGCATTTACTAATCTATTCATTTTATCTAAATTTATCTCAAAACCGAATCTTTTTTCATCTTTTTTCATTGATGAGTACATTTTCATCATTAAAGGAAAATGTTTAATTGTACTTAATTTCCCCTCCATTTTAAGTCTTATGATCTTATAGACATCATCATAATAGTTAAATTTTTTCAAAACTAAATTTCTGTACAATTTAAAATCAAAATTTTTGGATTTTTTAAAAATATTTAAAAAGATTTCACAACATAATAAGGAAGGGATAATTCCCTCACCTAACATTGGAAAAACACATCCAATAGATTCTCCCACTCCTATAACATTCTTATTAAAAAAAGGCTCCATACGTTTTGGTGGAGCTAGACGAATTGGTCTTCCTATTTTTTTTATGATTTTGGCTGAGGGGTTCTTATTAAAAAATTCCTTAATTCCATAATATTTTCTATCAATATCTCCAGCACCTACAAATGCTCTCCCCTTATCAATTGGAAAGTACCAAAAATAGCCCCTTGCTCCTTTGTAACCTATTACATAGAACTCATTATCATTATGGGTAGTATAAGGATTTTCTATGAGATACTCATAAGCAGGGATGAGAAAATCAGTTTTTGATTTTGGAAGTAGGGAACGATGAAGGCCTGTACAATCAAGAACATAATCATAATCCATAAAAGGAAAAGTGCTAGAACATTTAAAATCATAATTAACCGTCAAATTTTTTAAGAGATCATATTCCCATTTTTGTTTGTTGTAAGTGACTAATCCAATAAGTTCTAAATATTCTTCTTTATTGTTTGGCAATTCCATTCGTAACTTTTTTCCAACGTGAAAAATATATTCGTTAAAATTTAATCCTACATCTTTTGAAAATTTTTCAAGAATATTTCTTGAAGCACCCCATGCACAAACTGCCCAATGAGTTTCCTGCTTGGAAGATTCAAAAATAGTAACATCATGTCCTACTTTTTGTAACATGAATCCTAAATAACTTCCCGCAACTCCCGCTCCAGCGATAGCAATTTTCATATTAAAACACTATTAAATTTTCCTTATAATTCTTGTTTATTATAACTTGATTAATAGCTTTTATAATTTTATTGAAAAAGAAAATTTTTTATCTAAAAAATCAAAAAGAATTGACTGTCTCTTCTAAATGTATAGTTATAAAATAATTAAACATTTTAATTTTGTGAAATATGATATTAAATTTTTTAAAATAGTAATGCACTTTTTAAAATAAAATTATCAAGTGTACTAATAAATAGTTACAATAAAAATCGTCTATACTTAGTTATAATAAAAATAATAGATTAACATAAATATGTCAGTACCAAACCATCTACTAAATGAATAGAACACTAATGGCATATATGTTGGCAGCGATTATCTCATTCTCTGCCGTTGCAGCAATAACAATGCAACCCATATCTTTAAGTGCCCAAACCCAACCAGCACAACAACAACAACCAACAGCACAACAACAACAACCATCAACACAACCATTAGCCATAAGTCCATCATGCGGTCAAGTTATAACACAAAATGTTATTTTAACTTCTAACTTGAATTGTGCAGAAAGTGATGGTCTTATAGTTGGTGCAAGCGATATTGTTGTAGATCTTAATGGACATACAATATCTGGTCCAGACGTAGATAGCGATACAAAGACTTCAAGTAAAGTAGGAATAATGATACCAAATATGAACAATGTTGTAGTTCAGGATGGTACTATTGAAGGATTTCAAGCAGGTATCTTAATGACAGGATCTCAAAATGTTGAAGTAAAAGGAATAGTTGCTAAAAATAACCAAATAGGATTATTCAGTACTGGTGCGAGCATACTCAATGCACATCTGTCCATAATTATGAATAACCAAATTGGTATTGCAGGACATTCTACACAACAAAGCACTATAGAAAATAACATACTTTTCCAAAATACACTGGCAGGAGTAACATTAGTTAACTCAGATAACTCTGTTATCACTTTGAATTCTATTACTGAATCTGGAAATGGTCTTTACATAGACAATCAAAGTAACCAAAACAATGTTAACTTTAACAATGTTCTTTTGAATACAATCGACGTAAACAATGCTAACGGGTTACCAGTAAATACCAATGGCAATACATATGATCAAAACAATTGTATGACTGCTAATCCAAGCGGTATATGTATTGGTAAGTAGCTAGACAAAAAAATTCCATCTCTTTTTTTCTTTATTGTAATTCTTAACTATTGTAATTCTTAACTATTGTCAATTAATAATGTAACTATTCTTCCATAAATTAAATTTGTAGATCGTAAGAATATCTGTTAAAACCTATTAAAAAATATAGAAGCACTAAATGAAGCACTAAATTATATCTTTTTCTTGATTTGTTTCTTTCTTATTATAAGATTCAGGAAGTCTATACAAAATGTATTTATCCTCTGGAGAAAATTTAGCAGGAGTTGGATCAACGGTCATACACGAACAAAGAGGACATTGACTCTTGAGAGTATAAATTTTACATACTAAACATTTTCTCAATAAATGCTTCATTTTAATGAACTAATTGTTGTTGGGTTTTTTTGGATTCTTGACGAATAAAATTAAAATTACCATTCTCTTTTTCAATTGCAGATTTTATTTTTTCTATAGAACTATTAATAGATTTTTCAGCAATTTTAAAATTCTCTGCAGCAACAACAATTCTATATTTAGGTGCTGCAATATACGAAATCATAACTTTTGAATTACCTTTTGTACTTTCTGCAGCACTTAAAATAGATTTAATAATTTCTACACCATTCGATTTTTGTGATGAAAGTTCCACTATCCCTCTTATTTCAACATGAGGAATAGGAATCTTTTTACTTTCCTCCTCAATTATATCAGTTACATTTTCGGTTAATTCTAGTGGTAGTAGTACTTCTTTCCCTTTTTTGGTTGTAGCTTCAAAGATATCATAAACATAATCATATTTAGTCAGAATTTTTTCTTCAATTTGTTTTATTTGTTCATTAGAAAGATTTGCTTTACTTTTTATTATTGCCATGAAAGCATTAGCCTTTTCGTTTTTCTTTACCTCGATAATCTTTGATTTTTTTTCTTCACCTGATACTTGTTTTAGTGATAAATCTACTTCGGATCTAGCTTTATTTACTCTAATAACTTTTAGAACAATTTTTTGATTAGGTCTAATATATCTTTCAATATTTCTTATCCAACCTGTTGCTATTTCAGAAATATGTAAAAATCCAGTCATAGCATCGTATTCTTCTAAAAATACATACGCTCCATGATTTGTAACTTGTTTAACATTAGCAATAACAATATCCCCTTCTTCAGGGAGATTTTTCTGATCTTCCATCTTTTATTAACTCCAATACAAGCTATATTTAATTTGTAAAGGATCTTCTTGAGTTTATTAATTAATAATCAATGCCTCTTTTTGCTTTGATCCCCTTTTGATAAGGATGTTTTATTTCATTCATTTCAGTAACTAAATCAGCAATATTGATAATTTCATTTGGAGCATGATTACCAGTTAATACAATGGATGTCTGTTTTGGTCGTATCTTAATTAATTCAAGCACTTGGTTTGTTGATAGAAGTTTCAGGTTTATTGCATAATTAATCTCATCTAGAATAATAATATCATATTCTTTAGATAATATTTTTTCCTTAGCAAGAATTAACGCATTCTGTGCAGATTTTCTGTGCTCCCTAAAATCGTGATCATCGTCCAATATTCCAATGAAACCTTTTCCTGCCGCGATCATTTCAAACTCAGGTGTTAATCGTTTAGAGCTCGAAAGTTCTCCATAATACCATTCACCTTTTATAAATTGGATCATCAAAACCTTAAAGCCATGACCTACTGCTCTCAAAACAATTCCTAATGCAGCAGTAGTTTTTCCTTTTCCTTTACCAGTATAAATCACTATGAGTCCATTATCGGCTTCCATTGTTATAGAGGCATAAAAGATCTAAATTATATTTTTCTGTCTCAACTTATTAAGAATTATTCAAAGTATTCTGTAAATTTACCAGAACAATGTATGAAAAGTTTTTATTTTTAAGAATATAATTGAGCTAATCCTCCTATAGATATGCAAAACAAACATAAAATATTACAAAATTTAACTAAAGAGAATGCATCTATGAACGAAATAATTGATAATATATTTTACCTTATTAATCTGGATAATATGGAAATGAAAAAAAATATTGTAGAGATTTTGAGAAATACTACTAATCAAAATCATTCAGAAAAATGGTTCTATGCATTAAAGATAATATCAATCTATTCTGTAAAAAGTATGGAAGTTTTTTCTCAATCTCAACTATATGATCTTTTAACAATAATATCCACAATCATGGAGGAAAAGAAAAAAGATGTAGTTAATACAATTACATTTAGTATATATAGAGATATTATGGAAAATTATAATAAACTAAATGAAAACCTAAAGCTTATTTTTCCCTTTATAATTGTCAACTTGATGTATATAATAAAATATGGACAAGATATTGAAGGCAATTCTGTAAATCTATTTGCTATTAAGAGTTATTATCAAAATTCAAAACTCACGTCGGAAAAAGAATTAAAAAAAATATTGTCGTTGGAAATAGAAAGCAATAGTACTCAAGATATTCAAGATAATGAAATATTTGAAGTTGTAGAAAAACTTACGAAAAGAAATGAAAAAGAAATACAAAACGCATTCCGGAGTTTAATCGAATCAGATAAACTAAAAATAGAAAATATTTGTAGAAATTATCATAAACTTAAGGAATATAGTCAACTAATGGGCACACATGAATTTAGTGAACTTATAGAGAAAGAAGCTGGGAGAAAATTGTCTGAAAGTCAGATACAACATGCAGCAAACTCAATCAAAAAAACAAAAACATATGTGGAGAGTATTTTGGATGGTTCTTTTGTGCCAAAAGGGAAACATGGAATCAACCATGTCAAACATAATCTTGAATATGGTTTTCAATTAATGGGGATTATTCGATCAAAAAGAAGAAAAATTATTATTGATAACAATACTTCAAAAGTTATTTAAAATTTATAGAAATTGTATAATAAAATCAATGACAGATAAAATTAATCTCAAGTCTAAAATAGATAATATTTTTGGAATTTGTTGTTATCATTTACTTCCCATTAAACAAGAGTATTATATTGGAAAAGGAAGAAAAATAGCCATTTGTACTCTATCCAGTATGGATTTACTAAAAGAAATTAAAAATAATAATGAGATTATGGAAAAAATATCAATAGTCGGAAGATTACTTTCTGAAAATAAAGGAATAGATGAAATTATTAAATTTACTATAAATAATAAAAGTTTGAAATATCTTTTACTTTGCGGGGAAGAAGGTGAAGGTCATTTGTCTGGACAAACATTAATTGCGTTAAAAAAAAATGGAATAGATCAAAATAAAAAAATTATAAATGCTGTTGCGCCATATCCATTTTTAGCATGTTCTAATGATGAAATCGAATATTTTAGACACCACATAAATATCATTTATAAGATTGGGTTAAAGGATATAGATAAAATAAAAGAAATAGTATGTGACGTTTAGATTTAATTTTATTATCCTATCAAAATAAGACAAAAAGAAAAATAGTAACGAGATAATTTATATATTATTTAACATTCTTAAATATAGAAATTTTCATTTGCAAATGAAATTAAGCAATTCTTGTTTTTATAAAAAATTTATAACAGAGTTTGCTATTTTAGATTTATGGAATATGCAAATCAAAATGTTTTAGTAGATACACAATGGGTAGAAGATCATATAAATGACAATAATGTTCGGATAGCTGAAGTTGACTATGATCCAAAAGCAAATTATAATCTTGGTCATATACCTAATTCAGTTTTATTTGATTGGAGAAAAGACATAAATGATCCTCTTAACAGAAATATCATTTCAAAAGACGATTGTTATAATTTATTACAAAAATCTGGAATAAATAGTGATACCATTCTTGTATTATATGGTGATTTTAATAATTGGTTTGCTGCTTTTGCTTTTTGGGTTTTTGAATATTATGGTATGACAAATGTAAAAATTATGAATGGAGGAAGAAAAAAATGGCTTGAAGAAGATAGATCACTTTCAAAAGATATACCTAATTTTCCTATGGGAAATTTTAAACCTTCTGAACCTAATCCAGCTCTAAGAGCATTTCTTAATCAAGTAAGAGAATCGTTAAATTCTGACCAAATAAAGAGGATCGATGTTAGAAGTCCACCAGAATTTAGTGGAGAAATAACTGCACCTCCTGAATACCCTACAGAACATGCCCAACGAGGAGGACATATTCCTGGAGCAGTGAACATACCATGGGCCAAAGCAGTAAATGATGATGGCACATTCAAATCCGCTGATGAGCTTACAAAATTATATCAAAGTGTGGGTATCACTCCAGATAAGGAAATAATTACTTATTGTAGAATAGGGGAACGTTCTTCTCATACATGGTTTGTTTTGAAACATCTCCTAGGATATCCAGCAGTCAAGAATTATGATGGCTCCTGGACAGAATGGGGAAATATGATTGACAATCCAATTGAAAAATAAAATTCAATTATTTTTTTCTTTTCTCACTAGAAAGTGAAAGATGGGACCTTCCTTTCTTATGTCTAATATTGATTGAGATCTCTCTATAGACCATCTTGTCAATTCTAGATCTGCAGTTATATCATCCGATGCCAAATAAACTATTTCACCTATATCAATTTTAGTCAATAGCTCATCCAATTTTGTAAGAGTTGCTGCACATTCCGTACCAAGTTCATACATTTCATAGTCTGGATAGGCCTTGAAACAACGGACATGAAATTCATCTATCAGCGATTTAAATTTAATATAACATTCTCCTGTTTTTTTTAAACTAGTAAGATCTTTATCCAAATTAGATGGGACAATTGTTGACAACCAACCGAATTCATATGGACTATCATTCACTTTTTTAGGTTTCAATAATATCGACTCGTTAATTTCTTTGATCTTTCCATTAATTGGAGATCGTACTATTCCGAAATATTTTGGGCTTTCTATAGAACCTAAACTTTTACCTTTCTCAATATTAGTACCTCGTTTTTTGAGTTTAATTGATTGTAGTTTACCTGAGATAAATGATAAGATAGGTATAATACCTATCTTTATGCAATTTTCATTAGAAACATCAACCCATACAAAACTATCAGTATCATAGAATAAGTTATCAGGAAAATTACAATTATCGATAATCATAAATCTGAAGCATTCTATAACCAATTTTATCTTTACTTTATTCTAATTGAGTTAGTAGCCTTAATCATGATATACATATATAATGTAAATGTAAAGTATTTCCTATTCATTAATGTAACAAGTTTAATTTTGTCAAAAATAACTTACCATACATAATATATCATATCAATTTATAGAAACTTTAATAAAAGTAACTCAGTTGGATTGACTTTATTTATTAATTGAACTATCAGAAAAAAAATTTTTGCATATAATTGTAGATATTTTTAATTATATATTTATTATATAATTGCCAGTAAAATCTACTAAAACAAAACAGATTTAATACTTGGAGTCTAATAAAGAGCAATAAAAACATGGAATAAATTTAAAAATTAGAGTAAGTTATATGCTATAAAAAGGAATAACAAAAAGGAGGTCAATATCATCTTAGGATATAAGTTTCCTGAAACATAGAGAATAGATAGTTTGTTTAAATGAAGGTTTTTTAGTATTAGAGTTATAAAATATAATAATGATAGATTTTCCTTGATAAATAATTCAAATCAAGATCCTAAAATAAATAGGATTTAGTTTGTCTCATCTGTAATTTACTTATTAGTAATTTTAATTTTGAATCTAAATAAATATATAATGATGATTTAATATTTATATGCTTGAAAACGATACACTTGATAAAATAGCTTTAGATATAAAAAATTGTAAATTATGTTTATTGTGTAGTAATAGGAAAAATACCATTCCTGGTGAAGGCGGTTTTCTTAAGAAATTAATGATAATAGGTGAGGCTCCAGGGTATCATGAGGATCGATCAGGAAGGCCTTTCATTGGGGCAGCAGGAAAAATATTAAGAAACACATTATCAAAGAATGACATAAATATTCAAGATGTGTTTATTACAAATATAATAAAATGTAGGCCTCCAAATAATAGACCACCGTACATTAATGAGAAAAAAATCTGTATTCAATATTTAGAGAGACAAATATTGGTACTCCAACCAAAAATAATATGCCTACTAGGCAATGTAGTTAGTTCGTATATTCTGGGTATCAAATCAATTACAAATGAAAGAGGTCGAATCCTCCACAAAAATGATTTAAAATATTTTGTTACTTATCATCCAGCGGCTACAATTTATAATCGAAATCTTTTAACCATATTTGAACAAGATATAAAAAAACTTGCTGAATACATATCTATTAATTATTAATGTTTGAGAAAAAGTTATTGAAAGCAAATCAAGAATGCCTTTTTGATTAATTACTTAATAATAGATAATAAACAATATCAATTGGATGCATGCCTATGATGGTATTCAGATAAAAAAATTAACTTGTACGTTTGATGGAATGTGTCAACCTATAAATCCTGGAGGAGTATCATGTTATGGTTTTACCATTCAGGAAAAAAGAAATAATGAAATTTATCCAATTTATGAGGAAGGAGGTATTGCTTTTGAACCTTTTTCTAAGGAATCAAGTAATAATGTTGCAGAGTACATAGCATTAATAAAGTTATTAGAATGGCTTCTTGCCAAAGGATACAACAAATTTAGCGTATTCATACAAGGAGATTCACAATTAATTATTAACCAACTTTTAGGTAAATATAAAGTAAAGTCAGAAAAATTAAAGTTCTATTTTGATAAAACTAAAATCTTAATAAAAAAATTTGAAAATCTGCAAATAGAATGGATAACCAGAGAAAAAAATAAAGCGGCTGACGGTTTAGCAAATAAAGCATATATCAATTTTATAGATAATAATTATTCAGGATTACAAAACAAATTAAAACCATATTTTGCAACGGATCAGCAAATTAAACTATTAAGATATTTAAAAATCCATCCCCCTAAATACTTAAGTAGAATTGAAGCAAATAGATATCTAAAGAAGTACAATAATAAAAACTGATATTTTTTATTTAATT
>Ga0126310_10000629_pt1 | contig 12484 bp, 10 predicted proteins | sample Plot60_FD_92540 | JGI IMG/M metagenome (GOLD analysis project Ga0126310, IMG submission 92540) | Serpentine soil microbial communities from UC McLaughlin Reserve, CA, USA - Plot60 | ecosystem: Environmental > Terrestrial > Soil > Grasslands | place: USA: UC McLaughlin Reserve, Lake County... | reverse complement strand
CAAATCCAAGTATTCTTAATTTTTTTGCGATTTTTCCTAACATGGCATCAGCTATAAATGAATAATTACTTTTAATTGTCATCACCTTATGAAATAAGAATAATATATGTAGATCTATGAATAGAGGACTTCATAGTAGTATTACTAAATCCACATTTTAGTAAGCATAATATTTGTTCCACTTCAATATAAATTTTTTATTCTTATTATTGTTGGGTCTTTGATTTAAGAACATTTAGTGCAGACCCATAACGAAACCATTCTATTTGATGATGATTATACGAATGGTTCAAATTTATCTCTTCTTCATTTATTTTGGCTTCTTTCTCCTTATGAACGATCTTACATTTTACAGGTTTCGAGGGTTCTAATTTATCTAATCCTATTATGCTTATTTTATCATCTTCATTTATCTTATCATAATCTGAACTATTTTCAAAGGTGAGTGCTAAAATCCCTTGTTTTTTTAAATTTGTTTCATGTATTCTGGCAAAACTCTTTGATATTACTGCCGCACATCCCAAATAGCGAGGAGTCATTGCTGCGTGCTCTCTACTACTACCCTCCCCATAGTTGATATCTCCTATTATAACCCATTTAAGACCTTTTTCTTTATACTCTCTTGCAATATGAGGATATGATTCTATTTTTCCATTAAATAAATTCTTTCCATTTCCTATTTGGCTATCATAAAATGCATTTTTCGCTCCTAATAACAAATTATCACTTATTCTATCAAGATGTCCTCTATACATTAGCCATGGACCAGCTGGAGAAATATGATCAGTAGTACATTTTCCTTTGACTTTAGCAAGAACTGGGATTTCTATAATGTCTTTGCCATTCCATTCTGAGAACGGTTCTAGCTTTTGTAATCTTTCACTATCGCTATCTATTATTACCTCAATACTATCTGGCTCAGTAGATGGTTCTACATAAACATCCTTTACATTTGCAAACCCTTTTGATGGAACTTCGGGGGCCAATTGTGGAGGCTCAAGTTTGAATTTTGTTCCATCTTTTGCTTCAATTATATCTGTTAATGGATTGAATGAAAGTTTTCCACCAAGAGCTAACGCAATCACAATTTCAGGGCTAGCTATGAAATTCATTGTATCTCTTTTTCCATCATTTCTTCCAGGAAAATTTCTATTATAGGAGGTAACAATGGTATTAGGTTCGCCACTTTTGATTTCAGGTCTACTCCACTGGCCTATACATGGACCACAAGCATTTGCTAAAACAGTCGCACCGATATCTTTGAGGACTTTCATTTGTCCATCTCTTTCAATTGTTGCCCTAATCATTTCCGACCCAGGTGTTACCAAAAGCGAAGTTTTGGTTTTAGCACCATTCTGATTAGCCTGTTCTGCAATACCTGATGCTCTTGACATATCCTCATAAGAAGAGTTTGTACAACTACCAATAAGAGCCACTGAAATTTTATCGATATACTTATTTCCTAAAACATCATGTTTCATTTCAGAAATTGGCCTACCTAAATCTGGAGTATGAGGACCAACTATGTAGGGCTCTAAAGTGGATAAATCAATTCTAATTACTTTATCAAAATACTTTTCTGGTTCAGCATTAACTTCTGGATCCTGTGTTAAAATATCAATATTTTGATTAGCAATATCAGCAATTTCATCTCGATTTGTAGATCGAAGATAAGTCTCCATTCTTACATCATATTCAAAAATTGAACATGTTGCTCCAATTTCTGCACCCATGTTGGTTATAGTAGCTTTTCCAGTACAGCTAATTGATTTGGAACCGGGGCCAAAATATTCAATTATTGCATTTGTACCTCCGGAAACAGTTAATTTTGATGCTACATACAAAATGATATCTTTTGGAGCTGTCCATCCATTTAACTTTCCTGTAAGATAAACTCCTATTCGTTTAGGATATAAAATCTCCCATGGCATACCTGCCATAGTTTCTGCAGCATCCAACCCACCAACACCTACAGCTATCATACCCAATCCTCCTGCATTAGGAGTATGTGAATCAGTCCCTATCATTAAACCACCAGGAAAGGCATAATTTTCCAATACTACTTGATGAATTATTCCTGCCCCCGGTTTCCAAAATCCTACACCATACTTTCTTGATGCAGATTCTAAGAATTTAAAGACTTCATTGTTCTCATATAATGCAGCCTTGGTATCAGAAACTCCTTCTAATCGTGCTTGAATTAAATGATCACAATGAACAGTAGTCGGTAAAGTAGTTCGTTTTAAACGTGATTGCATAAACTGTAAAAGTGTCATTTGACCTGTTACATCTTGTAATGCAACTCGATCAGGACGTAATAAAACATAACTTTTTCCTCTTTCTAAATTTTTATTTTGCTCATCCTTTTCTATATCAAAAAGATGTCCTATCAATATTTTTTCACTTAATGTAAGATTATCATTCTTTATTTTTTCTTTATAGTATGAAATATTTTTCCTAGATTTTTTATAAACAGTAGTAACCAATTCAGAAGTGGTTTCTACTTTGTTTACCGTAGTCATTTTGTTTATATTAATAATTATGACTTACAGATATAAGAAATTTCTTAATCATTTTATGTAATTTTTAAAATGTATTTACAAATGTTTTGTAGTATATAAATAACATAACGATCATAATCTGCTATTCATGTAAATTGTAATTGAATACTATTGTTTAACCATTTGTTTAGACATCGTTAATCTCCTGCTTCAGTTGATTCGACTTCCCATTCATTTAACTCGTCCTTAAGTTCCTTATCATCTTCAATCTCATTATTTTTTCCTATTTTTTTAGCATTTTCTGTTTTTTTTTCTTCTTCTATTACCATAGGATTTCATTTGTCTATATCCAATAAATTATTTACTGATATTATTAAACGAGGCTAAAATAAGACCTCTATAATATACTAATCATCATATTTCAATGCTATTTTAATAAAATTCAATTTCTAATAGCGCCCAATGTGAGTCCTTTGACCATTTGTTTTTGAAAAATTAACATTAACACTAAAATTGGAATTAACGCTATATTTATTCCAGCAGTTAAATAACCCCATTCAATACTATAGAGAGAAACAAATTCATATAATGCCACCTGAAAAACCATTGAATCTGGTCTATTAGCCAAAACTATTGGAAGTATAAATTCATTCCAAGAGAATCTAAATGCTAGGACTGCAGCAATAGCAAACCCAGGCATAGATAAGGGAATGGTTATTCTTCTTATTACTCCTAAAGTTGAACATCCATCTATTAATGCAGCCTCTTCCAGCTCTCGAGGGATAGTTTCGAAATAGCTTTTTAGCAAAAAAATATTTAAAGGAATGATTAGAATTTGGAAAGTGAGTACTAGACCTAAAAGTGAATTTAATAGTCCTACTTGAGAGAACATAATATAAAGTGGAATAATATTTATTAAAACTGGAATCATAAATAGTCCCAAAATAACACTAAGCAAAATATTTTTACCTTTAAATTGAAATCTAGCAAATGCATAACCTCCTAAAGCACTGATTGCAACACTTAGGATGGTACTTCCTATACTAACAATGAAGCTGTTAAAAAGGCTATGCATGATATGTGGTTCTGTAATTACAAAAAGATAGTTCTCAAATGTAGGATTGTTTGGAATAAATTGTGGTGGGAGTGAAATTGCTTCTTCATTGGATTTAAAAGAGGTAGAAAGAACCCATACAAGAGGTAATAAAGTAATAAAAAGATATGTCAATAATAATATGTAAATAATTGGTTTTTCAGCAAAGAACCATTTAGAATATGTAAATATGGATGAGTGACGCAAATTTTTTTTCATGATGTATCCACCATGCCAATTATTATGTGTTCTTATTTCTCACGTCGAATAATTTCAGGTAAACAAAGGCAACTGCTATGTTCATAATGATTAGTAATATACCAACTGCTGCTCCTTCAGAAAAATATCCAAATTCAAAAGCCTGTTTATACATGTATAAAGACATTGTTGTTGTTGAAGATAAGGGACCACCATTGGTCATAATCAATTGTAAATCAAAAAAGTTAATTGTCCAAACCGTAACTAATATTAAATTGGTTAAAATGAAAGATTTCAAAAGTGGAAGAGTAATATAAAAAAATCTTCTAAACTTGGTTGCACCATCAATAATAGCTGCTTCATAAATTGTAGGATTAATTGAAAGTAATCCTGCAGTAAGAAATAATATTGTGAAAGGAGCTCCATACCAAGTATTTGCTACTATAACGATCCATATTGCTAAATTAGGATCGGAAAACCACCCAATAGATTCTAGACCTAATTTTTCTATGCCATAATTAATAATTCCAAAACTATCATCAAAGAGAAACTTAAAAGAGAAACCTGTAATAACTGTTGAAACTGTCCACGGAATAATAAACAATGTCCTGAATAATCCTGAAGCCCTAACCTGTTGATTTAATAGCAGAGATATTACCAGTCCAATCCCAAATTGAAGTAAAACAGACCCACATACAAAAACTAATGTAACTTTGACTGAATTGTAAAAATTAGAATCAGAAAAAATATTATAAAAGTTTTTTAACCCTACAAAATTCCACTCTTTTATTATTGTAAGAATAGACACATCATGTAAGGAAATATATATATTCCAAATCAATGGTATAAAAAGAAATACGAATAATATTATAATACTAGGTAATAGAAAAAGATAAGGCTCAAACCTTTTTAAAATTAACAATTCTATTCTATTATAAGCAAATTTCAGAAAAATAAATACTATACTACTACCAACCCAAGGCTTTTGACGATTGTTTTGAAGCCTCATCTAAGGCCTGTTTTGGATCCACTCCATTGTATACTTGCTCAATTGCATTTCTTATATGCTCTGCAACTATTGGATACTCAGGAATATTTGGTCTTCCCTTTCCTAATGAAATGAGAGAAACGAGTTCTTCATAATAAGGAATTGTTGATTTCAACTTCGCCGAGTATTGTCCTTCTCCTATGCTTTTTTGAGTTGGAAGGTAGCCTTGTTGCAATAACATAGGAATCAAAACATTAGGCTCTAATATTATAGTAAGGAGTTCCCAAGATAATTCTTTATTATGTGACGTTTCAGGAATACTTAAGATCCATCCTCCCATTAAAGTAGAAGTAGTTGTATTAGAAGAAGTAGTAGTAGGTACCGGAAACATTGGAATCATCCCTATTTTTTCCTCTAATGTATTCCATTCATTCTTATCAAATTGTCCTAATAACCAAGATCCTTCAAGCATTACAGCAAATTTCTTATCTGCGAATTCTTGACCCCAGTAATGATTAATTTGAGGTTTAATTCCAGCATCAACCTGATCTTTTAAAAATTGAAGAGCTTTAACACCTAAATCGCTGTTATAGGTCGGATACCAATAATTTTGTTTTGTTGGGTGTCCATCTCTTTGTTCTAGTATTTCTCCGCCTAACATCCATAGGTAAGGATACCACATATCAGGTGAGTGAGCAGCACCTACTAGATGCATCCCTTGAATTCCGTCATTTTGTAAAAACTGTTTTAATTTTTTGGATGCAGATATATATCCACTCCAATTCTCTAGCTCATTAGGATTAATATCTGCTTGATTCAACAGATCCTTCCAATACCATAGTGCTCTGACATCCGTCCATGCCCAAATTCCTTTGACCTGGTTATTATACAATCCACCCTCCCAGTTTTGTACGTACCAGTCAGAGGATTTGTTCCATTTTTGTGTATTAGCTGTAAGATCTGATAAAAACCCTGCTTCTGCAAATTCACCCAACCATATTTGGTCTAATGAAACAAGATCAATAGGAGTTTTTCCTGCCATTGCAGTAAGGATTTGAGTCCGGGTATCAGAATAAGGTAAGACCCTATAATCAATTTTAATAGTTTTATCAGGATGTCTGTCGTTTAAAATCTTTGTAGCATTCTCCAATAGCATATCCCATCTCTCCTTAGGTTCAGCAAAGATTGCAGTAAGAGTAATTTCCTCTTGAGCAATAATTGGGATAAGATTCATTTGCGAAATAAAAAATAAAGATAAAATTGCAAAATATACAGTAATCAAAATTTTTAACTTGGCCATTTCAGAATTATAACAGAAGTTACAACTACTACTATTATTAATTATTTACTGATACATATGGTATTGTTAAGACGATCTATTTCATACTACATGTGATTCTATGGTTCTATTTGAGAATTAATATATTTTCTATTGTCTGCATAATTTGAGTTTTTTATTGTTACAAATTAATATTAAATATTACTTTTTAGTAGATTGAGTGAGTATTTTCTGTCTAGAATAACAATCAAAAATCTTAGTAAAAGTTATGGTAATGTGAATGCAATAACGAAATTTTCAGTAGAAATTGCTTCAGGGATGTTTTTAGTACTTTTGGGACCGTCTGGATGTGGGAAAACTACTATAATAAAATCTATAGCTGGGCTTATCGAGCCGACAGAAGGACAGATTTACATTGATAATATTTTAATAAATAATCTTCCTCCGAAAGATCGTGATGTGGCAATGGTTTTTCAAAGTTATGCATTATATCCACATATGAGCGTATATGATAATATTGCATTTCCTTTAAAAATGAGAAAATTATCAAAACATGAAATTAAAAATAAGGTCGAGAACACAGCTAATCTCTTGGAAATTACTCCTTTTCTTAAACGAAAGCCAAAAGAATTGAGTGGTGGGCAAATGCAAAGAGTTGCTTTAGCAAGAGCACTTGTTAGGAATCCTAAATTATTTCTAATGGATGAACCACTGAGTAATTTGGATGCAAAATTACGTATGCAAATGAGAACAGAGATAAAGAAATTACAAAAGAAAATAGGAATTACGACCATCTATATCACTCACGACCAAATTGAAGCTATGAGTATGGCCGATCAAATTATTGTTATGAACAAAGGAGTAATTCAACAGATAGGTTCACCTCATGTGATATATTACCAACCTACAAACCTTTTTGTTGCAAATTTTATAGGGAGTCCACCAATGAATTTTTTAAAATTCAGAATATCTCAAACATCCGAAAATTTTACTCTTTATTCATCTCAAATTGCTATTAAACTTCCAAAGATAAATTTACCACTATTAAAGGACATAAAGTCTGATTCTGAAATTGTTTTGGGAATAAGGCCTAAAGATATTGTGATTGATGATAAAAAAAATACAAATGAACGGGATACTTTATCCTTGAAAGGAAAGTTATTATTTACTGAATTACTAGGAGATGAGGTAATTTATGAAATTAAATTAGAAAATAATAGTATAATCAAAGTTTCATCAAATACAGAAAATTTTAACTATAAACAAAACCACGACTTTGATTTGATAGTAAAATATAAAAATATACATTTTTTTGATTCTATTTCAGAACAAAGGTTATTTTGATCTATAACTTTAGAATGAATTACTATCAATTTATAATAATTATAAATTGGAGTGAGTATTAGTGACATAATTAAATAGCTAAGCTAAGTTTAACTTTCTAACAATCTAACAATTATTATCATGATCTTTTAGAATAAAAAAAATAATAAAGATTATAATAATTTCTAGATTCAATTTTAGATAATAAAAATTCGAAGGAAATAAAATTTTTAAACTGGGAGTAGGGAAAGCTTAATTTCACAATATATAAAACCAAAGATTAAAAACTATAGAAACTATCAAAAAAAGTTAAATAATAAACCTTATTTTATTTAATTATTTAATCCTTAAAAAGTTGTTTGATCAATAAATTATATGGACAATCATAATACTCATACTTGTCAAGTATGTGGTGCTACCGTGACCGACTTAGTTTCTCTTAAAGTTGAAAATGATAATGTGATTAAATTAGGTAAATCTGTTAATGAGAAATGGATTTGTGATGATTGTTATCTGAAACAAAGAGGAATCGAATCAGAATCTATCGATTATTCAACAGAAGAAAAAGATAAATCTAAAGATATCGCATCATCGAGGGATGTCTCACCTAATACTCCTCCTGCTTGATTTATACTGATCCATCTATTTTATCTTTAACCAAATAATAGATCTAATTTTATTCATTATTTTGGATATGAATAAAGGAATAATAATGCCCGACGACTTATGAGAGTCTATAATTCTTATACGCTGTTAATTTTACTGTACATAATCATACATAATCATAATAATGTCCAGAAAATAAAAATAAATTAATACTATTAAGGGTTTAAAATTAGAATAGATAGTTTATTTATCTATGCAGTTATTGAATCTTTTAAAATATGTTCAATTAGTTCATCCAGACTAGCACTTGCTACACAACAAACTCTATCTGCTCCTCCATAATATAAGAAAATTTTTTTATCAATTAGTACTGTACCAGTAGGAAAAACAACATTGTTAACATCTCCTATTTTTTCATAGTCTTCTTCTGGTTCTAAGATAGGTTGTTTCGTTCTAGCAATAACTTTTCTTGGATCCTTCAAATCTAAAAGGGCTGCTCCTGCTCGATAAACTTTGTCTGCACTTACCCCATGATAAATTAATAGCCATCCTTCTTTTGTTTTAATAGGTGATGGACCTCCGCCAACTTTGAGATTCTCCCAATCTTGTTCTGGCTTTAATAGTAAAACAGAATTACTTAATGTAGATTCTGTATTAGTAATACTTAACCATATACTAGGACGACTTATCTGATAATCTGGATTACTCAAACTAGTAGGTCGATGTAATATGAGAAAAGAACTGTTATTATCAGAAAATTCATAGTCTATCTTAAATTTATCTGGAAAGAAAATTACATCTTTGTTATTCTCAAAGTTTTTGGTAATAATACCTAACTTATCAAATTTGTCATAATTTTTTGTTACTGCTAACGCAGAGAAGATTTTTGGATGATTTTTTACGCACTCTGAGAGAACAACATAAGTAACAAAGATTTTATCATCAATTTGTGTTATTCGAGGGTCTTCCATACCATGTTTTTCATAATCTTCTGTGGGAAGAATTGCAATGTTAGGACGTCTTTCAAATTGAAACCCGTCACTGCTACTAGCATATCCTATTCTAGAAATATAATGGTCGTATTCGCCAATTGCTCTATATAGCATGTGAACGGATTTACCATCATATGATACTGAACAATTAAATACTGCCTTGGATTCCCACCAAATATCTTTATTAGGAGTTAGTATAGGATTTTTGGAATATCTCTCAAATACCGTCATTATATGCCCAATTATAAACAATAACAATATAATTAGTATTAGGATAGATGTTCCTAGATTGAAAATAGTAAACATTTAACTATAGTATTTATTTAATTATTCTTTTTTATTTTGTTTTAGAAGAACTATTATAATATTGTCTATTTAATGTTATTACTTGAATATAAAAGATGATTCTATTAATTTACATCGAATGTTAAAAGGTAAAATAGAAATTCAAAATCGTGTCCCTATAGAGAATATTTTTGCAAAAGAAAATAGTCTTATTAATTTAATTTATACTCCAGGTGTTGCATATGTTGCATCAGAGATTGGAGAGAATAAAGACTTAGCATATGACTTTACTTCTAAATGGAATAATGTGGCAATTATATGTGATGGAACAAGAGTATTAGGCCTTGGAAATATAGGTCCTTATGCAGCTCTTCCAGTAATGGAAGGTAAATCAGTCCTTTTTAAATTGTTAGGTGGGATAAATGCTGTACCTCTTTGTATTGAGACACAAAATAAAGAGGAAATAATAAAATTTGTAAAATATATCCAACCTTTCTTCGGTGCTATTAATATAGAGGATATAGAATCGCCCAAAGTTCTGGAAATTGTAGAACGGCTAAAAAAAGAGATTTCTATACCTGTATTTCATGATGATCAACATGGAACTGCTATAATTACCTTAGCAGCATTGATAAATTCCCTTAAAGTTGTAAGAAAGCAACTGGAACAAATTAAAATTGTAATATTAGGAGCAGGTTCTGCAGGATATGGAATAAATAAAATTCTTAATTCTGCAGGCTGTAAGTATACAATAGTAGTTGATAGCAAGGGTGCTATATATGAAGGACGCAAAGATTTGATCAACAATCAATTTAAATCCGAAATAGCATCTAATTCAAATCCTAATAACATACAGGGTTCATTGGACTCTGTCATCGAGGGATCTGATGTATTTATAGGGGTTTCAGGAAAAGGTAATATTTTAAATAATAAAGTAATATCTACTATGAGTGTTGATCCAATAGTTTTTGCATTAAGTAATCCGTATCCTGAAATAATGCCTTCCTCTGCTTTGGATGCAGGGGCTAAAATTGTGGCCACTGGTAGGTCTGATTTTCCTAATCAAGTTAATAATGCTGTCATCTTTCCATCAGTTATTAGAGCTTTATTAGATCTACGTGTTAAATTGTTGAATGAGAATTTAATGGTTAATGTTGCATATGCTATAGCAAATTTAGTAGAAATCCAACATCTAAAAACTGATTATATAATACCCCAGATAAATGATCAAAGAATTCTTCCTGTTGTTACTCAGACTTTAAAGAATGTAATACAACAAACAGTGACTCATAATTATGAGAAAGAAACTAAGGATGATGGTAAAAAAGTTAAGTTCTAAAAAATGAATGAATATACTATATTTTTATTTCTTTATACCGTGAATATTTGTATGTTTATAAAGAACAATACAATATGTATAGGGAATGATATCGTATAATTATTTTATCTTATATAAGTATAATAAAATAAACTGAAAAATTCATGGTCAGCTATTTATACTTTCTATGCTTTTTCATGATATGCAAAACAATAGCAAAAACTTCCTGGCATTAGCTACCACATCAATTTTATTTACTATCATTGCGGTCTCTTTTTTTCCTACTGATGACCTAAAAGCTGATGCACAATCAGCAAATGCTACAAAATATAATCTTGAACCGTTCCTCTCATTGCAAGGTTCAACATTCCAAGATATTCCTAACAATGAATCATTAAGTCTTAGTAATTTTAGTATAGCAACATGGTTTAAAACGAGTCAAAATTATACTGAACCTGGTACTATTGTGAACAAAGGTGGAATGGGGACTGATGAGCAAGGCATGAATTTAAATTACGGAATTTGGATTAATGAAAACAATGCAGTGACTGGGGGATTTGAAGCAGAATCTGGAGATGATTTTATTGTGAATTCATCCAAGAATTATAATGATGGAAATTGGCATCATAGTCTTTTAACATTTAATGGCTCACTGTTATCGCTATTTATCGATGGCAAATTAGTAGCAAATCAAAGTGGCATCACTGACCAACCAGATAATACTGGGGACCAACCTCTACGCATTGGAGCAAATTCGTTGAATGAAGATAAATTCTTTAAAGGAGACGTTGATGAAATAAGAGTATTGGATAGAGCATTGAATGAATCTGAAGTGAAGGACACATATTCTGGTAACAAATTTAATACAACAGGACAAAAACTGTTCTTGTCATATGGAGATAATACCAATAAATAGTCAAGTGAAGCCTAATCATACAAAATTGGTTATTTTTTTATTTTTATTTTTTTTCAGGATATCGACATAAAACATTCTTAAATTATTACTATATTATTTGTTGTTAATTTTATAAGGATAAATATTGAACGACTATGAGTTAGATAATATAATACTAAGAAATAAAATAAATTTTTATTGATTAAAGTAAAGACCTGGTTATAAAATATCATTATAACCTAATAGTTATAAAAATTCCCTTATTCTACATATAACATTAATATTTGACACTGTTCTATTAATTTTATTGGGATTAATAGAACGTTTTTTATCTATATTCAGAGCAAAAGCTCATTCCGTTGCTGATAGATTTGAAGATCCAAACGAAATGCTAAATTATTCTTTCGAAAAACAACATGAATTAATAAATAAATTAAGACGAGATATAACCACAGTTGTAACTTCAAAAAAGCGACTTGAAATTCAAAAAGCAAAACTAAGCACTAATCTTTCTACTTTAGAACAACAAGCTCGTCGATCACTCGAATCAAATCGAGAAGATTTGGCAAGATTAGCCTTAGAAAGAAAGAATTTGTTGCTTACACAAATTAAAGAATTAGAAAGACAGATTAGTGATATAGAAAAAGAGCAAAATAAATTGGAAGATGCTGAGAGAAGACTTTCTTCTAAAATAGAAGAATTCAAGACACGTAAAGAAATGATAAAAGCTCAATATTCCGCTGCCGAAGCTCAAGTGAAGATAAAGGAAAACATGTCAGGGATATCAGAAGAAATGAATGACCTTGGTATGGTATTAAATAGGGTAGAAGAAAAGACAGAAAATATGAAGGCTAAGGCACAGGCATTGGATGAAATGATAGACTCTGGAACATTAACTGATATTACAACATCGTATTCTGCTGGGGGGGGTTTAGATATTGAAAAAGAACTTGATAAAGCTTCGCTAGATAGATCAGTCGAAGAAGAATTAACAAAATTAAAAACT
>Ga0126310_10000628_pt1 | contig 12508 bp, 10 predicted proteins | sample Plot60_FD_92540 | JGI IMG/M metagenome (GOLD analysis project Ga0126310, IMG submission 92540) | Serpentine soil microbial communities from UC McLaughlin Reserve, CA, USA - Plot60 | ecosystem: Environmental > Terrestrial > Soil > Grasslands | place: USA: UC McLaughlin Reserve, Lake County... | reverse complement strand
TCCTGCGCCGAGCGCGAGGAGCGGTACCCGCTCGCGGGTGTGGTCCGTACCTTTGAAGGTAGGATCGTTGCCGTGATCGGCCGTGATGATGAGGAGGTCTTCATCCCTAAGGGCATCCAGCAGCTCCGGCACCCGCTCGTCGAAGCGGCGGAGGTTCTCGGCCATGCCCCCCGGGTCTCGCCTGTGGCCGTACTTTGCGTCGAAGTCGACGAGGTTGGCGAAGATCAGGCCGCTCTCGACGCGCCCCAGAGACTCTAGTATCGCGTCGACCTTGGCGCCGTCGTCCGGCGGGGCGGGGATGTGCTCTGTAATGCCCCTGCCATCGAAGATGTCCCGGATCTTGCCTACGGCCACAACGGATAGGCCTGCGCCCTGGATCAGATCCATGTAGGTCTCTGTGCGGGGACTTATGCCGTAGTCGTGGCGGTTCTCGTTCTCGCGCTCGTAGGCGCCGGGCTCACCGTGGTAGGGGCGTGCAATTACGCGCTCGACCAGTATCTCGCCCTCGCCTATGAGCATCTTGTGGGCCTTTTCGCAGGCCTCGTAGAGCTCCTCGAGCGGTATAACGCCCGTGTGGGCGGCGACCTGAAAGACCGAGTCGGCCGAGGTGTAGACGATCCAGGCGCCGCCCTCTTGCTGTTCCGCTCCGAGTTCCTCGATTATCTCCGTGCCCGAGGCCGGCCTGTTGCCGATCACAGCCCTCCCCGTCTCGCTCTCGAAGCGAGAGACGATCTCGTCGGGGAACCCTTCAGGATAGGTGGGCAGAGGGTCTTCCGATACTATCCCCATCATCTCCCAGTGCCCGACGAGGGTAGCCTTTGCAGCAGAGACCTCGACCATGAGCCCGTGCGAGGCGCGGGGGGAGGGTTCTGGGGACACACCATCTATCTCCTCGACGTTGCCGAGGCCGAGCCTCTGGAGCTCGGGCACCTCGAGTCCGCCGACCGCGCTCGCCGTGTTGGCAAGGGTGTTCGCGCCCTCGTCCCCGAACTCGGCGGCGTCTGGCGCGTTGCCCGCGCCTACCCCGTCGAGCACAACGACCACGGCTCTGCGTCCCATCTACCCTCCTTATAAGCATCCCTGCCATCGCGGCGCCGAGCAGGATCCGCGCTCTCTCTGGGGTTTCAGAGGCCCGCTTCCCATTCTGGCATGCCCGAACATGCAAGGCTACTCTCTGGTGCGGTAGATTATCTCCTGGCGCAGAGAGAGAAATGGAGAGGAACACCGTGTCCGAGCAGCGCGTGCGGGAAGCAACTGCCGAGGACGTAGAGTCCGTACACTCGCTCGCTGGCGAGCTCGCCTCCGCCGTGGGCGACTCGCTCCCGCCGCTGGAGGACGTCAGGAGGCGGCTCTCGGAGCTTCTGGAAGAGCCGCGGGCGCGGGTCCTCGTGGCAGAGGACGAGAACGGCGCCGTAGTGGGGGTGGTGAGCCTGTGGATCAAGCCCGACCTCGCCCACGGAGATACCGTGGTCGAGGTGCCGACGCTCGTAGTGGCCGAGGGCCTGCGGCGCGAGGGCGTGGGAAAGGCCCTTATGCTCGAGGTGCGGAGCCTGGCCTCGGAGTACGGCGCAGACCTCATAGAGCTAGTCGCTACCACCCAGAACGTCGCGGCGCGCGAGTTCTACCGCTCCTTGGGCTTCGTCGAGACAGACCACGTCACCCTCGAGTTCCTCGGCGACATGGAGGACCCCCCCGATCCCGAGGAACGTCGGGATTAGGCGCTACTTCACCGCGAGAAGGTAGACCCCGAGGATCAAGAGCCCCGTCACGGCGGCGGAGGCGAGCGCGCCGCGGAGGGCGCCGGTCTCCCGTACCGTCGCGAGCCCTATCCCGAGCAGAACGACCCCGGCGTAGGCGGCGGCTACCCAGCGCACCACCGGCACGGCCGAGAGCGGCAGGTAGAAACCGAAGGGATAGGCGAGGATCCGCCAGGTGACCAGGTACCCGTACCTGCCGCCCATGGAGACGACGTGATAGGGCGCGGCCAGCGCGAAGGAGAGCGGGAGCGGTGCGAAGAGGGCCGCGAGCGCGGGGTAGAGCCCGGCGAACGCGAACCATAAGGTTGCTGCGGGAAGACAGGAGAAGGCGAGGAAGAGGGCTGGCGCCCGGATGTCCGACACTCTGGGCAGCACCTCGAAGAAGCGGAAGGGGTGGGCGAGGAGGCTCCCCAGCATCCTCAGGTAGCTGGAAAAGGGCCGCGAGACATCCCAGTCGCTGGCTCCACCGCGAATCGTGTCCCGGGTGTAGCCGCGCTTCGCCACGCCCCAAAGTATAGGTGTTCCTGGCGGTAAAGCGCGCGTGATCATCTATAATCGGCACCAACAGTGGGAACGATGTTCTACCGGGAAGAGGTAGCGGAAGTATGCAAAACAATGATTGTTTCGGGACAGGCGCAGAGCTGGCGCTCGGCTCCGGTAACGTTAGGATCTACAGTCTCGAGAAGCTGGACGAGCGAGTATCTGGAGACGTCTTCTCGCTGCCTTTCTCGGTTCGGGTTCTCCTCGAGTCCCTCCTCAGGAATTGCGGGGGCAGGTTCGTCTCCGAGGAGGACGTAGAACGTCTCGCCTCCTGGCCGGAGTCGGTGGGGGAGGAGCTGGCTTATCTGCCCGCCAGGGTCGTAATGCAGGACTTCACGGGGGTGCCTGCCGTTGTTGACCTCGCGGCGATGCGCAGCGCGATGCAGGAGGTGGGGGGTGAGCCGAAGAGGATCAACCCCCTCGTCTCCACCGACCTCGTTATAGACCACTCCGTGCAGGTTGACGCCTTCGGCACCGCTGCGGCCCTGCAGTTCAACGCCGAGCGCGAGTTCGAGCGCAACCGCGAGCGATACGAGTTCCTCAAGTGGGGCCAGCAGGCCTTCGACAACTTCACGGTAGTGCCGCCTGCGACGGGCATCATCCACCAGGTCAACCTCGAGTACCTGGCGAAGGTGGTTCAAGTGAGGGATGGCGTGGCCTACCCCGATACCCTGGTCGGCACGGACAGTCACACGACCATGATCAACGGTCTAGGGGTGCTCGGCTGGGGCGTAGGGGGCATCGAGGCCGAGGCCGTCACGCTCGGCCAGCCCTACTACATGCTGGTCCCCGAGGTCATCGGCTTCAAGCTGACGGGCTCGCTGCGCGAAGGCGTTACAGCCACCGACCTCGTCCTCACCGTTACCCAGATGCTCCGCTCTCACGGTGTCGTCGGCAAGTTCGTGGAGTTCTACGGCGAGGGTCTCTCGATGCTCTCGCTGCCTGACAGGGCGACCATAGCGAACATGGCCCCCGAGTACGGCGCGACTTGCAGCTTCTTCCCCGTTGACGCAGAGGCCACCAAGTACCTCCTCGGCACGGGCAGGGACCAGGAACTCGCCGACCTCGTCGAGGCCTACACGAAGGAGCAGGGGCTCTGGCGCACGGACGAGACCCCCGACCCCCGCTTCTCGGAGAGACTCGAGCTCGACATGCAGACCGTCGAGTCGAGCCTCGCCGGCCCGCGCAGGCCGCAGGACAGGGTAGCCCTCGACGACATGCAGCCCTCCTTCAGGCAGGCGCTCGCCGAGATGATCGGGGCTCCCCAGAACGGCTCGAAGAACGGCGGCAAGCGCGATGACGCCTACAACGGCGCCGACGCCGAGTCTTTCCCCGCGAGCGACACCCCGAACCCGGACATCCCCGTGCGCGGTGCGAGCAACGAGGCCGAGGGCAAGGAGGGTGGCGCCGTCTCCGACGCCTCGGGACACGCAGCTGACGACACTGAGTCCTTCCCCGCGAGCGATACCCCGTCCGGTCCGGCCGGTGTCACCGACGAGGGACAGCCTGACCCGACCGCGGGCGGCGGTCCCTCACCGCACGCCCCCGAGGCGTCGCCCGAGGAGAGGGGCACTGTCACGGTCCTCCTCGACGGCGAGGAGGCGCGCATAACGCACGGCTCTGCGGTCATCGCGGCGATCACGAGCTGCACCAACACCTCGAACCCTTCGGTCATGATCGGGGCGGGGCTCCTCGCGAAGAAGGCGGTCGAGAGAGGTCTGAGGGTCGCTCCGCACGTAAAGACCAGCCTCGCGCCAGGCTCGAAGGTGGTCACCGAGTATTTGCAGACCTCGGGCCTGTTGCCCTACCTCGAGGAGCTCAAGTTCGACGTTGTGGGTTACGGGTGCACGACCTGCATAGGCAACTCGGGACCGCTGCCGGAGGCAATAAGTGAGGCCGTCGAGGAGAACGACCTCGTCGTCGCCGCCGTCCTCTCGGGCAACCGCAACTTCGAGGGACGCATCAACCCCGACGTGCGGGCGAACTACCTCGCCTCCCCGCCGCTCGTCGTCGCCTACGCCCTTGCCGGCACCGTGGATGTGGACCTCGCCAACGAGCCGCTCGGTATGGACGAGAGCGGCGAACCGGTGTACCTGAGGGACATCTGGCCTTCTCAGGAGGAGGTGGCGCGCGAGATCGAGGGCGCCCTCGACCCGGAGATCTACAAGCGTCAGTACGCCGACGTCTACACCGGCAACGAACAGTGGAACGCCGTTGACGTCCCCTCCGGCGACCTCTACGAGTGGGACCCTGACTCGACCTATATCCAGGAGCCCTCCTTCTTCAAGGAGCTCAGCCCAGAGGCAGGGGACCTGGAGGACATACGAGGCGGGCGCGTCCTCGTCAAGGTAGGCGACTCCGTGACCACCGACCACATCTCGCCGGCTGGCGCCATCCCCTCGAAGATGCCCGCGGGACAGTACCTGATCTCCAAGGGAGTTCAACCGCGCGACTTCAACTCCTACGGCTCGCGCCGCGGCAACCACGAGGTAATGGTGCGCGGCACCTTCGGAAATATCCGCTTGAAGAACCAGCTGGTCTCCAGGGAGGGCGGCTACACCGTACACCTCCCGGACGGCGAGGAGACCACGATCTACGAGGCCTCCCTGAGGTACGCAGAGGAAGGGGTGCCCTTGCTCGTGCTGGCTGGCAAGGAGTACGGGTCGGGCTCATCGCGCGACTGGGCCGCCAAGGGATCCTTTTTGCTAGGCGTAAGGGCCGTCATAGCCGAGAGCTTCGAGCGCATCCACCGCTCGAACCTGATCGGGATGGGCGTCCTGCCCCTCCAGTTCGCGCAAGGCGAGAACGCAGAGAGCCTCGGACTGGACGGTACCGAGACCTATGACATCGAGGGTCTCGACGATCTCTCGCCCGGCGCCCACTTGACCGTCAGGGCTACGGGCGATGACGGTGTGTCGAAGGAGTTCGGCGCAAGGGCGCGCGTGGACTCGCCGGTCGAGGTCGAGTACCTGAAGAACGGCGGCATCCTGCAGACCGTCTTGCGCCAGCTCTTGAGAGAGGATGGTTAGGGACAAGCCTTGAAGGTGCTCGTTACGCGCGAGATCCCCGACGCTGGGCTCCGCTTGCTCGAGGACTTCGACGTGAGCGTGCTCCACGAGCGTCCTCCCGAGCGCGGCGAGCTCGTCGAGGCCGTCGGTGGCGCGAGCGGCATCCTCTCGACGGCTACGGAGAAGATAGACGGCGAGGTGATGGACGCAGCGGGCGAGGGCCTGAAGGTGGTCGCCAACATGGCCGTTGGCTACGACAACATAGACGTGGGGGCCGCCTGGGAGAGGGGAGTCGTAGTCACCAACACGCCTGGGGTGCTCGACGAGACCACCGCCGACGTCGCCTTCATGCTCATGCTCGCGGCTGCGCGCCGCCTAGGGGAGGGGGAGCGGTTGCTGCGGGCAGGGAGATGGGAGTGGTGGGGACCCAAGCAGCTAAGGGGTGTCGATGTCTGGGGCAAGAAGCTAGGGATCGTCGGCATGGGACGCATAGGCCTTGCCGTCGCCCGCCGCGCCAGGGGGTTCGGCATGGAGATCCTCTACTACAACCGCTCTCGCAGAGAAGACGCCGAGAGCGAACTGGGGGCGCGCTACCTGGGGCTCGGAGAACTGCTTGGTGAGAGCGACTTCGTCTCCATCCACACCCCGCTCACCCCTGAGACCCGGCACCTCGTAGGAGCGGAGGAGCTCGAGAGGATGAAGCCAGAGGCCGTTCTGGTCAACTCCTCGCGCGGACCCGTGGTGGATGAGGGCTCTTTAGCCGAAGCCCTCGAGAACGGGAGCATCTTCGCCGCCGGGCTCGACGTCTACGAGGAGGAGCCCGATGTGCACCCGAAGCTCCTCGAGCTGGAGAACGTGGTCCTCGCCCCGCACATCGGTAGCGCCTCCGTCGAGACCCGCGACAGGATGGCTACGCTCGCGGCCGAGAACCTGCGGGCCGTGCTGCGTGGCGAGGAGCCGAAAACCCCTGTCGAACTGTAGGAGCCGCGTCGCCCTCGGCACAGGCACAGCTCAAGCAGGCTGGCCCGTGCCCGGGGTCGTGAGCTCGACCACCTTCTGGGAGCGCAGGGCCGCGATGCGCCAGCGCCGCTCATCACCAGCCTACCTCGGCTCAGGGACCTATCCCCCTTCGCTCTTTACGAAGACGGAACGCGCCAGAGCGTCACCGAGGGCGTGGGCCTCCTCGTCCTCGTCCTCTACGAAGACGACGCCATCGAGCGCGCGCACCTCTTTGACGCAAAGGAGACGTCCGGGGACGAGCCCGCGCTCGCCGAGGTAGTCGAGCATCGAGGTATCATCGCTGACCTTCGAGATGCGGACCCTCTGCCCAGCCGCCGCTTCGCTCAAAGGGAAGGAGTCGTCCCGCGCAACGCCGCCTTCAGCGGTAGGGATGGGGTCGCCGTGCGGGTCGTAGCCGGGATGCCCCAGCAACTCGGCCAACCGCTCCGTAAAACCGTCCGAGACGGCGTGCTCCAGACGCTCGGCCTCCTCGTGTACCTCCCGCCAGGAGTACCCGAGATGCTCGAGCAAAAAGGTCTCGATCAAACGGTGCCGCCGCACCAGCCGTAGCGCCTCCCCGCGCCCGCGCTCCGTGAGAGAGGCACCCCTGTAGCGCTCGTACTCGACGTAGCCCATCTCCTGCAAACGCACGAACATGCTGGTGACCGAAGCCGAGGAGATCGCAAGCCTGTCAGCAACTTCCTTGGTGGAAACAGTGCCCATCTCGGCTAACTCCCAGATGGCCTTCAGATAGTCCCCTACCGAAACCGAAGGGGAACGACTTGGTGTGGAGGTGTCCATCTCTTCGCCATCATAGCTAGAGTTAATGATTTTATCAACAACGTCAATCTTGACTTTTTGAGAACGCTGTGTACACAATTAGATATGTCTAAAAATAGCTCAGGAAGGGATTGGGACGGCTGGCGCCAGAGCTCCAACGGAGACGAGGAGTTCGTCGCTGGCGTTGAGGGGGTTCTACCGGGCGAGACAGCGACGGCGCGGGCGGCGCACGCTTCGCTCAAGGGGGATCGCAGGGGGATTCGCAAACTCTGGCCTTTCCTTGGCCCTGCGTTCATCGCGGCGGTGGCTTACGTGGACCCGGGCAACTTCGCGACCAACATATCGGGTGGGGCGCAGTTTGGGTATCTGCTTCTGTGGGTGATCCTTACCTCGAACCTCATGGCCATGCTCATCCAGTCGATGTCTGCCAAGTTAGGGATCGCCACGGGCAAGAACCTGCCGGAGGTTTGCCGCGAGCGCTTCCCGCGATTCGTCACGCTGGGGCTCTGGGTGCAGGCTGAGGTCATAGCGATGGCGACGGACCTCGCGGAGTTCATCGGGGCTGCGCTCGCCCTCAACCTCCTCTTCGGCATACCCCTGTTCCCTGCTGGGTTGCTAACCGCGGTCGGTGCCTTCGGCATCCTGGAGTTACAGCGGCGCGGCTTCAGGCCGCTGGAGGCGGTGATCTCTGCCCTGGTGGGTGTGATCGTGGTGGCCTTCGCCTTCCAGATGTTCTACGCCCAGCCTGAAGGCGACCGCATCCTGGCCGGACTCTTTACCCCCAGGTTTGCTGGCACCGAGAGCGTACTCCTGGCGGCCGGCATCCTCGGGGCGACGGTGATGCCGCACGTCATCTACCTGCACTCGGCGCTTACCCAGCGGAGGGTTGTGGGCAGGACCGACGAGGAGAGAAAGAAGATCTTCCGCTTCGAGCTCGTGGATGTAGTCATCGCCATGGCGATAGCGGGGACGATAAACGCCAGCATGCTCATAATGGCCGCTGCCCTCTTCCACGAGGGCGGCCTCAACGTCGGCGACATAGACTTCGCCTTCGAGCAGCTCAAGGTGCTGGAGGGCAACACCGCGGCGATCCTCTTCGGGGTGGCCCTGCTCGCCAGCGGCCTCTCTAGCTCCTCGGTCGGCACGATGGCAGGGCAGGTAGTTATGCAGGGGTTCATCAATCGCCGGATACCGCTGTTTCTGAGGCGCCTGATAACGATGACCCCTGCCCTCGTCATCCTCGCCATAGGACTCAACCCGAGCCGCTCGCTCGTTATGAGCCAGGTGGTGCTCTCCTTCGGCATCCCCTTCGCCCTGATACCGCTGCTGATCCACTGCCGCAACAGAAGCGTGATGGGGGTGTTGGTCAACCGCCGCGTGACCACGGCCATCGCCACGGTAGTCGTCACGCTGATCGTCTCGCTGAACGTGTTCCTTCTCTACCAGACCTTCTTCGGGTCCTGACCGCGCCGTCAGCACTTCAGCCTGCCCTGAACTTGCTGACTAGCTGAGAGCGAGAGCCTTATAGGCTCGAAGCGTGCTGAAAGGCGCCTGGCTGCAAGCCAGTGCGCCGGGCTGACAAGGCGCTAAAAGCGCCGTGCTGACAAGCGAAGCCCTGTAAAGGGCTGAGCGTGCTGAAATACCGACTTGCTATACTGCCGCCGGGGTGAGCGATGGCCTACAAGACCTGATGCCCGAAGCCTGATGCCTGGAACCTCCAAGAACCTCGCGGTGTGGGCCTGGGTTCTCTACGACTTCTCCAACACCATCTTCTCCGTGAGCATCCTTACGGTGTTCTTCCCTCTCTGGGTGGAGGGAGAGGTAGGGGGCGGCGCCTGGCTGGTCAACGCCGCCACGGCCGTATCGGCGCTCCTCGTGTTCTTCACGGCTCCAATCCTCGGGGCGATAGCCGATCTGCGGCAGCGCAGGATACCTTACCTCGTGGCTCTCACCCTGATCTCGGTCCTCCTCACGGCGCTACTTGGCGCGGCGGGCGGGATCCTGCTCGGCGTTGCGCTCTTCGTGGCTGCTGACCTCACCTACCAGTCTTCTCTCGTCTTCTACAACGCGCTGCTTCCTGGGGTAGCGGCGGGGCGGGGGGCAGGCAAGGTCAGCGGCTACGGCACCGCAGCCGGCTACGTCGGCACCATCCTCGCCCTCATGGTTCTGACGTTCTTCGTCTCCGAGGCAGAGATGGTCAGGTCCGTGCTCGGTCCTTTCGGCGGCTGGGTGGAGAGGGGCGGCGAGCAGTACCAGAATGCCTTCTTGCCCACGGCGGTCCTCTATCTCCTGTTCAGCCTGCCCGCCTTCTTCTTCGTCCCCGATCCTGCGGTGCGCGCTCCCCGGCCTTTTTCCCTCGGGGTTGCCTACAGGGACGTCGTTTCGACCTTGAGGAACCTGCGCCGTTACGCGGGCGTAGGTACCTTCGTAGTGGCCACTATCCTGTACATGGACGCGGCCAACACAGCGGTCTCCAACATGGCGCTCTACGGAAAAGAGGTCTTCGGGATGGGGAGCACGGGGGTCAGGAACCTGCTCCTCTTCTCCACGGTCTTCGCGGTGGTTGGATCGGCCGCTTCCGGGCTCGCCACAGACAGGGTGGGTCCCAAAAGGACGCTCCTTGCGGTTCTGATGCTGTGGCTGGCTGCGATCTCGCTCGCCGCCGCCGCGCCGACTCTATCGACGCTCTTTATCGCGGGACCACTCGTCGGCATAGCGCTCGGGGGGACGTGGACCGTGAGCCGGGTGATGCTCGTCGCCCTCTCGCCGCCAGAGAAGATAGGCGAGTTCTTCGGCCTCTTCTCGCTCGCGGGAAGGTTCTCGGCGATCCTCGGCCCCGCGGTAACTGCGGCTCTCCTGCTCGTCTTCGGAGGCGGGGCAGCGGCCTACCGGGTCTCCATAGGCTCGCTCGCCGCGATCATGGCCGTCGGCATCTACTTCCTCTCCCGCGTCCCCGACGCCCGTCCGGAGAGTACGGTGGAGGAGTTCGCCCCCGAGGCGCTCGGGGGCGCCAGGGCGGATTCGTCGGCGTGAGGATCGGGAAGAAAACAGAAGCATGAGAGAGTCCGAGGGAGATCCAACACCGCTCGTCGCGCTCAGGGGAAGGGTGGTTACGGACTACGAGGTCTGGTCCGAAGGTACCATTCTCCTTGCTGGCGGGTCCATCCGGGACGTGAGCCCTGACGGTTCCCTCCTCGCCGAGGCCGAGGAGGTCCGCGAGCACGGGGACTCTCTGCTCTTACCAGGCTTCGTCGATCTCCAGGTGAACGGCGCCTTCGGTGTCGACGTGGCTACGGAGCCCTCTCGCGTGGCCGAGCTCTCGCAGGGCCTTCTCTCGACGGGGACCACCTCCTACCTGCCTACCATCATCTCATCCCCCGAGAGCCTCTACGAGGAGCTCTTGCCCGCGCTGGTCGCCGCTACGGGAAGATCCTCCACGGGCGCAGAGGTTCTCGGCGTGCACCTCGAGGGACCGTTTATAGGCGTGGAGAAGAGGGGTGCGCACGCAGCCGTCCACGTCGTCCCTCCAGACCCCGAGCTGCTGGTTCGTCTCCTGGATCTCGGGCCAGTGCGCATGATAACCCTCGCCCCCGAGCTCGCTCGAGCCCGCGAGCTGATGGATATCGCAGCGAGCCGTGGGGTCATCGTCTCTGCCGGCCACTCCGATGCCTCCTTCGAGGTCGCCTACGAGGCCCTTGACGGCTCCGTAGCAGGCGTCACCCACCTCTTCAACGCCATGAGAGCCATGCACCACCGCGAGCCCGGGCTCCCGGGGGCCGCCATAGCCCACCCCAGGGCCGTCTGCGGGCTGATCTCAGACGGCTACCACGTCCACCCCGAGATGGTAGGTCTCGCCTTCCGCATGCTCGGCCCCGATCGCATCTACCTGACTACGGACGCCATAGCCGCCGCGGGTATGGGCGACGGTGAGTACCGTCTGGCAACCAGGACCGTCTATATGGAGGGCGGCGTCCCGCGGCTCGGCAACGGTACTATCGCCGGCAGCGTCCTCACCATGAACGAGGCGTTCAGGAACATCCTTGCCTTCACCGGCTGCACCGTCCCCGAGGCGGCCAGAATGGCCTCGACCACCCCGGCCAGGCTGGTGGGCGAAGGTAGGCGCAAGGGCCGCCTCGCCCCAGGCTACGAGGCGGACGTTACGGTACTCGCCCCGGACCTCTCCGTCGAGGCCGTCTGGAGGGGGGGTGAGCGCGTCTACGAGAGAGCGGAGAAGATACGATGAGACGTGAGGTGAACGGCGTGGCGGTAGAGTGCGCGCGGGGAGACATAACCTCGCAGGAAGACGTAGCGGCGGTAGTCAACGCTGCCAACGCCGAACTGCGGAGCGGGGGAGGGGTGGCAGGCGCGATCCACCGCGCCGCAGGCCCAGAACTGGAGAGAGAGGCACGCAAGCTAGCCCCCATAAGGCCGGGCGAGGCCGTCATAACCGGTGGCCACGACCTCCCTAACCGCTACGTCATCCATACCCTGGGGCCCGTCTACGGCAAGGACCACCCCGAGGCCGAGGTGCTCGCGGACTGCTACCGTAACTCCCTCGCGCTCGCCGAGGAGAACGGGATAGGCTCGGTCGCCTTCCCCGCCATCTCGACCGGCGTCTTCGGCTATCCGGTCGGTGAGGCCGCCGAGGTCGCGCTCGGGACGGTGGTGGAGGAGACCGGGAGGCTGCGGCGAGTGAGCCTGATCCGGTTCGTCCTCTACGGTGAGGAGGATCTCGAAGCGCACGAGCACGTTCTGGGCGAGATCATGTGATGCAGGACAGGAGGTTAGCGGGATGAAGCTGCTTTACATAGTCACGAAGGGAAAGGACGACGCGACCCTTGCCTCGATACCGCTGCACCTCGCAGCAAACGGCTCCATCGAGGTCGGCCAGGAGGTGTCCGTTGTCCTGGCCGGGGACGCTACGGAACTCGTGATCGGAGATAACGCCAGTAACCTGGAAGGGGTAGGGGTGCCTCCGATGCGCGATCTGCTCGGCAAACTGAAGGAGCACGAGGTCCCAGTCTACGTCTGAAAGGGCTGCGCCGTCGCCCGTGGGGCGACAGCGGAGAGCCTGGCGGCCGTTGGGGGAGCGTGGTCGGTCCCGACCGACGTGGCGAGGCTGTGCGCCGAGGCGGACAGGGTCCTGACGTTCTAGAGCGCATTGCAGGTAGGGCGAGGTTGCTACCGCACCTGCCCGCAAATGCGAGGTTACAGGCATCAGCTAGAGAGAGGATCTGCTCTGGAATGTGTGGCCCCATGCGACCCCCTGAAACCTGTAGCCTGTTGCCTGCGAATGCCTCGATACATCTGTGAGCCGCCTTGGGCGTGAGCATTCGTCGGCGTGTTCCGCTAGGATATGCCGTGCCGGCGGCTGGCTGGGAGGGGGGCCGCCGGTTTACTGTTCCTGGCCGTCCCGCGTATGTG
>Ga0126310_10000627_pt1 | contig 12521 bp, 10 predicted proteins | sample Plot60_FD_92540 | JGI IMG/M metagenome (GOLD analysis project Ga0126310, IMG submission 92540) | Serpentine soil microbial communities from UC McLaughlin Reserve, CA, USA - Plot60 | ecosystem: Environmental > Terrestrial > Soil > Grasslands | place: USA: UC McLaughlin Reserve, Lake County... | reverse complement strand
TAGACGAAAAAGTTGGGCTTGTCCGAAGGGATGGTCTCGCCTTCTATCTTGTCGGCAGCGCCCGCGAAGTAGTAGTACCACTCCGGCAAGGCCTTGAGCTGCCCACCCATCTCCCGCAGGAGCTTGCCGTTGTCGGTGCTCTCGACGACGGCGATGTCCTCCGCGTTCTCGGCGAGCACGTCGGCGAACCTCCGCAGGAGACGCGCCCGCTCGGTGCCGGTCATCTTTCCCCACGGCCCCTCGTCAAACGCCTCGCGGGCGGCACGCACCGCCCGGTCCACGTCCTCATCGCCCGCCTCCGGCACCGTCGCCCACACCTTGCCCGTGTAGGGGTTTACACTCTCGAAGGTCTTCCCGGAGCGGGCGTCCACCCACTCCCCACCGACGAGCATCTTGTACTCTCTGATCTCCCCGGCCTTCGGGGTCTCTATGAGCTGACTAACCACCTCTTCCTCCTTCCGGATCTCGCTTCGCGAACCAACCTTTGCAGGGAGTGCTTCGGGCTGCTCTTCCACCCTAAACTGGTCGCTTGATCGGGCTTCTTCACTCTGCCACTGCAGGCGCTTCAGCCACCCGTTGGCACCTTCCTTCTTCTGGCCGGCGCTGCCCAACTGGAGGCCAAGGATACGACCTCAGCCTCCCGCCGGGAAGAAGGCCCCGGATGACCGACGCTGATCTGGATCGCCGGGGACCACCCCTCCTTGCTCTCTTAGGGCTACTCCGTTATGAGCTCCCGCTCCCGCCCCTCGTGAGCATCGGAGATATCGGCGAAGGACGTCTCCGTGGCCAGGAAGACCGAGACGACGGTTATCAAAGCCATCCCGATCATGTACACGGCGATCGGCCAGTAGCTGCCTGTTCGCGCGAGCAGGGCGACGGCGATGAACGGCGCGATGCCGCCGCCGACTATCGGCGCCAGCTGGTAGCCGATCGAGACCCCGCTGTAGCGGACGCGCGTGCCGAAGAGCTCGGAGAGGAAGCTCGCCTGGGGAGCGTACATGGCACCGTGGCCGAGGAAGAGCGACAGTACGATGGCCAGCCAGACCAGAACTGTCACTTTGGTGTTCAGGAGCCAGAAGTAAGGGAAGGCGAACAGTATGCAGAACAGCGCACCCCCCATGTACACCGGCCTCCGGCCGATCCGGTCGGAGAGCCAGCCGTAGAACGGGATGGCGAAGAACTCGAGCCCGGCGCCGATCGATACGCCGACCAGGGCGAGGCTCTCCGGCAACCCGAGCTCCTCGGTTACGTAGGTGAGCACGAAGACGGTGAAGATGTAGAAGAGCATGTTGTCACCGACGCGCGCCCCCATCGCCAGGAGAACGTTCTTTGGGTACGTACGCAACACGTCCAGTATCGGCATCGGGGCCTCGGTATGGGTCTCCTCCACCTCTCTGAAGGCCGGAGACTCCATGAGGCGCAGCCGTACGTAGAGTCCTACCGCCACCAGAAGGATGCTCAAGAGGAACGGTATGCGCCAGCCCCAAGCCAGGAACTGCTCCTCCGGCAGCTGCTCGAACGCGGCGAAGACCAGCGTCGCGAGTACGAGTCCCGCCGGGACCCCCATTTGTGGCCAGCTCCCGTAGTACCCGCGCCTACCCGTCGGAGCGTGCTCCACCGCCATCAGCACGGCGCCGCCCCACTCTCCTCCGACGCCGAAGCCCTGGACGAGGCGCAGCACGACCAGCAGAATGGGTGCCCAAATGCCAATGGTTTCGTAGGTCGGCATAAGACCTATGGCGCAGGTCGCAAGACCCATGATCATCAGCGTTATAACGAGCATCCCCTTGCGCCCGATCTTGTCGCCGAAGTGTCCGAAGACGAGTCCGCCTACCGGCCGGGTGCCGAAGCCGACCCCGAACGTGGCGAAGGCGAGAAGCGTCCCCACCAGAGGATCGGCTTCCGGGAAGAACACCTGGTTGAAGATCAGGGCCGCCGCGGTGCCGTAAAGGAAGTAGTCGTACCACTCAAGGGCAGTGCCCACGAGGCTGGCTATGGCGACCTGCCTGATCGAGGAGACCTGCCCCATGTGTTCCCCGCCCAATCTTTCCATGTGTCTCCTTTCCCCTGAGACTGGAATTTTCATTTTATACGTACAAATCGCCCCGCACCACCCGCCGGCCTCGAGCAAGCCCACCATCTCGGGAAGCTCCCATCGCCGTTGCGGCTACGGGACGGCGCGCTGTTGGAGCGAGAGTCTCCGCCGGAGGGAAGCGCTCCTATTCATCGAGAGAACGAATTGGGTGGGTCCCCACTCCGTCGACGGCGAGAACCCCGGCATACAACCCGGACAATATAGTCATCCTTAAGCAAGATTCGGCCTCTCAATCGTGGTTTGCGTGCGCCATTACGTCTACGTGGCGGCCGAGCGGCAAGAGCGCCGCGTACGCCGCGAGGCCGAGCAGCGTCAGAGCGGCGATGGCAGGGGTGTAGCTGCCGGTGGCGTCGACCACGAACCCGACGGCCGGCGGGCCGAGCGCCGAACCGACGCCGTTCGCGGTGAGGAGTACCCCAAGGAGACCTCCGAGCCTATCGACGCCGAACAACGTGGCAAGCACGACCGGACTCAACGCCACAAATCCGCCGTAGCCGACACCCAGCACCGCGGCGAACGCCGCGAGCAGCCAGAAATCGTCGCCAACCCACCACAGCGCGAAGCTCGTGCCGATGAGCAAGAAGGAGACCCGGTATGCGCGCAGCGGTCCGGCATGGTCGGCGACGCCGCCTAGCACGATCCGTCCGATGATGCTGGCCGCGCCGACGATCCCGACCAGCCCGGCCGCTGCGGTCGCGCCGACGCCCGCGTCCTCGGCGAAGGCAGGAAGGTGCACGAACGGCACGAACAGCACGAGACATAGCAGCAGGTTCGACAGGTACAACCAGCCGTAGGCCGGGGTGCAGATCGTCGCGCCCGTCCTCTGCCTCCCGCCCGCCCTCTCGCCGGGCGGGGCGGTGACGAGCAGCGCGGACGCGACCAGCACGGTCGAGCCCGCGACGGCGAACAGCAGGTAGGTGGTCCGCCACCCGTAGGCGTCGATGAGCCCCGCGGCAAGCGGCGCGGCCGCGAGGGTGCCCAGTCCTATTCCGGAGACCGCCACGCCGAACGCCAGCGCGCGCCGGCGTTCGAACCAGCCGCCCACCGCGGCGATTATCGGGACGTACGAGCAGCCGACCCCGACGCCGACCCCTGCGCCGTAGGCCAGGTAGACGATCCAGAGCCGGTCGGCGATGGCGGTGGCGCTCAGCCCGAGACCGAAAGCGGCGGCGCCGGCCAGCAGCAGCGGCCGGGGCCCGAGGCGATCCGCCGCCGGGCCGCTGGCCGCGCCGAGCGTGAAAAAGAGGAGCGAGGTCAGCGAGAACACCACCGAGGCTGCCGCCCGCCCGGTTCGGAACTCGGCCGCGATCGGGCCGAAGAAAGCTCCGAAGCTGAAGGCGACGCCGAAAACGGTGAACAGCGCCACGAAGGCCGCCGCGACCACCACCCACGCCCGTACCGAGTCGCGGGCAGGGCCGCCGCGCTCTGGCGTGGGTTTATCCGGGGGCCGACCCTGCCGGGGCTCGGCACCGCGGTCGGTCATGGTTTTGCGCCCTCTCGAGGTTCCCTGGCCAGGAGTCCCAGCGCGATCCCGACGGCGGTCCATCCGGCGAGGCCAAGCCATGAGGCGCCGTAAGAGCCCGTCAGGTCGGCGACCAGGCCGAAGAGCGGCGAGGCGAGGAACATCCCGACAAAAGCGACGGTGAGGCTCGCTCCCATCGCCGTCGCGGCGGTGTGCATCGGGACCGACTCTGAGAGGAGGGTGAGGTAGAGGCCGTTCCAGCCCATCGCCGAGCAGCCGAGGAGGAAGGCGAAGACCACGACGAGGGGGATAACGGTCCCCTCCCCGGCGAAGGCCATTGCGAGGCAGCTCCCCATCGCGACCAGCCCCACTAACAGCAGCACCGGCCTGCGCCTGCCGATCTTGTCGGAGACGAGGCCCCAGCCGATCCTGCCGGTGATCCCTCCGATCTGGAAGATGGCGAGAAACGCCCCGGCCGCGACGGCGGAGAGGTGGACAACCTCGTGCAGCGAGAGGGCAAGGTAGGAGGCCGAGGACCCCTGGACGCCCATGAGGACGAACGCGTAACCGGTCGTGGCGAGGAAGCTGGGATCCCGAACCATCGAGCCGACCGGTACGCGCGGTGCGGCCGCCTCGCCGGCGGGGCTCTCACCCGCGTCGGCCGGTAGTTCCCGGTAGAACAGAGCGAAGCAGAGGACAGTGAAGAGAGCGACACCGGCGGCCAGCTCGAGGGCGACCTCCCAGCCGAACCTCACCGCTACGGGCGGCAGGAGGAAGGCGGCCATGAGACCCCCGATCGTCACCCCTGTCTGCCTCATCCCCATGGCGCCGCCACGCTGCGAGTGGGGAAACCAAACGGCGATCGCCTTCGACCCTCCCGGCGCCGAAGTCGAGGCCCCCAGGCTCGCCAGGAGGAAGAGGACCAAGAGCCAGACGAACGCGCTAAACCGTGTCGCCCACAGGGCCAGGAGCGCCATGGCCGTCACCCCGGCCACAATGAGCCTCCGCTCCCCATGGCGGTCGATCAGGAGACCAACGGGCAGCATGGCGAAGAGCATCCCGCCCCAGATCGCCGAAGAGAGGATGCCTATCTGGGCCCGGGTAAGGTCGAGGTCCTGGGTGAGGACCGGTCCGAGGGCCGCGGGAGCCTGCTGCAAGATGGAGACCCCCGCCTGAACCAGGGTCGCGAGCAGGAGGATGATCCAACGGTAAGAGTACGTGCTGAGGACCCCCATCTATAGCTACCTAAATAGCTCCCGACTCACGCATGTCCGCGACCACCTCGGGGTCCAGTTCGAGCTCTTCCAGGATGGCGTCGGTGTGCTCGCCAACCTCAGGGATGGGCTTCATGACGCTCTCCACGTTCTGCATGGTGACCGGAGGGAGTAGAGTCTGTAGCGGACCCACCGGCGAGCCCACCTCGCGCCAGCGGTCGCGGGCCTCAAGCTGTGGGTGGTCGAGGAACTCCTGCACGGTCCTCATCCGGGCGTTGGCGATCTGGGCCGTTTCGAGCCGCGAGATCACTTCCTCCGATGAGAGATCCTCGAACGCACCCTCGATGGCCTCGCTGAGCTCTTCTCCGTTCTCGACCCGTTTGGAGTTGGAGTCGAACCGTGGGTCGGTCGCCAACTCCGGGCGCTCCAGCACCGCTTCGCAGAACCGCGCCCATTCCCGTTCGTTCTGGAGACCGAGAAAGACGGCCTTGCCGTCGCCGGCCTCGAAGGGACCGTAGGGGGCGATGGCAGCGTGCCTTGCCCCGGTCCTCGGCGGTTGGCTGCCGCCGTAAGCGGTGAAGTAGGCCGGAAAGCTCATCCACTCCCCGAGGGCTTCCAGCAACGACACCTCGAAAGCTGCTCCTTCCCCGGTTCGCTCCCGCCGGTAGAGCGCCGTCAGGATCCCGGTGTACGCGTACATCCCGGCGGCGATGTCGGCGGCCGAGATGCCGACCTTCGAGGGGGTCTCGGGGGTGCCAGTTATGGAGACGAGGCCGGTCTCGCACTGCACCAAAAGGTCGTAGGCCTTCTTGTCCCGGTAGGGGCCGGTGGTGCCGTACCCGGAGATGCCGCAGACGATGAGCCGAGGACGCTCTTCCCTCAGCCTGTCCGCGCCGAACCCCAACCGCTCGGTGGCGCCGGGGGCGAGGTTGTGGACAAAGATATCGGCCCGTCCGACCAGACGGTCCAGGACGTCCTTCGCCCGCTCCTGCTTGAGGTCGAGGGTGAGGGATTCTTTGGAGCGGTTGAGCCAGACGAAGTGGCTGGAGAGGCCCTTGACGGTGGTGTCGTAGCCTCGGGCGAAGTCCCCCACCTCCGGACGTTCGATCTTTATTACTCGCGCACCAAGATCTGCGAGCTGGCGGGTGGCGAAGGGGGCGGCGACCGCCTGTTCCAAAGAGACGACCGTTATACCTTCGAGCGGCCGCATCAGAACGACCTCGGAAGCCCGAGCACGTGTTCCCCTACGTAGGAGAGGATGAGGTTGGTGGAGATGGGTGCCACCTTGAAGAGCCGGGTCTCGCGGAACTTGCGCTCGACGTCGTACTGGGCGTCGAAGCTGTAGCCGCCGAAGGTCTGCATCGCCGCATTGGCGGCCTCCCAGGCGGCGTCGGCAGTCAATAGCAAGGCCATGTTCGCCTCTGCGCCGCAGGGCTTGCCCCGCTCGAACAGCTCCGCGGCCCTAAAGCGCATCAGGTCCGCGGCCTCCACGCTTATATGTGCCCGGGCTATGGGGAACTGGATACCCTGGTTCTGGCCGATGGGTCTGCCGAAGACCTCACGTTCTTTGGCTCGGCTGGTCGCACGATCCACGAACCACCGCCCGTTGCCGATGCACTCGGCGGCGATGAGGATCCGCTCGGCATTCATGCCGTCGAGGATGTAACGGAAGCCCTTGCCTTCCTCACCGATCAGGCTGCTCGCCGGAATCTTGAGGTTCTCGAAGATGAGTTCGTTGGTCTCGTTGTTGATCATCACCCGCCGGGACTTTACCGTAAGGCCGTTCCCTACGGCCTCGCTCAGGTCGAAGATAAAGACCGAGAGTCCCTCTGACTTGCGCGTCAGCTGATCTCGGGGGGTAGTCCTGGCCAGCAGGATCATGTAGTCGGAGTGCTGCACGCGCGAGATGTAGATCTTGCGCCCGTTGACGATGTAATGATCCCCGTCTCGTAGGGCGGTCGTCCTCAAGGAGGTCGTGTCGGTTCCGGCTTCCGGCTCCGTTACACCGAAGGCCTGCAGGCGGATCTCGCCGCTGGCGATCTTGGGCAGATATTCCTGTTTTTGCTCCTCGGAGCCGTGCCTCAGCAGGGTTCCCATCGTGTACACCTGCGCGTGAGCCGGTTGCGCATTCCCACCGGAGCGGTTGATCTCCTCCAGAATAACGGAGGTGTCGGCGAGGCCCAAGCCCATCCCCCCGTACTCCTCGGGTATGAGTGCGCCGAGGTAGCCGGCTTCGGTCATGGCTCTGACGAACTCCTCCGGGTACTCGCGTGCCGCGTCGAGCTCGCGCCAGTAGCTGTCCGGGAACCTCTCGCAGACCATCCTCACGCTCTCCCTGAGCTCTTGGCGCGGCATAGCGGTATCCATCTCGTCCTCCTCACTCGTACCCGATCGCTTCTCGCCGACGACTAGCCCCCGGAGCCGCCCTCGAAGACCTCGACGGTCGGCTCGATGCCGTCGACCCCCGTGACCTCGTGCCACGCCTCGAAGCCGGTCTGGAACGCGACGATACCGGCCTCGGGGATGGCTATCTCCATGGCCTCCAGGATCTCCTCCTTGCTGAGGCCGAGATCCAACGCGACCCTGATGTGGCTCGCTATGTGCCCCTTGCTCGCCCGCATCACCGTCAGGCTGACGATGAAGATCAACTCCTTCGTCTTGCGGTCGAGCCTCCTCTCTTTGAGATAGGCCGCCTCGACGAGATTGTTGGTGGCCTGCAAGGCGTCGAAGTCTTGCTTGGCCATGACCTTGTGGAACTTGAGGACGTAGCCGCGCTTGCGGGCCATGTCGTCTACGTACGCCTGCTTCTCTTCCTGGGTAGCCACGTCTCGCTCCTCTACTAGCCCTTGTTCCGAGCCCCGGTAATCGCCTCGAGGAAAGCGTAGATCGCCGTGTGCCCCTCACCACCGAAGCCCTGCGCCACCGCCGCCTGCCACACCTGCCCGACGGCGGAGCCCATGACGGTCGGAAACCCAAGCTCCGAGGCGGTGTCCAGCGCAATCCTGACGTCTTTGTTCATCAGACCGATGGTGAAACCGTCGTTGAAGGCGCGGTTTAGAACGTACCGGGGGAATTTGACCTCGGTGGAGGCGCTACGGCCGCTGCTGGCGTTGATGATCTCGACGAGCGTCTCCGGGTCGAGCCCGGCCCGCTCCCCGAGCAGCACCGCCTCCGCCGCGCTGGCCAAGGTGGTCGCCGAGAGGAGGTTGTTCACGGCCTTCGCCATGTGCCCGGCACCGCTCCCCCCGACGTAGAAGATCCTGGCGCTGAATGTCTCCAGCACCGGCCGATGCTCCTCGAAGATCCCCGTCTCCCCGCCAACCATGACCGCCAGGTTCCCTTCCTCGGCACGCAGTACGCCCCCGCTGACCGGGGCGTCGAGCATCCCGACGCCCTTCTGGGCGAGCCTGCGTGCAACCTCCCGCGTGGACGACGGTCGCGAGCTGGAGGTGTCTATGACCACGTCTCCCCCCGAAAGCCCCCCCAGCAACCCACCCTCCCCGAGGACGACCTCCTCCACCACATCCGAGTTCGGGAGCGAGAGTACGCAGACCCTCGACGCCCGCGCCACCTCCGCGAGCGACCCCGCCACCTCGATCCGCGTGCCCTCCAGCCCGACCCGCGCCCGCGGGCTCGCGTCGTAGGCGACGACCGGGAATCCACCCTTCGCTATGTTAAGGCACATCGGCCGCCCGATGTTTCCGACCCCGACGAACCCCACCGTCGGGAGCGGCACGGTTCCCGAATCTGCGCCATTCATCGCCAAACTCTCACCCTTCCCCGCGATCCGCCCCAGCAACGGAACAGATGTCTCCCTTACACGCCAGACACACGATCATTATGTACGTACATGTTGAGTGTCAAACACTCTTAGGTTTTTGGGAGTGATCGATCACCATTTGTGGTGGTTAGACGCGGCGGCGCAGTTCGATGCGGTAGGAGTAGCGCTCGGGGTGGTAGTGGGAGATCGCGAGCTCGACGGGGGTATCGCGGGTGTCGAAGTAGAGTCGCTGCACGCGAAGGCCCGGCTCGCCGGGGGCGCACTCGATCATGCTCGCCACGTCGGCGGGGACGGGTTCGGCCGTCACGTCCTGGCTCGCTCCGGCGATCGGGTGGTCGAGCAGCGACTCTATGGTGGCGATGACGGTCGCGTTCGGAATGCTCTGCCCAAAAAAGACGTTGTTCTCCGCGAGTTGCGTCCCTAGGTCCGGGGCGAGGTACACCCGCGTGAGCGCGAACGGAAGCCCGTCGTAGTGCCTGCGCAACACCAGCACCGAAACCTCCGGGCTGGGCAGCCTGAGCAACCGGGCCGCCTCCTCGTTCTCCTCGATGGAGATCGGGCGCACCAGCTCCACGTTCGTGTCCGCCCACACCATCAGGTCCTCGACCGTGCCGATGGACCGCAGATACCTGCCGTGCTCCGAAAGGGAGGTGGCAAACGTCCCGCGCCCGGGGATCCGGTAGACCAGCCCCTCGGACACGAGATCCTGGAACGCCTGCCGTACCGTGTGGCGGCTGACGCCATATTGCCGGCACAGGTCAGCCTCCGTGGGCATCCGACGCCCTTCCCGGAACTCACCTTTCTCTAAGGCGTCCCGCAACTCGCGGTAGAGCCGCTTGTACGCCGGCGTGCCGCGCCGCTGTCCTGTCCCCGAGTTCGCAACCATACTCACACGTAATGTTACCATCGGTAATCGATCACTTCGTCATGACCGCCCGAGAGAAAGCGGATAAGGACCGCTACAACAGGTTGCCGAAGCACCCGCCGTGCGGCGGGCGCCAACACGCCTGTGGCACGACCCGGACGGCGCCCCATACCCGCCGGCGAGGTTTCCCTACTCCCAGAACGGACGCCTCCGTTGACAGAGCCCTCGTATCACGAGTAATATGTACGTACATTGTGACGACAAGTGAGGCGTGTCGACGAGGGATGAGGCGAGACCGGGGGTGTGCTTCGGGTTATGAGGGTCTTCGGTACCATCCGCCTGATACGCGCGGAACCGGCGGCGATCTCGCGCCCGGTGGCGGCGTGCGGGAGGGATTACGTCGGCGCGTCGATCCCCGATCCGCACGAAGAGGCACTGCGGAGGGCATCCAACGGAAGCGAAGGAGAAGACGTATGGCGTTGAAAGAAGGGTGGCGGGGCCGCTTCTTCGAGGACTTCGAGGTGGGAGACGTTTACCGGCACCCGCTCGGGCGGACGGTGACCACAACCGACAACATCTGGTTCACGCTGCTCACCCAGAACACTGCCCCGATCCACTTCGACCACCACTACGCCGCCCAGACCGAGTTCGGCAGGCCGCTCGTGGACTCGACCTTCACCGTCGCCCTGGTGACCGGCCAGAGCGTTACCGACATTTCCCAGAACGTCATCGCGAACCTGGAATGGGAGGAGATCCGGCTTCCCAGCCCGGTATTCGAGGGTGACACCATCTACTCCCAGTCGGAGGTGCTGGCGAAGCGGGAGTCGAAGTCCCGCCCGAACGCGGGGATCGTAAGCGTGAAGACGACGGGGTACAACCAGGAGGGTAAGATAGTGATCACGTTCAAGCGGACGATCATGGTCTACAAGGAAGGACAGGCTCCGCACGTCGCCCGCCTTGCCCCGGAAGGAGATGAATGACTACGACCACAACAACCGGGACGACCCGCCAGCTCGCCTCCCACCTCGCCGACCTACGGTTCGAGGAGCTCCCCAACGATGTCGTGGCACGCACGAAGGAGCTGTTCCTGGACTGGGTTTCCTCGGTCCTCGCGGGCCGGAGCGCCCGGCCTGTCGAGGCGTTGGAACGGTTCGCGGAAATGATGGGTCCGGACGGAGGACCAAGCGAAATCTTGGTCTCGCGCCGACGGTCCTCTCCCCTCTTCGCCGCGTTGGTGAACGGGGCGTCCTCGCACGTTGTGGAGCAGGACGACGTCCACAACGAATCTGTGTTCCACCCGGCTACTGTGGTCTTCCCCGCCGTGCTCGCCACCGCGCAGCAGACCGGGGCCTCGGGCCGCGACTTCGTAACCGCATCTGTCGTCGGCTACGAGACCGGTGTCCGGGTCGGGACCTTTCTCGGCCGCTCCCACTACCAGGTCTTCCACACCACCGGCACCGCGGGTACGCTCGCCGCGGCGGCCGCCGTCGCCCGCCTGCTCGGCGCCGACGGGGAGACCATGCTCCACGCCCTCGGATCCGCCGGCACGCAAGCGGCCGGGCTCTGGGAGTTCCTCCGCGACGCTGCGGACTCCAAGCAGCTCCACACCGCGAAAGCCGCCGCCGACGGCCTCCTCGCCGCGTACGTTGCCTGCGACGGGTTGACCGGCGCGACGAGTATCCTGGAGGGGCAGCAGGGCATGGCGGCTGGGATGTCGTCGGATGCCGACCCTGCGAGACTCGTCCAGGGGCTCGGTGAGCGGTGGGCCGTGCTCGATACCTCCTTCAAGTTCCACGCCTCCTGCCGCCACACGCACCCTGCCGCCGACGCCCTGCTGAAGGCTATGCAGGAAAACCGCCTCACCGCCGACGAGATCGCGCGCGTCCGCGCGCGGGTCCACCAGGCCGCCATAGACGTGCTGGGGCCGGTCACCGATCCCCGAACCGTGCACCAAGCCAAGTTCTCGATGGGTTTCGTCCTCGCCCTCGTCGCCCTGTACGGCCGCGCTGGGGTCGACGAGTTCACCGAGGAGGCCCTCACGGACCCGCAGGTCCGCGCGTTCCACGACCGGGCCGAGATGGTAGTGGATCCCGAGGTGGACGCCGCCTACCCCGCGCGCTGGATCGGGCTCGTCGACGTTGAGACGACCGACGGTCGTCGTCTCACCTCGAAGGTGGACGTCCCAAAGGGAGATCCCGGCAATCCCCTGAGCCGGGCAGAGTTAGAAGACAAGGCCCACCGGCTAGCCACGTTCCGTGATGGGGCTTCGCCCGAGGAGATCGGGCGGATCATCGAGCGTTCCTGGAACCTCGACCGAGAGCCGGACGTGCGCAACCTCCTGAGAGCGTAGCGTGTACGGCCGCTCCTACCTCTTCGTTCCCGGCAATCGCCCCGACCGCTTCGAGAAGGCCCGGAGCGCCGGGGCAGATGCCGTGATCCTCGACCTCGAGGACGCGGTCCCGAGCGAGAAGAAAACCGAGGCCCGCGAGGCGGTCTCTGCCTGGCTCTCTCAGGAGCGCCCCGCGTACGTGCGCGTGAACGGTACGGCGACCCCGTGGTTCCGGGACGATCTCGAGGCGGTCGCCCGGCCGGGGCTCGCCGGGGTCGTCTTGCCAAAAGCCGAGGACCCGGACGAGATCTCCGAGGCGGCCTCCCGGCTTCCCGAAGAAGCGAGCGTGCTCCCGCTCCTCGAGACGGCCGCCGGCGTTTGGGACGCCCGTGCCTTGGCCGAGGCTCCCCGCGTCGAGCGGCTCGCCTTCGGGTCGATCGATTTTCGGCTCGACGCCGGCATCGATGGGGAGGCTGAGGAACTCCTCTACGCCCGCTCGCGCCTCATCCTGGCCTCTCGCGTCGCCGGCATCCTCCCTCCGCTCGACGGCGTCACCGCCGCGCTCGACGACCCTGACCGGCTCGCGGAGGACGTTGACTACGCGCGCCGCCTCGGGTTTGGTGGGAAGCTCTGCATCCACCCGAAGCAGATCGAGGCGGTCAACCGGGGATTCGTGCCATCGGAAGCCGAGGCTCTCTGGGCCCGGCGGGTGCTCGAGGCGGCGGGAGCGGCGGGGATGGAAGCGGTCCGGTTCGAGGGAGAGATGATCGACCGT
>Ga0126310_10000626_pt1 | contig 12522 bp, 13 predicted proteins | sample Plot60_FD_92540 | JGI IMG/M metagenome (GOLD analysis project Ga0126310, IMG submission 92540) | Serpentine soil microbial communities from UC McLaughlin Reserve, CA, USA - Plot60 | ecosystem: Environmental > Terrestrial > Soil > Grasslands | place: USA: UC McLaughlin Reserve, Lake County... | reverse complement strand
GAGCGGGGCCAGGAGCGTCGCCGCCTCCCGCCGCGTGAACGCGAGGTCAGCCCCCCGGATCTCCTTCAACTGCCCCGAGACCCGCAGGCGCTGCAGCCGGAAGGGCGGGTCGTTGCGTGTCGCCAGCACGAGGCGAAACCTGTCGTGCGCGTGCTCGAGCAGCCACTCGAGATCGGCGAGCACCGCGCCCGAGCCGATCGCGTGGAAGTCGTCGAGCACGAGCAGGAGCGGCTCGGACAGCTCGGCAAGCGCGGTGCCGACGGCAGCGAGCGAACGGGCGTCGCGGCCGGGTCGGGCAACCCCGACGAGCTCCGGACGCGCACGCCCGACGGCCGCGAGCACGTCGCTCCAGAACGTCCTGCGGTCTACGTGCTCGCGTGCGAGCACGAGGTGGGCGATCCGCTCGGGCCCCGCCGCCGCGGCGATCCAAGTCCTGAGCAAGACCGTCTTCCCGGAGCCGGCCGGCGCCGAGATCAGCGTGAGCGGCCCTCCCGTCCCGTGCTCCACCAGCTCGAGCAGCCGCGGACGCTCCACGAGAACCGAACCCGAAGCATGGCCGGAAACTAGCGTCGCAACGGCTCCTTTCACGTTCGCGCCAATTCGACACTAGCGCGTGCGGTGCCGCTCCCAAAGGACCCGCAGGGACGCTGGCGTGAGGACGTTCGCGTCGAGTGACGCGAACGCCCCCGGCGTGCCGACCTCGCCGCCTTCCGGCTCGTCCGCGTTGCGCAGCAGCACCACGACCGTCCCGGGCAGGGCCGACACGAGCCGGCGGCTCGTCTCGAAGCCGTCGATCCCCGGCATCTTCGCGGCGACGAGCACCAATCTCGGCCGGAGCGCGACTGCAAGCTCGAGCGCCTCCTCGGCGGATGCGGCTTCACCGACCGCTTCGAAGCCCGGGGAGGCGCTGACGACGGCGTGCACCGCGCGACGGACCGCCGGGTCATGGTGCGCCGCCAACACGGTCACGCCGGCCATCTCACCCACCGGGTGAACGATCGCATCGAGGAGGGCACGGTCATTGACTCGGGCGCTCAGGTCTCGACCACCCCTGGCCGCGTCAAGGCCCAGATCACCCAGATGTCGAGCGCGATCACGACGATCGCCCAGAACGGGTAGTAGGGGATGAAGAAGAAGTTCGCGATCGCGCTCAGCGAGGCGAGCATGATCGCGGCTACGGCCGCCCATGGCCGGCGCGAGAACAGCGCCCAGCCGGTGGACACCAGCAGCACGCCGAGGATCAGGTGGATCCAGCCCCAGACGGTCGTGTCGAGGTCGAACGTGTACTCCCGCCCGACGACGTAGAACTGGTCATCGATGATCGCGACGAGGCCCGCGATCATCTGGAAGATCCCGATGATGAACAGCATCGTCGCGGCGAAGACGACGCCGCCGATCGCCCAGCCGGACACCGTCTCGGGTTGTGATGGTTGCGCGTCGTACCGCTGCTCAGCAGCCATGATGCCCTCCTTCTCTCAGATTTCCACGGACTGGCGGCCGCTCCGCAGGAACGCCGCCTTCTCGCTTTCGAACTCGTCCTGATTCAGGACACCGCGCTCGTGCAGCGTCTGGAGCCGCTCGAGCTCAGCGGCGCGACCGTCGTCACGCCGCGGACGGCGCAGAGAGATCCGCGGCGGCGGCTCGTTCGGAAACTGCTCGAGCGTGCGCAGGCGGATCCATTCCAGCCATGCGAACGCGAGCACGGCGAAGATCGCGATCCCCCAGAGCCGCTGGGTCCACGGCACGGGTCCCCAGACGATCAGCAGCAGGATCGCCGCTGCGAGAGCGGCGCGCCCCAGTCCCGGGTGCTCGCGCAGCGCATACGCGGATGTGCGCCGGAGCGCTGTCGCGCGCCGTCCCGCGCCCGCCAGCCAGCCACCGGTGACGAGGAAGAGGCCGAACAGGAACGAGCCCTGTGCGATGTCCCGCAGCAGCGAGGTCGCGATCGCCCACACGTCGTCCGCGACGGCCTCGGCATTCGGCGCCTCCGCGAGCGCATCGGTCACCGCCGACCCCGCCAGCGAGCGCACGGCGAGCAAGGCGACGGCGGCGAACATCATGCAGCCACCGATCGTGACGACGGTCCGCCGCCGATCCCGCGAGAGCGCCAGCGCTCCGGCGAACGTCGCGATCGCCAGCACGAGCAGGACCCAGACGATCGTCTTGAAGGCGTCGAGCACGTCGCGTGCGGTCTGGAGATCATCCCCACTGGCAACCTGCAGGGACGCGAGCTGTGGCGGGACTCTGTCGACGGCGTCCGCGGGCAGGCCCGTTGCCGCGGCCATCTGCGCGAGCAGGCTCTTCAAGTCGAGCGAGACCTCCCCGCTCGCGACGTCGCTCTCGACGATCCGCAGCAGCGCCCGGTGAGCGGTCTCGTTGGCTGCCTCCCACGCCCGCAGTGCCGCGTCGGTGCCGAGCACCCGCCCGGCATTGCGCTCGGCCACCTGCTCGAGCCCGCTCGCGGCGGGTCCGGCAAGCGGTGCGAGCCGCGGGGGCAGCGCCTGCTCGAGCCGTGCCGCGACGACATCGCTCTGGTAGAGGCGGTCGATGATCGCGAGCCCGACGGCAGTGCGAATCTCGTCGTCCTCGAGCAGCTGACTGCTCGTCTCGACCCAGTTCTCCGTGTCGAGCAGCTGCCGCTTGGCCCACAGCGCGAAGCCGAACGCCGTCCACAGCAGCGTGGCTGTGACCAGGAGAGCCGCGACGCCGATGCGTCTGCCGCGCATGCGCCGATTCTGCGGCCCGAGCGGGTGAACGGAAATCACCCGAATCGGGTGATGTGCACTCGCCCGAAGGCGGTCGACGATCGGGCTCCCCACGTTGCCGAAGGAGATGGGCATGTCCAACCTCATCGCAATCGCCTATGACGATCTCGGCCGAGCCAGACAGGTGATGAGCACGCTGGAGGAACTCGTCAGGGAGCACTCGCTGACGCTCGAGGACGCCGTGATCGTCGAGCACCAGAAAGGCGGCAAGCTGAAGCTTCACCAGCCGTCGATGGCGGGCGCCGGAGCGGTCGGCGGCGCGTTCTGGGGCGGCCTGATCGGGCTGCTGTTCTTCGTGCCGCTGTTCGGCATGGCGGTCGGCGCCGCCACCGGCGCGATCGCCGGGAAGTCAGCCGACACCGGCGTCGACGACGAGTTCATGCAAGAGCTTGGCGAGAAGCTGCCCGAAGGCGGCGCGGCCGTCTTCGTGCTCGTGCGCGAGGCGACCCGCGACAAGGTCGTCCCGGAGGTCTCGAAGTACGGCGGACACCTGATCCAGAGCTCGCTGTCCAATGAGCAGGAAGCCCAGCTCCAGCAGGCGCTCGACGCCCGCGGCATCGGCGGCATCGGCGGCGCCGCCTCCTAGCGAAGCGAACGATTGGAGGACTGATGGACGCGCATGAGAACGAGCTCGGCCCGATCGACATCGTCGTGATCGCCTATCCCGCCGACGCGCCGATGACCGGCGAAGCCGTGCCACTGCTGATGGACCTGATCGACCGCGGCATCATCCGCGTGCTCGACGCGATGTTCGTGACGAAGCACCGGGACGGCACGTTCTCGGGATTCGACGCGACGAACCTGGACGACAAGGGCGTCGGTGACTTCACGGTCTTCGAAGGAGCCTCCTCCGGCCTGCTCGGCGATGAGGACGCCGCAAGCGCCGCAGAGGCGATCGAGCCGGGCAGCGCGGCGGTGATGATCGTCTACGAGAACCGCTGGGCGGGGCCGTTCATCGCTGCCGTGCGCCGCAACGGCGGCGTCCCCGTGGCGTTCGAGCGAATCCCGGCCCAAGACGTGATCGACACCCTCGATGCCCTCGACGCCGCCGAGGCGGCGTCCTGACCCGAAAGGCCCAAGCCATGCCAGGACTCCTCCGAGGCGTTGCCCGCACTGCCGCTGTCGCCGGCACGGCAACCGCCGTCTCAAACCGCGTGAGCCGTCGTCAGACCGAGCGCTGGGCCGAGCAGGAGGCGCCCGCCGCGCCTCCGGCCCCGGCGGCGCCCGGTGGGTTTGAGCCCAGCACCATCGAGCAGCTCAAGCAGCTCGGACAGCTTCACGAGCAGGGCGTGTTGACCGACGAGGAGTTCGCCGCACAGAAAGCGAAGCTGCTCAGCCGCTGAGTTGTCGGCCACGCGGGGCCAAGCCGGCTACCGACGCTGCTCGGCGAGGTAGATCAGCGCCGCCATCACGCGGCGGCTCACGTCCGTTGCGTAGCTCAGTCCGAGCTTCAGGAAGATCGCGTTGATGTGCTTCTCGACCGCGCGCTTCGTCAGCACGAGCTCGTCGGCGATCGCCTGGTTGCTGTGGCCGCGCGCGACGTACGCCACCACCTCGACCTCCCGCGGCGTCAGCTCCGACATCGGCGAGCGCTCGCTGCGCCGGCGCTCGGCGATCAGCCCTTCGACGACCTTCGCGTCGACGACCGAGCCGCCCTCGGCGACCGCCTCGATCGCCGCGACGATCTCCTCGCGGTTCGCGATGCGCTCCTTGAGCAGGTACGCGCGGCGGTCGGAGCCGTCCTCCAGGAGCGCGAGCCCGTAGTCCGGCTCGGCGAACTGGCTCAGCACGACGACCCCGATCCGCGGGTGCGTGCGCCGCAGCTGGGCGGCGACCTGGAGGCCCTCGTCCGTGTCGGTCGGCGGCATGCGGATGTCGGTGACGACGACGTCGGGGTGCTCGCGATCGACCGCGCGCAGCAGCGCGTCGCGGTCGCCGCACTCGGCGGCGATCTCGATCTGCTGCGCCCCGTCGAGAACGTGCGCGAGCGCCTGGCGGACGAGATAGCTGTCGTCCGCGAGCACCACGCGGATCGGCTCCATGATGGTCCGTGTACCCATCGTGGCCTCGGAGTGCGTCACTCCCGCCCGTCCGGCTCGTGCCGGCACCTCCCGCATCGGGTGGGGCGTCCCCTTGCCGGACCCGGCCGTCGGCGCGACGGTGGAGCGGAGTCAAGCGGAAGCGAAGGAGCCGTCCATGAGCAACCTCATGGCGGTCGGCGTCCTGACGGTCGACGATCAGCAGATCTTCCGGCGGACGCTGGCGAGCCTGATCGAAGCCGCGCCCGGGTTCGATCAGGTCGGCGAGGCGAGCTCGGGCACCGAGGCGCTCGAGCTCGTCGCCGAGCTGCGGCCCGATCTCGTGCTGCTCGACGTGCGCATGCCGGGGATGGACGGGATCGAGACCGCCCGCCGGCTCGCCGGCGCCGATTCGCGCCCCGTCGTCATCCTGATCTCGATCGACGAGATGCCCGACGCCGAGACCGCGCTCGCGGCCACCAGCGCCGTCGCGTGCGTCCGCAAGCAGGACCTCTCGACCCGCAAGCTTCACGAGCTGTGGGCCGCGCTCGCGCGTCAGGACTGATGCGCCGGAACCCCGCCGCGCACACGCGTCCCCCGTCCCGGCACCGACGTCACCTCGAGCTCGCCTCCGAGCGCGACGAGGCGGTCGCGCATGTTCACGATTCCGGTCCCGGCGCTGAGGCGCGCCCGTGAGGCGCCGTCCCCGTCGTCGCGCACGCTCAGCCGCAGCTCGCCCGGCAGGCTGCCGTCGAGGTCGATCCAGGCGCGTCGCGCGCCGCGCGCATGCTTGAGCACGTTCTGAAGCGCCTCGAGCACGCAGAAGTAGACGGCGCTCTCGATCTCGGGCGCGTAGCGGCCGATCGCGCGGGACTCGACGCGCACCGGCAGCGGGGTGCGAGCGGCGACCGCTCTCAGCGCGGCGGTCAGGCCGCGGTCGGCGAGCAGCGGCGGGTAGACGCCGTGGGCAAGCGCGCGCAGCTCCTCGAGCGCTTGGTCGAGCTCCCGCTCGAGCTCCCGCAGGAGGCGTACGCCGCGCTCGGGATCCTGCCGCACGACCTCCTCCGCCAGCTCCAGCTCGATCCGCAGCGCCACGAGCCGCTGCTGCGCACCGTCGTGCAGGTCGCGCTCGATGCGGCGGCGCTCCCGCTCGGCACCTGCCGCGATGCGCGCACGCGACGCCTGCACCTCCTGCATCGCGGCCTCGGCGTCGACCGCCAGCCGCCGATTCGCGAACGCGACCTCGGCCAGCGCCAGTCCGGCCCGCAGCAGTTGCGGCTGGGCGCACAGCGCCTCGTCGTGCACGATCGCCGCGATCGGCTTCCCGTCGCCCGAGGCCGTGCTGACGCACAGGCCGCTGTCCGACGCAGGCAGCGAGGCGGGCCGCCCGCGGGCGTCGACCCATCCGGTCGACCCGCGCGGAGCGGGAAAGCGCACGTCGACCGAGGGATCTTCGAACGCCTCCGCGAACGCGCGCCGCAGCATCACCGGGTCGGGCATCGTCCGCATGCAGGCGGCGAGGCGCTCGAGCGCCGGGCCGGCGAACAGGCGGCACCGCAGCAGCCCCGCGACGAACGCGAGTGCGATCAGCGGCAGCGCGAGCGCGAGCACCCACGCCACGGTCTCCAGCAGCGGTGCACTCGGCGCCAGCCAGCGTGCGCATATCGCGACCGCCAGCACGCCGGCGCGCAGGATCGCCACGGTCGCGACCGGGGCGTACAGCCGTTGCGCGAGCGGTGTCGCCGCCGTCATCCGCCGCTGCAGGCGCGCGATCACGCCGAGCATCACGAGCAGGATCGCGACCACGCCGAGCGGCTGCATGACGGCATCCACGAAGGCCGGCTCGCGATCCAGCGCGAACAGCGCGTTTCCCGGGCAGTCGCGCACGCAGCTCGTGTACGGGCTCGGCACCTCGAAGCGCTCAGCCAGCACGAGCCGGGGCGCGAACAGGATCAGGACCGCGACGCCCATCGCGGCGACGAGCAGACGGTCGCGCCGATCGCGCAGGCGCCCGCTCGGGAAGGCGAGGAAGAGATAGACGAGCAGCACCTCCATCGCCCAGCCGGCCGTGCGGCCAAGGCTGTAGAGCAGCTCGTCGGAGGACTCGGCGAGCGTCGTCAGGAACGCCCACCCTCCGGCTGCGGCGAGGAGGATGCCGAAGCGCTCGTTCGATCCCGAGTACCAGGCGTGCAGGCCCACCGCGATCGGCACCGCGACGATGGCCGCATGCGCAAGGGCCACGGTGCCCATGTCCGCAGCGTAGCTCCGCGGACATGCTCGCCCCGAGCGACGGCCGGCCACTTGCTCGAACCCGGCGCATCGCCGCGCGGTCTGCGTCGCGAGCGCCCGCTCGAACGTCCGCGCGTCATGGGCGCGTCCCGCACCGGAGCAGCGATAGGCGACGGCGGCCGACCTGAGCGCGATGTCAGTGCACCAGCGCCTTGAGCGCGATCAGCGCGCCGCCGATCGCGGTGAGGATCGCCGCGTGCACGAACGCGCGGCGCGGCCCCGCCCCGGAGACGCGCGCGGCGAGGAACCCATAGGCGCCGATCAGGCCCAAGCCCGTCCACTTCGCCAGCGCGAACGCCAGCTCGAGCTCGATCGCCCCCGCCGCGGCGAGCACGAAGAACAGCGCCGGGAAGCCGGCGCCGAACGTCACCGAGGCGGAGTCGGCCAGCAGCTCGCGCACATGCGTCCGGTCGACCGGCCGTCGCGTGCGCGCCTCGGTGCCGACGAGCTCGCTGTAGGCCTCGGCGAGACCGACCGCGAGCGCCGTGCCCAGCAGGGCCGCCGCCGTCCCGCCTGCACCGGGCGGATGGTCCTCCAACGCGACGACCAGCGCCAGTCCGACGATCGAGCCGTAGATCACGCGAGCGACGTCGCGCGAGCCGAGGTGCGCGTCGATCGCATCGCGCACCGACGGCACGCGGCCGGCCCTCGGGGCCTCGATCGGGTCTCTGCTGTCTCGCATCGCTCACCAGCGTGCCTACCCCGCCGCGGCATGCGACGCGACCGGCTGGGTCGCCGGTGGACGAGAGGCGTGCGTGCGCCCTTGCGGGCGCGCGTTTCGCAGGCGAAGGTCTCAATCCTGATGCTGATCGAGGACTACGGCCTGATCGGGGACATGCAGTCCGCCGCGCTCGTCGGCCGCGACGGAGCGGTGGACTGGCTGTGCCTGCCGCGCTTCGACTCCGCGTCATGCTTCACCGCCCTGCTGGGCGACGAGCGGCACGGGCGCTGGCTGCTGACGCCGGCCGGCGAGGTGCGCGCGAGCAGGCGGCGCTACCGGCACGGGACGCTCGTCCTGGAGACCGAGCTCGAGACCGACGAGGGCGCCGTCCGGATCGTCGACTTCATGCCCAAGCGCGGCGAGGGCCCGCCGCGCGTGATGCGCATCGTGGAGGGTCTGAAGGGCCGCGTTCCGATGCGGATGGAGCTCTCGCTGCGTCCCGACTACGGGTCGATCCGCCCCTGGGTCGAGCTGGCGCCGGACGGCGCCCACGCGACCGCCGGCCCCGACGCGTTCCGGCTCAGCACGCCGCTGGCGCTGCAGATCGAGGACGCGACGGTGCGGGCCGAGTTCACAGTGGGCGAGGGCGCGCGCGAGCGGTTGACGCTCACCTGGCACCTCTCCTACGAGGACACGCCCCCGGTCGAGGACGCCGACTCCGCGCTCGCGCGCACGGAGGCGTGGTGGCGCGCATGGAGCGGCCGCTGCCAGTACGAGGGCGCGTACCGCGAGGAGGTGCTGATGTCGCTGATCGCGCTCAAGGCGATGACGTCGGAGACGACGGGCGCGGTGATCGCGGCGCCGACGACATCGCTGCCGGAGGACCTCGGCGGCGTGCGCAACTGGGACTACCGCTACTGCTGGCTGCGCGACTCGGTGCTCACGCTCGAGGCGCTGCTCGCGGCGGGCTACACGGACGAGGCGCTGGGCTTCCGCGACTACCTGCTGCGGGTCGGGACGGGCGATCCGCGCGCGATCCAGATCATGTACGGGATCGGCGGCGAGCGGCGCCTGACCGAGTTCGAGCTCGACGGGCTTCCCGGCTACGAGGGCTCCGCGCCCGTCCGCGTCGGCAACGCGGCGTCCGAGCAGTTCCAGCTCGACGTCTACGGCGAGGTGGCGGGCGTGATGTTCCTCGGCGCGGAGGCGCTCGGCCGGGTCGAGCGCCGGCTGTGGCCGCGCTGGCGCGCGATCGTCGATCACGTCGGGACGATCTGGCGTCAACCGGACGACGGAATCTGGGAGGCGCGCGGGCCGCAGCGGCACTACACGTACTCCAAGGTGATGGCATGGGTCGTCTTCGACCGGGCAGTCCGGCTGGCGGAGCGCTTCGAGCTGGAGGCGCCGCTGGAGCGCTGGCGGCAGACGCGCGACGAGATTCTCGAGGAGGTGTGCGAGCGCGGCTACGACCCCGAGCGCCGGACCTTCACCCAGTACTACGGCTCGAAGGAGCTCGACGCCAGCGTTCTCAACATCCCGCTGGTGGGGTTCCTGCCCGGGACCGACGAGCGCGTCGGCGGGACGATCGACGCGGTCTGGGCCGAGCTCGGACGCGACGGCTTCGTCTCGCGCTACTCGACGGCCGATACCGACGACGGGCTGCCGGGCGACGAGGGGCAGTTTCTGGCGTGCTCGTTCTGGCTCGTCAGCGCGCTCGCGCTGAACGGCCGCGTGGACGACGCGCGCACGCTGTTCGAGCGGCTCGTCGCGCTCAGAAACGATCTCGGCCTGCTCGCGGAGGAGTACGACGTCGAGCGCCGGCGCCAGGTCGGCAACTTCCCGCAGGCGTTCAGCCACCTCACCCTCATCCTCGCCGCGCGCGCCATCTCCGCCGCCGACGGCGGACTCAGCTCGGAGTCTGACTCGGTCTCGCCGACGCCGGGAGCCGCAGCCCCGCAGCGAGGCCGATGAGCGCGAAGACGGCGAGCACGACCATGGCAAGGACGTAGGTCCCGTTTCCCGAGGCGAGGTCCGAGACGAGGATCGTGCCGGCGATCGCGGTGCCGAAGGACGAGCCGAGGTTGGAGACGCTGCGCGACAGGCCCGAGATCTCGCCCTGCAGACCCTCCGGGAAGCTCGACTGCACGAGGTTCACCGACGGCGTCAGCATCGTGCCGATGCCGAGGCCGATCACCAGCAGCCCGGGCGCGAACGCGACGACCCGCGAGGAGGCCTCCACGAGCCCGAGCAGGAGCGCGATACCGGTGGCGGTCGTCACGAAGCCCGCCGTGATCAGGGTCTTCTGCGTCCGCCGCCTGGCGAAGCGCGCCGCTCCGAGCGATGAGACGAGGACGCCGAGCGTCGCCGCGGTGAAGATGACGCCGGTCTCGATCGCGTTGTAGCCGCGGACCGTCTGGAGGAAGACGGCGACGACGAACGACGTCCCCATCAGCACCAGCCACTGCATGTTCTGCGTGATGAGCCCAAGGTTCGACATGCGGTTCTTGAACAGGCCGGTGGACAGCAGCGCCTCCTTCCCGGCCTGCTCGCGACGGCGGATATACAGGAAGAAGGCGCTCAGCAAGACGGCGCCGACCGCCAGCAGCACCGCCATCAGAACGCCGTCGCTGTCGGCCTGCAGGATTCCCAGCACGACGAACAGCATGCCGAGCGCCGACAGGATCGCGCCGACGGTGTCGAACGGGCGCGTCGGGTCCGCGGGCACGGGATCGGTCAGGTCGCGACTGAGATAGACGATCGTCGCGACCACCAGCGCCTGGAAGACGAACGCCGCCCGCCAGCTGATCGCGGTCGTGATGAGGCCGCCGATCAGCGGGCCCGCCGCGGCTCCCGCCCCGGCCATCCCGCTGATGAGGCCGAAGGCACGGGCGCGCGAGACGAGGTCGGTGAACGCCATCGTCGTGAGGATGTAGACAGGCGGGATCAGGAACGCCGTGCCGACGCCCTCGAGCACCGAGTTGCCGAGGATCAGCACACCGAGACCGGGAGCGGCAGCGCTCAGCAGAGCGCCGATCCCGTACAGGACGAGGCCGCCGAGGAAGCACCGCTTGCGCCCCCAGCGGTCGCTGAGCTTGCTGCCGGGGATCATCAGGATCGCCATGATCAGGAGGAACAACGTGATCGCGGTCTGCACCCCGGTGACGGTCGTGTCCAGGTCCGTGCTGATGTCGTCGATCATCACGTTCATGTTCGAGCCCGCGAAGCTGCAGATGAACTGGGCAAGCGCGAGCGGCGCAAGCAGCTTCCGCTTGGAGACGGCCCGACTCGCCGGAGCGGCATCTGCGCTCGCGTGGCCGGTCACCGCGCGTCCGTCCCGGCGGCGGGAGTCGCCACGAGCCGCCTGCCGTAGTCCTCGAGCAGCATCTGCCCGCAACGTTCACCCGCGGCAGGGGTGCTCGACAAGGGCGTACGCATGCCTTCCGCCCGTCGTGACAGCGACCCTCAGAGGTGGCCGAGCTTGTCCGGGTTGCGCACGATCCGCACGGCCTGCACGTGCCCGTCGACGACGTCGATGGACAGCACGTCCCACACACTGCCCTCGGCCGTGCGCATCACGCGCCCGGGTTGGCCGTTGATGCTCACCAGCTCGGGCTCGAACGTGCCGAGCGCGCGCCGTCTGCGCGCGATGTCGACGAGGAAGCGGGCGATCGCGGCGGCGCCGACGACCGCCTCCTGGATCGCGAGCACCTTCCCGCCGCCGTCGCCGTAGAGCACCGCATCCTCAGCCAGCAGCGCCTCGAGCCCGGCCACGTCGCCCTCCTCCGCGGCTGCCAGGAAGCGCTCCAGCAGCGCGTCGCGGCGCGCCTCGTCGGGATCGAAGCGCGGCCGGCGCGATTCGAGCTGCTTCTTGGCGCGCGTCACGAGCTGGCGGCAGTTCGCCTCCTGGCGGTCCACCACTCTGCCGATCTGGGCGTACTCGTAGCCGAACACCTCGCGCAGCAGAAAGGCCGCGCGCTCGACCGGCGTCAGCTGCTCCAGCAGGACGAGGAACGCCTGCGAGAGCGTGTCGGCCGTCTCGGCATGCGCGGCGGGCCCCGGCGCGGCGTCCGCCAGCAGCGGCTCCGGCAGCCAGGGCCCGACGTACTGCTCGCGACGCACGCGCGCCAGCCGCAGGTGGTCGATCGAGAGCCGCGTCACGACCGTCGTGATCCAGGCCGCGGGCTCGTCGAGCTCCTCGTCCACGCGCGTGAGCCGCAGCAGTGCCTCCTGGACGATGTCCTCGGCCTCGCTGACGCTCCCCAGCATCCGATACGCCACGGCAAAGCCGTGGCGTCGGAGAGCTGCCAGCTCGGTGTCGGAGATCTCGTGCATGCGACCATTCAGCTCGCGGCCGCCGAGGCGACCGCTTCGCTGGAGGCGGCGACACTGCTGCGACGCCCCTGGACCCGCACCGCGGCGAGCGCCAGCAGCGCGACCACCAGCATCGCACTGTACAGCCAGCGTGCGGCGTCCTGGGTGCCGACGAGGCCGCCCGGATCGACGAAGCCGGACAGGTTGGCGATCGTGCCGCCGATCGCCGCGCCGGCGGCGGCCGCCGTCAGCTGGACGGTCGTGATCGAGGCGCCTGCGAGATCCTGGTCTTCGGCCGGGACCGTCTTCAGCACGCCGGTCACGAGGTGCGGCCACGCCATCCCGATGCCCCAGCCGAGCAGCACGAAGCCCCGCTTGTCGAGGCGCGCCGTGAAGTAGGGCGTCATCTCGTCGATGACGTGGAACAGCTCGTCGTAGGAGGCGAAGAAGCGCGGGATGGCGAAGACGCCGAAGTCCT
>Ga0126310_10000625_pt1 | contig 12525 bp, 14 predicted proteins | sample Plot60_FD_92540 | JGI IMG/M metagenome (GOLD analysis project Ga0126310, IMG submission 92540) | Serpentine soil microbial communities from UC McLaughlin Reserve, CA, USA - Plot60 | ecosystem: Environmental > Terrestrial > Soil > Grasslands | place: USA: UC McLaughlin Reserve, Lake County... | reverse complement strand
GAGAAGGACGAGGTGTCCGAGGGCTCGCGCCCGTGACGGACACACCACCAGCCCAGTCGCCGGGGCGGCTGGGCGTGGCGGTCGTGGGCTTCGGCTGGATGGGGGAGGTGCACGCGAGGTCCTGGATCCGTCTCAACCAGCACTTCCCGCAGATCGCCGCGCGCCCACGCTTCGTGGCCGTCGCCGACACGGAGTCGTCGCGGCGCCAGGTCGCCACCGAGGTCTACGGCTTCGAGCACGGCACCGACGCGTGGCAGGAGGTGCTGGATCGCGACGACGTCGACGTGGTGAGTGTGTGCGGCCCGAACTTCGTGCACCGGGAGATCGGAGAGGCGGTGGCAGCCTCCGGCCGCCATCTCTGGATCGAGAAGCCGGCCGGACGCAGCGCCGCAGACACCCGGGCCATCGCCGAAGCGGTGCGGTCAGCCGGCGTCCGGTCCGCGGTCGGGTTCAACTACCGCAACGCCCCGGCCGTGCAGCTCGCGCGACAGCTCGTGGCAGACGGGGCGCTCGGCAGGATCGAGTCCGTCGACGTGCGGCTTCTGGCTGACTACTCCGCCCATCCCGACCAGGCCCTCTCGTGGCGCTTCGACCCGGCGTATGCGGGCACCGGGGTTCTCGGTGACCTCGCCAGCCACGGCTTCGACCTGGCTCTGCACCTCGGCGGAGAGACGGTGGGGGGCGTCACCGAGCTGGTCTCCGACCAGGCGACCTTCCTCAGCGAGCGGCCACTGCCGGGAGAGGGCGCGATGTCCCACTTCGCGCGGGGGGAAGGCCCGCGTGGACCCGTAGGGAACGAGGATGCCGCCTCGGCGCTGCTGCGGTTCACCTCCGGCGCCCGGGGCACCCTCGCGGCGTCGCGGGTTGCCGTGGGGGAGCAGTGCAGCTACGGCATCGACGTCCGGGGCACGCGCGGTGCCCTGTCGTGGGACTTCCGCCGGATGGGCGAGCTGCGGCTGTGCGTGGGACAGGACTACCAGGACGCGGGCTGGGAGACCAGGCTCGTGCGACCTGGCGATGGCGACCTGGCCGCGTTCCAGCCCGCCTCCGGCATCGCCATGAGCTACGACGACCTCAAGGTGCTGGAGTGCCGTGCGCTGGCGCAGAGCATCGCGACCGGCGTCCAGCACGGCGCGACGATCGACGACGCGGTGGTCGCGGCCGAGCTGGTGGACGCCATGGTGGCCTCCTACGAGGAAGGGCGGTGGGTCAGGACATGATCGGCAACGACACGGGCAGCACCACTGGCAGGAGCACTGGCAGCAGCACGGGCACGGGCACTGGCACGAGGGACGACGGCGTCCTGCGCGGCATCGTGCGCGTGGGCGTGATCGGTGCCGGAGCCATGGGTGCGGCGCATGTGGAAAGCCTGGCCCGGTGGGTTCCGGGTGCGGAGGTGGCGCGGATCTTCGACGTGGACTCCGAGCGCGCGGGAGCGATCGCCCAGGGTGTCGGTGCCACGGCGGCTGACTCAGCGGAGGCGCTGATCGAGTCCGACGACGTGGACGCGGTGTTGATCGCCGCTCCCGATCCCCTGCACGAGCCGCTCACGATCGCGTGCCTCCAGCTCGAGAAGCCGGTCCTGCTGGAGAAGCCCATCGCCGCGACGGTCGAGGGCGCGCGGCGCGTGGTCGACGCGGAGGTTGCCGCCGGGCGCCCCCTGGTGCAGCTCGGGTTCATGCGGCGCTTCGACCCGGCGTACCTGAGCCTGCGCGAGGCGGTCGTCGGTGGATCCATCGGCCGGGTCAGAGCGGCCCACTTCGTGCACCGCAACCCGCGCCAGCACCCCAGTCACTCCGACGAGAGCGTGCTCTTCGGCTCGATGATCCACGAGTTCGACTGTGTGCCGTGGCTGCTGGACGACCCCATCGCGGCGGTCACGGTCTTCCCGGCCCGCGTCGCGGACGGCGAGCTCAAGGATCTGCAGGTGGCCGTCTTCGAGACCGCCGGCGGCGTGGTCGTCACGATCGAGGTCTTCCTCAACGCCCGGTACGGCTATGACATCCACACCGAGGTGGTCGGCGCCTCGGGCACCGTCTCTCTCACCCCGCCGTACGGCGTGTCGGTGCGGCGTGAGCTGTCGGAGATCGACGGGGTCGACGGCCGCCTCGTCACCACCGACGGCACCCTGCGCTACCTGGACGCCTACCGGATCGAGGTCGCGGCCTGGATCGACAGCATCCGCTCCGGCGTCCCGGCCGGGTCGTCGGCCTGGGACGGGTACCTCGCGAACGTCGCCGCGTTCGCCGCCATCGAGTCGTTGCACGGAGGCGGCCGGGTCGAGGTGCCGCGGGAGCAGCGCCCGACTCTCTACGACCCCGCGTGAAGGCGGTTCCGGCAGACCCGGTCCAGACCGGATGTGCACAGGCTTGTGCACAGGGACACGTAGCGCTGTGCACTCCCCTCCGCGCTCCTGCACACGCTGTGCACAGATTTCGACGGAGCCTGGGGGAATCCCGCAATCGGTAGAGATCGCTCGGCGCGCCCTCCTACAGTCGCGGCGTACCTCGGGGGAACATGTCGCAAAGTCGACAAACACCTGAGCACACAGACCGGGAGAGCACATGAGCGGAATCTTCGGACGCGGCCACTCCGGATCGAACGCCCCCGCCATGCCGCCGAAGGTCGCCTCGCGGCCCCCGGTGCCGCGCGAGGACGCACATCCGGCGACGCGTCACCACCTGCCGTCGGTCGAGCCCGATGGTGACGGGCTCGTGACCACCGTTCCGGTCGCCACGGCGCCCATCGCGGAGCCGGCGCCGGAACTCGGCCCCACTGGCCGCCCGCAGCCCGAGTTCCCGGATCCCCAGCCGCTGACGGTCCACGGCCATGCCCGGGTGATCGCCATGTGCAACCAGAAGGGCGGCGTCGGCAAGACCACGACGACGATCAACCTCGGAGCCTCTCTGGCCGAGTTCGGTCGGAACGTGCTGCTCGTCGATTTCGACCCCCAGGGCTCGCTCTCGGTGGGTCTGGGGCTGAACCCCCACGACATTGAGCTGACCGTCTACAACCTGCTGATGGAACCCGACGTCAGGCTCGACGACGTGATCGTGCCGTCCGGCGTACCCGGCATGGACCTGCTGCCCTCCAACATCGATCTTGCCGCAGCCGAGGTGCAGCTCGTGCACGAGGTGGCGCGCGAGCAGACGCTGCAGCGAGTGCTCGGTCCCGCGATCGAGAAGTACGACGTGGTCCTCATCGACTGCCAGCCGTCCCTCGGTCTGCTCACGGTGAACGCCCTGACCGCCTGCGACGGCGTGATCGTCCCCCTCGAGTGCGAGTACTTCGCCCTGCGCGGCGTCGCATTGCTGAAGACGACCATCGACAAGGTGAGGGAACGGCTGAACCCGGATCTGGAGGTGGACGGCGTGCTCGGGACCATGTACGACGGCCGCACGCTGCACAGCCGTGAGGTGATGCAGCGCCTCGTGCAGGCGTGGGGCGAGAAGGTGTTCCATACCGTGATCCGGCGAACCGTGAAGTTCTCCGACTCCACGGTCGCCGGCGAGCCGATCACGTCGTACGCCTCCACCTCGACCGGTGCCGACGCCTACCGTCAGCTGGCCAAGGAGGTGGCGCTGCGGTGCCTCGACGCGTGAACCTGCCTGCCGCCGACGACCTGTTCCGGACTACCGACTCGGCGACCGATCGGGCACCCGATCCGCGGGAACGTCCGGTACGGGCCGTCCCCTCGGCCGAGCCAGCCGACGAGAGCCGCCGGCGTCCGAGCGGCCGGGTGAGGCACGACGAGAAGATCACGATCTACGTCACTGCCGACGAGCTGGTCGACCTGGAGCACGCCCGCCTGGAGCTGCGGCGCCACCATGGGCTGGCGGTGGACCGCGGCCGGCTCGTGCGCGAGGCCGTCGCCTTGGTGCTGGCCGACCTCGACGAGAACGGGCATGACAGCATGCTGGTGCATCGACTGATCGAGGACTGAAGCACCACCCATGACCGTCGCCACCACGTCCGACCGGCCGGGGCCGGGGGCCCTCCCGGACCCGAGCACGGCGTCGACCTCCGAGGTCGGTCCCAGCTTCGAGGTGCGGCTCGACAACTTCGAAGGCCCCTTCGACCTCTTGCTGAACCTGATCTCGAAGCACAAGCTCGACATCACCGAGGTGGCTCTGCACCAGGTCACCGACGAGTTCATCGCGCACGTGAAGGCGGGAGCGAGTCGGCGGGAGGACGGCGCCTGGGACCTCGAGCAGACGTCGTCGTTCCTGCTCGTCGCCTCGACTCTGCTGGACCTGAAGTCGGCCCGGCTGCTGCCTCAGGGGGACATCGAGGACGAGGACGACCTCGCCCTGCTCGAGGCCAGAGACCTGCTGTTCGCCCGGCTGCTGCAGTACCGCGCGTTCAAGCAGATCGCCGGGGTGCTGGAGCAGCGGCTGGCCGGGGAGTCGCGGCGTCACCCACGCGCGGTCGGGCTCGGGGAGAGGTACGCCGGCTTGCTTCCGGAGGTGCTGATCGGGATCGGTCTCGATGCCTTCGCCACACTGGCGGCCACCGCGCTGGAGCCCAAGCCCGTGCCCGAGCTGTCGCTGCAGCACATCCACGCGCCGGCAGTCTCGGTACGCGAGCAGGCCGAGCTCATCGTCGACCGGCTTCGACGCGTCGGGACGATGACGTTCCGGGGGCTGTGCGGTGACTCACCGGACGTGATCACCACCGTGGCGCGGTTCCTGGCCGTGCTCGAGCTGTTCCGCGAGAACGCCGTCGCCTTCGACCAGGTGTCGCCGCTGGGCGAGCTCAGCGTCCGCTGGACCGGTGGTGACCACCGCGGCGGCGTCGCGGACTTCCGGATCGACGAGTTCGAGGGCGCGCCGCAGGCGCCCCCCGAAGCGGCGTTGCCGGCATCCGATCCGATCGGCCCGATCGGCGAGATCGGCGAGAACACGGGGTCCATCGCGGATCCTGCCGTCAACCTGCCCATCAGCGAGGAGCCGTCATGACCGAGGATGTGCTGGAGGTCGCGGTCGCCGAGCTGCGCCCCTCGCTGGAGGCGCTGTTGATGATCGCTGACCAGCCGCTCGACGAGACGACGCTGGCCACGGCCGTCGGTGCTCCCGTCGCGCAGGTCTCCGCGGCGCTGCCCGAGCTGGCCCATGAGTACGCCGATCAGGGCCGCGGTTTCGAGCTGCGGAACGTGGCGGGGGGTTGGCGGTACTACAGCCGCGAGGAGTTCGCGCCGATCGTCGAGGCGTTCGTCCTGGACGGCCAGCAGGCGCGGCTGACCCAGGCGGCGCTGGAGACGCTGGCCGTCGTGGCCTACCGGCAGCCGGTCTCGCGAGCGCGTGTCTCCGCGATCCGCGGCGTCAACGTGGACGGCGTCATGCGAACACTGCTCGTGCGTGGGCTGGTGGAGGAGGGGGGGGAGGACCCCTCCACGGGCGCCCACCTGTACCGAACGTCGTCGTACTTCCTCGAGCGCATCGGCGTGACCTCCCTCGACGAGCTGCCGGAGCTGGCGCCGTACCTGCCCGACCTCGAGGAGCTCGAGGAGCTCGAGGAGGGGCTCGGCTCCTTTGGATCGCCCGTGGCCGCGTCCAACTCGATCGACCGCCCGGCTGCCGGACCAGACGACGGGCACGCGTGAGCGGACCCGAGATCGAGCGGGACGAGCACGGGTTCGTCCGGCTGCACAAGCTGCTCGCGCGCTCGGGTGTCGCCTCACGGCGCAAGTGCGAGGAGCTGATGCTCGCTGGCGCGGTGACGGTGGATGGCGAGGTCGTCACCCGCCTCGGCACCAAGATCGACCCGACGACCGCGGTGATCCGGATCTCCGGTAAGCGCCTGCCGCCGATCTCGCGGAACGCCTATCTGGTCCTGAACAAGCCGGTGGGCGTGACCTCGACCATGTCAGACCCGCATGCCGGCCGCACCCTCGCCGACCTCCTCGCCGGCCGCCCGGAACGGCTCTTCCACGTCGGCCGGCTCGACACCGACACCGCCGGGCTGCTCTTGCTCACCAACGACGGCGAGTTCGCGCACCGGATGGCGCATCCGTCGTATGAAGTGGACAAGACCTACGTCGCCGCGGTCGAGGGCGTCGTCCAGCCCAGCACCGTCAAGCGGCTGCTCGGCGGTGTCGCCCTGGACGACGGACCGGTCACGGTGTCGTCGGTCAAGCTCGTCGGCGGTCGGGGGACCCCTCGGGACGGGTCGATCCTCGAGTTGACGATCCACGAGGGCCGCAACCGCATCGTGCGCCGCCTGCTCGAGCACGTCGGCCATCCGGTGCGGCAGCTCACGCGCACGGCCATCGGACCGGTGGTCCTGGGCCGCCTTGGTGCCGGGGAGGTGCGCGAGCTGACCCACGACGAGCTCGGGGCACTGCTGGACGCCGCCCGGCTGTGACCTCGGGTGGGCGGTGAGCAGGGATCGGTTCGTGGCCCTTCGGCCGGTCATTCCCCACCGCTCTGCGTGCTCCCGCGGCACGCCCGGCGGTGCCACAGCCATCGAACCGCTACCGGCAAGCGGTGGTCGATCCACCGCCGACGTCAGTGACGGGCACGAAGAAGTGGTCCAGCCACCGCCGTGGTGCTGGACGGGGCGCGCTGGCGCAGGTGGAGCGCCGTTAGGGTCGGGGCGTGGCAGTCCGAGCGGTACGTGGAGCGACGCAGCTCGATGTCGACGACCGCGAGCACATGCTGACGCGGGTGACCGAGATGGTGAGGGTGGTGATGGATGCGAACGGATGGCGTGTCGAGGACTTCATCTCGATCATCTTCACCGCGACGACCGACCTCGTCTCGGAGTTCCCGGCCTACGCCGCCCGGCAGCTCGGGTTCACCGACGTACCCCTGATCTGCACCCGTGAGCTGGAAGTACAGGGATCGATGCCACGGGTGGTACGGATGATGGCTCACGTCGAGACGGACCTGCCGCGCCCGGACGTCACCCATGTCTACCTGCACGGCGCGGCGGCGCTGCGGCGCGACCTTGCCAGGGTCCGGGCTGTCCCGGATTCCGCCCCGGCCGATGAGTGAGCTGCCCGAGCCGGTCCTGATCGTCGGCACGGGGCTGCTCGGCACCTCCTTGGGCCTGGCTCTGCGCCGACGTGGTGTGGACGTCCGGCTCGCCGATCGCAACCGCGAGCACCTGAGGACCGCGACCGGTCTGGGCGCGGGACACGCACACCGCGGGGAGCCGGTCGGCCTGGTCGTCGTCGCGGTCCCCCCGGACCACATCGCCAGTGAGATCGCTCGGGTCCTGGCTGACACCGACGCCCTCGTCACCGATGTCGGCAGCGTCAAGACGGCGCCGGTGCACCTGCTCGAGGGTCTCGACGGGAAGGGCCGGTACGCCGGTGGCCACCCCATGGCGGGCAGCGAACGCTCAGGCCCGTTGGCGGCGGCGGCGACGCTTTTCGACGGTCGCCCGTGGGCGGTCACGCCGCACCCGGGGTCCAGCCTCGCCGCGACGGGCGCGGTGGAGGCCCTTGCCACGACGGCCGGTGCGAGCGTGGTGCGCCTCACGCCAGAGGAGCATGACGAGGCGGTCGCGCGCATCTCGCACCTGCCGCACCTGCTCTCCGCGCTCGTCGCCGGTCGTCTTGCCGACGCTCCCGTCGACCATCTCGCCCTCAGTGGTCAGGGCGTGCGCGACGTGACCCGGGTAGCCGGGGGAGACCCGGCCATGTGGCAGCAGATCGTCACCGCCAACGCGACCGCCGTCACCGGTCTGCTCACCCAGGTGCGCGACCAGCTCGACGTCCTCATCCGGGCGGTCAGCACGGGGAATCGCGGATTGCTCGGGGAGATCCTGGAGCGCGGTGTCGCCGGCACGCGCGCGATCCCCGGCAAGCACGGCGGGCCGAGCCGCCCGACCGCCTCGGTCTTCGTCTCTCTCCCCGACCATCCCGGCGAGCTGGCCCGGCTCTTCGCCGACGCGGGAGCCAGCGGAGTCAACATCGAGGATGTCCACATCGACCATGACCCCGCTCGGGAGACAGGCCTGGTGGAGCTCGTGGTCGAGGAGACCCGCGCCGACCACTTGCAAGCCTCTCTGGAGTCGCGCGGCTGGCAGGCCCACGCGTGACCAGAGATGTCGTCGACAAGGGGCGTCGCGACCAGGGGCCGCGGCGAGTCGGAGTCCCACGGCGAATGACCAGGCAGTGCCCGCGACCATTACCCTGAGCGCCTGCGCCAGAACCCTCTGCTCGGCGAGCGAGCGGAGCCGAGACCGAGGACAGGCACCGTGAGCGCTTCGGCAGGCACGCACGTGGTCGTCGCCATCGACGGCCCTTCGGGCTCGGGCAAGTCCAGCACGTCGCGTGGCGTCGCGGTGAAGCTCGGACTGCGCTACCTGGACACCGGTGCCATGTACCGCGCCATGACCTGGTGGATGCTGCGTCACGATGTCCCGGTCGATCAGCCGGCCGCGATCGCGGAACGCTGCGGCGAACCGGTGATCGAGACCGGCACCGACCCCGAGCACCCCACCATCACCGTCGACGGCATCGACGTGGCGGTCGCCATCCGCACGCCCGAGGTGACCGGCGCGGTATCCGCGGTGAGCGCCGTGCCAGAGGTCCGTGCCCGTCTTCTCGTGCTACAGCATGCGGCCATCGAGGGGGCCGCCGACGGTCCCGGGATCGTGGTCGAGGGACGTGACATCGGCTCGGTGGTCGCACCCGACTCCGCTGTCAAGGTCTACCTGACAGCCGATGCGGCGGCACGCGCAGCCAGACGGGCCGCCGAGGAGGGCGGCACGGACATCCTGGCGACGGAGTCGTCCCTCCTGGCACGCGACCGGATCGACTCCGGCCGCACCACCTCCCCGCTCACCAGGGCCCAGGACGCTGTCCACGTCGACACCACGCCGTACACCCTCGACGAGGTCGTCGACCTCATCGTGGGCCTGGTGCAGGACGCCCGTCGGGAGATGCCATGAGCACCGACCACCCGACCGAGGCCCGGACCGAGGCCCCGACCGGTCCGCTGCCGGTACTCGCCGTCGTGGGCCGTCCCAATGTCGGCAAGTCGACGTTGGTCAACCGGATCCTCGGACGTCGCGAAGCCGTGGTGGAGGACGTCCCCGGCGTCACGCGGGACCGGGTGTCGTACGACGCCATCTGGGCCGGCCGCGTTTTCACCGTGGTCGACACCGGCGGCTGGGATCCCGATGCTCGCGGGCTGGCCGAACGGATCAGGGCCCAGGCCGAGATCGCCGTGAGCCTGGCCGACGCCGTGCTGTTCGTGGTCGACGCGACCGTCGGCATCACCGACGCGGACGAGGCCGTCGTCCGCGTGCTCCGCCGTTCGAGCAAGCCGGTCATCGTGGCTGCCAACAAGGTCGACGACCAGCGCACGGAGGCGGAGTCGTTCGGGCTGTGGAACCTCGGCCTCGGTGAGCCCCACCCGGTTTCGGCACTGCACGGCCGCGGGTCCGGAGACCTGCTCGACGCTGTGCTGGAGGCGCTCCCGGAGCCTCCGGCCGACTCCTTCGCCGAGCAGGTCGGCGGCCCGCGCCGTGTGGCGATCGTGGGGAAGCCCAACGTCGGCAAGTCGTCTCTCCTGAACAGGCTGGCCGGTTCGGAGCGTGTAGTCGTCGACTCGGTCGCCGGTACCACGGTGGACCCGGTCGACGAGCTGGTGGAGCTCGGCGGCCGGGAATGGCGGTTCATCGACACCGCGGGGATCCGCAAGCGGGTCAAGGAAGCGTCGGGTCACGAGTTCTACGCCTCGCTGCGCACCTCGGCCGCGATCGACCGGGCCGAGATCGCCGTGCTGGTGCTCGACGCCGGCCAGAGCATTTCTGAACAGGACGTCCGGATCCTGCAGACCGTCAAGGACGCCGGCCGCGCACTGGTGATCGCCTTCAACAAATGGGACCTTGTCGACGAGGAGCGCCGGCACTATCTCGAGCGCGAGGTCGAGCAGGAGCTCGTGCAGGTGCAATGGGCGCCGCGGATCAACGTCACGGCTCGCACGGGCTGGCACGTCGACCGGCTCGTGGCGGCCCTCGACCGGGCGCTCGCCGGATGGGAGACCCGCGTGTCCACCGGTGCACTCAATGCGTTCCTCGGTCGCTTGGTGGCCGAGCACCCCCATCCGGTGCGGAGCGGCAAGCAGCCGAAGATCATGTTCGGCACCCAGCCGTCGGTCGCGCCGCCGACGTTCGCCCTGTTCACCTCCGGCAAGCTCGACGCGGCGTACGAGCGGTTCATCGAGCGGCGTCTGCGCGAGGAGTTCGGGTTCGCCGGGACCCCCATCGTGCTCAGTCAACGCGTGCGCGAGAAGCGGAGGCGCTGAGCCGCCCGGCTCGCCCGCATGAGAGCATCGCCCCCATGGTCACGATGGATCAGATGCTCGCGTTCGGACTCGTCGCGCTGGTCGTGATCGCAATTCCAGGGCCGAGCGTGGTGTTCACGGTCGGCCGCGCACTCACCTACGGCCGCTCCGTCGCGCTCACGACTGTGGCCGGGAACTCCCTGGGTCTGCTCGCCGCCCTGGTTCTGGTGGTGCTCGGACTGGGTCAGCTGGTCGCCACCTCGGACCTGGTCTTCCAGGTCGTCAAGGTCTGTGGCGCGTGCTACCTGGTCTACCTCGGCGTCCAGGCCCTCCGGCATCGACGCGGCATCGCTGTGCCCGCGGAAGGACGTGGCTCCGGTCCGCCGCTACGCCCGTTCACGGCGCTGCGGCAGGGTTTCCTGGTCGGCTTCACCAACCCGAAGGGCTATGTGATGTTCGTGGCGCTGCTGCCGCAGTTCCTCGACCGCAGTCGCGGGCACGACAGTCTGCAGATGCTGCTGCTCGGGTCGCTGGCCTTCGCGATAGGGCTGTGCTCGGACAGCCTGTGGGCGCTGATGGCCAGCCAGCTCCGCCGCTGGTTCGACGCCTCCCCTCGGCGTGGCCGGGCGCTCGGCGCGGTGGGCGGTATGTCGATGATCGGGCTCGGGTTGGCCGTCGCCGTGGGCGGCCGGCCGGACGCCGCATGAGAGGGCGTCGGACAGCGGTCGCGGTCGTCGCGGCGCTCGCGATGACCGGCACGGCGTACGCCGCGGTGTCGGGACCCGCCTCGCCCACCACCACTTCCCGTGCCGTCGTCGGCACGTCGTGCCGGACATTTCCGGCCGACAACTGGTGGCACGCCGACATCCGGCAGCTTCCGGTCGACTCTCGTAGCCAGAAGTGGCTCTCGCACATGTCGACCGGGGTCGACCTGCACCCCGACTTCGGTCCGTCCTTCGGGGATGGGCCGAACTACGGCCTACCGATCACCGTGGTGGCACACTCGCACAGGAGGGTGCGCGTCCGCTTCCAGTACGCCTCCGAGAGCGACCGGGTGCGCTACCCGCTCGGGAAGGACACCCGGATCGAGGGCGGCCGCCACGCCTCGGGCGATCGGCACGCGATCGTCCTGGACAAGGGAGCCTGCCGGCTGTTCGAGACCTTCGCGACGCGGAAGCGCGACGGAAGGTGGCACGCCGGCTCGGGGGCGGTGTGGTCACTCACGTCCGACAAGCTCCGGCCGAACGGCTGGACGTCCGCGGACGCCGCGGGGCTGCCGATCCTGCCGGGGCTGCTGCGGTGGAACGAGGTCAGGCACCGCGACATCGACCACGCGATCAGGTTCACCACCGACGTCACCTCGGAGCACCACCTGTGGCCCGCCCGGCACGACGCGGGATCGAAGGGCAGCTGGAACTACCCACCGATGGGCGCCCGTTTCCGGTTGCGCGCGTCGTACCACCCGAGCGGCATGGGGCCGAAGGCGATGGCCGTGGTGCGAGCGATGAAGAGGTACGGGCTGGTCCTGGCCGACAACGGATCGCCGTGGTTCTTCCAGGGCGAGCAGAACGCTCGATGGCCGGGCGGGCTGATCGACCAGCTCAAGCGCATCCCTGCGGACAAGTTCGTGGCCGTGGACACCTCGTCGCTGAAGATCTCGTCCGACAGCGGGGCCACGCACTGACATCACGGCTCGGCCTGGCGGAGTCGGGTACTGCCGGATCCCTCGCTGAGGTTCCGGGCTGAGCGTTCCGGTCCTGGAGGCCGGGTCCGCGAGATCGCGTCCGGGTTCGGCGATCAGTGCCGGCGTTCCCTCCGGGTCTTCTCCGGAAGCTGCTGATACCGCACGGCGCCCGCCATCGCGGTCGCGGCGATGGAGTAGACGAAGTAAAGCAGCAGACCGGCGGAGAAACTGAGCGTCATGCACAGGATCGCGAAGAAGAGGAAGATGTTGGCGATGGTGAGGTTGGACATGGGGCACGTCCTTGCGGGAGCACCCTCCGTACGACTGAGCCTCGCCGGTGGGGCGATGGTGCCGATTCTGTCCCGTGGTACTCGATCTTCAAACATCAAGATTGGGGGTCATCCGATCGGTCCTGACTTCACGAACACCGACGCGGCACGGGACATCCCTTCCTTGGTGCAGCTCATCGGCAGGCACAGCCGGCCTGGGTCCGGGCGGAGAGTTGCGCTGCGGTAGCCTTCACTCCGCTCCGCTGCCTGGTGGTACGGGGCATCGGGCTGTGGCGCAGTTTGGTAGCGCACTTGACTGGGGGTCAAGGGG
>Ga0126310_10000624_pt1 | contig 12525 bp, 9 predicted proteins | sample Plot60_FD_92540 | JGI IMG/M metagenome (GOLD analysis project Ga0126310, IMG submission 92540) | Serpentine soil microbial communities from UC McLaughlin Reserve, CA, USA - Plot60 | ecosystem: Environmental > Terrestrial > Soil > Grasslands | place: USA: UC McLaughlin Reserve, Lake County... | reverse complement strand
GGTTGAGGTAATTTTCGCGGCAGGCGCTGCGACGTATCTTGCCACTGGAGGTTTTGGGAATGCTGCCAGGTTTGACGAGCGCGATCGCACAGACTTGCAGCTCGTGAGTTTCGCTCACCGCACGGCGGATCGCATCAAACACGGCGTCCGGATCCTCGCTATGATTTCTCTCGACCTCCTGCACAATCGCGAGGCGCTCCTCACCGTTCACCTCGATTGAAAAAGCAGCTCCGCCTCCGGCGCGCACCGCGCGACTCGATAACTCGACAGTGCGTTCGATGTCCTGCGGGTAATGGTTCAACCCGCGAACGATGATTAGATCTTTCAGCCGCCCGGTCACAAACAGCTCGCCGTCCTGCAAAAAACCCAGGTCGCCCGTACGCAGGAATGGCCCCTCGCCCGTGTCCGACAGATGTGCGGAAAAGACGTTTTCTGACTCGACACTGCGAGCCCAATATCCGCGAGCGACGCTTGGACTGGCGACCCAGATTTCGCCCACCTCGTACGACGCGCAGCGAGTAAAAGTCTCCGGATTGACGATTTCAATTTGCTGGTCGAGGAATTCGGAGCCGCTGCTGACCAGGGTGGTTTTCTGGCGGCTCGTCGCGGCGGCCTCCAGGGCGAGGTTGTCGCCGAGTGATCCGGCGTCTAATTCCCGCACCACCGGAGCACCCGGCGCACGCTTGCCGGCCACGAAAAGCGTTGCCTCGGCCAGTCCGTAGCAGGGGAAGAAAGCTGTGCGCCGGAAGCCGCACGGTCCAAAAGCGGCGGCGAAACGATCGAGCGTCTCGGCACGAATCGGCTCTGCGCCATTGAAGGCCACGCGCCAGCTACTCAAGTCGAGGGAAGTGCGCTGCTCTTCGCTGATTTTGCGAGTGCACAACTCGTACGCGAAGTTAGGACCACCGCTGGTCGTAGCACGATAGCGTGAGATGGCTTGCAACCAGCGCAGTGGTTTTTGCAGGAAGGCCGCCGGCGACATCAGCACGCAGTGCGCGCCGGCGTAGAGCGGCTGGAGAACGTTGCCGATCAGCCCCATGTCATGGTAGAGCGGCAGCCAGCCCGCGATCACTGAGTCTTCGGTTTGGCGGAACGCGGCCCGGATCATCCGCTGGTTGTGCACGAGGTTTCCGTGCGTGACCATCACGCCCTTCGGCGCAGAGGTTGAGCCTGACGTGTACTGAAGGAAAGCGAGGGTATGCTCGTCTACATCCGGATCCGTCCACTCATCCTCGAGTCCATTTGGTAACTCGTCCGTTGCGAGCCAGCGCAGTGACTTCAGTTCCGGCGCGTGCGCGTAGAGGGGTTGAATGCGCGTGCGGATCAAGCCGGTCGTGAGGGCCACTGTAGCCTGCGAGTCGCTGACGATTGACTGGAGCCGGTCCAGTGAGCGATTCATGCGCGGCGGATAGGCCGGGACCGCTACCACTCCCGCATACAGGCAAGCAAAGAACGCCGTGACGTATTGCAAGTCAGACGGATATAGCAGCAACACACGCTCGCCCGGCGCTGCAACCGTCCGGAGCCATGCGGCCAGCGATCGGGCGCGGCGATCGAGTTCGCCGTACGTTAACGTCTGCTCTTCAACTTCCCCATCGGTGAGGAAGGTGTAGGCCAGGCGTTCGCGCTGCTCGAACGATCTCTGCCGCAATAGCTCGACAATCGTTGAAGGCCCTTCGGCCACCAGCGAACTTCTATTCAGGTTTTCCAGAATTTGCATAGGTCTTAAAAAGTAGTGACCGTGAGGTCGCCACGGAGGCAACTTCTCCAAAAACATCCGGACACCAATTCGCGTTCGACTTTTTCCGGTGTTACAAACTGAAGGTCTTGGTAACGAAAGTGGCGTCGCTGTACGGGAGAGAGACGGGCATCATGTAATCGGGGCGAGGCTTGAAGTTCGCGCCCGGTATTTCTGGCAATCCGAAGGTCCGATCGTTCACGCGAATTTTGAGCGGACGCGATGACTTGAGAACGAGCTTCAACTCAACGCCGTCTTCCGGTAGTCCGTGGTAGTGCAAGACGAGATGGTCTTCGTCAGTCTGCGGCTTGTCGTCGCCGTCCGCCGTGAGAGATTTCCCGTCGATGTAAGCTCGGGCAATGTCGTCTCCGCCTTCCACATAGATCGTGGCCACCGGCGCTTTTCGCTGCGAACGGATCAGCAGCCTGATCGTCCGCGTTTCGGCTTGCAACTCATCACCCAACACTTCGACAGTGGGTGCGGGCAGTGGTAAAGCGACCGCCTCTCCTTTAATAAAGGACCACGTTGCTAACGGAAAGAAGTCGGGCAAGCTTCCGGGTTCGGCATTGGCGCTGATGAACTGGGAAGTCCATTCATCCGGGCTCGGATCGTCACTCGCCCAGACGGCTGCGCCCGTATCGGCGTTCAGCCCGTAGAAGATGTTCTGGTTTCGCGGGTTGTTCCGATCGAAACCTGCCGTCGAGACACCCGCTGCCGCCAGGCCCAGCGCCACAAGTAACGCCGCAGCCGGCAACACCCAACGGCGAGGCTTAGCAGTGAACGCAAGCAACGGAAGCAGCAGCCCGAGCAGCATGACGGCGGGAACCACCAGCACCGCTCCGGCCGTCATCATCATGGCCAGGTAGAACAGATAAATCATCTGGCTGAACAAGAGCACTCCAGGAAGCAGGCAGAGCGCGGCTATCGCGAAGCTCTTTACCGACTGCCGTGCTCGTATGGCGAAGATAGCCGCGAGACCCAGCGAGGCAAACAGGAGCGGCCACGTCAGCAGGTAGCTCGCGCCAGGCGCCAGCAGGCTGACGGGCACGCTGAGCAGGAACCACCACAACAGTCCGCCCGCCGCCAAATTGAGGTCACTGGTCTTAGTGCGAAACCAGTTGTAGAGCGCCGCAACCACGGCGAGCGTCAGCAGAAGAAAACTGACTACATAAAGTTCGCTGTTGTGAGGTTCGCCATAAGGGACGAAGTCGTAGCCGCTGTGTAGCGCCGTCACCAGCCGCGTCGCCAGCCACACAATCCCCACGGCTGCCAGTCCGGCGATCAGCAATGCGACAAAACCAAAGACGATCCCGCGCGCCGTCAGGAATTGCTTCTTAAACCCGAGGACAACAGCGCCGGTGTAGACGAGTAACGACAAAATCATCAGCGGCAGTACGAGTGCGCCTGGATAATTGACGAACAACGCCCCGACGGGGTTGAAGAAGACCGCGTTGTTCTCCCTCACATCGCTGAGCGTCAGGTTTCCGAAGCGGCGTGTCAGCGCAAGTGCGTAGCTGCCCTGATGCTGAAGACTCCGCTCGTCAATATGCTCGGTACTGTCCGTGACGTTGTGATACCGCCCGACGTCGCCGATGTAAGCGAAGTTCAAACCAGCGAGCCCCGCCTTTTTAAAGATGGTCATGTCCGTGTCGTTCGGCAGCCGCTTGTAGATCTCATAGCCGAGCGAATTGGCAATCGGGTGCGGGGCTGCGGCCGCAAACTCGCGCATCAGCCCGCCGTTGCCCTCGCTCGTCTCAAACATAAAGGCCGGACCACCACTGCCGCGCGCCTCAAAGTTGAAAACGATGCCGACTTCCTTCATTAAAGGATGCTCGTCAACGAAGGCTTTGGCCCCGAGCAGGCCCAGCTCCTCGCCGTCCGTGAACAGCAAGATCACGTCCTGCTTCAACTGCGCTCCCGCTTTCAGTGCGCGCGCCGTTTCCAGCATCGCTGTCACGCCCGAGCCGTCGTCACTCGCACCCGGGCTCGTTGGCGCGCTGTCGTAATGGCTGACCAGCATTACTGCCTTACTGGGAGCGGCGCCCGGTATTTTTGCCACGATGTTCTGTACTTTCGCAGCACGCACCGAAGTGCTCCACCACGCGTTGACAGAAGTGGTCGCCTGTACTTTTGGAGTGAGCCCAAGGGCGGACAGTTCGCGCAAGATGTAATCGCGGACGACACCGTGCTCAGCGGCGCCGACTGGGTGCGGTTTGACGGCGATGTTGCGCAGGTGCGTCATGGCACGTGCCGAAGAGAACTGGTCCACCGGCGCATCCGCCGCGACCGCCTGCGGCGGCCTTACTCCGTTGACAGCGAAGCAGGCTGCCAGGGCGACCACCAGCACAGCGAGCAGGGCCAGCACGACTTCGCGCCCGGCAGTTTTTTCAGTTTCCCACTCCACTGCTTCCAACGTGCGAACTGCAACCATAAAAATATGCCTCGAATCCTGGGGGCTTGTGCCGGAGGGTTTTATGCTGACGCCTGCGTCGCAGGGCAATAGACGAGTTCTTTTGTACCGTACAGCCGGTCGGCGATGATGCTTCTTCCGCAGCAATCCTCGATCAGCTTGTTCGACGCGACGATCGGGTTTGAGTCGTCTGCGTACTTCACACTCGACACGTACGTTAGCCAGGGCTCCTGGCCCATCGCGTAAACGTAAACTTCTTTAGCGTTGAGTTGGTTGACGATGCCGATGCCGCGCTCGTAATCGGACCCCGAGAACCTTCTCGACTGGTCCATCTTCCGGTCTATGCGCATGGTCATCAGCGGACCCAGGAGCCAGGACATCGGCGCGCCGTCACACTCCATCCCGAGAAACAGCACATCAACGTCGCCGATAATGGGCGCGAGGCGGTCGTAGAGCATCGGCTCGATGTTGTTGGAGTCGGCGGCGTAGAGGAACGACTTCCCGCCGAGGCGAACCAGATGCGCGATCTTGCTTGCGATGTTGCAGTCGGCGTGTTCGCCCATGAACGGCACGCCAGTGATCGAGCCGCCCGGAATCTCGATTACCTCCAGGTCTTCCAACTCCAGGATATTTTTGAATCCGATCTGCTGGAGCAGCATTTTGATCGAAGGGTCTTCGAGGCAGCCGCCCTTGCTGCGCGGCAGGACGATGTTTTTGATCTTGTGTCTCAACTGCAGGAGCGTCTCGAACATGATGTGGTCCTGGTGAGCGTGTGTGATCAAAACGTAGTCAATGCTCTCAGGCAAATCGAGGTAAGTGTAACGGTCGATACCGTTCTCATACTTGTAACTCAGCACGGGGTCGAGCAGCAGGCTCACGTCCCTGGTTTCAACCAGCACGGTCGCGTGCCCGAAGTAGCGCACCCTGACGCCCTCGCCGTCGTAGCGCCGGGACTGCGGCGGCGGCTCTTCGGTCAGGAAAGTCGTGAACAGTTCCTGGTCGTCCGGCGTCAACCCAAGCAGCTCGCTGATGTAGCCCAACGTCTTCGGCTCGGTCTTCATCCTGAACAGCTCGTCAATGCCTTTGTGGCAGAACGGGATTTTCAGGTGCAGAGTTTTTTCATCGCGTAGCCGCGGAGTGCTGAGACTAAAGGCGCGGTCGTCGCTGTCTATCAGCGACAGTGCCAGACTCTGCAATGAAGGATCGTAATACGGACTGTGATAGAGCAGGCCCTCGATGAACTTGATCGAAGGATGGTTGTTGAGATCGTAGACGAGCTCGACATAGCCTCGTAGCTCCGGTGGTACGGCTGGGTAGAGGGGCTCCAGTGAGTAGCCCTTCGCCTCGCGTTGCAGCAGCTCGTCGAGTTCCTTGACGGCGTCGGCAAACCGGATCATGTGGACCTGCTTCGTGGCTGTTTGCTCCATCAACTCCCTGATCTCTTCCACCCGGCCGCCGTCGTAATCAATAAATGGTCCACCAAGCATCTTTGGATTCTTGACGGCGTTGGCGTGCACCTGCGGCGCAGCCACGTACGACTTCATGATCTTGAGGTGGAGGTTGGCGATGTTCATCGCCGCCGAGGCAGGCGCGATCAATTGCGCCCACGCATACCACTGGTTGAAAAGCGGCTCCACTTTTACGTTCTGCCTGAGGTAAAAGGTTGGTTCTGACATTGGCATCTACCCTTACAAATATCGTCTAACCTCATCCAACTGCGGCGCCCTGGTTCACCTGCCGCGTACGCGGACGTTGCCGGTGACGCCGGTAACTGAAATTTCGGCGCCTCCGGCTCCGAGCTTGACCACGTATTTGGAATCACTCAGTTTGCTGACCTTAGCTCGTGGCGTTTCCGCAACCACTTTGCCCAGCGTGTCGTCCACCACGACATTCGCGTCAAGACTTTCACTGACTTGCAAATCAATGGCGCCCGCGACGCCTGAGATGTTTATCCCGCGCCCACTGATGCGTTCGATGTGCATCGTCAGTCCACCTGCGAGTGATGACATCTCCGCCGACTGTGCGCCAGTCACCACGACCGGTCCGGCGATATTCGTCAACTTCACCACACCCTCGACTGCCCCAACGTTGACGGCACCCGCGATCGTGCTGAGGTGCAAATCAACCTCGCGCGGGACCAGGAGCTTGACACTCTGCCGCGCCTTGATGCTTTCGCACCTGCTGCTCCGGAACTGCTCATGACGTATCTCAAGCCGGTTCGCGTCACCTTCCACCACCGTGCGGTAGCAGTCCAGGTCTTCGCGCGTCTGCCCTGAGCGCACGACGTGGACGGTCGCAGTGTTTCCCTCGACCGCGGTTACTTCGACTGGCCCGGCCATACCCGTGACCTCTACACGTGCGCCACGCGTTAACTGGTAAGTCTTATTTATATCTTCCTTCAGAGGCAGGTCGCCCTGCGTTTGCGCAATGCCGTTGCTGACCGCGAACACGACTGCCGCAAACAGGAAAAACACGCGAGAGATTTTGCTGAACATGATTTTGTTCCTCCCCTATTGAGACCTATTTTGCTTTGAGAATAAGCTCTTTCTGGCCGAACAGCCGCTCGGAGATCAAACCCCGGCTGCGACACTCCGCGACCAGCTTGTTCGACTCCACGATGGGACGCGATTCGTCGGTATAGCGAATCGACGTCAGGTAGGTTAACCACGGCTCCTGGCCCATCGCGTAGACGTAAACCTGTTTCGGACGTAATTGGTCCACCACGGCGATCGCCTTTTCAAAGTCGGAGCCGTTCGATCTTCTCGACTGGTCCAGCTTACGAGGGATGGGTTTTGTAAGCAGTGGGCCATATAACCAACTCAGCGGTGCGCCGTCGCACTCCATCCCGATGAAGACGGCATCGGCGTCGCCGGTCAGGTCGTGCAACGCTCGTAGAGTTTGGGTTCAAGGTTCTCCGAATCGGCGGCGCAGATTGCCACGTTGCCCTTCAGGTTGATGGCGTAGGCCAGCTTGGTCCTGATGTGCAGGTCCGCGTGTTCGCCGAAGAACGGCAGACCCGTGATGCTTCCTCCCGGAACCTCCACTGACTCGGTCTCGTCGATCTCGATGACGTTCTTGAAGCCGACGCTTTGCAGGACCAGCTTCATCGAAGGATCCGCCAGGCTCCCTCCGTTATTCTTCGGCACGATCACGTGATTGACTTTGTGCCTGATCTGCAAGAGCGTCTCAAACATGCAGTGGTCCTGATGGTTGTGCGTGATGACCACGTAGTCAATTTTTTCCGGCAGGTCTGCGAGTGCATAGTGAGGGATGTCGAAATCAGTGTCGTAACTGATGACGGGATCGCACAGAATACTCGTATCCTCGGTTTCGATCAGCAAACATGCATGGCCGTAGTAACGAACTCTGACGTCCGGGCCCGTGTAAGTGCTGCCTTCGCGGGCCGCGGGTCGCGTGGGTGATTCGGTGAAGAATGACGAGAACAGGTCGTAATCGTTCTGACCGACCTGCAAAGCTTCCGCGACCTCTTCGATCGCGCGTGGCGTATGTCTCATCTCGAAGAGCGTGTCAATCCCGCCGCTGCTGAAAGGCACCTGCAAGTTGAGATATCCTTCGCGGCTCAAGCGCGGGGTGCTGAAAACGAACGAGCGGTCGTCGCGCGTCACAGTGGAAAGGCCGATGCTCTGCGAGGAAGTGTTGTAGCACGGGCTCCGGTAAAGTAAACCTTCAATGAAACGGGCCGACGGGTTGTGGTTCAGGTCGTAACCCAGTTCGACGAAGCCTTTCAAAACGTCGGGCACCTTCTTATATATTCGTTCGAGCGAGAGTCCCTCGGATTCTTCGAGCAGAGTATGGTCCAGGGTCTTCACCGCCTCGGCAAACTTCAGCATGTGCGCTTGCTCGCTCGTCGTCTTCTCCAGCAACTTTTTGATATCGGGTACGCGTTCGAGACCATAGTTAATAAAAGGACCGCCCAGCATCGCCGGATTTTTAAGCGCCGAGACGTGGATTTGCGGCGAGGCTATGAACGACTGCATGATCTTCAAATGCAGGTTGGCGACGTACATCGCCGACGCGGCCGGAGCAATCAGGTTCGTCCACGCATACCACTGGTTAAATAAAGGCTCAACGACGACGTTCGGCCGCAGGCATACAGGCTGTCTTCCCATTGTGATGTCTCTCGTATCGTGCAGGGTTAACGGGTGTACTCGGAGAGTTGCTCCGCCAGCAGGCGAAGAATCCAAGTCTGCGAGGTATTGATAAAAAGGTGATCGCCGGAAACCATCCGCACCGTACACGCAGAGGTTGTATGCTCCTGCCACTCTTCGAGATCACCCTGGTTAAGACCTTTATCTTCCAAGCCGCCGGCGACGGTCAGCGGGCACTCGAGCACTTGCCCAGCGATGTATTTGTAAGTCTGGCATGCCTCAAAATCAGCGCGGAGCAGTGGCATGGCCAACTGCATTAACTCTTCTGAATGTTCCTGCACTTCATTCGGTATCCCGTTGAAGTGCCGAAGTGCTGCTATGAATTGAGGCTCGGGCAGATTGTAGGTCACCTTCTCGCGGCGGCGGGGGCTGTGCGGCGGAAGACACGACGAGACGAACATGTGGACCGGCTGCAACTGGTGCGAGCGTCGAAGTTCACGCGCCAGCTCGAAGCTGATGAGTGCTCCCATGCTGTGGCCGTAAAACGCAAACGGCCTGTCCAGCCATGGCAACAATGCCGCGGTCATCAACTGGACCAGCGAACGAATATTCCTCGCGGCCGGCTCCCGCATGCGACTCGCTCGTCCGGGCAGTTCAACCGGACAGACTTCTATTTCCTGCGGTAGCAGCGAATCCCAGCTACTGTAGGTGTAGCTTGCGCCGCCGGCATAAGGAAAGCAGAAGAGCCTGAGTTTGCTCCCAGCCTTCGATCTCACCTTCGGTAGCCAGGGCAGGCCTGCCACGGAACCATGCTTGAAAGAGTTAATCATGCTTGCCGTCATAAAGAATGAGATGTAGCGACCTTGGGCCATGAACGCCCATCGTAATAGTCTGTTCGATGTCGGCGGTGCGGCTGGGTCCGGTAATACAAGTCATGTTCTTCGGCGCTGACTCAGCCTCACTGAATCGATCTTGCAGGTGGGCCAACAAGTCGGTCAGAGAGGGAAGAATGCGGGCCGAGTCGAGCAGGCAGATATGGACCGGCGGGAGCAGCGACATCAGTCTGTGTTGCTCGGTTCCCGACACAATCACCAGGGTTCCGGTGTCGGCCAAACCATAATCCGCGGTGGTAATGCCAACCGATGCTTCCATTAGCAGGGCTTTGTAACGCTCGACTAAAGGTGCGGTCTCTTCAGGTTGAAGCTCCTCCGCAATGAATTGCTTCAGCACCGGAACAATTCGCCTGCCTGATGTCTCCAGCCATTCTCGAATCCCGAGTCGGCTCAGCGCTTCGCCGTCGCTCAACGCGATCGGAATATCAAAGTCTGCCGGAAGCAGACTCTCCACGTATGCCCTGACTTCTATCTCCGAGTTCAATTGGACTGCGTGACCGCCGACCTTGGTCACTTCATCGATCAGTTGCCTGACGAGTTCCCCAGAGTCGAGTTGGACCACCTGCCAGTGAAATGGCGGCAGCGGTTCCGGGACGAACTGCGAATGCGCTTGCCGGCCCAAAACGTTTGCGATTTGAGTCAACATCTGTTCTTTGCCATGTAACAGGCTCTTCATCTCTTCACGCATAAGCTGGTCAGCGGTTATTCATCGAGGTTGGCAAAGCGATTGTCTCCACGACCTTTGCTTCCGCCGTTTCTTCTGCACTCTTGATCAGTTCCGGCCATCGTTCCCTGAATGAGCGCTTCGCGAGCGGCGTCGCCTCGCGCGTGTTGGTCCAGCGCGAAAAAGATAGAACGCGGGCTCCATCTTTGTTTCTCCTGCCAAAGAGCGCATGCGTGGCGCGTGCTGCGTGCGCCGCGACGCGGTAGCGCAAGGAAGTTTTTATCGCCGCTGCCCAAAACTTAAAAACCGAATGTTCCAAAAATTCAGCGAGACGATTCAGGCGCGACGTCACTTTCGTTGCGCGTCCAGTCTCCTTGATCTCGTGACGCAAGTGCAGCAGCATTTCCGGGAGGTTGATCTTTACCGGACACACATCCCGGCACGCCCCGCACAGGGTGGAAGCAAAAGGCAGCGCGGCTGCGCGCTCGCGCCCGATTAGTTGCGGAGTAAGGATTGCGCCGATTGGACCAGGATAGACCCAACCATACGCGTGGCCGCCGATCTTTTCGTAAACCGGACACACGTTCAAACAGGCGCCACAGCGTATGCAGAAGAGCGACTCCCGCAGGTGCGGATTCGCCAGCATCTCAACGCGCCCGTTGTCGAGAATAATCAGGTGAAACTCATCCGGCCCCTCTTCCCTTTGCGAGGTCTTAACACCGGTCAGGAAAGATACGTAAGAACAAATTTTCTGCCCGGAGGCGCTCCTCGACAGCAACTTTATGAAAACATCGAGATCCGACAACTGCGGGATTACCTTTTCAATTCCCATCAGGGCCACGTGCACGCGCGGTAGCGAGTTAGTCAAACGGATGTTGCCTTCGTTCTCGACGAGCACTACGGTCCCGGTGTCAGCGATCGCATAGTTGACGCCTGTGATTCCCATCTGCGCTTCGGCGAAGCGCTGTCGCAGCACGCGTCGCGCTAGTGCTGCCATTTCCGAAATGTCCTCGTTGCGCTCGACTCCGAGCTTTTCGGTGAAAAGGTCGGCCACGTCCCCGCGCGTCTTATGAATAGCGGGCATGTTGATGTGCGATGGGCGTTCATTCGCCAACTGGACGATGTATTCGCCGAGATCGGTTTCCACCGCTTCGATACCGGCAGCCTCCAGCGCCGGGTTGAGTTCGATCTCCTCCGTCATCATCGACTTGCTTTTGACGGCGACTTTAACGCTCCTCCGTGCGGCCAATTCGACGATGTACTGTCGCGCATCGGACGCCGATTTTGCCCAGAAGATGTGACCGCCCGAGCGTTCGACATTGGCGGCGAGTTGCTCGAGGTAATAATCGAGGTTGTCGATGGTATGTTCTTTAATTGCACGAGCGCGCGCCCGGAGCTGTTGCCAACGTTCCTCGCCAACATCCGCTAACGCATGGTTGCGCGCGTCGAGAGCTTTGCCCGTCGCAGTTGTCAACGCCTTTTGCAGAGACGGGTTGATGAGGGCACGCCGGTAGTTCTCGGCGAATGTTTCCGGCTGATCAAGATGCTCCATCAGCAGTCCCCGTTCCTGGATGCAAGCAACTCCGCGAGGTGAAGGCAGCGCACGTTCGAGCCTTCACGACTCAGGAACCCAGCGGTTTGCATCAGGCAACTCGCATCGCAAGCGACGACCATGTCAGCCTGGCTGCGTGCTATGTTGATTGCTTTTTCGGCAACCATCGCCGTTGAGATCTCCGGGTATTTGACTGAAAAAGTACCGCCGAATCCACAGCAAGCGTCGGGCGCGTGCATCTCGACGAACTCAACTCCGCGTACTGCCCGGATTAGCTTTCGCGGTGCGCTTGATACGCCAAGCTCACGCAACAAGTGGCATGAATCGTGGTAGGTCACGCGTCCGTTAAAGCTCGCCCCCACCTCCTCCACGCCCAGCACGTCAACGAGAAACTGCGACAGTTCGTAAAAACGCTCACCCACGCGCTGTGCCCGCTGTTGTAACTCTGGCTCGCCGGAGAAAAGCTCGCGATAAGAATTCTTCACCATCGCGGTGCACGATCCCGACGGTGCGATGAGGTAATCGGAGGTTTGCAACTCCCGCTCGAAAAGCCGGAGCATCTGAACCGCGACCGCTCGCGCCTCGCGACGATACCCCGTGTTATAAGCGGGCTGGCCGCAGCAAGTTTGTTCCGCATTGAACCCCACCTCGACGCCGAGGTTCGTGAACAATTGGACCACCGCCTCACCCACCTGCGGGTAAAACTGATCCACGACGCAGGTGATGAAAAGCGAAACTCGCATCGATTAAATCCAGAACGGGAAGCGTTTAGTTTTTGATCACGCGGGCCAGGCGCCGAACGCCGTCTTCAATGCGTTCTACGCTACTGTTAGAGAAATTCAGACGCATCCGATTCGTCGCTGGATGGGCTTCGTTAACATAGAAGGCGTGACCCGGAATGAAGGCGACCTGCTCCTGCTCGAGCGCCGCTGCGAGCAGTTCCCCCGTATCGACCCACTCGGGCAATTCGACCCAGATGAAGAGGCCGCTGGCCGGCGTTTCGCAACGCGCCCCCGGCGGAAAGTGTGTGCGCAACGCGCTGATCATAGCGTCGCGGCGACGACGATACTCAACGCGCAGCCTCGCGAGATGGGCGGGCAAGTGTCCGGCATCGAGGTAAGCGGAAATGCCACGCTGGTTGAGCGGAGCAGTGTCAATG
>Ga0126310_10000623_pt1 | contig 12528 bp, 13 predicted proteins | sample Plot60_FD_92540 | JGI IMG/M metagenome (GOLD analysis project Ga0126310, IMG submission 92540) | Serpentine soil microbial communities from UC McLaughlin Reserve, CA, USA - Plot60 | ecosystem: Environmental > Terrestrial > Soil > Grasslands | place: USA: UC McLaughlin Reserve, Lake County... | reverse complement strand
GTCGGGAGCACAGGTCGATCGGTTCAACGTGTCGACTTAAGTGAAACGCTTTTGAGCGCTCAGGGGGTCTATAGAGAAGTGACTACCCCAACCGCTTCGCTTGGCGCCAAGGAAACCTTCGAGCACATAGCCCCTTTCTACGACCGCTTCACGGCTCATCACAACTATGAGGCGTGGCTTCAAAGCCTGCTACGTGCGGCCCGGAAGTGCGGCCTGAGGGGCAACCACGTACTCGACGTCGGCTGCGGAACGGGTAAGAGCTTTCTCCCGCTTCTGGCGCGCGGTTGGGAAGTCACCGCCTGCGACATCTCCGAGCGGATGCTGCTGGAGGCCGCAAGGAAGACGGGGGACAGAGCACGCCTCGAGGTCGCGGACATGCGCGCGCTCCCCGTGTTCGGCTCCTTCGATCTCGTCCTCTGCCTTGACGACGCCGTGAACTACCTCTCCGGCCCAGAGGAGCTGGAGAGCTGCTTTGCGGGACTCAGCCGTAATGCCGCGCCCGGCGGGCTCGTCCTTTTTGACGTGAACACGCTCCTCACCTACCGCACGTTCTACTCGGAGACTCAAGTTCAGGACACCGACGGCTACCGGATGATCTGGCGCGGCCGCGCGCATGGGGAGCCACGACCGGGCGGGCACTTCGAGGCCACCTTCGAGGTCGTTCCAACCAACGGACATCCGGCACCCACAGCGAGCGCCGCCATACATCGCCAGCGCCATTTCCGCCCTCGCGAGGTCGTCGCCTGTCTTGCCCGTGCCGGCCTCGAGTGTCTCGCCGTCTACGGGCATGGGTTCGACGGCCACCTCGAGCCCCTTGACGAGGCCGCCCATACCAAAGCCATCTTCATCGCCAAGCCCATCTAGATGGAAGCGAACGCAAGGAGGTGAGTCGTGCAGATCCACAAGCCCAAGACGCCGCTGGTACCGACGTCGTCGATGCAAAAGGGAAACTGAATGCAGCGGGCGGCCGCACGGAAACGCAGACCGCGCGGCCGCCCTTGCCATCTGTGCCATACCGCCTGAAGCGTTCCGTCCAGCTCTTCCCTGCGCCTGATGGCTCACTGCATCTGGTGCGCAGCGGCAGCGGAGAGGGCGACTTCGTCCTGCCGGCACCGACCAAGCGGGACCGACGATTCCTCGAGCTCTTGGCGGGAGGATTCGTCACCGAGGCGACGCTCGAAGACAGCTTGGCCGCCTTTGGGCTGGCGGCCGATGACGTTGCCGGGTCTTTGGCTCAGCTCGACGAGCTCGGGCTCTTGGAGCGTGCTGCGGCCCCAGAGCTCCTGTCGACCGAGCAGCGCGAGCGCTACGACCGCCAGCTCATCTACTTCTCGGACTTGGCAGCCCCGGGCGTTCCAGCCGAGCGCCTTCAGCGGCGTCTCCAGGACGCCACCGTCGTCGTCCTTGGCTGCGGAGGCCTCGGCTCGTGGACCGCTTGCGGGCTGGCGTGCGCCGGCGTCGGCTCCTTGGTCCTGATCGACGATGACCGCGTCGAGCTCAGCAACCTCAACCGCCAACTGCTCTTCACGGAAGCGGATCTGGGCCGGCTCAAGGTCGACGCGGCCGCCCGCGCCCTCGGCGCCCACAATTCGGAGATCGAGCTGATCCGCATCCCCCGGCGGATGCGCGAACCGGGTGACCTGGCCACGGTGGTTGCCGACGTCGACCTTCTGATCTCCACGGCCGACTGGCCGCCCTATGAGCTCCCCCGCTGGGTCAACGCGGCGTGCCTGGAGGCGAAGGTCCCCTACATCAGCGCCGGCCAAGCCCCACCCCTCGTGCGGGTGGGCCCGATGGTGCTCCCTGGCCATTCAGCCTGCTTGGAGTGCCAGGAGACCCACGTCCGAAGCCACTTCCCGCTGTATGACGAGTTCGCCGCCTTCCGCGCTCGCCGCCCCAGTCCGGAGGCCACGCTGGGCCCCGCCTCCGGGGTCGTCGGCTCCATGCTTGCCATGGAGGCTCTTCATCTACTGACCGGGGCACGTGAGCCGGCGAGCGTGGGGTGCGCGCTGATCATGGACCTACGGACCATGCAGGTCGAGCGTCAAGAGATCCGTCGCAACTCGGCCTGCCCGGCATGCGCTCAGTCCGTCGGCGTCAGAACCTCCACCCCCGCCGCCGCTAACAGCTAAGCTACCGGTTGCTAAGGTTTTCCTGAGCAATCAGGATGCTCAGGCAGGCCACCGCAACGAAGCGATTGAAGGGGGCCATCGACCGTGAAGGCGAAGATCAACGGCCACGCCTGGGAGCCCGGCGAGATCGGCTACAGCCGGTTCCTCGAGCTGTTCCCTGACAACGATGCCTGCCTCGATTATCTGAAGCAGCGGTTCTATCGCGACGGAACCGAATGCCCGAAGTGCGGCAGAATCACGAAGTTCCACCGGATCCGCAGTCGGGGCGCGTATTCGTGCCAGTACTGCCGCCACCAGGTTTATCCCACCGCCGGCACGATCTTCCACCGCTCGAACGTCGGGCTGCAGCTCTGGTTCTGGACCATCTACCTGATGTCCTCGACGCACGGCAGGCTCAGCGCCAGGCAGCTAGCGCGCGAGACCGGGGTCACGTCGCCGACGGCCTACAGGATGCTCAGGCAGATTCGCGCTCAGCTCTTCGAGCTCGACCTCGCCACCAACGCCCAGCGCGACATGCAGACGACAGCGGTGGGCGACGGACGCCACGCGCCGGACGAGGCGCTCAGCGCCGCCTGAGACGCCTCCGACTGACCTCAGTCCGATCGCCGCTGGGCAGGCCGGCGAGAAGCCCGGCGACGCTTCGCCAGTCGTGCCGAGGCGTCGTTAGAGGACGCCCGCTCCAAATCCCGTAGGAAATCGGTTTCAGAGTGGTAAGGATCCTGCCGATCACGGATGTCCTTCGGTGGGCGCCGGGGGCGTCGTGCCTCCACCGATGGGAGTCTACGGGTCCGCTCAGCGTCCCCTGAGCAATCAACTGCGAGCCCGCCGTGGGTCCGCCCGCTAGCTCCCGCTGCCGGGCAGCAACCCCCGGCGTCGATCGATGACGCGGCCGAGTCCATCGGGGATTCGGGACCGTATGTCGAGAGCGCCGGCGCCGAGAACCCTGGCGGTGTGGGCTCCTAGCCGAACGAGCTCGAACCGATCGGCGAGCGAGAGATCAGAGAGCCTGGCCTCGCCACCGCGAACCTCGTCCATGTCGTAGCGGCGCTTGGACTCCACGAAAGACACCGTGCGCGCCGCGATGTCGTCGTCGACACCGCAGGCGGCCAACCCCGGACCGAGCCACGCAATCGTGCTCTGGTAGCCAAGCGCGAAGTCGCTGGCACGCAGCTCACGACTGAGAAAGCCGCCGAAGTCACCGATGAACTCCCCCGCCAGCAGGCTGCCTACATCATCATCCGCGCTATCGGCAAGCACCAGCGGGGAGATCACGTCGATCGAGACCCTCTCCTTGCCGACCAAGCCGCCGATCTCACCGAGTGCGCGGTGTAAGAGACTGGGCAGGTCCCCGTCCACCGCCTCCGTGTCACCGCGGTCGGGACGCTCCTCGGCCCGCATTCCCGCGCGCTCGGAGCCGACTTCTTCAATGAACTCCCGCACGCTGGAGGCCGCCTGGTCGTCTAGTTCCCCGGCGAGCCGGGTCGCGAGCCGCTCGATCCACTCGATCCTCGAGTTGTCCTTCTCGATGCGTCGCATGTCGTCGAAAAGGCTTTGCTCCGAGAGGATCGCCAGAGCGCGAGAAGCGCCCGTCTGCCAACTCGGCTCGGCGTCTGGATCGCTCCACCTGTCGAGCGAGGCGTTCTCGGAACGGGGGTCGATCAGGACGAGGAGGCCCCGGGACCCGTCGACGCCATGCAGGGCTCTGCCGGCAGAGACCACCCGTCCCAGCGGCTCTGCACCGAGTACCCCACCATCTGTGTACCAGAGGTGACCGGACTCGGGAAAGTTCTCGATCCCGTGACTCTCATAGGCCTCGGCGTCGGGTCGGCGGTCCAGCAGTTGCGGAGCGAAGCCTCCTGGGCTCGCCGCCGAGGCGAGCACGAAATCGAAGGGCGAGTGGCCGGCCGGCTCAAGCATCTGCTCCACGCCCCCGCCAGGCTTCAACTCGAAGCGTCCCCAGTCCGCGTAGGTCGCGCCAGTCACCGGCGAGTCGCGACGCAGACCGCGAATCGGGTACGAAAGCCCACGCAGGCCGGTCAGCTGCACGTGCAGCGCGAGCGAGCGCCGCTGCCGATAGTCGATGCCGTTGGAGTCCGCCTGCCCGGGGCCTTCCGCGGCGAGCACCTCCGGCACGCGCTCGCGGAGCTCGTCAAAGGAGAGCAGCGCACCGGACTTGCGGGATCGAAGCCGTGGCAGGGTGACGCGCTCCACCCAGACCTCGTGCAAGAGCGCCTCCGGATCGAGTCCCTCGAGCAGGGCGTATGCGGTGAAGAAGCTCACCAGCGCGCCGGCCGAAGCCCCGCCGATGGCGTCGACGGTGGTCTCCTGGCCCTCCTCACCGTCGAGGTAGCGGGCGGCGATGATGAGCCCCGCGGCGGCACCGGCCTCGTAGGCGCCGAGCGAGGCGCCCCCGGAGAGGGTCAGATAGAAGCGGAGCGGCCTAATGATTGACCGGTAGTACCCCGAGCCAAAACAGCTAACGCGCGCTGCCTGTGCGCCGCGTCCGAGGACGCTCGTCTTGAGAGAGGAAAGTGGTCCGAACTTCCAATTGGGCGAACCAACCTGAGGTGGTCGTTCCAGTCAGCGCTCTCGCCATCTAGGATCTGAAACCCTCGACGAAGTCGCGCATGGCTACTCTCCTGTATACCCCTATGGGGTATTACCAATATCGAGCAGAGACGCGGTCCCCCTCCTGGCTCGGGTCACGCGGAAGTAGGGTCGGCTTATGTCCCGGCAACCGAAGACCTTCCTCTTTGCCGACCTCGCGGGCTTCACTGCACTGACCGAGGCGCACGGCAACGAGGAAGCGGCCGACCTGGCCGCTGACTTCGGCCGGTGTGTGCGAGCCCTCCTTCCTGATTACGGTGCTGAGGAAGTGAAGACGCTCGGCGACGCCATCATGCTGCAGTGCCATAACGCGACCAGTGCTGTCGAGCTCGGGCTCCGCATCGTCGAGGAGGTGAACAACCGCCCGCAGTTTCCGATCGTCCGGGTCGGTATGCACTCCGGCGACGCCGTCGAGCGCAGCGGTGACTGGTTCGGTAACGCCGTCAATGTCGCTGCTCGCGTTTCGGCGGCAGCGGGAGGAAATGAGGTACTTCTGACCCAAGCAACCCGTGAGGCCGCTGGAGAACTGGACGGGATCGAGTTGAGCCGGCATGGGCAGCAGCGATTCAAGAACGTCCGCGAGCCAGTCAGCCTCTACCGCGCCTCGCGGCCGGGTCAGGAACCGGATGAGCGGCCCATCGATCCGGTCTGCCGGATGGCCATTGACCCTGATGAGACGGCAGGCCAGCTACGCCACGGAGGGAAAACGTATTTCTTCTGCTCCCTGGCCTGTGCCGAGCGGTTCGCGAATGAGCCGGGGAGCTATCTGGCTTAGAAACGCCGGCGCTCGAATCGCCACAGAGCTTGCTGGTTCGCGCGGCAACATGTTTACACGCGAGCGCCACGCCGCCACGGGCGCAGCGTTAGGAGACCGGCAAACACGAAGAAGGCGCCGACCACGATGGCGACGATTTCTTGCGCGCCTGTCCCCGGCTGAAACTCGCGTCCGGCTTCGTGGAGGGCGGCCCCGTGCACATTGCCTTGGGGCTGGGAGAGCGCTTCGTCGATCAACGGCGTGGCGCCCTGCGGATCGCCGTGGTCGAGTGTCTCCATGGCTTTCTCGAGCACAGCCATGTCCACGCCACTCGTGTCATCGCTTTCCAGCGCCGCATCCAGCCGCACGGCGGCCTCCTCAGTGTCGTTGCGAATTCGCAGCTCGGCCAAGGCCTGCTGAGCCAGGATGCTCGCCGGCTGCATCTTTAGGTCGGCGATCTCCATCTCGTTGCCGCCATGGGCAAGGGCCATCGAAGGCCCTGCCGCCACAGCGGCCAGGAGGACTCCGGCAACGACTACTACCAGCCGGTTTCGCATCTCACTCCATGACATGGTGAACCGGCACCGTGACGTGCCCGTAGATCGTTAGAGCAAGCCAGGCCAGGAAGACAACCAGGCCAAGGGCGATCAACAGCTTCCGCCGCCGTGGGTCTCGCTCCGGCGAGCGATCGATGAAGGGCAGCGCGAGCAGTCCTCCGATCAGGATCGCCGGGATGATGTAGAGCGCCTGGAGCCCGATCCAGTTCTCCCAGGGGTAGAGCCACAGGAAGTACCAGGGCGGCTTGGTGATCTCGATCCCATCGACCCCGGCAGGACCGAGCGCCGCCGGGGCAAGGCCGGCGAGGAGGAACGCAACGCCGAGGAGGACGAGGGCCCACTTTCCAATGTGGGCCAGGTGGCTTGTGAAGCTCTCGGTGTGCTCCTCGCGCTCGCGTGCAGCGACCTCGGCCGGCGTGCCCCATGGGAGCGGCGAGATGCGGTGCCGCTTGATTAGCAGCATGTGGATGGCGATCACTACGGCGGCGATCAGCGGGAGGATCGAAACGTGGGCGATGTAGAGGCGGGTGACGATCCCGACGTTGTTTGTGAAGTCCGAGGAGAACCAAAAGCCGAGGAAGCCAAAGATCTTGGCGACCTCAAGGTTGTGCTCCAGCGCCTCCACCGCCTCCTGATCCTGCTTCAGCACCGTGCCGCTGAACAGAAGGCCGGCCGCCATGATGAACAGCAGGATGCCGGTGATCCAGATGAACTCGCGCGGTGGCTTGTAGGAGGCGGTGACGAAGGTGCGGATCATGTGCACCGTCAGGGTCACGACAAAGATCGTCGCCAGCCAGTAGTGAAGGCTGCGGATCAGTTCCCCGGCGAAAGCGGTGTCGGTGATGTAGGTGACGCTGATGTGCGCGCGAGCCTCGGTGGGATCGTAGAACTGGGCCAGGTAGATCCCGGTGATGACCAGCAGCACGAAGCTGACGAGGGTGATCCCGCCGAGCGTGTAGGCGAGCGAGTTCGCGTGACGCGGGACCGGGTAACGCAGCGCGCCGATCCCGAGGCGGTCGTCCAGCCAGCCCCAAATGCGAGAGCGCGTGCGGGGGACGGTGGTCGACTCCATGCGGTTGCCTGCTCGGGCTACTGGGAGGAATCGCGAGGCTGAGGCTCGCCTGCGAGGACCGCCTTGCGTTCCCGATATTCGTCAGCTGAGATCTCGCCGGAGGCAAACCGGTGGTCCAACAAGGCGCTGGGCGTCTTCAGCCCGGCATCCCTGCCTCGGCTGTGCCTCAACTCTCGGACCGCCCAGACGACCGCGGCGATGATCAGCCCCCAGAAGAGGAGCATGCCCAGCATCATCACGATCCACCAGCCGGAGCCAAAATCCCCGTGCATGTCGAATCCATCGCCGAGAAGGGGAGTCGAAGCCAGAGCGATCACTGACATCGGGGGATAACGTACTCCTTGTTCGCCCAATCCGGTCCCGAATTTCAGGCTTTCTGCCCGACGGCGCGGCGGAAGACCAAAAGCATCGCGGCGGTGAGTATTGCCGACCCAAGCGAACGAGAGGACCAGCGTGAGCTTGTCCAGACCATCGGTATCTGCGGGCAGTAGCCGAGCTTGTCCGGTCGCTGGACCTCGCCCATCGCGCTTCAGAAGCCTGACCACGATCTGCATCACCGTGAGGGCTTGCTTCGTCTACGAGAGAAAAAGGTGGGCCGTGAAGGACTTGAGCGAGCCCCATCAGGGGCGAGCGGTGGTGAGAGTCCTTCCCGTGCTCATCTCGGAGATCGCCATGGGCCGTGAAGGACTCGAACCTTCAACCTTGAGATTAAGAGTCTCCTGCTCTACCAGTTGAGCTAACGGCCCGGGGCGGGGATGGTAGCGGCGGTCGAGCCGCCGGAGGCTCGGAACCCAGCACTGATGGCTGCGCCGGCTCAGCCGCCAGGAGGGGTCACGCCGGTCCCGCCCAGCGGGCTGAGTGGGCTCTGAAGAGGGTTCTGCCCGGTGGAGCTCTGGGAGGCCTTCTTCTGCTGCTCGGCTGCCTGTTGCGCCTGCTTTTTGACCTGGTCGAGCTGGTCGGAAATCTGCTTCCTTTCAGACGGATTGGCCTCCGCGATCGCGCGCTTCCCGGCCGCGTCACCCCCCGCGAAGTCTCCCTCGAAGTACCGGTAAATCGCCAGATTCCCGTAGCTCGACGCGCTCGGCTGCGCTTGGGCGACGATCTCCTGCGTCCGCGCGGCCCCCGCCGCGTCGTTTAGGGACACGTAGGCCTGGACCACGTACACCGCGGCGGAGGGGTCGGGTTGGCCCTTCGAGACCTTCAGGTATCGCTCCCACGCGTCGGCGGCCCGGCCGAAGTCGGTGCGCGCCTCGTCGGTGATCTGCGGCGGCGCCCCCACCGAGCTGGGCTGGGACTCGGCACGTCCCTTCAGGGCCTCGTTCCTCGCCAGGTCGAGCAGGGCCTTCTCGTCCTTCGGGTTCTTCGCGAGCTTGTCCTCGGCAGCGCTGATCTGATCGTCGAACTGGCTTGTCGCGGCACTGCTCGAGCTGCCGCCGCCGGTGAAGAGGTCACCGATATTGAGCGGGCCGACGACCGTGAAAAGGCTCGCCGCCATGAGGAAGGCCAAGACCGCGTAGGTCACCTGGATCACCCGCTTGCGCTTCCCGCTGCGCAGGTCGAAGAGCATGGATGCAGCCTATTGGCTGTCCGCCGCCGGCTCTGACGGCGATTCGCCCCTCGGCGTCCCGAACAGCCTCGCGAGGATGAGGGAGACCTCGAAGAGCAGGATCAGCGGAACCATGTCGATCAGCATCGAGACCGGATCGGTACCCGGCAGGAGCATCGCGACGACCGCGATCACGAGCAAGGCGTAGCGGCGGTTGCGCGCGAGCTGGCGTGGGGTCACGATCCCGAGTCGCGTCACGGCCAGGATCCCGATCGGCACCTGGAAGACCAGGCCCACCGCAGCCAGGGTGGTGATGAAGAACCCGTAGTACTCGCTGGCGCGAACCTCGATGTTGAACTGGTTCTGGTTGAAGTTCAAGAGAAAGTGGATCGCGGCCGGCAGGACGGCGAAGTATGCGAAGACGACCCCGGCCATGAAGAGAACGGGCACCATGAGCGTGAACGGGAGCACGACGCGTTTCTCCGACGGCTTGAGCGCGGGCAGCATGAACGCGTAGGCCTGGTAGAGCAGAACCGGCAGCGAGAGCAGCACGCCGGCGTAGATGGAGATCTTCAGGGTGGTGAAGAAGGGCTCGGCCACCCCGAAGGTGAGTGGCTCCTTCCCTGCGGGGAGCGGCTTGTTGGCGATGTCGAGCAGCAGGTGGTTCTGCCAGAAGCAAAGGCCGCACGCGACCACCAGCACCGCGAGCGAGACCACGATCCGAGTACGAAGCTCATCGAGATGCTCGACGAGCGTCATCCGCTCGTCGAAGCTGGCGGCCCGAAGTCGGGCCACGGCCTAGCTGCGATGCTCGGTTACGACCTCGCCCTCGACGGGCTCACCGGGCTTCGTGGAGTCCTCGAGCTCGGGCGTGGAGTGCTCATCCTCGTCGTCATCCTTGCCCGTGACCGAGTCCTTGAACTCGCGAAACCCTCTGCCCATCGAGCGCCCTAGCTCCGGCAGCCGCTTGGGGCCGAAGATGACCAAGGCGATGATGAGAACGATCGCCAACTCGAGCGGTCCGACGTTTGGCATCTCCTCAATGGTAGGGGGTCTGCCACCTCGACGCCCGGGACCGGGCCTGAGGCTATCTGTCGAAGTTGAGGTAGAAGCGACTCGGAGTCGGTTCCGCCTGGCCTTGATACTTGCTCTTCGCCTCGCCGGAGCCGTACGGGCGCTCGACCGGTGAATCCATGCGCATGAACGAGATCTGCCCGATCGGCATCCCGTGGTAGATCGTGATCGGTAGGTTCGCGACGTTCGAGAGCTCCAGGGTGAGATTCCCCTCGAAGCCCGCGTCGACGAACCCCGCGGTCGAGTGGATCAGGAGTCCAAGGCGCCCCAGCGAGCTCTTTCCCTCGAGCCGAGCCACCAGGTCATCCGGCAAGCGCACCCGTTCGAGCGTCTGCCCAAGCACGAACTCGCCTGGGTGGAGGATGAACGGCTCGGTTTCGCTCATGGTGATCAACTCGGTCAGGTCCTCCATCGGCTCCCGCACGTCGATGTAGGGGTGCCGGGCGTTGTGAAACACGCGGAAGCGGCGATCGACCCGAACATCGACGCTCGAGGGCTGGACCATCGACGGGTCGAACGGCTCAAGGACGATTCGACCCGCCTCGATCTCGGCACGAATCGCCCCATCTGAGAGGACCATGAGGCGAGTCTATTCGCCGTCCCGACCGGCGAATGTACGTGCACGCCCTAAAGGCCTAGGGCAAACGGGCCGATAGAGCGAGCAGGATGGACAAATCACGTGCGGCAGAGGGAGCCCAGCGGCGGCTCGGCAGAGACCCGGCGGATGCGCCGAAGCTCGAGGTCTGCCCTGTCTGCGCCTCGCGACTGGTTCTTCCGGTCGAGTGGGCGCCAGCGGCCGACAGAGCGCACTGGAGGGTGTCCTTCCGTTGCCCGGAGTGCGAGTGGAGAGGCGCCGGCACCTACGACCAAGAGACCGTCGACCGCTTCGACGAGGCACTCGATCGTGGCGTCGAGGCGATGCTGTCGGACCTCGAGTTCCTCGCGAAGGCGAACATGGAAGATGAAATGGAGCGCTTCATCAGAGCGCTTTGGGCCGACCTGATCGTCCCCCAGGACTTCTAGGAACTGGCCGCAGCTCTAGGAATAGCGCTCGACGACGCCGTCGGCGACCACGTCGAGGAGCTTTCGCGTTTCGGCTGGAAGCGCAGAGCCGGCGATCCTCGCCTTCGCGATCTCCACGCGCTCGCGCGCACGCGCCTTCACCTCTTCGAGAGCACCGGTAGCGGCGATCCGATCACAGATTGCTTCCGCGGCGTCGGAGTCCAGCCCGTCGAGCTGGATCTTGCGAAGCTCCCCGTCGCGCTCGATCCCCACAATCAGCGGCAAGGTGACCGTGCCGTCGAGGAGGTCCGTTCCCCGGGCTTTCCCGGTCCGCTCGGATGGCCCGCTGACATCCAGGACGTCGTCGAGGAGCTGAAAAGCCAGGCCGAGCTGACGGCCGAACTCGGCGAGAGCGTCCATCTCCTCCCGCGACGCCATGCCGTCGGCCCCGGCCCCTCCGATCACGCAGGCGCACTCGAAGAGCCGGGCCGTCTTCAACACGCAACGCTCGAGGTACCGCTCGGAGTCGACCGAGATGTCGAACTGGTCTCTGCGCTGTGCAAGCTCACCGAGTGCGAGAGCCACCGACGCCTCCGAGAGAAGCTCGACCTGGCGCTCTGAGGCTTCGGCGGCGAGCTCCGCGAAAGCTCGCGAGAAGAGCAGATCGCCAGTGGCCGTCGCCCGCCGCCGTCCGGAGCGCGCGACCACCGTGGGGCGCCCACGCCGAAGAGGCGCGGCGTCCAGCACGTCGTCGTGCACGAGGGTGGCCATGTGGACCAGCTCGACCGCAGTGGCGGCCCGGATCGCCCCCGCCCCCGCATGGGGCCCGGCGCACAGGAGCACCAGGATCGGCCGCAGCCGCTTGCCGCCAGCCTCGAGGGTGCCACCGGCATCCGTGGCGAGCGTGGATCCGTGCGCCACCACAAGCTCGCGCAATCGGGTCTCTACAGCCTCCATCCGCGCCGGAAGCCAGGCTCCGGCCTGCTCCAGCACCATGGTCACCGGCGGGGGGACCTGCGAATGGTTCATCCGCTTCGCTCCTCGGCCTCGCTCGTCCGTGTGCCCGAATGAATCGCGATGATCCCCCCCGCCAGGATCGACCATCGGATTCGCTCGAGTCCCGCGTCGGCCATCAGGGCCGCCAAGCCCTCTGGCGACGGGAAGGTCCGCACCGAGCGCGGCAGGTAGCCGTAGGCGTCCGCGTCGCCGGCCACGGTGCCCAGCAACGGGACCAGCCGCTCGAACCACAGAGAATAGAAGCTCGAGAGCGGCGGTCGAGTCGGTTGCGTGATCTCGAGGATCGCGAGGCGACCGCCTGGCCGCAGCACCCTGGTCAGCTCGCGGAGCCCAGTGGGTAAGTCGGCGAGGTTCCTCGCCCCGAAGCCGACAGTCACCGCGTCGAACGATGCATCGTCGTAGGGGAGCTCGAGCGCGTCAGCCCACTCGAAGCGGACCCCAGCGATCCCGCGGCGCGCCACCTTGCTTCGCGCCACATCCAGCATGGGCTCGGAGAAGTCGCATCCCACCACCTCGCCGCTGGGCGCGACCCTCCGGGAGAGCGCCAGGGCCAAGTCCCCCGTTCCGCAGCAGGCGTCGAGCGCGCGGTCACCGGGTTCAAGCTCGACCTGATCCACGGCACGCTCCCGCCATCGATGGTGAAGCCCGGCGGTCATCGCCGTGTTCATGAGATCGTAGACGCCGGCTATGCGGTCGAACATGCCGCGGATCTGGCCCGCGAACTGCTCGTCCGAGGTGTGGGTGGACGTCACTCGCCCTGAAGCGAG
>Ga0126310_10000621_pt1 | contig 12533 bp, 11 predicted proteins | sample Plot60_FD_92540 | JGI IMG/M metagenome (GOLD analysis project Ga0126310, IMG submission 92540) | Serpentine soil microbial communities from UC McLaughlin Reserve, CA, USA - Plot60 | ecosystem: Environmental > Terrestrial > Soil > Grasslands | place: USA: UC McLaughlin Reserve, Lake County... | reverse complement strand
GAAGTACCGCGGCGAGTTCGAGGAGCGCCTGAAGAAGGTGATGAAGGAGATCACCCAGCGCGGCGACATCATCCTGTTCATCGACGAGCTCCACAACCTCGTCGGCGCCGGCGCGGCCGAGGGCGCGATCGACGCCGCCTCGATCCTCAAGCCGGCGCTCGCGCGCGGCGAACTGCAGACGATCGGCGCGACGACCCTCGACGAGTACCGCAAGTACCTCGAGCGCGATGCCGCGCTCGAGCGGCGCTTCCAGCAGATCCGCGTCGAGGAGCCGACGACCGACGACACGGTCCAGATCCTGCGCGGTCTCCGCGACCGCTACGAGGCGCATCACCGCTGCAAGATCACCGACGAGGCGCTCGACGCCGCGGCGCAGCTCGCCGACCGCTACATCCAGGACCGCCACCTGCCCGACAAGGCGATCGACCTCATCGACGAGGCCGCGTCGCGGATGCGCATCAAGACGATGACCGCGCCGCCGCGCTATCGCGAGCTCGAGGACGAGATCGAGAAGGTTCGCAAGGACAAGGAAGAGGCGATCGAGGCCCAGGAGTTCGAAAAGGCGGCTTCCCTGCGCGACAAGGAGCGCAAGCTGACGCAGAAGAAACGCGAGCTCGAAGAGGATTGGCGCAACTCGGAAGGCACCGAGGAGCAGCCCGAGATCGGCGAGGAGGAGATCGCCGACATCGTCTCGATGTGGACCGGGATCCCGGTCTTCAAGCTGACGGAGGCCGAGTCGCAGAAGCTGATTCGAATGGAGGACGAGCTCCACAAGCGCGTGATCGGCCAGGAAGAGGCGATCATCGCCGTCTCGAAGTCGATCCGCCGTGCGCGGGCAGGGATCAAGGATCCGAAGCGCCCGACCGGCTCGTTCATCTTCCTCGGCCCCTCGGGCGTGGGGAAGACCGAGCTCGCGCGCACGCTCGCTGAGTTCCTGTTCGGTGACGAGGACGCGATGATCCAGGTCGACATGTCGGAGTACATGGAGAAGCACTCTGTGTCCCGGCTCGTCGGCTCGCCTCCCGGATACATCGGCTACGACGAAGGCGGCCAGCTCACCGAGGCCGTGCGGCGCAAGCCCTACTCGGTCGTCCTCCTGGACGAGATCGAGAAGGCGCATCCGGATGTCTTCAACATCCTCCTCCAGATCCTCGAGGACGGGCGCCTGACGGACGCCCAGGGGCGCAAGGTCGACTTCCGGAACACGATCGTGATCATGACCTCGAACATCGGCGCCGGGACGATCTCGAAGAACCAGACGCTCGGCTTCTCGATCGGCGACGAGAGCGGCCTGTCCTATGAGGACATGAAGGAGCGCGTGCTCGGCGAGCTCAAGAAGGTCTTCCGCCCGGAATTGCTGAACCGCATCGACGAAGTGATCGTCTTCCACAAGCTGACGAAGGAAGAGATCACGACCATCGTCGAACTGGTGCTTCGCCGCCTGCGCGAGCAGATGGGCGAGCACGAGGTGGCGATCGAGCTGACCGACGAGGCGAAGCAATTGCTTGTCGAAAAGGGTTATGACCCGGCGATGGGAGCCCGGCCGCTGCGCCGCGCGATCCAGCGCTACATCGAAGATCCGCTCGCCGACTTCGTTCTCGGGCGTTCCCTCGAGCCGGGCTCGACGATTCTCGTCGAGCGCAAGGACGAGGACGAGGTCGACATCACGGTCATCCCCGGCGAGATCACGCCGGAGAAGGTCACCGTCCCGCCGGACGAGCCAGAAAACTCGGCCGACGAGTCCGACTAGTCTCGCCCGCGCGCCGAGCTCGGGGATCATCCATTCGGCGATTAGCGAGACGGCGGCCTCGGGCCGCCGTCTCGCCTTCCCTGGGAGGGGACTTGCCGCTCCTCAGGTGCTCAGTCGTGCACGTACAGCCAGTTCCCGATCGTGAAGTAGCCGTGGCGGTAGTCGCCGCTCCGACTGTGCCAACCGTCGTGAACCAGTCGTAGGTCACTCGGATTGCCCGCGCGCGAGACCTTGATACAGCCGTTCGAGTAGTAGTCGTAGGCGCCCTCCCAGCAGAACGGATCGTCACCGGCGGTCGGGCAGTATTGGCCCTGGTCGGCTGTCTCTTCCGAATGCACGAAGAGCTCGGTCCGCCACGTTCCGTTCCAGCACGGCTTGTTCTGGAGGTAGAAGACGCGGCCCCTGATCGTCCCGTTGTAGTGGTCCCAGTGACCCTTCAGGTCGTAGTAGCCGGTCGGCAACCAGCCGTGACCCACCCAGCAGGCGTCGGTCGAGACGCCGGAACCGGCACGCCAACTCTGGGTGCCGTAGTAACCCGGCCCGTACTGCCAGGCCATCGTCAGCGTCGAGGCGCTGTTCGACTGGCGCGCGAACTCGAGCCACGTCAAGTACGCGAACGCGTTACCGGGAATCGCCAAAGCGACCGTCATGACGGCTGCCGCAATCGCAGCTCGGAGCCTCATCGCCGACCTCCTTTCTCAGTCGCGGCCGCGTCGACCTGTCGCAGCCAGTCTTTCCCCGGCGCCGGCTCACCGCGCTCGCAACTCCTGGCTATGCGGTCGCACTCAAGGAGAAACGAGAGGCCGTCCTTGCCGTCCCTCGGCGGCACGTCTGCCGAGGCGGCGATCTCGTTGCCGGAGTCGTCGACGAAGCGTGGTTCCTGTACGCCGGCTGGAAACTCGCTGCGGTCGAGGCTGAGCACCTGCTCGAGTTCGAGCGATCCGGGCTCGACGTGGAAGACAGCGAGGCCAGGGCTGGCGGGGGCGACGATGTGGTCGCCGACCCACGAGCCCGAATAGCCGATCCACGCGATTGGTGGCGCAGCCGTCGTGACGTCGAGCCATGACAGCTCCCTGCCAGTGGCGATGTCGAGCACGCGCACGCTTGTGGCGTCCTGGCTGAGCACGGCGACCCGCGTCGAGTCGGGGCTGACCGCGACGACGCTACCGTCGGCGAGGGGGCGGATCTCGCCGGGCCCCTGGGCGACCAGCACGTCTGTCTTCTCGCCGAGACCGATTCGATAGAAGAGCAGGCGGTCGCCGGCCCAGGCGTAGACCACATAGTGAGCGGGCTCGGTCGTCCAGGCGACGTCCCGCCCGTGAGCACCGGCTCGCACGACGACCTGACCGACGTAGCTCTGGCCTGCCCGGAATTCCGGGTCGACGCCTTTGACGAACCCGATCGCTCCGTCCTGTCTCCATGCGGCGGAGTAGGCGCCACGGGCGAGCAGGAAGTCCTTGCCGGCCGCGTCGTGCACCCGCAGCGACGGCGTTCCGAGCGGGTCGCCGTCCACGATGCCCTGTTTCGAGAACGACTGCTCGCCGTCGACGGCCTTCAACTCCTGCCATGTGTTGTAGGCGAGCTTCCCATCGCTCGAGCGGACGGCGACCGGCGAGAGCGGGCCAATCATCGCTCCCGAGACCGCCGCGCCGAGTTGCGATCGACCCTTCTCGGTGAAGAAGCCGTCTCCCCGTACGAACGCCCCCGGCGGGCTCTTCAGCCCTGCGTGGACGCTGAGAGGCCCGGTTCTGGGCACGGCTCCATGGGCGCCGAACACTGCGAACATCCCGAGCGCTGCGCCCGCAGCCACGGCGATGGCCGCCGCGGCCGCCGTCGTGGCCTGCGGCCCGAAAACTCGTTTCATGCGTCCTCCTTTCTCGACTTCGTCGAACGTACGGGCTGGTTCCGGCTTTGTCCGGTGTCTGCCAAGACAACGTCACAGAGTTGGCACGGCCTCGTTACGTTCGGCGTCGGACCGCAGCCGTAGACTCGTCGGCGTGGCGAAGGCGGCTCTTCAACACGCATGCACTGAATGCGGCTACAGCGCGGGGCGCTGGTTCGGCAAGTGTCCCGGCTGCGGGGCGTTCGGCACGCTCGTGGAGGAGCCGGCCGCCGGTGACCCCCGCGCATCCGGCACCGCCAAACCGCTGCTGCGTCTCGTCGATGTCGCGGCCGACGAGGCGGAACGCATCGGGACAGGCATCCCGGAACTCGACCGCGTGCTCGGCGGCGGCCTCGTCCCGGCGTCGCTCGTGCTGGTAGGCGGCGAGCCCGGCGTGGGCAAGTCGACGTTGCTGCTCTCGGCGCTCGCCGCGATCTCGAAGGACCGCCGGGCGCTGCTGGTCACGGGCGAGGAGTCGACCGCGCAGGTGAAGCTACGAGCCGCGCGCCTCGGCGGCGCCGAGGCGGTAGAGATACTCGCCGAGACGGAGCTCGAGGCTGTGTGCGCCACACTGGAGCGCGAGCGGCCCGAGGTCTGCGTGATCGACTCGGTGCAAACGCTCTATTCGTCGGAGGTCGGCTCGGCCCCCGGCTCCGTTGCTCAGGTCCGCGAAGCAGCGGCGCGCCTGCTACGGGTCTCCAAGCAGTCGCATGTCGCGATCTTCCTCGTGGGCCACGTCACCAAGGACGGCACAGTCGCCGGACCGCGCGTACTCGAGCACCTCGTCGACTGCGTCCTCCAGTTCGAAGGAGACCGATACCACGCTCATCGTGTCCTGCGTGCGGCGAAGAACCGCTTTGGCTCGACCAACGAGCTCGGGGTGTTCGAGATGACCGGCGCCGGCCTCGTCGGCGTACCCGAACCGTCCGAGCTGTTCGGCCGCGGCGCGGAAGGCGAGGTTGGTGCAGCCGTCGCCTGTGCGCTCGAGGGCACCCGGCCGATCCTGCTCGAGATCCAGGCGCTCGTCGCCCCAACCGACCTGGCGATGCCGCGGCGCGTAGCGACCGGCGTCGATCCCAAACGGCTGGCCATGATCGTCGCAGTGCTCTCGCGGCACGCGCGCCTCTCGCTAGGAGCTGCCGACGTCTTCGTCAACGTCGCCGGCGGTGTTCGCATCGACGAGCCGGGCGCCGACCTCGCCGTCGCGCTCGCGATCGCCTCGGCGGCGCGCGGCACCGCCGTCAAAGAGGCGACGGCGGCCTTCGGCGAGATCGGGCTCACCGGCCGCCTTCGGCCCGCAACGCAAGCCGAGCGCCGCCTGGAAGAGTGCGCCAAATTCGGCCTGCGGCAGGTTGTCGCTCCCGCAGGGACGGCTAGTGGCAAACTACGCATTCTCAAAGCGGACACGCTACGAAGCGCGATGGGGGCGGGGCTCGATGGCGACGGATCCGAGGGCGGATAGGCAGGAGCGGCGGCCGGCAGCGCCGCTGGGGTTTCCGCGAAGCGCTGCCGAGCTCGATCCCCGGATCGACCCGGTCCTGCTGACGGCGATCTCCCGGATCGCGCCGGGCACGCAGCTCCGTCAGGGAATCGACGACATCATTCGCGCCCGCGAAGGCGCCCTGATCGTGATCGGCGAGCCCTCCGAGCTCTCGTTCTTGTTCTCCGGCGGGATCCGGCTCGACCAGGCTTTCACGTCCCAGCTCCTCTACGAGCTCGCGAAGATGGACGGCGCGATCATCGTCAACTCCGCGATCGCGAAGATCGCGCAGGCGAACGTGCAGCTGATGCCGGATCCGACGATTCCGTCGAACGAGACCGGGACCCGCCACCGGACGGCCGAGCGCGTCGCGAGACAAACGAGAGCGCTCGTGATCTCGATCTCGCAGCAGCGCGAGACGGTGACGGTCTTCGTCGGCCAGAGCCGGCACCAGCTCGAGCCGATCGCCGACGTGCTGGCCAAGACGAACCAGGCGCTCGGAACGCTCGAGACCTACCGGCAGCGGCTCGACCAGGTCCTTACGCGCCTGACGGCGCTCGAGTTTCAGAACGCAGTCACGCTCGACGACGTCGTCGTCGTGCTGCAACGGGCGGAGCTGACGACGCGGATGGCGGACTACATCGAGCGGGCCTGCACGGAACTCGGCTCCGAGGGTCGCCTGATCCGGATGCAGCTCGAGGAGCAGGTGAGCGAGGTGCCGGCGGAGAAGGCGGCGATCGTCCACGACTACCACGCCGAAGGAGGCGCCGACCGCGTGGCCGAAGGCTTGCAGGCCCTCGCCCAGCTCCCCTATCAGGAGCTGCTCGAGTTCGAGCTGCTCGCGATGCTCGGGTATCCGGCGACGATCAATCCGCCCGACTACGCCGTGGCTCCGCGTGGCTACCGCGTGCTCGCGCACATCCCGCGCTTGCCGGAGAACGTGATTCAGCGCCTCGTGAGCGAGCTCGGCGGGCTCGAGGCCATCGTCAGGGCGTCGCAACGAGACCTGGAGGCGGTGGACAGTGTCGGCGCGGTCCGGGCGCGCGAGATCCGCGAGGGCCTACGCCGGCTGCAGGAGCACAACCTGGTCGACCGGTACCTGCAGCTTTAGAACCTCCACCCGCCACCGCTCGGTCAAAGGAGTTCGCTCTGAGCAGGGCTTTTTCGCTCGAATGCCGAAAATCCCTGGAAATAGTGGCCTTTTCGGGCAGCTTTCGGTATACTGGCTCCTGTCGCCGACGGGCTCGACTCCGTCGGCGTTCTGGCGATGTAAGCGACCAAAAGGGAGGGTCGGCTTGTACAAGGTCGGCGACAAGGTGGTGTATCCGCACCACGGAGCAGGCACGGTTGTGAAGAAGGAGTCCCGCACGGTGTTGGGGCAGAAGCGGGAGTACATGACGATCAAGATCCTCCACAACGACATGACGGTGAACGTCCCGACCGAGAACGCCGACGCAGTCGGCCTGCGCAAGGTGATTGACGAGCAGATGGTCAACAAGGTGCTGAAGGCCCTCACCGGCGGCGGCACGCAGATGCCGAAGAACTGGAACCGCCGCTTCAAGCACAACCGCGACAAGATGAAGACCGGCGACATCTTCGAGCTCGCCGAGGTCGTTCGGAACCTGTCGCTTCGCGACCACGAGAAGGGTCTGTCCACGGGCGAGAAGCAGATGTTCGTCAAGGCGAAGAAGATCCTCGCCAGCGAGCTGATGTACGCCAAGGACATGGACGAGGACGAGGCGGCCGAGTGGCTCGACAGCGTCCTCTCCAACGGCGGACCGAAGAAGAAGACGACGAAGGTCGCCGCGACCGCCTAACCCGGGCCGTCGATTTAGGTTTTGTCGGTCTGGGCGGTCCTCGCGGCGGCGGGCCGCGGCGAGCGGCTCGGCGCAGACCGTCCAAAGGCATTCGCCAAGCTTCGAGACCGGCCCCTGCTCGCGGAGAGCCTCGAGCGCCTGGAGGCCTCCGACTGGATCGACGCGTTGGTGATCGTGGCTCCGCCGGGCTGGGAGGAGCCGTCGATCCTCGTTGCCGAGGAGCTCGCATGCACGAAGGTCGTCGCATGCGCGGCGGGGGGCGAGACGCGCGCCGACTCGGTGCTGGCGGGTGTCTCCGAAGTGAGCGAGGACGCCGCGGTAATCGTCGTCCACGACGCAGCACGCCCGGTCCTTCCGGACGAGGTCCTTGGGCGAGTGCTGACGGCGCTGAACGAAGGCTGGGACGGCGCCGTGCCGGCGCTGCCGCTCGCGGATACCGTCAAGCGCGTCCGCGATGGGCAGATCGTCGAGACGCTGCCGCGCGAGGAGCTCGTCGCGGCGCAGACTCCCCAGGCGTTCGTCGCACCGGTGTTGCGTAACGCCGTCGCAGGTGAGCTCGCGGGCGCGACCGATTGCGCCTCGCTCGTTGAGGCGCAAGGGGGGCGCGTGACGACCGTGGCGGGCGATCCGAGACTGCTCAAGGTCACGGACGCTGCGGACCTCGAGCTCGTTGCGTCCTTACTGTGATCGTCGATTACCACATGCACCTGCGCGCCCCCGACGAGCGGATCGATCACACGGTCGAGGCCGTGGAGAGATTCGTCGAGGTTGCTGCCGAGCGCGGCGTGGACGAAATCGGCTTCAGCGAGCACGTCTACTACTTCGAGCAGACGCGGCAGCTCTGGGACCAGGAGGCCATGCTCGACCGGTGCGTCTACGACCTCGACCGCTACGTCGGTGCCGTTCTGACTGCGAAGGAGCGCGCGTTGCCGGTCAAGTTGGGCCTGGAAGTGGATTACGTGGCCGGGCGCGAGCGTGAGACGGCGGAGGTTCTCTCGTCGTATCCGTGGGACTACCTGCTCGGCTCGGTTCACTATGTCGACGGCTTCCCCGTGGATCAGGAGCCGGGGCTCGTCGAGAAACTCGGGGCGAGCGAAGCCTGGCGGCGGTACTTCGTCTGGCTGCGGAACGCGGCGAGGAGCGGCCTGTTCGACACGCTCTCACACCCGGATCTGGTCAAGCATCACGGGCCACGTCCCGAGGACGAGGCCACCCAGTGGCTGCACGAGGAAACTGCCGATGCGATCGAGGCCACGGGCGTCTGCATCGAGGTTTCCTCGGCGGGTCTGCACAAGCCGGTCGGGGAGCTCTATCCGGACCCGCCGCTGCTCGAAGCCTGTCGCGGGCGGGGGGTTCCCATCACGCTGGCTTCGGATGCCCACGTGCCCGAAAACGCCGCTCGTGATCTAGATCACGCAGTCGCCCACGCCCGCGCCGCCGGGTACGAGACGGTCACGGTCTTCGACCGGCGCGAGCGCCGGCAGGAGCCGCTCGGATGAGCGAGCTGCGGGTCGGGCTTGGCGTCGACGCGCATGCGTTCGCGCACCGGGCTCGGCTCGTGCTCGGGGGCGTCGAGATCGACGCGCCCCAGGGGCTGGCCGGCCACTCGGATGGGGATGTGATCGCGCACGCGCTGATCGACGCGCTGCTCGGGGCGGCCGGTCTCGGTGACATCGGCTCGCTGTTTCCGCCCGGCGAGCCGGAATGGGAAGGCGCGTCGTCGGTCGACCTGTTGCGTCGCGCCGTTGCGCAGGTGCGCGAGGCCGGCTGGGACCCCGTCAACGCGGACGCCGTCCTGATCGGCGAAGAGCCGCGAATCGCGGCGCTTCGCGAACAGATGCGCGAACGGCTCGCCGAGGCGGTGGGCGTCGACCCCGAACGCATCAACGTGCGTGCCACGACGACGGACAAGCTCGGCTTCGCGGGCCGCGGCGAAGGCCTGGCAGCCCAGGCTGTCGCGCTAGTGCGGCAACGCGGCGAGGCCGTCGGCGACGCTCACTAGCCCGTCGCGCTCGAGCGCCAGCACAGCCTCGCGGTCGAGCTGCTCGAGCGGTCGGGGCTCGGCCGAGACGAGCCGGAGTGTCGCCGCGCGCCGCTGCCGGAACGAGCCTTCGAACCGGCTCTGCCTGCGGAGCGGCTCGTAGCGTCTGCCCTGCGACGGGCACACGTCCGCGAGCGGGCAGATCCCGCACCGCGGGACACGGGCCAGGCAGACAGTTGCGCCAAGGTCCATCAACGCCTGTGCGCAGTCCGCACCGAAGCATTCGCCCGTCCGTTCGCGCAGCCGTGCCACGTTCGTGTCGACCGGCAGGACGGCACGACCAAAGGCGAAGCAGGAGACCGCATCGGCGGTATAGCGGCCGACGCCGGGCAGCTCCGTCAGATCCTCGGGCCAACCGTTCGCAGCGATCACAGTCGCGGCGCGGTGCAGGTTGAGCGCCCGGCGGTTGTAGCCGAGCCCTTGCCACTCGCGGATGACCTCGCCAGCGGTCGCGGTGGCGAGCGCCCCAGCGGTCGGCCATCGCTCCAGCCACGCCCGGTATCGTGGCACCACCCGCTCGACCTGGGTCTGCTGGAGCATCACCTCGGAAACGAGGATCGCGTAGGGATCACGCGTCCGCCGCCACGGCAGGTCGCGGCCGTGAACGGCGTACCAAGCGAGCAGCGACTCACGCATGGCCGGGACAGTAACTTTCGGCTCGGAATGCGAAAAGTCCGCTTTGCGCCCAGTCCCACCGGCTCGCTTCACGTCGGCAACGCGTTGAGCGCGGTCGCGAACCGCGCCTTCGGCGACTGGATGCTGCTGCGCGTCGACGACACCGACCCCGAGCGCAACATCCCCGGCGGGGAGGACGCGATTCTCGCCGACCTCGCCTGGCTCAGCCTCGAATGGGATGAAGGCCCGGTCCGTCAGAGCGAGCGCTCGGCGCGGTACGCGGAGGCGGGCGCTGAGTTGGGGAACCGCTTCGAGGGGATCACGCTTCTACGGGAGGACGGCAGCGCGACCTATCACCTGGCGACCGTCGTCGACGACGTCGACTTCGGAATCACCCATGTGCTGCGCGGAAACGACCATCGGCCGAACGAGCGGCTGCACCGCCGCCTGGCCGAGGCGCTCGGAGCGACGCCGCCAGAGTACATCCATCACGGCCTGATCCTGGGAGAGGACGGGCGCAAGCTCTCCAAGCGCATGCCGGGCGCGACCGTCGCCTCGCTGCGCGAACAGGGGATTCCTCCCGCGGCGGTACGCCGTTACCTCGAGGAGCTGGGGCTGCCGAAGCACGACGTCCACTACGACCTACCACGGATCAGGCGGCTGGCGATCGAGGCGATCGCGGAAATGCCCGACGACGAGCTCGCCGCCGCCGCCGGCGCACCGGTCGAGCTCGTGCCCGTCCTGCGTGGTGCCCGGGACCTGAACGAGGCTCGCGAGCTCGCGAGTCAGGTGCTCGAGCCCGAGGTGGCGCAGCTCCCGCCAGACGCGGGGCCGACGCTCGTCCGCTTCAAGGAGCTTCGCCGGCGCGCAAGCGACGGCCTCGATCACGACGCCGCCCGCGAGCTCGTCCGGGAGCTGAAGGCGGTCGGCGGCGACCTCAAGACGCTCCGGCTGGCGTTGACCGGACGCGACCGCGGGCCGGAGCTCGCCGCCCTGCTCGAGGCGCTGCCGAAGGACGAAGCCTTGCGGAGGGCCGATGCGGCTCTTTGACACCTATACCCGCGCGCTCTTCGAGCTGCCGCCTCCGCCCGCTCCGATTCGCATGTACTTCTGCGGGCCGACCGTCTATCAGCGGATCCACATCGGCAACGCGCGGCCGTTCGTGCTCTCGATGTGGCTGAAGCGCTGGCTCGAGCAGGCGGGCTACGACGTTCGGCTGGCCGAGAACATCACCGACATCAACGACAAGATCTACGCAGCCGCGCCGGGTGCGAGCGCCGAGCTCGCCGCCGACGCGTCGCGGTGGTACGTCGAGGACACCGATCTGCTCGGGCTCGGCCGGCCCGATCATGAGCCGAAGGCCACTGAGACGATCCCCGAGATCGTCGAGCTGATCGCCAAGCTCGTGGAGCTAGGGCTTGCCTATCCCGCCGGCGGCGACGTCTACTTCCGCGTCGCCGCGTTTCCGGACTATGGCCGGCTCTCGGGGCGGGCGGGAGACGAGGACTCGATGCGCAATCCGTCCGAGGAGGCCGAGCGTGCCGAGCTCAAAGAGGACCCGCGCGACTTCGCGCTCTGGAAGGCGCACAAGGCGGGCGAGGACACGGTCTGGGACTCGCCGTGGGGCCCCGGCCGCCCCGGCTGGCACATCGAGTGCTCGGCGATGGCCGGGAAGTTCCTCGGGCCTGTCTTCGAAATTCACGGCGGCGGCAACGACCTGATCTTTCCGCACCACGAGAACGAGCTGGCCCAGTCGCGCGGCGTCGACAACGAGTTCGCGCGGATGTGGATGCACAACGGGATGCTGCAGCTGACCGGCGAGAAGATGTCGAAGACGCTCGGCAACATCGTTCCTCTAGGCGACGTCATCCGGGAGTGGGGGCGCGAGACGATCCTGCTCTTCTTCATGAGCGCGCACTGGCGCAAGCCGATCGATTTCAACGAACAAGTGCTGGCGCAGGCGCGCGCGCAGGTCGAGACCTTTCGCAACCACTTCGTCGGCCTCCAGTACGAGCCCGAGGAGCCCGATCGCGAGGCGCTTGCCCGGGTGCTCGACGACGACTTCAACACGCCGGAAGCGCTCGCGCTCTTCCACGACTGGCGAACCCGGGGCCGAAGTGCGTCCCTGCGGTGGGGGCTCGAGCTGTTCGGGCTCGGCGGGCTTGCCGAAGCGGTCTCGGCCCCCGCGGGCCTCGTCGCCCTTGCGGAGCAGAGAAGCGAAGCCCGCGCAAGCCACGACTTCGCGGAGGCGGACCGCCTTCGCGAGGAGATCGAGGAGCAGGGCTGGCAGGTCCGCGACGTCGCCGACGGTTTCGAGCTCGTGCCGAAATGACGCGCGAGCAGATCTACGGCCGTCGACCCGTGCGGGAGGCCTTCCGTGGGCCGCGGGAGGTGCTGGAGCTATGGGTCACGGAACGGGCGCAGAAGGCCGAGGGTTGGCTGCGAGACAGCGGGCTGAGGGCTCAGACGAAGCCGGAGCGGGATCTGACCGAGGCGGCGGGAACACGTGACCACCAGGGCGTGGTGGCTTGGGCCGAGCCCTACCGTTATGCGGACGCATACGAGCTCGCCGCCGGCGACTCGCCGCTGCTCGTCTGCCTCGACCAGGTAACCGATCCGCACAATCTCGGCGCCGTCGCCCGCACGGCTGAGGCCGCGGGCGCCACCGGCGTGATCGTGCCCGCGCACAATGCGGCGCGGGTGACGCCGGCGGTCATTCGTGCCTCGGCGGGTGCGATCGAGCATCTACCCGTCGCGGTGGTGAAGAACATGGCCCGTTACCTCTCGGAGGTGAAAGGGCCGCGGCTCTGGGCCTGGGCGGCTGCGGGCGATGCCGAAACGCCGCTCTGGCAGGCCGACCTGACCGGCGGCCTCGCGCTCGTCCTCGGCGCAGAAGGCAAGGGAGTCCGGCCGCTCGTTCGACGCACCTGCGACGCTACGGTCTCGAT
>Ga0126310_10000619_pt1 | contig 12553 bp, 11 predicted proteins | sample Plot60_FD_92540 | JGI IMG/M metagenome (GOLD analysis project Ga0126310, IMG submission 92540) | Serpentine soil microbial communities from UC McLaughlin Reserve, CA, USA - Plot60 | ecosystem: Environmental > Terrestrial > Soil > Grasslands | place: USA: UC McLaughlin Reserve, Lake County... | reverse complement strand
CGGTGCAACACGCGGCAACCCGGAGCACAGAGAGCTCCTTATTTATGCGGCATTTGCAACTGTGTGCAAACCTCTGCAACGCCTGAATTATCACTCGTAATGAGAGCAGGTCAGCGGTTCGAGCCCGCTCGTCGGCCTTCTTTTTGTCGCAATTTTCCAGGAAAGCTGCGGAATCCCAAGAGGTTTCGGCGCCAAGGCTGGTCCTTGATCTGGAGGGTATGTCGGTTTTGGCTCGGTCAGCGGACCACGACGACCGTGCACCTGGCATGAGCCGCGACGTGCTGGGATACCGACCCCAGGAGCATCCCGGCGAACCCGCCGTGGCCGCTAGAGCCGACCACGAGCAGATCGGCGTCCGCGGAGAGGTCGATGAGCAGTTTGGCTGCGTTGCCCTCCTTGACCTGAGGATGCACGAGGACCGGGGGATCCTCGCCGAGGACGTCATGAATCGATTCCATCAACAGCTCTTTCGCCGTCTCCCTGGCATCGGTTGCTCCGTGCGTGGGTAGCGTGCTGGACGTCCCGGCCAGCGGAGGTGGTGTCGGCAACCACGCCGTCAACACGACGAGCTCCGAGCCGTGCCGAACCGCCTCGTCACCGGCCCATTCGAGCGCCGTCCGACTGGCCGGAGAGCCGTCGACTCCAACGACAATCTGCTTCCATCGCCCCATAAAACGCTCCTTTCGGGCCTGGACCTAACGAAAGAACAACCGCTTCGCAGCTTCGGCGCGAAATGCTCGCAGCCGAAGCCGAGAAGCAAGAGCGATCAGAGCATAGTTCGGTCATCCTGACCGGAGGGTTGGCCGTCCTGAGCAGGGGTCCCGTCCTCCTCGCCGCCGGTCTGGACGACCATGACATCGGAGACCGCGCACCTCACCACTTCCCTGGGAACCTCCCCGAGCACCTCGCCTTCCTGGGCGCCGAGGCCGCGGTTGCCGACGACGATGAGGTGCGCCGGGTTGGATCCCGCGACTTCGAGCAAGGCCTCCGCCGGGCTGCCCTCGACGATCCGCTGCTCGATGTTCCGGATGCGCTCCGCTTGGAGCTGCTTCACCGAAGAGCGCAGCGCCGCCCGAGCGGCCTCTTCGCCGTAGAGTTCCTGCCGAACGCCGCCCCCCTGCTGGCCGGCGGCCCCGTCGCGCCCAGCCTCGGGCCTGTACGCGGAGACGACGACCAGTTGCGCGTCCGCGGCGGCGGCGACCCCGGCGGCATGACCGACGGTCTTCAGGGAGGTTGGCGTCCCGTCGGAGCCGACTATCACGCGGTCGTAGGTTGTGATATGCCGCGGCGCCCCCAGCGGCATTATCGGGGACTCCTCGGTCTCCTTGGGCGGGTTCACCCACGTCATGGCTATGGCGCCGCACCCGAGCAAGGCGCCGGCGAATATGATCGCGTGGGGACCCTGGCCGCCGAGCAGGTGCTCGAAGATCCACCCGAACGTCAGCGTCTCGACGAGCATCGGGACGACGATCATCATGTTCACGATGCCCATGTACACGCCGGTGCGCTCCCTGGGCACCATGCTGGCGACCATGATGTACGGGATGCCCATCATGGAAGCCCAGGCGATGCCGAGCAGAACCATGGGCACGAGCGCGAGGTACTGGTTGCCGATCTGCGAGAGCGCGATCAAGCCCACCGCAGCGCCGGCGAGGGCCGCCGCGTGGATCCACTTGGCGCCAAGCCGGGCCGCCAAGGCGATGAGGCCCAGCGCCGCGAAGATGGTCACGAAGTTGTAGGTGCCGTTCATCAGGCCGACCCACCCGACGGCTTCCTGGAAGCGCGGTTGGTCCGGGTTGGCGTTGAACGCCGTCGCGCCGATGCTGGTCGCGACGAACTGCCAGTAGACGAACATCGCGTACCACTGAAACGCGAACACGATGCCGATCTTGTGCATCCCGAGCGGCATCGCGCGGACCGCGCTGGCGATCTCGGCGACGGCCGGCACGAGGCCCTTGGGCTTGGACCGTATCTCGGCGAGCTCCTCTTCCGTCGGGGGGATCTCCTTCGTCGACAAGACGGAGAGCAAGACCGTGGCGATAGAGCAGACCGCGCCGATCCAGAACGCCACGAACACCCAGGTGGGGAGGCCGCCCCCGGCCTCGGTGCCGAGCAACCGCTGGAATGCGAACAGCGACAGGTTCGCGGTCACGGCGCCGGCGCCGACGAACATGCTCTGCGTCAGGAAGCCACGGGCGAACTGGCTCTTGGGCAGTCTATCGGAGATGAAGGCCCTGTAGGGCTCCATCGCCGTGTTGTTGGATATGTCGAGCAGCCACAGGAGTATGAAGGCCAACCACAACGAGAACACGAACGGCCAGAGGAACAGTGTGATCGAGCAGCCGATCGCGCCGATGATGAAGTACGGCTTCCTTCGGCCCCAACGGTCGCTCCACGTCCGGTCGCTCATCGCGCCGATGAGCGGTTGGACGATCAGGCCGGTGATCGGTCCCGCCAGGTTAAGGAGGGGTAGGCTGTGCGCGTCAGCCCCGATCAACTGGAAGATTGGGTTTATCGCGGTCTGCTGCAGGCCGAAGCTGTACTGGATCCCGAAGAACCCGAAGTTCATCAGGAGGATTTGTGTGAAGGTTAACGGCGGCTTGCGCTCGAGGTCCACGCTCTGCTGGGCCTCGGGTTGTGCGGCGATCGCCACGAGGGAACCTCCTGTCTACGTGTCGGGGCCGTCGGTCATGGTCGGTTTGTCATGAATGTTTTGCCACCTGGGGAGCGTGGTAGGTGCGCGCTTGACCGTAGGGTCATGCTGCCACCCGATCTATGAACTAATGCATGGGATCCAGTCGAGCGCGCCGAAGCAACGCAAAAACCTCTCGCTCGTGGCCCTGTATGCCCGTTCCCCGCGGGCCGTACCCTCACGCCAAAACCCCTTTAGTAAAAGGTTTTCGTACAGTATCAGCCGATACTAGCTCGGTCAAGCGCTGCCACGGGGCCGAGGAGGAAGCCACGTGCGCAGGGAGCTTAGGAGATTCAGACGGACCGTAAGCGCTCGTCGCATGCGGGACATGGGAGAGCTCGCGTGGTGCTAAAATCGGCGCCGGGTACTCCGAGGTTAAGGAGTGTTGGTGGACTTCGAGACGACGATTGCTAAGGAGACGCGGCGTTCGCCAACCATTGGCGACGTCGCGAGGCTGGCCGGCGTCTCCCCGACCACCGTGTCCTTCGTGCTCAACGACGTCAGCGGCAGGGCCATCTCCGAGAGAACGAGGACCCGGGTCAAGGCGTCCGCCCATGAGCTCCGTTATCGGCCGAACGCCGCGGCGAGGCTGCTGCGCACGAACCGGTCGCACACCATCGGCTTTATCACCGACGAGATCGCTTCGACCCCGTTCGCCGGGGACATCATCAGGGGCGCGCAGGAGGCGGCCTGGGAGGCCGGCAAGATTTTGACGATAGTCAACACGGGTGAGAACCTGAAGATCGAGGAGTCCGCCGTTAGGATGATGCTTGAGCGCCGGGTGGAGGGCATCATCTATGCAGCTATGTACCACCGGGCCGTGCGGCCGCCCACCGACGCCCGGGAGGCGCCGACCGTCCTGCTCAACTGCTTCGCGGAGGACGGAACCTGGACTTCCGTGGTTCCGGATGAGGTCTCGGGTGGTCGCACAGCTACTGAGGTCCTCCTGGGTAAAGGACATGAAAGGGTGGGCTTCATAAACCTTCCTCCGGGTATCCCGGCCTCGGCTGGACGTATGGAGGGGTACAAACAGGCGCTCGATGCGCATGGTCGAGCCTTCGACAGTTCCCTGGTCCGTTACGGCGACGGCACCGCGGACGGCGGGTACCGTTGCGCCACAGAGTTGATGTGGGTCCCGGACCCCCCGACGGCCATCTTCTGTGGCAACGACCCGATGGCCATGGGAGCCTACGAGGCGCTCAAGGAGCGGGGTCTCCGCATCCCCGAAGACGTCGCGGTAGTCGGCTTCGACAACCAGGAGCTCATTGCCGCCCACCTGCGGCCGCCGGCCCTCTCCACCGTGACGCTCCCGCACTACGAGATGGGCCAGTGGGCGGTGGATCACCTGCTCGAGCAAGCCGAGCACAGGAAAGCGACCCCGACGGGCATACCATCGGCTGCCCCTACGTCGAGCGCGAATCGGTCTGAGGCGGTAGACGAGTTCGCGGTGCGCTAATGGTAGCCAGGTCGAAGGAGGCTTGCGTGGGAAGCGACCTTCTGCACCTGAGGGTTCGAGCGACGGGGGCCCGAGGCGATCGCGAGCTGGTACGGAGACTTCCGGCATTCGATGATCACTCATAACTACAAGGGGGAAGAGGTAGGACATGACCCTGCGGCTTCCCGATAAGTGGGTGTGGGACTTCTGGCTGGTCCGAGACGGCATGGACTACCACGCCTTCTACCTTCAGGCGCCCCGCTCTTTGGGCGAGCCGGAACTGCGGCACCTGAACGCCTCCGTCGGCCACGCCTCATCGAAGGACCTGAGGCACTGGCGTGTCTTGCCGGACGCCCTGGGCGCAGGCCAGCCGGGGGCCTGGGACGATCGCGCCGTCTGGACGGGGTGCGTGGTCCGGGCCGGGGGGAGGTGGCACATGTTCTACACGGGGGTGAGCGTCGAGGGCGACGCCGTCGTCCAGCGCGCGGGATCGGCTACGTCGGAGGATCTGATCCGCTGGCGCAAACACCCGAAGAACCCGCTCATCGAGGCGGACCCGCGATACTACGAGCAGCGGGACGAGGGCGCGTTGGGGCGCGAACGGATGTGGCGAGACCCCTGGGTCTTCAAGCACCCCCAGACGGGGGAGTATCACGCGCTCATCACCGCACGTACCATCGAGGGACCAGCCGACGGCCGCGGTGTGATAGGTCATGCTCGCTCGAGCGACCTTGTCCGCTGGGAAACCTTGCCGCCGCTAACTGAACCGGGCCACTTCTACGCCATGGAGGTGCCGCAGCTCGTGGGGTTGGGTGGCCGCTACTACCTGCTGTTCTCCACCTGGGCGGAGGCTCACTCGGCCGCACGCCGAGAGGAGACGCGTCTCGATCCGGTGGGCGGCACTCACTACCTCGTCGCCGACGACCCCCTCGGCCCGTTCCGCTTCTCCACCCACGAGTTCCTCGTCGGTGACCCCTTGGGCTCGCTCTACAGCGGCAAGCTTGTGGAAGGATCGGACGGCCGCTTGTGCTACCTGGCGTGGCGGAACTTCGCTCCCGATGGTACCTTCGTGGGCGAACTTGCCGACCCATTCCAGGTCGCTGTCGATGGAGAAGGCATCCTATCGGTCGAGAAGGCCCAAGCACGCCATATGCGATAGTCGGAATTCTCTGATGGTGAGCCAAGGAGTGGGAATGCACCGCGCACGCGAGCACCGGACTTCCGACCCTAATTGACCCTAGTTTGACCCTAACCCGAGTGCAATCCCTTGCAATAGTGGGCAATCGAGGGAACAGAAATCCGCTTACTTATGCGGAAAGTGCAAACCCCTGCAACCCTCAGCAACCTTTGACCGCACACTCGTAATGAGCAGGTCAGCGGTTCGAGTCCGCTCGTCGGCTCTCTTTTTTCTGCGAATTTGCAGGTAAAACGCGGATGAGAGGGTGAGGGATCGATTTCGCTACATACCCCTTTGATGCCATCCGGTGACTAACTTTGGAGTCTAAGGGCCAGTGGCTTAAGTAGGCGCCCACCGACCAAAAAGGGGAGCCCGCTCAGAAAACGAGCAACAATGCCATGGCTACCCCCGAGAGCAGAAGTGGTAGCGATACGACGCACCCGCAAGGTATGACGATGCCGCCTCCTCGGGTGTTGCCCCGCCTCCACCAAAACATCGATTCTCCCTCAAAAACCGCTGCGGGCACGGCCCTTAAAGCCGCGCCCGCAACCCTCCCTAGTTCCCGCTCTACTGATCAGTGAGGCCCTGGTTACTAGCCTCCTCTTTGGCCGCGCTCTGTGCCTCCTCTGCTACCCGCTGCACCTTCTGCTGGGCCTCCTGCGCTTTCTCCTGCGCTTTCTCCTGGGCTTTCTCCACGAGGTTATCGCGGGCCTCTCCCATCACCTCGTGCTCCTTGGCGCTCTCGGGGATCGCAAGCCCTACGGCCGCCCCGACCCCGACGGCGAGGGCGCCCACGCTCAGGGGATTCTCCCTAAGCATCCGCTGGAAGCCTCCGCTGGCCCGCCTGGACTGGTAGCGAGCCTGATCTGCTAGGTCGCCGACCCGGTCCTGAGCCCGCCCTGCGACCTCTGCCGCCCTATCCTGGGCCTGGGTGGCACTCTCCCCGACCCTGTCGCGGGCCCCTCCCAGAGCGTCGCCCGCCGAAGGGCCGTTCGTCGTGCGCTCCCCGTGGTGGGGCGGGTAATCGTAGGTGGCAGGGTAGTCGTAAGCGTACGTCCTCTCCCCGTAACGCGCCCGCTCTGAGTCACCCCTTATGGCGCTCACCAGTAGCCAGCCGAGACCTATGCCGGTCAGGGCAGCGGGCAAGGGGTTCGCCCTTATGGTCCCCACGAGACCGAAGCCAGCCTCTTGGGCTCTCCCCACCGTGGCTTCCTTGACCCTGTCTTTGGTCTGCTCCTTCAGATTCTCCGGGGAGAGTCTCTCCTGGATGGCGTCCACCGTCTCGCTCATGTCGGCCCTGGTCCTCTCGATCTCGGTGCGGGTGCGCTCGAGCTCGACGCGATTGGCCTCTTCTTCGTCGATCACGGCCCCGCCGCCAACACCGCCACCGAGGGCGGGGTCCGGGCCCACGGGCGTTCTTACCTCTTTGGGTCCTCCCGCGGGGTCGGCCAAGGGGTCCGTCTCTCGGCGGCTCTCACCGAGCGTGTCGCGCCTTAGCTCGTCTGGTCTTTCGCCCATCTCTGATCCTCCTTTAGGGTCTCTATCGTCTCTCGGGGTGCGAAGTCCTCTCGCTTGAGGGCGTCGAGCGCCCTCCTTACCAGGAGGTAGCCCACCATGGCCACCACTATCCCCACCAACAATGCCGCAACCCACAAAGGCATAACTGCGTTGAGCAACGCTATGATGCCGGCGAGGATAGCCAGAAGCCCCGCGTAGGCCACCGCTCCCCCTGCTGCCAGGATTCCTACGTGCCTGCCAGCCGTGGAAGCCATCTGGGTCATCTCGGTTTTGGCGAGGTTTACCTCCTGGCGCACAAGGGTCGAGGTTTCTTGGGCTAGCTCGGAGAAGAGCTCGCCCAACGATCTGTCGTCCCTAGGACCCTCCATCACTCCACCTCGAAGTCCCGCGGGCGTCGCCTCAGGTCCGTCTCCCTGTCCAGCTCCCCCTCGCTTAGTGACTGCCCCGCCGTCGGGGGCTGTCCTGCCGTCGGGAGCTCTTCTTCTACGGCACGCGGAGGAAGTGCCGTACCAGGAGGCTCCTGGGTCCCGTAGGTCACCGTTGCCCTGCTGGTCGCCATGGGAGTTGCGCCAGAGCCGTACTCCCCAGAAACCCCCTGCTCCTCAGAAGAGCTCTTCAAGAAGCGGGTAGCCAAGAACCCTGCGGCGGCGGCGCCACCCAGGAAGAGTCCTGGCCTGCGCCTCGCGAAGTCTCTCACCTCGTCCATGATCTCGTCCACGTCGGTCTCACGCAGGTAGGTGGAGAACCTCTCGACCTGATCTGCGGCCCGGTCAGCGTAGTTGCCTACCGACCCCTGGCCCTGCTTCCTTAGCTGCTGGGCGGTCTCCCGGAGCGCCGTCTGCACGGGCACCATCCTCTGGGAGGCCTCGTGCTTCTGGTTAGCCAGCTGGCTCTTGGCCTGCTCGGTGCCCCGGTTCGCCAGATCGCTCGCCTGTCGGCGAGCCTGCTGGGCAAGCTCTTGGGATTGCTGCTTGGCCTGCTCCGTAACCTGAGTGCCGCCTTGGGTACCACCTCCGCTCTGCACGGGCGTGGTGCCAGGATAGTGCTCCACCATGATCTCTTCCCTTCTTGTTGCTTGCTCGAGTCTCTTGCCTACAACGACTTACGTCATCGCTGGTCCTCGCGCCGATCCTCCTTATTGATCTTTAGCGAAACCGCGCGCTTTGCGCGCCTAGCTTGCTCCCAAAGGGGAGCTCTTGGAAAGGCTAGTCCCTGCGGGCGTCGGTCGGGCGGCCTATGGGGTCGCGGCTCCTGCCCCCGAGCAGGCCACCAAGCATCGACGCCAGCGCCGAGAACAGGAGCCCGAAGAAGGCCCCTATGGCCCCGGTCCTGATGGCCTGCTCGGCCTCCTGGGGGCTGATGTTGGGCGCGGCGCCCTGCGCGCTGTTGGCGGCGTTGCTCAAAGCTCCTGGTCCGACCTGGCCCGCTAGGCTGCCCAGGGCGCCGAAGAGCTGACCCAGCCCGAGCGCCGAGAGCAGGAGGATCAGGACCGTCCCCAACGCCCACACCATGAAGCCGTTCAACAGGCCCGTGCCCGTACCTCTGATCGCCGAGGTCATCCCGGCCACCGCCCCACCGGTAAAGAAGGCGATCAGGCCGATGAGGGCAGGAACCCAGCCTCCTCCCCCGTCGGAGCCCGGACCGACATCGACCAGGCCGAGCCCGATCGCAAGGAGCTGCAGCAAGAGGAAGGTGGTCAGCGCCGTGATCAAGCCGGCCCAGATAGGGCCCCAGCGGATACTGTCACGCCGGGCCGAGGCGAGGTCCTCGCCGTCGTCGTGATCGCCTAAGCGGCGCGCCCCGGTAGCGGAGCTGGTGACTGTGGGTCCGCGTGAGACCAGGACCTCTTCCTTGCGCTCTCGGCCATCCGTCGGCCCGGAAGCGGGGATGTCGGGTCCCAGGCCTTCCACCCGGGGGCGGCGTTCGCCTCCGTAACCCGTCGCCGAGCCGCCTGCCTCGCCGGCCCGGTGCACCTCCACGGCATCCGGGTCGTTTCCGTGCGCCCGAGCCGCGTCCGGGTCCACCGGCCTGCCCCCGTCCGTGGCCTTTCCTCTACCCATCTGTTCGTCTCCTTACTTTCTTGCCAGTGGCCTTCCAACAGCACCCGCCCACACAATCGGTCGGGCGGATACGCACATACCGTACCCTAAGGGTTCATTACCCAAAGCAGATTACGGTGTCGCAGAGCACAACCGGCTCACGACTCGCCTACAATTGGGCCGAAAGATGCAGGTTCGTGAACCAAAGCATGTACTCACAACTAGGCACGAGGAGGTCGCCCGGGACATCGCACGCAAGACAGGGCAGACGGGGTACCGGTGATCAAGATCGGGAGCGCCTGGATCGTCGGGTTCGATAAGGGGCGCAAAACCATCCTCCATGCCGTCGAGAACCCGGCTCGCGATCTGGTCGTCGGAGGGGCAGCCAAGGCAGTAATATGTTCAAGGCAAGAGGTTTCGTGGTTCATTATCATTACACGCGCGAACCTACTGCCGAGGACGCGCCGGACAATCTGCTTCGAACCCATAGGAGGCCACAACGCGGTCGAGGAATCCGTCCGAGATCGCGCGCATGCGTAGTGCCTCTACAACCAGCTGGAGCTGCACCCTACGGTAAAGCGGGTGGCCGTCCTGGGCAGGGCGTTGGGGGGTCAAGAAGCGTTGGAACACCTTGCCCACTCCGGCTAAGGTCTGGATGGCCATAGTGTGCGTAGCCGCGCTGGGGTACGGGATATATTGTTTGCTCTCTGGCAGCTAACGGACGGTCATTTATTGCGCTCTATATCGTCGGGGCAGGGGAAGGCGCCGACGTTTGTGTCATCTAAGCATTGAACGCCCGGCAACTTACCGAGAGAACCGAGTCGCCTTTATATGTAGGGCCAAGATCTTTATTTCGATCGGTTTGCGCCGGGGTCGGGCGGGTACAAAAGCCGTCGGTCTATCGAGGAGGAATCCATGGCGGAGCAGCATCAACAGGAGCAGCAGACCGAGCAGGCGATTAAAGTCCGGCAGGTTACCGATGTGCACGGCAACTGGAGCGCCCAAGAAAGAGGAGAGCATGGCAAGTTCTCCTACCAACTGATCCTCGACGATGGGGCCGCGGAGTACGTCCTGAGGGTCACGGCTGACGACGCCAAGGTGCTAAGGGACTGGTTCCACGACGCGGACACTGTCTACTTCGACATAGAGCGTGAGGTCCTCATCTTTGGCGAGATAACCTAAGGTGAGGGCTGAGGGTCCCACAGGTTAGTAAAGCGGTCGCGTAGGCGGGACAGGTTCAGCAGGAGGAGATTCAAGTATGCCACAGAGGGTGGAAGGAAGCATAGAGATAGCGGTCCCAGTAGAGACCGTCTACAGCTATTGGGAGACCCTAGAAAACCTACCCAACTTCATGGCCAACGTCGAGGAGGTAACTCCGACCGGTCCCGGCACTACCCGCTGGAGGGTCAAGGGTCCCTTGGGCACTACGCTCGAGTGGGAGGCTAGGATTACTCACAAGGAACCCAACAGCACCATCGGTTGGATCACCAAGGCGGGTGCCGACGTGGACAACTCTGGGGTGGTGCGCTTCAGGGAAAGCGCACCTGGCGTGACGCTGGTGGAGGTGGTTCTCGACTACGCCGACCCGCCGGGCGGACAAGTGGGGGAGGCGGCATCGAGGGTGGTCGCCGACACTCAACTACAGCTGGAGCAGGACCTGAGGAATCTCAAAGATGTCTTGGAGGGGCGGGTGACCCCCGAGGAGGTCCAACAGCAACCGGCGGCCTCAACGGCGCAAAGCTCCGTAGTGGCGTTACTCGCCGGCGGGGTGGGATTATTGCTCCTAGGCGTGGCCGTACTGACGTTCTTCTTGCTGCGCCGTCGCGATTCCGGAGACCCGGAAGGCAGGGGACAGTCCGTAGGAAGTCCTTCTAGAACCGGGAAGGTAGCACACAATCTCGGCTTCTCGACGTGGTTCGGCGGGACACTGTTCGGGCAGGTCTCCCTCAATCCTGCAGTAAGCAGCATAAGCGACGAGAAGGAGCGCGGGCGGGTCCTCAACGAGGCCTGGGCGCGCTTCCAGGCGGCGAACCTTCCCGCCATGCTCTCGACGCTGCTCGGATGGCGCCTCGGTAGCGTGAGGGAGGACTCGCAGCTGCGAGCGCCGGGCCTCGCGCGCACTAAAGACCTGCTGCTGGGGGGAGCAGCTTTCAACACGGTGGCCTCGGCCCTGCTCGGGGCGAGCACGGCAGCCAGCTCTCGAGGGGGCGCCACACCCGTGAGGTCGGGCACCAAACCCTCGCGTCGGACCCCGCCTGAGGCGGCGCTCGCTTTGCGGCTTTTGCGCTTCACGGGCAACGGCTCGCTGGTGTTGCTGACGGCCACGGTCGTCGTCTCGGCCTTGATCGAGGCGACCGACCCCAAGCCGCGTGGCCTGCTCTCGCGGCTCCTCTCAGACTAGCAGGGGGACGTCGGCGGCACCATCGGGCTGCGCGTTCGTCGCAGAGAAGCTGGTCCTGCTAACCGAACCTGTAAGTGTGGACGGGTTGTTGAAAGATAGGGTGCGCTGCCCAAAGCCCACGTTTACCTCGCGAGTTGCCGCAACGCGCGGCGCGACTTCGTGAATAGGTGGACGGTTTGGAGACGATCCGAGTGCGGCTTAATGAGCCAGCGTAAAACATACCCTACGAGACCACCAAGCATCACGCATACACAACATGCAGGGATATACCTCGACCTTATCTCTATATGTAGTGAACCAACACCCCCTCTATGGACCTCTGGCGAAGGGTAAGAGACGAACGTCTTGCCGGTCTGCAGGGGTAGGATCAGCAGTCTTAGCTACCAGTCGCGGACCCGCTCGCTCTCCCTCCTGCCGCAAAGACCCAGATCGTAACTCGACAGGGTAGCGGAGTATTCTTCCTCCGTAAGGACCGACCGGGATGTTTAAGTTCAGCGCGGGCGGGCAATAACGTGATCAACAACGTGCCCGGCGGCCCCGCGGAGGTTGCTAACCTTTCTTCGTGGGACCCCCCTCCAAAGATAAGTCGCCGGGTAGCTTTCACGTCAGGGGTCGGAGCTTTCACGGCTCCGGCCCTTCTTCTGCCATGAGTTGGATCTGTCTGGCCGCCGATGGACAGAAGTGTCAGACGAGCATCCGGGTGATATTGACACCACTGTGACACCACCGGGAACGCAATACGGTGCAACACAGAGCAAGGCGGGGAAAAGAAACCCGCTTAGATATGCGGGATCTACAACTCCCTGCAAAGCCCTGCAACACCCTTTGGCTCACTCGTAATGAGCAGGTCAGCGGTTCGAGTCCGCTCGTCGGCTCTTCAGATTGCACCCTTGCCCAATAAAGTATCCTCGATGGCCTCCTCCAAAGGCAGAGCATGGCCCCTTGTCCACGCCGCCGTAAACTCCTCTTTCCCGAGTGCCCCGTGGGCCGCAGCCACGGTACGGTCGTGCTCGGTGCGCTTGGACGGTGGGAGGGGCCAGCCCCAATCTTCCCGTAGCGCGGCGGCTGTCCCAAAAAGGTGCGCTGCCCGTTCCATACTCCCTTGCGCGACCGCAACTCGGGCTAGCCCCTCCAAGCAGACTAGGATGGTATGTTTGAGCCCCATCCGCCGCCCCCCAAGCTCCAGGCTCTCTTCGTACAACCTCGACGCCCGCGCGTATTCGCCTGCTTCGTACTCAACGTTCCCGAGGCTGGCGAGCGTGCGTGCGATGCCCCAGGCGTGCTCCTTGCT
>Ga0126310_10000618_pt1 | contig 12554 bp, 11 predicted proteins | sample Plot60_FD_92540 | JGI IMG/M metagenome (GOLD analysis project Ga0126310, IMG submission 92540) | Serpentine soil microbial communities from UC McLaughlin Reserve, CA, USA - Plot60 | ecosystem: Environmental > Terrestrial > Soil > Grasslands | place: USA: UC McLaughlin Reserve, Lake County... | reverse complement strand
TCGAAATAAAGATTGATGATATGGGTGCTACGCATGGAAGATGAGATCATCGTTCTGGTCTAATTTCTCATGAGAGTACTTCTGAGAAGTAATAAATATGTATTCCATATCCTACAACTTTTACTCGCTCTTAAATACTGTATTCTTTTTTGTAATCTTATCTCCTTTGAAACGATCTCTGATGCCACCAAGTTATACAATATATGACTTTTACTCCATTTCCGCGGTATAAAAATTCGCTACTGAATATCCAACTGAGTGTTTTCTTTGTTGGAATATAACATCTACATTTAATGCATTGCACGAATGACTAGTAACCATCAAGTCGGTACTGCTTTTCAATATTCTCCCTGCCTTCGCTTACGACCATGCTTTTCTTCATTTGCTCCTTTAAGTAGAGTTGATTCTGTATCTTCTCCTAATTCACTTATAATCACCTGCTTATCACCAAGACTGGAACTAGATTTCGAGCCGCTGTGAATTTCTGTTTCATGTTTTTTAAATTCTTCTTTATTAGTAAAAACCTTATTACACGATTGGCATTGAAGCATTTGATCAACATGTACAATCATTTCATGTTGTAATAGTTTTTCAGAGTTGACGAACATCATATTACATATATTGCATTTATAGGGTTCTGATTGCATATATCACTATAGATATAGCAATACTCATCAATATATCAGTCGGTGGAGGGATAGACTCGCGTTAGATTACTATTATTGTTATTTTATTATTATTAATATTTAACTTACTTGATTTGTCTATTCTGTCTTCTCTCCTCTCTTTTTCCTCTGTTTTTTTCTGATCGGCTGCTGATTGGAATTGATTCAATACCTCGAGTCCTCTTTGTCTACTGCTAATCCTGGATGGTCTCGAATATACTGATGACAATGTCCCTTATCATGGAAAGTTATAATGTTGTAATAGGCTCATTGTCTGCATTAGAAACAGGAACTGTAAGGATGGATTGAAACGCCTGAACATTTTCAGAATTAGTTTAGGATTGAGTTAATCTTTGTAGATCTTGAATATCACTCTTTGTAACCATACATTCGCATTTGATGTATTAGAAACTTTCGATATATTTCTGTTCAACAACAACAATAATGATAATAGTGGAGCAAATTGATGGATCTAGTTATACTTTGATACAAAAGATTGCGCCTTGATCTTCAAGAAGTTCAGAAGGTATATGGGAGCGAGATATGGGCCTAATAGCTTGTCCTTCCTCTTGCTCTTCTCTTATTATTTATTAATTAACCAAACTGAGTCATGATTTGAACCCTTAATTAGCCTTAGCAGAATAACTTTTTACTTATCTGTAGTTGACTCACATAGTCCTATTACATTGCGTTCCAGATACATGCAGCCATCAATAGTAATATATTGTGAATAACTTCAAATGTTGCTGACGGAATTCCTATAGGCTCCTTGTTATGTTCCATCTGATGTATTATTGCATAATACTCCAAAGGCTGATGAAGCCAATCTATAGTAGTAAACTTTTATTTTTATTTAAGTATTATACACTTCAACTGAGTCTCCGTTTTTGTAATTTTTAGTATCAAATATCATTTCAACTATTTTTGCTGCAACTTTTTCTGGATTGAGCATTCTATTTTTATTTTTTTCATAATAATTGTAATCAAATTCCTGCCACATTTTTGTAGCTACTTGTCCTAGAAATATTGTTAGCACTCTGGTATTATATGCAGCAACTTCTAAGGCTAAACTTTCTGCCAAACCAGTAAGCCCAAACTTGCTTGCACAATAAGACGATAGGTTACTAAATCCAGCCTTGCCAGCACCAGAATTTAGATTTAGTATGACTCCTGACTTTCTTGCAATCATATAAGGAAGAACTGCTTTTGTAAAAAGAAAAGAGCCTTTTAAATTAGTATTTATAGTTTGGTCCCATTCTTCTTCTGATGTATCTGCTAATTTTTTGTTAAACGCGACTCCAGCATTATTAACAAGTATATCTATAGTTTCAAATCCAAATTTATCTACTGTTGATTTAACAAGAGAATTAACCTGAGAAGATATAGTTACGTCACACTTTATACCTAAAACACTTACTTCGCTATTTAGCTCTTCAATTTCTTTTACTACTGAATTGATTTCGCTTTCAGTCCTGGAACAAACAACTACATTTATTCCCTGTTTTCCTAATAGAATGGCTGTTGCTTTTCCTATACCTCTGCCGCTGCCAGTAATAATTGCAGCCTTGTTCTTCTCTTTTTGTGTCATTATAAACCTGCTGCATTAGTCAATAAGAAATAGTATTTGATGTTTGTTATTAATATTTGATGTTGTTGATAATGCATAATTTCTTTTTCATAAAATTCTAATCTATATCGTTCTATTATGTCTACGGGAATGTTTACAAATTACTCGAAGACTCAGTTTCTATTCTTTTCTTTGTGTTCATGCTTTCTTGGAGAGTACGTGTAGCAAAAGTTTTCCTTACAACAGTGAAAAGTCAAGCTCAGCAGAACATATAAGTGAACAAGTTTGACTCATTTTATTGTTAACTATTATTTTTTATTCTACTTTTTGATTCTTATAAGAATGATTATTCATCAACATTGTTTATGTATATTTTCTTTTACGATGATAATTGAGTTTTTCAGTTTTATTAGAGGGATCGACAATCAAATAATATATAATAGCAAAAAGTGGTTTGACTAAGAGTCTTGAATATAATGATTACGCCAAATTACACAAAAGAATACAGAAAACCCCCATATGAAACTCTAGGCAGACAAGTATGATGCTATTTATTTCGTATCTCTTTAAAGAGCAGTAATGTCTTCAAATAAAATTTCTAGATAAATTTATTGGGGGACAACAATTTATCTTAGCGCATTATGGCGTTGTGCCCAATCAATTATTGAGCCATCATATAATCTGACATTATCAAAACCGGCCTGCTTAAACTGTAAGTATTTATGCGCAGCTCGTGTACCAGAGTGGCAGTAGCATATAATCTCTTTATCCTTAGTTATCCCTTTACTCGCAAAGTCCTTCTGTAATTCGTCCTTACTTTTGAACATCAAACCGCCATTACCAAGCCCCTCATCCCAATTATGTAATATGGAGCCTGGTATCCTAGCTTGCATATGTTCTTGTGGAGTTCTTGCGTCAACAATCACAATATTTGGATCAGTTTGCTTTGCTTTTATCATATCAGAATCTGCTCTTATTGAATGATTTGGTTTAGATTTGAATTGGATAGGGATATTAATATGAGATGGAGCATCGCGCGAAATTGGTAATCCTTCGTTTTGCCACATGTTAAATCCAATATCTAAAAGCTTAGTATTTGGATGACCATGATACATCAAAGTCCATGCTATTCTTGCTGATGAAGGATCCATATATTCACCGTAAACGACCACTATTTTAGAATCGTCTATACCAAGAGTACTAAAAACGTCTTCTGCAAGTGACCTATCTAATACTAAATTAGCTCCATTATCTGCAAGTGAAATTACTTTTTCAAATTCAAGATATCTTGCATTTTTAATGTGGCCTACTCTATATGGCATAATCCCTCTGCCATCTATAATTACGAGATCAGGGTCATCAAGATGCTCTACAAGCCATTTACTAGTTACAGTTATCATACAATCAACTTGGTTAATTACTCTTATATTTATACACTTTAGAGTGAAATGAGCAAACGACAAAATCTAGAATTGATCCACAGTTAATTCATAGTTTGGATTGAATATCTCCTGCATGTCAAATTAATAAAGAACCTTTTTACTTTACATTACTTCTTGCCTGATAACAAAATAGCATTTATAAATATCCTCTATCTTTTACCTTAGTTGGAATATAAGAAAATACCTTATGAACACCATAAAACGATTAAATTAAAATAAAAGAAGAAACAGCAGTCTAACAGATCTGATGCTGATTCTAAAATATAGTGGATCCTATTGCAAAAATATGTCTCTTTCCGGTTTCGTTCCTTGTAAGATCTGGGAACACATAGTGGATACATAGGCAGCAGTATTTTTGCATTTGATGTCCAAACAATAAAGTCGACTTCTATTTATAACTTCATCTCTATCTGCGACTACACTTTAGCTAATGAAATCGAATGTAAAATGTGCTATACTATCTAGAAAATAATTAACAGAAATCAATGGTATCTAGGAAAAGTGATAAAATTATTCCGCTCTTCTATAAGTATATATTTCTTGGGACTGTTCTTCTCATACCTTTTCATTAACCATTAAGATATCATATTTTTATTTTCCAATATTTAATTAAGGGTAAATTTGTTCACCAGTATACCTATCTCTAATTATAATTGCTTTAGTAGGACATGTCTGAGCCGCAGCAACTATTGTTTCAAAATCAGCACCGGTTTCTGACTCCACTTTTGCTTTTGGATTTATCATTTTATCTTTTTCAACTACAAACACATTTGGAGCAAGTATCTCACAACTTCCGAATGCCATGCATAGTGTAGGTTCTACAATTATCTGAAAACGGCTTTTTGATTTACCAAATATATCATTTGTTGTTGTAGTAGCAGTCCTATCTGATTCAGCATATGCATCATTTTTATTATTTTTTTTTGGGGTAGCATCATAATTATTACCAGTATTACTATGATCAGAATCAGAATAAACACTACTACTATTATTATTAGCATGAGTATAAGATGAATATGGTTGAGTTTGATTCTTTTCCTTATTTTGTGATATATTATTAAAAACTGCGGCCTTGTCGTATTGTCTTCTTTTATCTTTATCTGAAAGAATTTCAAAAGCAGCATTTATTCTTTTTATAGCATCTTCAGCAAAAGGCGAACTATTTCTATCAGGATGATATTTCAAAGCTAGACGTCTATATGCTACTTTAATCTCACGATATTTAGCATATTGAGATATTCCCAGAACTGTATAAAAATCTATATGATCCCTAGCATCCAAACAGAGAATATGTGTACAAGTTATTATATAGACTTTGGGTGACAGTCAGCTGAATGATGAATATATATAGATAGGTCAAAATCATTCATATTCACAAACTGACATTTTAGAATCTATGGAAAATTATAAGAAGAAGAAGAAATGCATCTATAATTTATGAATTTTCCATTTAATTCTCTTTCAAGTGCTTGAGGAGTTATTTAATCAAAAAGAGAATTCTGCAAGTTTAAAAAATTATTTGCTATAACAATACTAGTACTATTTTAAAATAGGTTCTACCTCCCACTTCCGCCTGAATATTGGATCCTATCATATGGTATCATTGTGAGTTCTATAGTCGGTTAGTTAGTCCATGTCAAGTGTTATAGGATGGACTAACGGGAAAACACGAAAGGAATTTACAACATTATCTCAAAAGAATTGAATCTTGGTATGATCATGGCAAATTAGACCAAATGATATTGAAGCATAAAATAAATTAAAGAGTTAAACGGCAGATGCATATATGCAAAAGGAAAGATAAGTGATTAGCGATCTAGTTTGTATATCTGCTTTTCTATACTTTCTATACTTTTATTGGTCGTCTTTGCTTCAGTCATTCGTTGAACAATATATGTGATACCATGGTCTAATTTCAAATGGCTCAGAAAAGCCACCCCATTATTGACAGTATCCTTAACTATCAATCCCCGTCCACATTCACTACACCTGATGATGTGTTCATCTCTAGTTGCCATATAATGGATATCAATCTCTCACTATCAATATAAATAATTATGGCATAAAGGGAAATTTGGTAGGGTCTCATATTCTCACGTTTAGGGTTAAATGGTTTAGTGTACTCTCCCTTTAACTTTTATTATTATTATTTTGCTAACATAATCCTATATCTTCTAGACTATATCTAAAGCCTTTCTATGTTTTTAACTCCTTGGTAAGTACGTTTCGCCAGCATCGTTGTTATTGTTCTCCCTATATCATTGTGTATTGGTCCTAATCTTAAATCATAGATAGGTTCACTTTAGATTTGAAATAAAAAAAGAGGGTGTCTCTAACTCCTGGAAAGATGATTCTATTATTATCATTATTATCGTTAGACACACTAAATAAATCAAGTTCATTTAATAAGAACAATACTTGCAACGTAAAAGTTTGTAAATTAAAAATAATATTAATTGTAGTAGTAATCTATTACGTATATATAATCTAGATGTTTTCTAATGCTTTAATTGTAGCTTTTTTTCTGTGAGCAAAGATTTTCTCAAGTCGATTATATGTATACCCTTCGAATAGTAACTTTCCTATGATGCCATATGGTAGTTCAAAGTCTACTTCGTCTATTATTTGTGTTTGTTTTTGGTCTATATCATGGAACTTGTGTAAATGTCTCCATTTTTTGAATGGGCCCTTTAACATCTCATCTACATATTCATACGGCTTTAGAGACGTAACCCTGGAATGCCACGTCGTTTTTCTTAGAAGTATTATTTTTCCAACAATCCAAATTTCTGATCCTTGAATTAATTTTTGGCCTGTGGTACAATTAATGATTTTGAGGTTCATTTCCTGTGGAGTTATTATTTCAAGATGTTTAATATCAGTGTAAAATGCCCAAACTCTCTCTATATTATTATTTACAATAAATATATGCTTTAAGGTTCGCAAACGTTCAGAATTATTTCTTAATCTATTTATTGTAATCTGATCGATTGGATGCCAACAGCAAATTTTTGATGGAATCTATAGTGTATCATGGTCTACAATGTGTTTACAATGTGACTAGATGATTGATAGATAACCAAAGAATCTTAGGTGTTCCTTCGTAGGAATTGTGAGTCATATTCCAGCATTGATATGATTGCTTTTTGCTACTATCAACTATGATAGTTTGAATCAATGACCGAATCCACAAATATTATGAACTGTCTGACTTGTCAATAATTTTCTGTCGGTCGGTTCATATGAACATTAACAGAACTCATCATCATTATCATTAGCTAATTGTTTTGTACGCCTCTGCAATTTGGCATTTGACATCTTCTACTTCTTGTGAAGTATTAACTATATGGGCTATAACAGGCTGATTTCTACTTTTTCTTATAGAAACTATTAAGCAATTATTTCTTGGTTGTATGTCTAAAAAGGTCCTAAAGGTTAAGGATTTAGCATAAACTATTCTATGTGGTCTAACTTCTTCAATGATGTTGTTTCCTAGCGATTTTACAAAAGTTCTTAAATTGAGCAATGAAATCTTTATTTGTTCTTCTAGCTTTTCCACATGGCTTTCAAATGGAATAGGTGGGTTATCAGAATAAAGTCCAAATTTACTCATAAGTTATGGTAACGTCTGAGCCTATTTTATATATATTGATCATTTCATAATAGTAGTGAGTAGTAAAGAATTATCTAGGGATGGGTATCAAGTTACTAGTAAGAGTGAGGATCCTTGATCTAATTTGAATACTTCTAAAATCTATTGCCTAGTATCTTTCTTTAAGTACTTTAGACCTCTCGTTTGCTTCAACTCCTTGTATTTTCATTTGTATTCCATTTATTAGAAATACTATGGAAATAAAAAAATGGCTAATACTATCAATTTAAATTTGCATAGAGCATAAATTCATGTCGTAATTAATAGTGTCCAAAAAACCTATCTATATGTCTATAGTTCTGTTTATATCCGCGTTGACATAATCCTATTTTTCTACATAACTTTGATAGATGATGATAAGAATAATATACACTGTTCTTAAACAAGGAGAAAAATAGAATATGAACAATCCTCTTAGATCATCATCGAAACGAACTCTGATACTCATAGGTACGGGAATTGGCGTATACCTAGTAGTAAGCTATTTCTTGGGCGTACTGGTAGGTTTTATAGTTAATACTGCCTTATTTATTGGAATTATCTTGTACATTAGAAAAAAACAAACTGCTGGTTTAAGATTATTTGGTTTTGATGACAACAATAATAGCAATAGTAACGACCAGTACGGCATAGATAAAAACGTAAGGCTGAAATTTCGCTGCATATCATGCGATGAAGTCAAAGGCTCCAAATGCAAAAAATGTGGATCCAAAATGAAAAAGCCTATACTCTGAAACTTTCAAAAATATTAAATGTAGAATATCTGAATATTTAATATGCGTTTTTTTACCCAAGATAACCTCGAGAGAAAATAGGAAGAATATAGAGAAAATTCACACAGCCATTCTTTCACATATTACTATTAAAAGCTAATGGTAATTATTATGGAATTAAAAAGATATGCTATTTGATGTTAGATTAATCAAAAACAATCTAGAATATTTATTATTAGCATAATAATGAGTTTTACAAATATATTATTATAGCTGAACATGTTATAATGGACGGTATTAGCTTATGTATGATGATGACGTATATACAGCACAGTTTACAGCAAAAAGATATCGCACCTATTTAAAAGAAGAACAAGCTAACAAAAAGAAGAGAATGGATTCGCAGTGGATTAATAGTATTATTGCTACAATATTATGGATGTTGAAATTAATAACTAACGGTCTTGAGAGAGTCAATATCAAAAGGAAAACTATTATCGAAAACGTATTGGTTGAATAAAATACAGTCTTATAAGTTTCATTCCTGTTGAATTGTAAGATATATTTCAACTTATGTGATGATATTATATAATCATAATCTACTAAATAAAAAATTAATTGACTAACGCCCGGAACACTGGAAGCACGCTTACCCGATACTCTTGCCAATATAAGCACAGTAGTACAGATCTAGTATAGAGATGCGAGATGCTAAATGGTTGATTATCCTACGCACATAGTCTTCTGTATAAAATGTCTATCTTTGGATTCATTAATGTCTATGTAGAAGTTTGTCTTTGAACATCGTATCCTAAATCTGCTAACTAGTAGAATATGTTTAGGCTTGCTTGAGACTATAAAAAGCCTGCTAAAATATGTTTTCCAATGATACGATAGCTCAACGGATAGGTAATACAACTAATACCACAGCTGGAGGCTTATCTGCAAGCTCTTTATTAGAAGATGCAAACAGCAAATAATATTAAGCTTCATAGTGTTGATTAATTTTTTACAAACTTTTATTTGTATATATATTTCTCAATTATTTTCTAGTAGATACTACTACCTCTTTCGTCGAATGGTCGTCAGATAGTCGTCATTTGATCTTCAGATAATCGTCATATTTTCGTCGAATGGTCGTCAGATGCAATATGTGCTCATATAAGTTTATGTTCTAACCAATAACTATTATCAACAAATAAACCAAGCAAAATCTTATAAAGTAATAATTTTTAAATTATGGGAATAATGGATGAAACCAAAAGTCCCAAAATCTATAAAACAACGAGTCATCAAACAGTGGCTTCAAGGTATCTCTAGAGACCAAATTGCTAAAGACAATGGCATAGGAACTGGAACTGTAAGCGCTATCATAAAAGACGCAAAAAAAGACATTCCTGATATTGACTTACTTAGGGAAGTAGCTCTAGTTCTAAAGAGTAATGACTTAGATCTGTCTGTATTTGCATCTTCTATCAGAATACAAAAGAGATTGGATGAGATGGGTTTAAATGAAGAGCAGATAGAATCTCTAATTGAAAATATCAATACTTACTGTTTTAAGCGTGGGTTAACAGATGAAGAACTTATATTATAGAAAGGATATCTACTTTATCACAGAATCTTGGAATGCCAGTAGATCAGCTGCCCAATCATATCACACAAGGAAAGTTAGAGCTGGAGAAAGTGAAAAGAGAAACGGAAGATGCAAAACTAAAACAACTTCAAGTATTGCAACATTACAATGTGACTATGGATGATCTTGAAGAATATAGAAGAAATAAACCTTAATTGACCGTATCAAACAGCTAGAAAGTCAGAAAGAAAATATAAAGAGAGAAAGAGATTATTATGCACAACAACTTAAGAATGAGCAAATAGAGAGCGAAAAGTTGATCCAGCAATGGAGAATGTCTTCCTAAATTAGTAAATGTTTTCTAACAAAACAATACGTCATCACCAACAGAAAACAAAAGTCCTCCCTCTTGATGATAACTTTTCCTGCCTATAGTCAATAATACAATTAATTAATATTATGTTTTTTGAATTAAGTAAAATCCATGATGATATAATGAAGAGATAGTGATGGATACAAATGAGGCAGATATTTTGGCAGGCCGTACGAAAGCAGTTTTCGGCTAGGCATTATGCCATGCATGAGCTTGATAAATTCATTGAAGCTTTTGCCCAGGCTTAGAGTAAATTTAGTGTAGCAATAGCAGGATATCCATCTTTGGCACAGGGGAATGAACGTCGAAGCATTCAGTCCTGTTTTTGATCTTCTGCTGACTGAATCTTTTTCCATCATTATTTTTTTGTTCTGTTCTTTTTGTTGGTAACTTCTTATTCCATCTCATTTCCTTAACCTATAAACAAAATAAATCCTAAAAGTGAATTTATAATGTTATTTTATTTCTTTCTTTTTATCTATGATGATTTTGTAAAGGACCAAAAATAATGCATTTGGATCTGTCGAAGAATCAATTTATCTTTATGTTAGTTTTTTCGTCTTTAAGAAAGCTTGCAATTATCTTGAGGTACTAGATTTGACATATGTGTGTGTATATGAGAGTATGGTATAGCCTATTTTACCTTATCACCGGCTATTAGAAGAACCACCGGTAACAGCGCCAGGAATAGCCAAAAGTATATTCGTCGCGACGGCAGGACGATATGCTTCCTTGCTAGTTGCAAATATTTTTAGAGTATTTGGACCTACAGAAAGCTTTGAAGTTTCATTTCCTTGTATATTGATTTCGTATGTGCCAGATGGGTTGTTACCAGTATTATTTGTTGGTTGTACTTGACCGTGAACAACTAACCTTCCATCTCTATCAGATACAAAATAATTTACTAGTGCATCATTAGTTGGTTGTCCATTAACTTTAATCGATATCTGTATCTTGGTTGGTTGTCCCCTCTTAATAAACTGCGGAGCTTCAACTTTCCCTATGTCAGCCAGTTTTGGATTTTCAAAGTACGACCAATGTCCTTGTTCGAACGGATAGGACGGATCTCTAAATGCTTTGATAGTAATTATTCTTCCTGAAGGATTATAACTGTCAAGGTAAAATGGTCCATTGCTAATTACTGCATGGTTATGATTAGTAATCCATCTTATGCTAGCATCATAACGTTTCTTCGCTTCATCTACAGTAACAATACCCTTCAAAGCTGGTGGAATAAAACTTTCATCTTTCATTTTTTGTAGTTCTGTCTTTATTAGATTAGCATGTTGTGGAATAATTAACGACAACCAATCAATATTCCTTGCAGTTGCTTCTCCTCTTGAATATGCAAGTTTTCCTCCAGTCACAAGCCTTTCTGTGGCTGCTGTTATCTCCCATGGCTGTGCTGGCCATGACGAAGCAGCAAAACCAGCAATTTGATTCTTATCATAATGCCAAAAATCAGAAAAATATTCTACCTCATCGTTTGCAAGAAATTTAATCCCTTTTTCATATGGGATTCCTGCAGAGGCTGAGGATAAATATTGAGGATCAACTGTACGATCGTTTTGTCCATTGTTTGTTCCCCATTCAAAAAGAAAATATTGTGAATAAAGTAAATCTGATTTGTCCATTGGAATTCCGTTATGCCAATTAGAATAAAGTATTTTATATGTCACTTTACTCTTTGCAGTGGTTCCATTATCACCAACATTTTTCCATTGCTGTGTAATCGGATTCCACAACAACGCATCGGGTGCAACCTTAAGCTTATCAAGTGGACCTGCTGTTGAAACATTTGTCCATTGATACCTCATAGGCAATATATCACCGGTATAAGGATTAGTAAAGGTACTGCCGTCAACTATTGCAGAATATATATTCTGACTGTATGTATCTGTAAATCCACCTACATTATTCCAAGCACTTTGGTATATCTGTTTTACACCAATATCCAATGAAGAATTATCTTTTGTAGATCTCGCATTCACTAAGGAATATTTACTTGTTATCCCAGCTCCAAAGTCATTGACCAGGCCCTTTAAAGTGGATGAAGCAACAAATGGTTCAATAACTTTTACAAGTAAAACCCTTACAGATTCTTGAATTCCTGCTTTGGTTGCATTTTGCAATAAAGAGTTTCGCTCATATTCTGATGTAAAGTTGGAAAATACTAACCGTTTTGTAACTTCATCTAAACTTTTATTTTGATAATTCCAGAAACTAGGATTTTGAGCACCTGGCATATTGCCAGACCATGGTGCGTACATGCTTGAGATCGCACCTTCATTATATTTTGAAAATGCGGAAGATCCTGTAGCTGATGTGTAAATATGCCATTGAAAGTCCTGAGGATCAGATCCAAATATTATTCCATTTGCTTTATTCAAATCTCCATAGTCTTTTTGAACTACAAAACCTATTTTTTCAAGCTCTGATGCTATTAGATCTCCTAATGATTTTCTTTGTTGATCATCGCTTCTTATGAAAAGCTTTATAATAATAGGTGATCCTTTGAAAGTCCACTTTCCATTCTGCTTTACTGCACCCTCAGCCACAAGCGCAT
>Ga0126310_10000617_pt1 | contig 12560 bp, 14 predicted proteins | sample Plot60_FD_92540 | JGI IMG/M metagenome (GOLD analysis project Ga0126310, IMG submission 92540) | Serpentine soil microbial communities from UC McLaughlin Reserve, CA, USA - Plot60 | ecosystem: Environmental > Terrestrial > Soil > Grasslands | place: USA: UC McLaughlin Reserve, Lake County... | reverse complement strand
TTCTTCCACTAGATTAGCCAAATCCATAAAGATAGAATTTCTTTTGTAGACTCTAAGTATTGCCATTACAAATATACCTATCTTTTTACTCCTTATATAATGTGAATGTCAATATACCTATCTCTAATCTATGTATGTGTGTATAACAAATGCCAAGTGTCTATAGTTAAAAGAAGCTATATTCTTTAAAGTCTAAATAAATTGTTCATAATATGATGATCATCTGAATAAAATGGCCAGGCAAGAGCTTTAAAAGAAGATACGCTTTATAATATAATGTAATGGTCAAACTTTGTAATTCATGGGGAAAGGAGTTTGACGAGCGAATTGAAAGAGTACCATATTCAAGATCCATTAAGGGAGTTTTTATTCTTCTGCTCAGATGAGTATTGCAAAAACTAGCATAACCTGAAGCTGAGTGTCTCATAATTGTTTCATGGATAATCTGATACGTATTGTTAGATCAGATTTGGCGATTATTGCATACTTCCTATACTTATTGTATTTTAATCGTAGGAGTTATAGATTTGAAAGTAAACTGTTAGATCAGATCATAAAAAGAAACACGTGTATCCTCCGTGTGGAAATGGAACTACGGAAGTTGTTCTAATATAGCAGATAGATTGGTAGTAGCAGTAATAGCTAAACAGAGGGTCAAAAAATATTTGTAGATGAAACTCTGCTAAAGATAAATGGTCAAGATTTAGTTATGGATAGCTTATGAACGGAATCGATTCTTCCACCAGATTAGGACAAGATTTGGAAGGTAGCCTATCTATATAAATGTGGTCTATTGATATAATGATTCTCGCGAATGATGGTTAAGGCTAAAGCACATTGCTTATCAAGATGAGCTCAAGAACATTATGAAATTTCATTCAGCATCGGATCAACAATGGAACAATAACAAAAAGCAGAATTGCATTAACTGAAGGCATAGATCATATGAAATTATTGAAAAAGTAAGAAGGTAAATAGAATAGGAGATTACAAGAATCTAAATTAAGAAGTGGAGATTATCTATATCATGATCAAATTATTACCAGAATGTTCCAAATGTGGTTTATCTGTTACTGATTCATTGGAAACAGAAATTGAACAGCATGGAAAGGTGAAGACAGGCGTTTATACCAATGGAATATGGATCTGTCATGACTGTATAGAAAGTGAAGAAGGAAAAAAGAAGAGCAAAGGAGCAGATGATTCTTCTCCTTCTATTGATCAATGTGATAGTATAGGAGTTGCAAGTGCATCTGATGTATCTCCAAATACTCCTAGAGCAGATGAGACGTGATTATAAGGAAGCAATTAATATATTGGCTGTAGCGATTCTGGCTCTAATCTAAATTGTAACTAAGGGTTAGTGAGTCAAATATGCTTTATTCCATTTTGTGCACTTGCTTCTTGTATAGATACAACTCTAACTAGTGTTAGTACTGCTGCTGAAAGCATTGCTATAATGCTGTTAAGATCACTAAGAAATTCTGCTTAATAGAATCATACATAAGAGAGGTGAAATGCACACAGATCTCATAATATGATTTATATCGATAGGGTATGGACAGAAATAGAACATTGCAAACGTATTGACGCAAATATTAACTCTTAGAAGAAGAATACAGCAACAGCTCCAACAACGACAGCATGACTAGCTATAGTCATTAAATAAAATACTTTTTAAAAACTCTTCTTAACTTCACTTGCTTCCTTATCTACCGCATCTAATATCATTTTTATCTGCTTAACTTGTTTATATGATTCCTAGGAAGAATAGAATTGTATCCATTGTTTGTAAATCACTCTTTGAAGGTATTTCTTTGACAATTTTTCTGCTATTTCAAAATATGTCGACGGGGCAGCATGCCATGCATATACCAATTACTTGACAAGACTTTTGCTGTTTATGGTTCAAATGCAGAAATTCTTACAGCTATGCTTGTCGACCTTCTATTATGGGGAGCAAACTGCATTAAAATAAGTTTCACATTAAAAAAGAATTATGACTTTACAAGTAACTCATGCACATTCTTAGATAAATTTGCGACTCCTTTACCTTTTTTCATCATATGTCCATCTGCTATGCGACTGCTATTACTACTGTATCTCCTACCATTACCAACAGTATTATCAGTAATCATAACTAATTACTACTGCACCTCATAGTACTTTTACATAATACTTTATGAAACAAGAAAAAGAAGAACCTATTGATATTGTTCCTCCTGATAAACTTCATTTATTACATATAATATATGAGTATGTAAACCAGTTCAAAAGTGCGGTGGTATAATTACAAACATAAAAAGCAGTAGTGAAGTTGACATGTCAAAAATAGCAAGGTTACCTTCAGAAGCCATTGCGTTTTATGATGATGAATGAATGATTCTTCAACTTATAATGCAATCCTGCGTAGTCATTAGTACAAAAATGATTATAAACGTATTGTAGAGAGTTTAATCAAAAGTAGAAATTGCTTGAAGAGATTACTTAATCTTTTTCGCTCTTCATTAGTCAAATTGAATTGTTATTTTGCATGAATATTCTTCAATAACTCTTCGGCCTTATTATCATTAACCCCCGATCTCCAGTAATTTTTCTTCTGATAGTTCCGAATTTGCAAAAAGCTTAATTATTATATTATTATTCTTTGGCTTTCTTCTTTTCTTCTTTTTCTTCTCCTTCCTCTTCTTTTGCCGCCGACAAAGGCTTCCAAAAGTAGTCTAACCAATATTTAGTAATTCTCTCTGTGTTCTTAGCAGATTCTTTGTACAGTTCAGTCATTCTCCGTGCATTTTCAGCCAATTCTATGTACGATTCAGTCATCCTTTCTGAGCTTTTAATATATTCTTTGTATATCTCAGTCATTCTTGCTGTGTATTTAATATATTCATTGTACATATCATTCCAAGCCATAGGCGAATATTGTTGCCATAAAGGCATAAATGGTGTAAATTGATTGGGATGAATTAAGTTGTTTTTATCGTCTTTGTTTCTGTCGCTGCCGCTATGTCGCTCTTCTTCTTCTTCCATATTGTATAACTGAGCGGATATTTAATAAGTTTTAATCTATAATTCTACTGCTGTACTGTCATCATCCGTAACAATTCTATTATAAGTTGCTCAATAATAGCAAATTCAATATCTTCTCATTTTGGTGTGATTGTAAAGTAAGTGACAAAACATTAGATGTTGTGTGAAAACTAATAAGGTCAGCTATTACTACAACTACTACCTCCCCAAAAGCATTTGTTTTCTACAAGCTTTGCATAACCAGATTTCCCTTTGTATGGAACCAAAATAGATATCTACACGGTCCAAAGTGCCACATCGTTCACATGGTTGCTTTTTTAATTCATTCATCATTGGTAGTAATAACCAGGTTCTCTTATGGGCTTTATTCCTTTGGCTCTAGTCAGTGAGGCTTAATATTATACATATAATTTATGAATATAACACTAAAATAATACTATTAAATATAATAATAACATCCAAATAATTATCTGTTAGAAAATAATGAGCAAAGCTGCTGCTAGTGACGCTGATGAATATGTGGAGATTGCAAAAACAAATGAAATTGCCAATAGACAAATGAAACATGTAGAAATAAAAGGAAAAGAAATACTAATTGCCAATATAGACGGAAAATTTTATGCATTAAATGATAGATGTGCTCATATGAATGCGTTACTTTCAATGGGTAATCTAGCAAATGATAACATTGTAACATGTCCTTTCCATGGAGCACGATTTGATATTACCAATGGTAAGAAAGTCAAAGAGCATGTTCTAACACCTTCGCAAGAAATGGAACCACTACCAAAAACATGGCAAAAGTATTTGGAACATGCAGGACAATTAATGGCTCATATTAAGACATATGATCAAGAAATCTATGAAACTATAATTGAAAGAGATAGTGTAAAGATAAAAATTTAGTCAGCATCTTTTAGACTAGTAAACACTGTTTTCGTATTAAATATATCCGAAAGTCATATAATTAGAACTCTTAGTGATCTCTGAAATATTAGAATATGATAAATACCATAAATATTATAATAAAAAAATATGTAAACTCTACTGCTTCGGTGGAACGCAAAGATAGATTACCCGTTCTGCGTATAGATATTGTACTCCTTTCTCATCCTCACACTCTTCTTCGCCTATAGGTCAAGGTTAGCAGCTAGAGAAAGAATGTAAGAGACATATTTAACTGCATTTTATCACTTGCTCATAATAATACATTCAAATATTCAGAGAAACTATGATAGTAAATGTTTCTGATTAAGAACATATTACTTATTAAGTGCTGATTTTGAAATAATATTATATTAAATATATCTAGTATATAATTCAAAATTATTTTTTTTAAAGTACATATACCAATAGATCGTTAGTAGGATTAATATGAATTCAACATTAGTAATGGTTGCAGTCCTAGCGGCTGTAGCAATGCTCTCAGCAGCAGTAGTCGTAGTACCAATACAACAAGCAAGTGCACAAGATTCGGAATTCGAATTCGATCAAGATCAGAGTAACAAATGCAGTGGCTATGCCAGCTGTAGTAACTCAGCTACAATAACATTCGGCTTCTAAAATATCGACAGTTGTTATTGCTGTCGCAATATCAATTTTTTCTAATACTATAATTAACACAACCTCTATAGGATAGTAATGACTTTATTTCTCTGAAAGCCTTTATTTTGGTTAAATGCTATTATCTATATCCAGAATTGTTCTCCATAATTATTCTGGATGTGGCTATTACTGCAGGCTGCTGATCATTACTGAGTTGTTCATAATCTTGGGCAAGTCTAGCTTTCGATCTACCTGACGATATAGTCCATGTAAAGTAAGCTCTACATTATCTGATTGTAATAATGAAGAAATCCAAAAATAGAAATCATCCTAGTCTTTAACGTTATATTTTCTGTTATAGTATGGCACACTACTTAGATTATATTTGATTTTTAGTTTATCTAGTTCGTCTGATGTTTTTGATATTTTTCTAATGGAAAGGATTTACATGATGAATTGTTATGAATGCTAATTTTTGGTCTATCATTAATAACTGAAATCGTGTTGTGAGATATTAAAATATATGGCAATAATCTACCATATGTTTGCTTATAATTTAATTCCCTATTATCATTATCCCCCAATTTCTAAGTCTTCTTTTAATCTTTTTTTCTGACAGTCCAGTTAAGGAGTAGAAGAAGTGGTGATGATTCTATAGTATACTATCACATACTAATTTCACCCTTTTAAGCAGCTAAAAGTACTCTAGGACAATAATAACTTATAATCTCTTTATAAGTAGAGAAAACTTATTTGACGAAATGAATATAGCATTTTTCATTAAACATGATTTTGTCTATTATATTCTATATTTTTCTAATTCTCCAAAGCTAAGTTTCAAGAATACCTCTGCACCATTGAATCCATCTACCTGAGATTTTGGTATCTTGTATTCTTTACGTGCTCCATCAGTTATAACCACTACTGAATCAGCATCTACTGCATCTACGTTTCCTGAATCCTGTCCATCACTTGACCGCACATTTCTGTGTACGATTCTGTCCCAATCCAGCACTGCTGGTTCTGACATGAGTATTATAGGTAAAATGTTTTATATAAAATTTGTTCATAGCAAATCCATTCATACTTGTATTCTATGACAACAACCCTTGCCATGAAGATATAATGGGCGAAAGTATACTGAATCTTTATTGTGATGATTCTAGAACATGTAGGAGTATGTTTTCATGCTATATATCTGGGCAGTTATGTCTTAAATTTGACTATATATAATATTTTTTTAAGCGAGGAACGTTTGCTAGAAAACTTATTTTGTAATTTATCTAGTTATAATAATCTCGGTAACGTGTAGCAAAGGTATCTGATATTTCATTATTTGCTACATCCTGTAAAAACTGTCCTCTAATTAATGTTCCATACGTCACCAAGTCACGTGCAAGCATCTTGACTCTTTTTGCTAATGCGGAATTAACTAAATTTCCTTTTGAATCAAAATCTTTTTCTCCATTTATTGATATATTATAAGGCATACTCCATCCATAACATTGACGAACAGCTGTACGCATCTGATCTGCAACGGTCAGTCCTTTTTCATGTGATGCTACAATGTAACCAAATGTTTTTCCAGCAAAGTCTTCCCAGAAGTAATCAAGAAAGTTTTTCATTCCGCCAGACATAGAGCCATGGTAATCCGGTGATGCTAATACAAATGCATCAGCCCACTTCAAAGCTGTTGTAATTCTTTCTAAACCATTAGTATTACTATTAATGGAAGAAGAAGACTCATCTAATGTATTTCCACTCGGATCATAGAGGGGGAGGTTTATTTTTCGTAACTCGAGCACATATGATTCAGAGTCGTATTTTTTTACTTCTTCTAATACGATTTTTAAGGCACGGGTACTGTAGGATTGTTCTCGCATACTACCAGCAACACCTAAAACATTTATTGTACTCTCTTCATGTATACTTGCTTGGTTATCCTTTTGTGAAAGTTTTAAAGATTGAATTTGGGATTTAATGAAGTTAATCATATCTATATATCAAAAAACCTATTTATAAACAACTACGTTTACAAATTATACAAACAATAAGCTCAAATGCTTTCAGTCTTTTTTGAGAAAAATATCGTTTTTACTACCTCAATTTTACCATAGTTTCAAAGATATCCTTCTTTTCTTTCTTTGATTACAAACTTACAAATCAAGTCTCCTTTGGCAGCTCTGTGTGTGGTTTCTATATTAGCTCCGAGAAGCTTTTCAAATAATTCAGTTTCATTAGAACATGCCTCCCAATGTTTTTCAGCTATATGTATAATTGGACAGTTGTATTCTAATAGTATATGTTTTCTGCTACTCCCTTTGGGATCTTTCTTTGATTCGGCCATATATCCTTCCTCATCTCTAATTCGTGCTAATTCCTTGACTTGTTTATCAAAATCCAAATCCTTAAGACGCTTATAATATTTATCGAAAAGTTCACTCTGACGTTCACGCAGAACCTTTTCAACCCCTTCTTTGCCCATATTTCTTTCGATAAAATCAAGAGCATGTGTTGCAATTGCACTATATGATTTTGGGAAAACAGTTTTGCTCTGACTTGTTAGCTGATACACCATTCTTGGCCTGCCAACACGTCCCCTTGTTTCTAAAGCTTGTACTAGACCTCTCTCTTGTAGGAGAGCAAGATGCTTGTGAACTGCCATTCGTGACACCTTCATAATATTTGCTAATTCCTCAAGTCCTGCTTGTTGCATAACCTTAAGGTAATAAAGAAGCTTCTTCTTTGGCTCGCTAAATCCATAAGCAATATTTTCTAAATTAGTTGGAATAGGCATCTAATAAACATACATATAGCATTACTCATTCATAAACCATTAGGTTTACAAATTGAATTAATGCTCACTGAGCTTCCTATTGAAGGTTTATCTTCTAAAACAATACCATTCAGCACCCAGGAATTATTATAATATGTAAACTTAGGAGCTTATAAGTATAGATTAATAAAATAATACCATGAGTAAGATTATTGAAGGCATTAAGAAAGAAATATTAAGTTGGCCCTATGTCAGTGCTGAAACACATAGATTTGGAGGTATCGAATTTCGTATAAGAAAAAGAGAAATGGGACATATACATGGTGATCGTTTAGCTGACTTTCCATTTCCAATGAGCATAAGAAATGAGCTTGTTAACTCGGGACGTATTTCAACTCATCATGTCCTTCCACAATCAGGATGGGTTAGCTATTGGATTAGAAGTGAAGACGATATACCTGCAGTAATTGAATTATTCAACCTACAATCCCAACGCCTAAAACTCCAATCTTCTAAAGAAAAGGAAAGTGAGTCAACAATTTGAGTCGTATCATATTTAGATTACTTTGATAATATATTGGTAATTGATGTGCAATCAAATTTTTGCTAAATGTGGCATCCTAATTCATGTTCTTTCTCCTCTTCTTCATTATTGAATTCTAAGTCACAATAATGACATTTAAAATATGGAATCAGTTTAATAGTGATTCTGTTATCTTTACTATTTTTATTTATTCTTATCTTTCCTAACGACTGTGCTTGAATTTCTTCTTTATATTGTTCTAATAAGTGTCTTAAGGTATCATCCCATCCATGCTTTAAATCACCAAAATAATCTATTTCTGCTACTACTATAATATAGTCCGTTTTAGAATCTGTAGCTGCAAGGAAATTTTGTTGTGATTGATCTCTTGTTGCAGTGTCATTATCTACTAATCTTAATGCAAATTCGCTCCGATATCTATTTGTCCATAACTCTATCTTTTTATGTATTGTAATTTGGCTGTTTAGCATAGAGTTTAACACTTTGTTCTTATTTTTTTTATCGGTTAGTTTAGAATAAGTTGATGTCGTATCATTGCGTATTGATATCGAAGAGCCTTCTTCTTCTTGTTCCTTCTCTTGCTCTTTTATTTGTTCTGTCTTGCTTGCATCATTGCCAGGATTAGGTGATTGCATAAGAGCATACTAACTAAATGCTGATGATGATAGTATTTAAGGTATTACTAGATATTCCGTTATCATCAATATTTTCAGAGAAGCCAAGCATGTAAGAGGTTATCTATTGTCTATTTCTTATGAGTATGTACTACTTTTCTATCTGTATCTCTGTTACCATGTGGATATATTGTAACGATTTGTCTATCCTTTGGAGTCTTTCAATAATTATTGTTTTGATAATTCTCCTAAAGTGAATTACCTAAAAGTCCGAGAGACTCTAGAGTTCTTGCGTTTAACAAACAACAAGAGTTTCTTCATTTGTTTTACATCAAAACCAACCAAGAAGAAAAATAACCACAAACATAGCAAACTGATGCCATAGTACCTTCTTTTAATTTTCCGCATAAGACTCGTTGTTTCTTGAGGCTGGCAGAAAAGCGGTAAACGAATCTAAATGACAACCGTCTGTCTCATGTAACCTGTCAATAAATGGTACTTCCAGTCTTAATCTTGTTTATATCGGCTTAGTTAAAGTATATGTATGATTGATCATCTTACAGGTAATTTGTGAAACATCATATTATGTAAAAGACGACCGTTCTTCTTCTTCATAATAGACATCATGCATAATGCTGAAAAAGGTTCGATGTACTTTATTTAGTTAATATAAAAAGATATTGAGTTTTCTGAAATAAGAGTAGCTAACCGTTAAAAGCAATTAATTACAAGATAAGGAGTCCAGATCGAAAAAATGGTTCGGAATAAAGCAAATAAGAGTAAACAGACAAAAAGAAGAAGAAGTGTATCCTCAAGAAAAGGAAAAGAAATCACGTCGAGCGAGAAGATAACTTTGTACTTAAATGAGGCACTATCTATGGAAAATGCAGCAGTAGAAAGGCTGAAATTGCGAATAAAGCAAACAAAAATTGAAAGTGTAAAACAAAGACTTCAACTCCATTTAGAAGAGACAAGAGAACAACAAAACAGATTAAAGCAGTTGATCTCAGATGTGGGTGGAAAAAATCCTACAAAGGATAAGGCACAATTGCCAATTCCCTGGGCTACTAAAACAATGGCTAAGATGATTGGAAGAATGATGACTTCTGCAGAGTTGGAGTTAAAGGGGACTAAAGAGGATGCAGTAATAGAAAATGCCGAAATTGTACTTTATGACATGCTAATGCAGCTAGTAGAAAGAATGGGTATAACTAATACAATATCTGTTCTAAACCAAAGCTTATCTGAAGAAAAAGCTATGGCTGAGTGGATCAGAACAAATGCTCCGGATGTGCTCATGCAGCTTTGGCCTGAAATCGAGGAGTCTATTACTAAACGTGAATAAGCACAGATCTAGAGACATGAGAAGAGAAGTAGTATTATTGTTATTATTAGAATATTCTACAAATAAGAAACATCATTGATGTTTTATACATTTTATAAAAATTCATCAAACAAAAATCTACATTGAAGGCTGCATATTAGTTAGATGTGTGGAGTTATGTCGGTAACAATACTGGAGAAATTTACAGTCTCTGTATTGTAGTAATGTAATAAAGGAATGAAAAGCAAGAGACGCTGTTGTGATCCATTTTAAGATGTAGTAGGTATGTTGTCATGCCATTATCATTGAGTATTGGAAAGTTATGTATTTGCTATAGTTCTACTTCCACCGCTAGCATTGGAAAATTGTGGCATGGTTGTATCAAGATTAAATACATGAGATGAAGCCGTTTCTGTTGGCTGAGGAGGACCGCTTATTTGGATTCGATTCTAATGGCTAAATTTAAGAAGAGTGTAATTTACAGTTATCAGAAATATGCTATTTCCTAATATATGAAATTCAAATGGAAAGGCATATAGAGTTTGGATTCTAAAATAAAAATAGTCTTCGTATTGAGTGAGGAATTTGTTACGGTCGCTGATACAACAGATATTCAACCTTCACATATGAAAGAAGTTCAAGTTGATGGTGAAAGTATCTGTGTAGTAAATGTTGAGGGAAAATACTACGCTATTGGCAGTATTTGCACACATGAAGGTGGTCCTCTAGCAGATGGCACTCTTGAGGGTTATGAAGTTGAATGTCCCTGGCATAATTCCAAATTTGATGTAAGGACAGGAGAGGTGACGAGCCCTCCTGCAAGTGAGCCAGAACCAGCCTACCAGGTAAAAGTAGATGGCAATAACATATTAATTAAGAGAAGAAAAAGTAAAAGCAAATCTTCCTCTCAGATTGAGTTAATACTATTAGAAAAAGATAAAGTTGAAGGCACTGATGTAACGTCATTTAAGTTTAGTAAGCAAAATGATAATCAAGTAGAAGATAAAAAACAATTAGATTATACTGCAGGGCAATTTGCCTTTTTTGATATAGGTGGAGTCTATAATGATCCCAGAGGTCCGATCAGACATTTTACTATTTCATCTTCTCCAACTGAGAATTTTATAATGTTCAGCACCAGAATCAGAGAATCACCATACAAAAAGAGACTTTCAACTTTAGAGAAAGGTGCAAAAGTCAAGGTAAGAGGTCCTGAAGGACAATTTGTATTACATCAAGATTATTCAAAGCCTGCTGTATTTCTTTCTGGTGGCATAGGTGTTACTCCATTTAGGACTATGATAAAGTATGCTACAGATAAGCAGCTTCCTTTAAAAATAATAATGTTTGATTCCAACAGGAACCGTAGCAACATCTTATTCAAAAAAGAGTTTGATGATTGGGCAGGCATAAACAAAAGTCTGAAGATTATCTATACCATTAGTGAGGACGATCGACATGAACAAACATTACCCAGTTCAAACGATTGGAAAGGAGAGCATGGAAGAATAAACAAAACAATGATTTTGAAGTACGTAGATACTAACGAATTAAATAATTCAATATTCTATATTTGTGGTCCTCCAAGCATGCTAAAAGCTATGCAATCTTTGCTCCAAGACAATTTAGAAATTCCAAAAGAACGAATCAAAGTTGAGGAGTTCACAGGTTACTGATTATTAGTAATGTTCAATGAATGAAATTTGGACGTTCTTATGACGCAAACGAAGTTTCACTATATTCCTGAGATTTTAGAATATACATAAACCATTGAATAGGCAGGATAACATAGTTCAGACTAACTAAGGAGGGAATAATGTCGATATCGATGCTAAAAGTAGGTTCCTACTATGATAATAATAAATAATAGTCTAAGCTTAAAGTTTTTCTTTCCTTCTATTATTCAGATGAAATATCATGAATATTGTCTTTAATTTTAACTTTCATCTCTGAGCTCATTTCTTCTGGTTCTATGGCATGAATTTCCGAATAATGCTGTTTGGCATGTTTTAGAACTTCTTCTTCTGTCATACCTTTAATAATATAATCACAGTCTAACCCTACGCTACGACATGCTAATGTTTTCATATAACATATGGTAGTAATAGGGAATAAATCCTTTTAACGATATATTATTACTGTCATTATTGAGTACACATTAAAACAGATTATATACTACTACTACTTTGCTGTTTATGCTTAAGTTTTACCTTATCTCTATCTCTTCCTCTTCTTCTACTATTTTGTATTAAAGGTAAGCTAACTTACTGACCATCTATTGTCTTTCTCTAATTTGAAATAAGCTAATTTCAGAACTGATTACTTTCGAAGGGATATATTTGGTAAAAAATCGAATATTCTCTTAGTCAACAGCATAGTATTCACGTGTAAGACCAAAATGTTCCATGTATTCTGTTAATTTTGATCAATACCTTATGATTACCTATTGCAATCTTCATTATATTATCTGTAGGCCATCTTATTAATTGAGAATCTGCTTATAAATACAAACATTCCAATTATTGCCGCTGATGTTAAAACTATACTGTATACTACAGCCGCATTTAGATTATAATTGTCCCATAAAAATCCAAAGACAACATTGCTTACAAAATAACTTGTACCTAATACTACATTATAAACTCCAAATGCAGTTCCACGTAACTCTGAAGAAACATACCCTGGAACTACTGCTCTCTGTACTGTTTCTGAAATTCCTATATAAAG
>Ga0126310_10000616_pt1 | contig 12570 bp, 14 predicted proteins | sample Plot60_FD_92540 | JGI IMG/M metagenome (GOLD analysis project Ga0126310, IMG submission 92540) | Serpentine soil microbial communities from UC McLaughlin Reserve, CA, USA - Plot60 | ecosystem: Environmental > Terrestrial > Soil > Grasslands | place: USA: UC McLaughlin Reserve, Lake County... | reverse complement strand
GGCTGAGAGATGGGCGATCCAGGACTCGAACCTGGGACCTCTTCCTTATCAGAGAAGCGCTCTAACCGGCTGAGCTAATCGCCCTCGCGAGGGCAGCGATGATAGCGGCGTGTCAGGGCCCGTCCTAAGCGAGATCAAGGTCGCCGCGGACCCCGCTGCGTGGGCGGCCGCGGGCTTCTCGGTGACAGGCTCGAGGCTGTCGGTCGGCGACGTCTCGATCGAGTTCGTCGAGGGGAACGGCGGCATCGTCGACTGGACGCTCGTCGCGGATGCGCGCGACGTTCCTTCGGCAACGCACCCGAACGGCGTCGCCGAGATCGACCACGTGGTGATGCTGACCCCGTCGCTCGAGCGCACGATCAGCGACCTAGAAGAACAGGGCATCGAGCTGCGCCGCATCCGGGAGGGTGAGACGGGCATGGGCAACTACCGGCAGGCGTTCTTCCGGGTGGGCCGGCCGGTCCTCGAAGTCGTGGAGGCGGACGAGCCGGTCCGCTTCTGGGGCATCACGTTCACGACGGCCGACATCGACGCGGCAGCGGAGTTGCTCGGCGACAAGCTCGGTCGAGTGAAGGACGCGGTTCAACCCGGCCGCCGGATCGCGACCGTCCGCAAGGAAGCCGGGCTCGGCTTCCCGGTCGCGCTGATCAGCCCGAAGGGTTAGGCGGGTACCGCCAGCGAAAACCAGCTATGCAAGGACGCAGGGAGGCCGGCGTGCTCCGCACGCGGCCGACTGAGGACGCCGCCGAGCGCCGGTTTGCAGCTAGGCGGCGAGGTCGCGGAGGACGCGCTCGGCGAGTTCAATCGCCTCGCGCGGTTCGTCGAACTCGAACGACGCGCGGAATCCGGCGCCCGTCTTCTTGACGTGGACCTGGCGGCCGAGCGCGGCGGTGAGCGCGTCTTCGGCGGCGCCGATCGCGTCCGCGAGGTCCGGATGTAGGACGATCGGCGCCTTCTCCCCACGGGGCTCCTGGCCCCACTCCTTCGCGCGCCTCTCGGTCTCGCGCACCGACCAGCCCTGGGCCACGGCCGATCGCGCCAGCTGCCGCTGGCCGCTGTGTTCTTTGCACATGAGGACCGCGCGCCCGTGGCCCTCGCTGAGCTCACCGGTCTCGAGCATCGCGAGCGCCTCGTCGGGCAGGCCGAGCAGCCGGATCAGGTTCGAGATCGCGACTCGGCTGCGGCCGAGCCGCCGCGCGAGCTCCTCCTTCGTGATGCCGAGGTCCTCGACGAGTGTCGCGCAGGCGCGCGCCTCCTCGATCGGGTTTAGGTCCTCGCGCGCCATGTTCTCGATCAGCGCAAGCTCGAGCCGGTCGGACTCGCCGGCGTCGCGGACGAGCGCCGGCACCTGGTCGAGCTCGGCCATCTTCGCCGCACGAAGGCGACGCTCGCCGGCGATCAGCTCGAACTCACCGCCCGGCAACGGCCGCACGACGAGCGGCTGCAGGATCCCGCGGGCCTTGATCGACTCCGCGAGCGCGATCAGCGCCTCGCCCCCGAAGTCCTTGCGCGGCTGGTCGGCGTTCGGGCGGATCAGGTCGACTGCGATGTCCCGCAGGCCGGTCTCGTCGCGGTGCGACTGGGGCAGGATCGCGGCGAGGCCGCGGCCGATGCCACGCGGATTGGACTCAGGCACGTGCGGCCACCTCCTTGGCGAGCCTCAGATACGCGACCGACCCTGGGCAGAGCGGGTCGTGTTGGGTGATAGGAACGCCGTGGCTCGGCGCCTCACCGATGCGGACGTTGCGCGGGATGACGGTCTCGAACACGAGCTCGGGGAAGTGCTCGCGAACCTCGCGCTCCACGTCCTGCGCCAGGCGCGTGCGGGCGTCGTGCATCGTGAGGATCATGCCCGCGACGCTGAGCTTCGGATTGAGCTCGCGCTGGATCAGGCCGAGCGTGTCGAGCAGGCCGGCCAGGCCCTCGAGTGCGAAGTACTCGGTCTGGACCGGAACGATCACCTTGTCCGCCGCGACGAGCGCGTTGACCGTCAGCGGGCCGAGCGAAGGCGGGCAGTCGAGGAGCGTGAGGAAGAACCCGCCGCGGACGGAGCGCATGCTCTCGCCGAGGCGCTGCTCGGAGCCGGGCAGCCGCGGCAGCTCGACGTTCGCTCCGGCGAGCTCCGGGCTCGACGGCACGAGGTAGAGGTTCTCGACCGACGTCGCCATCACGGCTGGGTCGAGGGCGGACCCGTCGGTAAGGCAGTCGTACACGTTCGGATGCGCGTCCTTGCCCACGCCGAGCGCGACGGTGGCGTTGCACTGCGGGTCCAGGTCGACGAGCAGCGTGCGGTAGCCCGCCTCGGCGACGCAGGCGCCGAGGTTGACCGCGGTGGTCGTCTTGCCGACTCCGCCCTTCTGGTTCGCGATCGCGTAGACGGTTCCCATACGCGCGCGAAGTTAGTGGCGAAGGCGGTCGGAATCCGGCGGCATGCCGTAACGGTTCGGCACCGAACCGTCGATTCCTTCCCGTGTCAGGCGAGGGGGCGCTTGCGCGCCATGCCGGGCCGGCGGGGGAAACGACCCGGCGTGGCGGCGGTCTTGACGTAGAAGTGGAGATGGCGCGAATGCGCGCCAGGAAACGGCTCGACCGGCTCGACGCGCTCGAGCGCGAGGCCGACGACCCGGGCCGCCTCCTCCCCGCCCCGCTCCTCCGCGGCATCGCGTGCGCCCTTCCACGCGACGAGCTGCCCGCCGTCGGCCAACAGGGGCGCGGCGTACTCGACGAGCACCGCCAAAGGCGCGACCGCACGTGCGGTGACCAGATCGAATTCGTCCCGGACCTCTTCCGCGCGGCACGGCAGAACCGACACGTTCCGCAGGCCTGCCGCGTTACCCAGCCTCTCGGCGACGGCAGCGTGGCGACGCTGGGACTCGATCAGGGTCATCTCGGAGGACGGGAGGGCTGCGGCGAGGACCAACCCGGGAAAGCCGGCCCCGGCTCCGATGTCTGCGATTCGCGATGGAGATCCCAGCAGCGGCACCGCCGACAGCGAGTCGGCCAGGTGGTCGTCGACAGGGTCGGCCACCGTCGTCGGCGGGTCCGGCTCCGCCGCAAGCGCCTCGAGCAATGCGACGAGGGGAGCCGGGTCGACCCCGTAGCGCGCCGCCAGCTCGCGGACGCGTTTCACGTGTTACGCCTAGCGTGCCCCGACCGGCGTCACGACCAGGCGGCGGTCCGGCTCGTCGCCCTCGGAATGCGTCTCGACGTCTGCCCGCTCGGCGAGGTAGGTGTGCACCACCTTGCGCTCGTGCGGACTCATCGGCTCGAGCTCGACGGCCCGGCCGAAGTCGAGCGCGTCCGCCACCGCGCGGTCGGCCTGGCGCCGGAGGGTGGCCTCGCGCTTCTCGCGATAGCCCGCGGCGTCCACGACGACGCGCTTGCGGTCACCCTGGATCTGCGCGTACGCGGCGCGCGACGCCACGTCCTGGAGGGCGTCGATCGTCGAGCCGTGCCTGCCGATCAGCAACCCCAGCTCGGGACCGTTCACGGTCGCGCGGATCTCGTCGGCGTTCTCCTCGATGTCGACGCTGCCCTCGAGCTCGAGCGCCAGCACCACCCGCGCCACCACCGCACGCACGCGCTCCGCCGGCTCGTCCGGCAGCTCGTCGTGGCCCTCCTCCCAGGCATCGAGGTCCGCCGTCGCAGCTACCCGCGCCGGCTCGGCGTCGTCCTCGTCCGGGTCCGCCAGGACCTCGAACTCGACGTCGTCCTGGGTCAGGCCGGGGTAGTCGCGCTCGAGCTCCTTGAACGCGGTGCGCTTGGCCTCGCCGACCGTCGCGCCCTCGGCCTCAGCACGCGCTTCGTCGTCAGCCATCTAGCGCCTCCTGCCGGTCCGCTTCTTCTTCTTGCGCGGCCCGGGCGGCGGTCCCTTCTTGTCCCCGCCGTCTGGCTCGCCCTTCGCGGCCTTCGCGGTCTTCGCACCCTTCGCGGCCTTGTTCTTGCCGTCCGTGAGTGCGGCGACGGGCTGCGGCGGCGGTTTCCCCCGTGCCGGTTTCGAGCCCGCGTCGGCCTTCGGCTCGATCGGCGGCGGTTTCGGGAACAGCTTTCGCACGAGTAACTGCTGCCCGATCGTCCACGTGTTCGTCGTGATCCAGTACAGGATCAGGCCGGCGGTGAAGTTGATGATGAAGACGACGAAGACGAACGGCAGCGCGAGCATCATCCGCCGCTGGGTCGGGTCGGCTGTGACGGTCGAGACGAGTCCCGAGATCAGCTGCGTGCCGACGTAGAGGACGATCAGGGTGACCAGGACCGCTCCGGTCGCCTTGTCCGTGAGGTCCGGGATGAAGAGGAACTCCTCCCCCCAGCCGCCGCCCTTGTACTCGCCGCACGGCACGGCGGACTGGCCACAGATGTCGATGCGGAGGTCTTTCCGCAGCATGTAGAAGAGCGAGATGAAGAACGGGAGCTGAAGGAGGATCGGGAGGCACGAGCCGAGCGGGTTGACCTTGTGCTCCTGGTAGAGCTTCATCATCTCCTGGTTCAGGCGCTGGCGGTCGTCCTTGTACCGCGCCTGAAGTCGCTTCATCTCGGGCTGGAGCCGCTGCAGCTCCTGCATCGACCGGACCTGCTTGAAGGTCAGCGGGAGGATCAGCAGGCGGATGACCACGGTCAGCCCGATGATCGACGCGCCCCAGCTCAGCCCGACATGGTCATGCCAGAACAACATGATCGACTCGGTGATGTCGATCAGCGGCTGAAGGACGTTGGCGAGGACGAGGGTCATGAGCGGGGGGCCGCGCGTGAGCGGAAGAGGCGTTGCTTTTCGACGGGATCGAAGCCGCCGTGGCTCCACGGATTGCAGCGCAGGAGCCGCCAGGCGGCGAGCACGGAGCCGCGCAGTATGCCGTAGCTCCTGACGGCCTGCAGCGCGTACGCCGAGCACGACGGGTGGTACTTGCACCGCTGCCCGAACGCCGGCGAGATCAGCCGGCGGTAGAGCCGGATCGGGAACGCGGCAGCAGCTCGGGCGCTCATGCGGCGCCGTTCCCTCCGAGGAGCCCGGCCTGGCCGAGTAGCTCGCGCAGCGCCTCCTCGACCGCCGCCTCGCCGCGCTCGGCGAGCTCCGATGAGTCTGGGCGCGCGACGAGCACGAAGTCGTGGCTGGCCGGAGCATCCCCGGCGGCGGACCAGAACGCCTCCCGGAGCAGTCGCTTCATCCGGTTGCGCTCCACGGCACCGCCCACCTTGCGTCCGACCGAGATGCCCAGGCGCGGGCCGTCGGCGTCACTCGCGCGCGGGAAGGAGTGCAACACGAGATACCGGCTGGCGTGCGAGCGGCCCTCGCGATAGACGCGGTCGAACTCGGCGCTCCGGGAGAGTCTGCGCCGCCGTCCCTTGCGGGAGCGGCTGCCCTCGGCGCCCGTGCCCTCGGCCATCCTCAGGGGGTGAGCCGCTTGCGGCCCTTGCGCCGGCGGCGCTCGAGGATCGCGCGCCCACCGCGCGTGCGCATGCGCGCACGGAACCCGTGGGTGCGGGCCCGCTTACGCTTCTTGGGCTGGTACGTGCGCTTCACCGGAGAGGCCGCGGAGGGTAGCGCGTCATACATGTGAACACCCTTTTCTCGCGATTTGCGGAGAGTCGAAAAACGGCCCCCGGCCACGCGTCGCGGCGGGTGTAGACTCGGCGACTCCGAGGGCTTGACTGGCCGCAGGGGCGGCCTCGGGGCCTCCACGAAGATGTATTCGAAGCGACCCCACCGGAGGCCGTTCGCAAGCCCGTGCCCGATGAGCTCGAGACGATCTGGGATGCCGTTCGACGCGAGCTTCGTCGCGACGTAGCGGACTTCAGCTTCCACATCTGGCTCGACCCGCTCGAGCCGGTCGCGTGCGAGCAGGGGACGCTGTACGTCCGCGCGCCGGAGCACATCCGCAGCTGGGTCCGGGACCGCTACGCGACCCTGCTCGTGGGAGCGTGCCGCCGTGCCGGCATCGCCGGAGTCGAGCTCGTCGACGAGGCCTGGGCCGGCACCGGTGCCGTGGCGACCGGCGAGCAGCCCAGGGCTCGCGCCGAGGGCGACGGGCTAAACCCCAAATACACCTTCGAGCAGTTCGTGATCGGCGACGGGAACCGGCTCGCGCATGCTGCGGCGCTGGCCGTCGCAGAGCTGCCGGCGCAGGCGTGGAATCCCCTCTTCATCCACGGTCCCCCGGGGCTCGGCAAGACGCATCTGCTGCACGCGATCGGCAACTACGTGTCCCGCTATGGCCACGGCCTGCGCGTCCGCTACGCGACCGTCGAGGCGTTCACGTCCGAGTTCGTCCAGGCCGTCCGGGGGCGCAACACCGACGTCTTCCGGGAGCGCTTCCGCGACGTCGACGTCCTGCTGCTCGACGACGTCCAGTTCCTCGCCGACAAGGTGCGCACCAAGGAGGAGCTCTTTCACACCTTCAACGCCCTGTACGAGTCCGGCCGGCAGCTCGTGATCACGAGCGACCGCAGCCCGGTCGACCTCGAGGCGTTCGAGGCGCGGCTTCAGGAGCGGTTCGAATGCGGCCTCGTCGCCGAGTTGTCGGCGCCCACCGCGAGCGTCCGGCACGCGATCCTGCGCAAGCGGGTCCGCCAGGACGGGCTCGACGACATCCCGGACGAGACGCTCGAGGCCGTTGCTCGGCTCGTCGGCGCCAGCGTGCGCGTCCTCGAGGGTGCGCTGATCCGAGTCGTGGCGTATGCGTCCCTGGTGGACAAGCCGCCCACGCCGGAGCTCGCCATGGAGGTGCTCGGGCGCCTCTATCGCCGCGGCAACTCGGAGCGCCCCTCCTCCGTCCGCCGGATCCAGGAGGCGACCGCCGAGGAGTTCGGGATCTCCGCCGACGACCTGCTCGCGCGAGACCGCACGCCGAAGATCGCGTTCGCGCGCCAGGTCGCCATGTACCTCGCGCGCGAGCTCACCGATCAGGGGCTGCCGGCGCTCGGCCGCGAGTTCGGCGGGCGCAACCACAGCACCGTCCTGCACGCCTGGAAACGCGTCAGCGAGCTTGTGGACAAGCCTGGTGAAAAACGTGAAACGGTGGACGCGATTCGCCGCCGGGTCGAGCGCGGGGCGGCTGACGACCGCGGTCGTTGACAGAATCGACAACTTGAACCACTTCTATCGACAGCTCGATCCCCGCTCCAGCAGCGCAATCCTCACGGCTGTCGACATCTGCACAGCTCCTACTTCTTCTAGACAGGACCGATAATGAAGTTCTCGATTCCATGTGATCAATTCGTGGCGAGCCTCGGCGTCGCCGCCCGCGGCGTCTCGACCCGCAGTGCCATCCAGACCCTGTCCGGCGTTCTCCTTCGGGCGGAGGGAAGCCAGGTCGAGCTCCGCGCCACCGACATGGAGCTGGGGATCCGGGTGGCGGTGCCGGCGCAGGTCGAACGCGATGGGGAGGCCGTCGTCCCCGGACGGCTCCTGCTCGACGTCGTCCGTGCGCTGCCGAAGGATGAGCTCTCGCTCGAGTACCGCTCATCGCAGCAGGACGTCGAGGTCGTTTCGGGCACCGCGAAGTTCCACCTGCGGACGCTTCCGCTCGAGGACTTCCCCAAGCTTCCCGAGCCCGGTGGCTCGACCATGCGCGTCCCCTCCGCGGCGTTCGTCGAGACCATCAACCGCGTCGCCCGCTCCGCGTCGCGCGACGAGACTCGCCCCCACCTCACGGGCGTGCTGGTCTCCGCGTCCGGCAAGGAGCTGCGGATGGTCGCGACCGACTCCTACCGGCTGTCCGTCAAGGAGACCACGCTCGACGAGCCGCTCGACGGCGAGCTCGAGGCGAACGTGCCGGCGCGCACCCTGCAGGAGCTCGGCCGTGTCGCCGGGGGCGACAACCCGGAGGCCGAGATCGAGATCGCGGCGCTCGAGAACCAGGTGGTCTTCACCGTCGGCGACACGGTCCTGTCGTCGCGGCTGGTCGAAGGTCGATTCCCGAACTATCGCCAGCTCCTACCTGAGTCGTTCGAGCACGAGCTGCGGCTGTCGACGGCCGAGCTGGTCGAGGTTGTGCGCCGGATGAGCCTGCTGGCGCAGAAGAACGCCCCCTTGCGGATGGCGTTCAGCGACGGGGCGCTGGAGGTCTCGGCGCAGACGCCGGACGTGGGCGAGGCGAGCGAGTCGCTCCCCGTCCCGTTCAAGGGTGAGCCGCTCGAGATCGGCTTCAACCCCGAGTTCCTTCGCGACGGCCTCGAGAGCGCCGAAACCGACGAGCTCGTGCTGAAGCTGATCAGCCCGCTGCGCCCCGGGCTGATCCAGTCGGGCGACGACGGCGGCTTCACGTACCTCGTCATGCCGATCCGGCTGAATGTCTAGGAGAAGGCTGCAAACCATCGCCTCGCGGCGTCCTCGGTCGACGGCGTGCGGAGCACCGCCGCCTCCCCGCGTCCTTGCGATGCTCGGTTTTCGCACTCCTAGCCATTCCGCGTTGAGGTAGCGCCGTGCGCGTCACACGCGTCAGCGCGCGCGATTTCCGCAACCTAGAGCGGGCCGAGGCGTCGCTGGGCGACGCGGTCACCGTCGTGCACGGTCCGAACGGCGCCGGCAAGACGAACCTGCTCGAGGCGCTCTACTTCGGATGCACCGCACGGTCATGCCGGACTTCGAACGAGCGCGAGCTGGTCCGCTTCGGCACCAAGGTGGCGCGCGTCGAGGTGGAGGTCGAAGCCGAGGACGGCGCCCACCGGCTGGAGGTCGGGCTCGAGCCGGGGGAGGCGAAGCGCGTGCGCATGGACGGGGCCGTGCTCAGCGGCCCCGCGGGCACCGACGTGCGCCCGCTCGTCAGCGTCTTCATGCCGGATCGGCTCGACCTCGTGAAGGGCGCCCCGGCGCTCCGGCGTGCCCACCTCGACCAGCTGGTCGCCGCGCTCTGGCCGTCGCGAGCCGCGAACCGCGCGGCGTACTCGCGCGCGCTCGCCCAGCGGAACGCGTTGATCGCGCGCGTGCGCGCAGGTGCCGCGGGCGCGCCGCTCCTCGACACCTGGGATGCGGAGCTGGCCCAGGCGGGGATCGCGCTGATGGCCGACCGCGCCGAGGCCTGTGCGCTGATCGCGCCCCGCTTCGCCGACCGCGCCGGCGACCTGGGGCTGCCGGACGAGGCCACGCTGGCCTACCGGCCACGCAGCCGGGCCGAGGACGTCGATGCGCTGCGCGCCGAGCTGCGTGAGCGGCGCGACGAGGACCTCGCGCGCGGCTTCTCGGCCCACGGGCCTCACCGCGACGAGGTTCTGCTCGCGCACGCGGGCCGGCCGCTGCGCGCCTACGGATCCCAGGGACAGCAGCGACTCGGGTTGCTCGCGCTCCTGTTCGCCGAGCGCGACGCCCTGCTCGACGCGCGCGGCCGGCCGCCGCTGATGCTCCTCGACGACGTGATGTCCGAGCTCGACTCGGCGCGCCGCGAACGGCTCGTGGAGCTGCTCGTGGGTGCCGGGCAGGCCGTGATCACCACAACCGACCTCGAGCATGTGCCCGGTGCGGGGGACGAGGGCGTCATGTCGCTGGCTGTCATGTCGGGCCAGCTCGCGCAGGAGCCGGTGGCGTGAGGCGGCTGGCCCCGCGTCCGCTCGCCGACGCGATCGGGCCGGTTCGCCGGGACCTGGCGCCCGCGACGACGCTCGCGCGCGTGCAGGAGGCGTGGGCCTCGGTGGCGGGCCTCGCAGCGAAGGAGGCGACCCCAGTCTCGGAGCGCTCGGGAACCGTCACGTTCGCATGCCGCTCGTCTGTCTGGGCGGGCGAGTTGAGCCTCATGGCGGAGGATCTGAAGGCCCGCTTGAACCGGGCTCTCGGGGACCAATCCGTCACCGATTTGAGGTTCGTCACACGGTCCTCGTAACGTCGGGAAACGCGGCCCCGCGGCTAGTCCCAAAAAAGGTGCGTTTTGCAGGTAATTTGTAACGCGTCGGGGCGTCCGCAGAGGGGTCTAAGCTGCTATCCTCTTGAGGCCGCCAGAACCCGCCCCGACCCGCATCTCAGGAGGCACTGGGTCGGGGCTTCTCATGTAAAGAGCGAAGGAAGGCCGGAGATTGGCTGACAAGCCTGCGAAGAAGCCCGCAAAGACACCGAAGAAGGGCTCGAACGGGAGCTACGGGGCCCAGGACATCACCGTCCTCGAGGGCCTCGAGGCCGTCCGCAAGCGGCCCGGGATGTACATCGGCTCGACGGGCCAGCGCGGCCTTCACCACCTCATCTACGAGGTCATGGACAACTCGGTCGACGAAGCGCTGGCGGGCGAGGCCGACCACGTCGAGATCGTCATCCACCCGGACAACTCGGTCACCGTCACCGACAACGGCCGCGGCATCCCCGTCGACCTGCACGAGAAGGAGAAGCGCCCGGCCGCAGAGGTCGTCCTTACGGTCCTCCACGCCGGCGGCAAGTTCGGCGACGGCGGTGGCTACAAGGTCTCAGGCGGCCTGCACGGCGTCGGTGTGTCGGTGGTCAACGCGCTCTCCGAGACTCTCGACCTGACGGTCTGGCGCGACGGCCACGAGTGGACCCAGTCCTACGAGCGGGGTGTCCCGAAGGCCGACCTGAAGGAGGGCGCGAAGACAAAGGAGCGCGGCACGCGCATCACGTTCATGCCCGACCTCGAGATCTTCGACACGATCGACTACGACCGCTCGGTCTTGGAGCAGCGCTTCCGCGAGATGGCGTTCCTCACGAAGGGCCTCAAGATCGACTTCGAGGACGAGCGCGGCGAGGGGTTCAAGACCTCGTTCAAGTACGACGGCGGCATCGTCGACTTCGTCACGTACCTGCACTCGCAGGGGACGCGCGATCCGATCCAGAAGAAGGTCGTCTACATGGAGGAGTCGAGCGACGTCGGCGAGGTCGAGGTCGCCCTCCAGTGGAACAACTCCTACCAGGAGAACCTGCTCTCGTTCGCCAACAACATCAACACGCACGAGGGCGGCGCGCACCTCTCGGGGTTCCGGTCCGCCCTCACGCGCACGCTGAACGCGTACGCGCGGCAGAAGGGGTTCATCAAGGAGAAGGATGAGAATCTCGCCGGCGAGGACGTGCGCGAGGGGCTCACGGCGATCATCTCGGTGAAGGTCCAGGATCCCCAGTTCGAGGGCCAGACGAAGACGAAGCTCGGCAATCCGCCGGTCGAGGGGTTCGTCCAGGCCGCCGTCAACAAGGGCCTCGGCGAGTTCCTCGAGGAGAACCCCGCCGAGGGCAATCAGATCATCAAGAAGGCTGTCCAGGCCGCCCAGGCGCGTGCTGCGGCCCGCAAGGCGCGCGACCTCACGCGCCGCAAGTCGGCGCTCGAGAACTCCACGCTGCCGGGCAAGCTCGCCGACTGCTCGGTGCGCGATCCCGCGCTCGCCGAGCTATTCGTGGTCGAGGGCGACTCGGCCGGCGGCTCGGCCAAGCAGGGTCGCGACCGCAACACCCAGGCGATCCTGCCGCTGCGCGGCAAGATCATCAACGTCGAGAAGAACCGGATCGACAAGGTGCTCTCGAACACCGAGATCCAAGCGCTGATCACGGCCATCGGCACCGGGATCCGCGAGGAGTTCGACATCGAGAAGGCCCGCTACCACAAGGTGATCGTCATGACCGACGCCGACGTGGACGGCGCGCACATCCGCACCCTCGTGCTCACGTTCCTGTTCCGCGAGATGCCGCAGCTGATCGAGGAGGGCTACGTCTACATCGCGAAGCCGCCGCTCTACAAGGTCAAGAACGGCTCGAGTGAGGTCTACATCGAGAAGGAGGCCGAGCTCGAGGAGCTTCTCCTCCGCGACAAGCTCGAGAAGATGCAGGTGTTCGACCGTGCCGGCACCCAGTTCAAGCTGACGGCCGCGCGCTGGCAGAAGTACACGCGCGACCTCAAGCAGTACGAGGGTTGGGCCTCATCGCTGCGCGCCGAGTGGGGCCACGACACGGTCACGTTCCTCGAGGAGTCGCAGATCCTCGACGAGGCGGCGACGGACATCAAGGAGGTCGTCAGGATCTTGAAGTCCGACGACCCGGCGGAGGAGCCGTTCACGACCGAGCTGCTCGAGGAGACGGACAAGGGACTCAAGGTCAAGGTCATCGAGCGCACGACGGGCCTCGCCCAGAGCCGCTTCCTGCCGGCGGAGATGTTCGACCACTCCGACTACCGCAACTTCGTGCGCGTGCACGAGGGCCTGAAGAACCAAGCGGGCACACCGCCGTTCGACGTGAGGCTCGACAAGCACCAGCGCATGGCGCTCTCGTTCGAGGCGCTGCGCCACGAGGTGATGGCGGTCGCGCAGGAGGGCGTGAAGCTCCAGCGCTTCAAGGGCCTCGGCGAGATGAACGCCGATCAGCTCTTCGATACCGCGATGGACCCCGGCCAGCGCACGCTCCAGCAAGTGACGGTCGACGACGCCTCCGGGGCCGACCTGATCTTCTCGATGCTGATGGGCGACAAGGTGGAGCCTCGTAGGGAGTTCATCGAGGCCCACGCCCGCGACGCCAGCCTGGACGTCTAGCGATGGCCGTTGACCAGCTGACAGGCGGGAACATCGAGCCGCGCGGGCTCGAGGAGGAGATGCGATCAAGCTACCTCGACTACGCGATGAGCGTGATCGTGGGCCGCGCGCTCCCCGACGCGCGCGACG